>Ga0307507_10001194_pt1 | contig 57760 bp, 59 predicted proteins | sample 7_EM_MG_FD_207223 | JGI IMG/M metagenome (GOLD analysis project Ga0307507, IMG submission 207223) | Populus trichocarpa ectomycorrhiza microbial communities from riparian zone in the Pacific Northwest, United States - 7_EM | ecosystem: Host-associated > Plants > Roots > Unclassified | place... | reverse complement strand
TACCATGATTCCTTATCCTTGATATTAAAGTTACTTCTATCTCATTCTCTCATCGCTCTCATCTCACTCTCCTCTCGTGTCGTTTACTAACTCATCTTGACTTTAACACTCTCGCCGAATCGACTCCTGCTAAGTTCTCCAGCAACTATTCTATTGCTAACATCGAACTTAGTACCTAACCCCTTGCGTGTGTCCTTATGGTCCACTTACGCCGCTCACCTAAGTGACCTTTGCCACCTATGCTATTAACCTTCTCCGCCTACACTAGTAGCCTTCGCTGCCTACGCTAGTGGCCTTCGCCGCCTACGTTAGTAGCCTTCACCACCTCCGCTAGTAGCCTTCGCTGCCTACGCTCATAGCCTTCACCGCCTCCGCTAGTAGCCTTCGCTGCCTATGCTCATAGCCTTCGCCGCCCTACGCTAGATGCCTTCTCCGCCTACATAGGTTACCCTTCGCCGCCTTATGCTAGTCGCCTCTGCTGGCACTTACGCTGACCTTCACCGCTCTACGTTAAGTTGACCCTCAGCACCTAGCCTATGCCGCCTGACCCGCGCCGCCTACAACAACCATTCTTATCGAATCCCCCAGACTATGTTCATACCGGTGGTATCACGTCTATCCTCGACTTCGCCCCTATCCTCAGTATAGAGAATAGAACAGAACCTAACAGTGATGTGGTATTGCCACATTGTCGTCATTATTGGGGTGGTTGGCAGTGGTTGAACGATGGTTGTGGGAGGTGGTGGCAGTGGTGACGAAGCGGTGGTCGCAGTGATGGTGGTGTGGTGGTGGTTGAGAGGAAATAGTTTGTTTATTCATGCATTTTCATTTCATTATTTGGTCATCAAAAACATAAAACAGAGGTAAATAAATATATTCTAAGTTTGGCCCCCAAGACTCAAGGCCAGGCTCGAAAGACCGGTCTTTAACCGGTTAAACCGGTTTTGCTTGGTCTTGAAATTTTTGAATCCATAGAGGACCATAGACCGGACTGCAGTTACAGTCTTTGTCGGTCCTGATAATTTGTGGTCTTGATCAGTCACAGTCCGGTCTGGTCACGGTCTTTTTCCAGTCCTGTGACCGGACTTCCAAACACTACACCTCCTTGTATGTGATGTCATCCAGAGTCGAGAGGGCCTTTGTAAAGGCAGGAAGGAGACTTCCAGCAAGACAGGCTTTGCAATGAAGGATGCCCAAGAAGACCTTTGATACAGGTTAAATCAATTCAACTGTATAAAATCTGATTTTTGTGATTTTAATATCATACACCTCTGTAAACACTATTTACAAATTGCAATGATTTTAAGAGTCTTTGAACATGCCCTGTTCAGTACAGTCGCAGACAAACAAAGACAACAATTTTGAGATCTTAAGAACTACTAAATTTTTCGGCAATCTGACTTCAGATTCGAACTCGGAGTATCAAAAAACGTCAGAAAACACAAGGGGGTGGTGGAACATGGAATTTACATATACAGTCACAAAAAAAATTAAGGCCCCAGTCCTCAACCCCCCCCTCCCAACCCCCCCAAATCCAGTATGTTCTTCCCACCCTCCTATGTTTTTCTTAGAAGGAACCATTGGCTATTGGCAGCTGTCACCCTCAGTAAATAGTGAAGTCAGACATTAGTCATGAGAAAGTCACCAATTAGAGGGTGTTTGACAAAATGTCGTTTTTTTAAGCATTTCTGACTACACTCATAATACAATAGTCATACATTAGTCTCACACTGCAAATCATATATTACGCCACAGTCATGTACTAGTCATATAATAGTCATTGATGCTTGGGCTCAATTTGGATCAGGAAATAGGCTGAATAAAATTATATTTGAATTATATTTGACTACTTTAGAGAATACATGTAGTGGGCCTACAGCCTAAGTATAGTATGAAGATGGTGGAGTGTATCCTATAACCCTAACTATGACTTTACTTTATATCCAGTCTACCTGACACACGGGAGGAGAGCATTTGTTGAGGGATGAGACTGTCTGTCAAGGCAGGGTAAGGGAAGGGGGAGGCAGTTCATTGAGGGAAGGAGGGGACAGTTTGTCGAGGGAGGGAGGAGACCGTTCATCGAGGGAAGGATGAGGCGAGGGAGGGAGGAGGCTGTCAATCAAGAGAAGGAGGAGGCCGTGTGTTGAAGGAAGGAGGAGGCCGTTCGCTGAAGGAGGGGGGGAAGCTATTTGCTGAAGGAGGGGGAGAAGCCGTTTGTCGAGGGAGGGGAGCCCATCAGCCAAGGGAAGGACAGGGCCATTCATCGAGGGAGGGAGGACGCCAGCCATTTGTTGAGAGAGGGAGGATGCCAGCTGTACATTGAGAGAGGGAGGATGCCTGCTGTTCGTCAAGGGAGGGAGGCTGCCATTCATTGAGGGAGGGAGGCCACCATTCATCAAGGGAGGGAGGAGGCCATTCATTGACTTATCAATGTAGTGGGAGGGAAGAACAATGAATTTCCGTGTTGGGAAATTCAAAATTCGACATGATTACATGATGTCGGAGTTTCAATGGAATTAGACAAATTGCTTGAAGTTGTTCACACAGCATTTGAGGTGAGCATATTGGAAATTTAAGAAAAAAGATGAACCATTTCAAAATTTCTTGGCATAGACATGTATATAAAAGATATGACAATGTTGATACTAACTTACAACTAAACTTACCTCCCATTTGATGCCAAGGGAAGGCCAGCATGAAAATTACAGATGTGTGACACATGTCTGACTGACCTCTGACTTCATACAATTTTTCTTGACTTGGCTTTTTACTGAGTGTCACCTCTGAATGTCCTTTACCATTGACAGTGATGACAACAATCAACAATGATGGGGGGTTCTCTGCATCAACAGCACCTTCTCCCACTTTCCATGGTTCTCCCTGGTTCTCCATGCTCATTGAGCTCGTTGACTGGCCTGGCGCCATGCCAACCACCCATGTGCCCGATGTCAATGTCGTCATCGCCTTCAGGGCATCATGCCCAGGAAACGTCTCTAAACACCACACACGTCAGGATGTGCACAAGGCCGAGCAGTACATGCAGATCATCGAGACTCTCACTTATGGGTCAGTTTCTCTCATACAGGTGCTATTGTTATAGTATGACTTGTGCTTCATATTTGCTGTGGCCTATCCCCAACTCTGGTGAGAAATGCAAACAGGGCCAAAACAGGGTGGTATATAATTATGCAAAGTACACAGTTGTCCAATGTGTATACTGATCCATAAAGTTATACTATCTGTGTTCTTCTGTCTGACTTTGAGATTTTATTGAAAATTACATGTGTGCAACTTACCAAATCAAGCTCCAAGAGTGCTCTGTAGTGTTGCAAACCCCCATTGCTCTCCCCCACTATGACACATGTGATGTGTTGGTAATCACTGGCCACCCATATATAGTAACTTCATGACTTAGGGCAATGACACATTGCCCTAAGTCAGCTCAAGAACACGCTACTGTGAGTTCTTGAGCCCCTAACCCCCTAAACTAACTCTAACTAATGTAACCTTACCTAACCTCCTAATCTAACTGAGAATGCACTACTGTGCAGAGAGAAAAATATCCCTATCCCTAACCTTACTGAGAACATGCTACCATGCCAGGAGAAAAATATTGACCCTAACCATTAAAGCCTAACTTTCTGACCTAATGTATAAGTAAATAAAAGGGAAGTGCCCAAAGTGCAGTAGAAAATATTTGTAAAGACCAGGAATTGAACCCACATCTTCCAAGCATTATGACTAAGCAGCATCAATGTTTCAAGACTTAACCACTACACCATTCCAGCATATGTTTGGGTGGTACAGTGTGAACTATGTCCTATGATCTTTCAGCTTAAAGTAGTAATAAAATTTGTCATACCTTCCTTGTGGGGGAGAGCTATGAGAGCTAGTGTTGCAGACCATTTGAATGATTTTTATCAGACAAGGTCACAAAAAATTTTAAGGCCTCCGGCGGACCCCCCCCCCCCCCAACCCTATATACAGGATCCACGTTCCACCACCCCCTTGAGAAAACATGCTTTTTGTAAATTTCCCACAAGTAATTAAGGTGGCCAAAAGTTTGGGTGAGTTGTTGGGTCATCTAGGGACACTTTAAGGGTTGACAATGGTGTTGAGGTGCATCATGGCAGTTTGAGAAATTGATCTGTGGCTCTTTTGTTTGCAGACAGCCCACGCTGCCACTTTTCCTGTTAATTTGATGTGATTAGCCAGGAATGATAAATCATTGAATGACATCCACAGGGCATGTGTCAAGCACATCAAAAGCCACCTTTTTCTCTTTGGAACCCATTCTTCATCACAGGGATCATCCCCACATGCTGCTGCCACCTTGATTAAATGAACATACAAGCCCTCCTTCTGTAAGTCTTCCCAATCATTGAGTAACTCGTCTGTGTCTGTCTCTAACTCTTCATCATCTCATCCCTGCCAGTACTCCTTTGAGCTATCCACCCTCTTGTAAAGGGGGTTCTCTTCATCAAATGACACATCACTCTCATTGCCATCTGCAGGGCTGTTTGGACATGGACTTGGCTTGCAAGGCAGGGTTGGTGGTGATGGGTGATCCTCCTGAGGATCAGGGAAGCTGTCTGTGTTCTAGGTTGATTTCGAAGGCTGGCAATGTTTCTCTTTAACTTTCTACATGCCATGTAGCGGAGATGAGCAATATTCAACTAAAAATGATTATTTTTATTCAACATTGGGCAATTTTTTTCAGGGTCATCTCTTGTTGAATTTATTTGGCAAGTGCACCATCAATTTCGGCTTTTAAAAATGTGCCAATTGTGTATTTTTCATGATTTTAGGTAAACATTCAGGGTGTGGCCAATACTTTTGGGGTATAGTTTCTCACAAGGACATTTCTCAAAAATTGGCTTGTAAGGATCTGTCCATTGGATCCCTAAGGTACTGTTTTGATGCTTTAAAATGTAATCTGAGCATTTGTCTGACATCCCAAAATGGTTTAGGAAAATTGTTATCTTTGTTTGTCCGCAACTGTAGACTAAAAGTGCAAATGTGTAGAATCTGAAATAGGACAAAGGCCTTGGAACTGGCACAGAACTCATGCATCGTGACATTATACTTGGAGCCTATCTAGGATTCACCCACTATGAAATAGAGTATAAAAGTACTCTAGAGTAGACACCCCAATGCAGGGAATATAAAATTGCATTAACTATTATGGGCTTAGGAAAGAATACAGGATTTTACATGATGAAAGCTAGAGTTTTAAATTAAAACTTGTGATAAAATACTAGTTCTATAAAGGAGAATCATGATAGACACCATATGTCATGTCCTACAATGCACTACACTCAAGAAATCACTAAGTGTACAGTTTGCAGCCATAGAAAGTAGTGTATGGCAATTCCCATGCATGCATCAAAAGTGATGTGTTGTCAGCCACAACCATGAGAAAACACAAATGTAGAAAGAAAACCATTCTGGTTGCATCTCACACAACAGGATGTCTTCGTTCCCTACGAAAAACATATGATACAATATTTTAGAGAGATCTATCATACTCTGATGATGAGATAAGGATTTTTGTATTTAAGGAGTGTGCAGCTAGGTCAAATATGCAAGGAATCATCCCACATTGACCAGTTAGCTGCACTCCAAGTAGAGACTTAGGAGGAGGTGGGCAATTGTATACAATAAGGAGGTTACTTTGTGGTCAGATAGTACAGTGTGAATGAAGCCAGTGTGCTTGGGAGTCAACTTGCTTGATGACATTTGGATTAAGAGTTTTAAAAAGACTTAGAATTTGAAAGTCCAGAGCCCCAGAAAAGTCATAACTTTGTTCTATTGAATTATCCTATACCACACCCTTCATGTTAAATCATTTTCAAAGTCTTAGGACTACAATTTGCTATTAAATACATTAAAACTCATATTAAAACAATACTTTTGAGACTTTTGAGAATACAAGTGATATTTTTTAATATCAAAGGCCCTGAACTCTTGTACCAAGATTATAATAGTGTGTATATATATATGTTAGGTGTTTTCTTGTTTTGTGTTTTGCACACTTTCATGTTCATCCCTGTGCAACACATCTGGAGCCCACTGCAAGGGTCTCCTTGTGTTTTGACAAATTAAAGACTTAAAAGAATTGTGATCTAGGGGTCATATTATTTGAACACCAGTTTGAATTTTAAAACCACCCAAAAGAATCTAGCCAACAAAAGCAAATTTAAAGCTAGTTCAGAGCTGTTCACCATGGCACCTGCAAAAGTCAGAGAGACAGCAAACTCTAGAAAGGCAGGGGAATCCTCAGGTTTACCACCTCCAGCTAGACAGAAGCCTAAGCCACCTGTTAATGCAGTAATGCAAAGGTTTTCATTAAGAACAGAAACCTTGCCCCAACCTCTTCCTGTGAATCCCAGAATGTCTGTCAGAATATCTGATAATATAAACTTGAACTCAGTAGCCCAAAGAAATATTTTAAACATAACAAATGAACCAGAAAGTTCAACCATGGAGGCTTCTACCCCCTCAGGTAGAAGCTCTTCTAAGACAATACCTTTACCAGGTTCTCATGGAGCCCCACACTTTGATAAAGAAAAGCCCATCAAGCTCTTAAGATTTATTGAGCAGATGGAGGATTTATATAAAGAGTATGGTGTCAGCCAGGACCAGGCTAAGAAAAGATACTTAGGAAAATATATGGATCAGAAGACAGAATTTGAGTGGAGAGCTTTTGACACTTATGATTCATCTTCATCGTATGAGGAATTTAAAGTGGTGTTGATAGATGACTATCCAGAGACCAAAATGGCTGGCAAAGGGACTCTATCAAATTTAAGAAAAATTTGTAAAGAGCATCAGTGTATTCACATTGATGACTTTGCTGAGCTTAAAAGTCTGACTAGGAGTTTTAAAGCAGAACAAAAGTTACTTCTGAAGCCACCTGCCTTGGTGAGCAACAGGGAATTAGTAGATCTGTTTTTAGAATATCTCAAAGAGGCATTCCAAACCCAATTAGAGCATAGTCTAAATATTCAGTTGTCAAAGGACTCTAAAAAGAAATCCATTGATGATGATAAAGCACATTGTCCAGAAGACCCATATAGATTGACTGAGTCTTTAATGCATCAGCATGTCACTATGGCACCAACCATTAGACAGACAACTCAGCCAACTTGGAAAATGGGTCCAGACAGTTGCTGGTACTGTGAAGAGCTAGGACACTTTGCTACAAATTGTCCTCATCAAGACAAGCACATAAGAACTGGAAAATTAAAATTTCTGGTAATAAAATGTTCTTTGTGCTCACAGGACAACCAGTACCTAGAGGATCAAATGGAAAGTCAGCTAAGATGATTGTCAAAGAAGTCTGCAATAAAGAGAATATAGCTCAGAGTAATTTATTTGCATCTCCTGGAGAAGTCTATACACAAGCTTTGGAACCAGGGCTGATCCAATTGGGGACAGATTCCAAGATGAGATCTATTTTTACTAATCAAGTCAGGGACACCAGAGATGATGTCATAGATAATATGAAACATCAATTCAATGAACTCTCAAATAGAAATGTAAAGACAATGAACACACCTACTCAGGACACTGATATAATTGACCATATGAGATCTGTTCTGTCCTATCTTGAAGGGAAGCAAGGGCAAGGTCAGGAAGCTCAGTATGTGGCTACTAGATGTGCCTCAGCTGAAAATCAGGGACAGTTGGGTTTCTAAAGGGTTTGAGATTGAGCTGTCTGGTAGGAATGCAATCAATACCAGAAGTAAGAAAGCTCTTGAGAACCAACCTAAAACCAGAGGTCGCAAAGTTGTTGAAATTATTGAGGAGTCAGATGAGGAAAGTTCTGAAAGTGTTAAAATAACTAGAAAAGCAAAAAATAAGGAGAAGGTGTTGCCCCTCCTTTCCAGAGAAGATGAAGACATTGATCCAGTGCCCAGGAATAAGCAGCTACCTTACCTGAATATTCCTGACCTGAATGATCCAAGAGAAAAAGCAGAAATTGAATTAGATAAATTTGAACCTACCCCAGATACAGAGAAAAGGCCTGTTGCTTACAAGCACCAAGCTCCTATAGAGGATCTAAGACATGAGAGGGATGCTTTTGCAAGTCTGTATAATGCACCAGTCACTTTGATGGCAGAGACTTTAATAAGTATTTCTCTGAGTATTAGACAGGACTTGGTTCAGGCTTTATCTAAAAAGAGGGTAACCCTCTATAAATTTTCTTTCTATGTGCACCAACATCCTGGGCTTTGCGCAAACTGACAGAGATGGTAAGCCATGCAGCAGATTGCATTTGAGTACCACCAAGGTACAAAGCTAACAACAAGGGGGTTCCAGGATTGAAAAAAAAGACCTAGGGTCAATTTTTTTTTTTCCTTGACTTTGGGTGGACTAACTAACTATGTAATCAGGCACATGTCCAAATATGGTAATATTATGTCATCTTCAGCTTCATCACTCATGAACAGTAACATCGGGATTCTGATATTTCCTTGACGGGAAAAGGGATAATTGGATTGGATTAGAGCCAGGAGGTCATATACAATTTTTGTGGCAAAAAGTTTTATGGAAGGTGCATGATCAAATTGTGCCAACTCATAGGGTGCACCGAGAGTATGTGATTACTTCCAAAGTGTATTTGACTCCTGAGTCCTCAGCCTGTGTCATATAGCAGCTATATGGTAGTAACTAACATAATTACACTTAAGACAAGTCAATATGAGGCTCTACAGTGATCTTGGGCTTGAGTTGTCAAGACCTCCATTTTTTTTTTTTTGGGCCTTTGGCTGGACTAACTAACCGGGTATAGGTCTGGCATTCTATTGCTGGAGCACCCTTGGCTAACAACTGTGTTTACAGAGATTATATAGCAGAAAAAGAGGGGATGAATGGGACTCACAGATAATGTTTGCACCTCAAATAATGTGGCAGAGAGCAAAGTGCTTTGCTGGAGGTGATGTAGTTCTGCACATGTAGATGAGTTGCAGGGATGACACATTCACCTAACATGGACATACTATCTCTGACTTCAAAATACTTTCTGCCTGCATTGACCCAACTTCTTGGTTTGTCACTATCTCCTTCTCTCCCTCATTCCTCCTCAGGAAGGACCCTCTTGTCATCACACCAGCAACTAGCGATGGCAAATAACAATAGGTATAAACACGTAAACCATTTGTTGCAATGATACAATCCCTCTGCCCTCTGCCTCTCAAATGTCAGTTGGTGTAAAAGCAGAAACATGAAGAAAATAAAGATTTATCAAAGTATCGGCTAGACCTGACAGGGGAAAGTGTTCCAGGGCAGAAGGCAGCAGGGAAGGGGTATTTTTGTCCCTTCAAATACAAGTTCCCACTAATATGGCATTTTTCAGATATCAGTGAAGCAGCAATTATTTGACATACTCACCTTTCATGTCTGCCAAAACTCTGGCCACCTGGAGACACCACCTGGGGCCACAGGCAGTTCACCCACCTGTTCCTTTCCAGTTGTCTCCTCCAGGTGCATTCTTTTGAACATCCTGGCAGTTTCTACAAGGTCCACCTGTATTGTTCCTTCCATGGAACCTAATACTGTTATCATCATCCAGACCAGCCTTTTTCCTAGCCTTGAGTAAAGTAGGTTGTTTGCCTTCCATTATGATGACAACTAGTTCCTCTGAGTTGGTGTTGTATGATGAAGACACATCATCATCTTCTGACAAACTCATTGAGGGAGTCATATGATATTTTCCCCTCCAAGATGAGGATGCGGCAGCAGAAAGAGTAGTTTCTGAGCATATATGCTTGATGAGTGGGTTTGGTTTGAATATGAGATGTGTGGTAATATGGTATGCTTAAGAGAGAATGATTTGGGTTGCTTTTGTACTGTGGGGGGAATGTGAATTGCAGGTATAGGTTTTGAGAGTGCTGGGAACAATGCCATGCATTGAATCTGACCAGAACCATGCAGGAAATATGGGGGTTGACTTTGGCTTTTGTTGACATCAAGTTGTCTGGCATCTTCCATGAGCCACAGATGACTGGTGGCCCAAGTTGCTCTGAGAAATTGGTACTGGGGCGAAGCTAGGGTATTGGGCTCTTAAAGCAGGCATCAATAACTATAAATACAACAGGAGCTGACCTGATTCAACAATGATATGGAGTGTAACCCTACACTCCTAAAAAATGCGAATTTTTAGCATTTCACCAATAAATCCCTGTAGTAGCACTTAATACAAGTTACATGATCATAAGGATCAATAGACAAGCCCTGTCCAGTTGATTAAAGTATCAGCCAAGCAATGTGCAGTCTAAGGTGGTAGAAATTGTGGTTGGTTCACAGACTGGGCCACTTCAATATGCTCAAAGACCTGTAAAAAGACAACACCATCATGAAATAGTACACTAAAAAGGTGTTCTAGAGCAGAAACACCTCAGCACAGGGTGTTGGACTATACATTAAACATGGGTATATATTTTACAAGGGTTAAAATGATTTAATTCAAGCCAAGATGCATAGGCGTATACACGTGACACGAGCCAGATGTGAGAAGTCAGAAAGTTATGTGTGGGAAAGTGATTATGCAAGCAAGCTCGATTAGTCGAGCTCATCACATGCATGACTTGTCACACAGGAAAGACACCTCTGATATTGTATTACCACAAGAAGCTAAGCCTTAGAAAATCCCTTTAGCTTTCTTACCTAAATAAAATAAAGACAATGTGCTATAAATGAGAAATATAAAAAAGTGCATAGTTTACAAGCATGTAAGCCATGTATGGAGATTCCCATGTGTGCATCAAAAGTGATGCGTGGTCAGCCACAACTGCATGAAAACACAAATTTAGAGAGAATACTGTTCTGGTTGCATCTCACACAACAGAATGTCTTTGTTCTGTATGAAGTCCATATGATAAAATAATTGAAGAGCATTCTCATGCTCCAAGCCATAAGATAAGAAGTTTTCTATTGAAAACTGACTGAGACACCCATAGGCCAAATGATTGATGGCAAAGCAGATCATCACATCAGCAAGCCTATCATTACTATGATGTCATAGTAACCAAGGCCATTCAGAAGAAAAGCATGAGAGATCAAGGAAAGATAAAAATAGCTTTACTGGCTATCACTGCATACACACCAATACTGATGTGTTCGTACAAACACACTACAAAATCTGTAGTGTTCTTTGAGAAAGACTATAAAATACATACAATACCCTAGTAAAATAAGAAACCTTGTCCAAGAGCTTGCGAGAGGATATCTAAGCGAGCACTGTCTGCCTGATTCAGATGGTACCTGGCAGATTTACTAATGCGGATTTGACCCATTTGGGTTGCTGCTGGTACATGGGGAGTGGGATGTCTGCGGGATCTGCCGGTCGCAGCCCCTTGACGAAATGCTAAATAAATGATGAATTCATAGGAGGTGTAGGAATGACTTTGTACAGGCATAGGAAGGAACAGGTGTAGATTGTAGATGTACTGAGGACTCATGGGGCAGGGGATAGTGTGTGTTGGAATCGGGCAGCACCATCTCTTCCTACCTCCACCAAGGTTGAAGGGACTTCGCCATTTAATTCTTCTTCGACATTGTGTCCGAAAATCTCCCAAAAGATGTACTGCAGGTCTTTATCCGGGGGACCTAGAGCATCAATGGAGTATGCAATTGCGAGGGTTTGCGAAGAGTGTGCACAGGAGTCGCCATCTACACAATATGAGCTATTTTAATGTGTTAGTTGATAGCAACACCGATTGATATTTACTTACAGAAGCTTCTGCTCAAAGGCCGATGTAGTGATGCCAGTGGGAGGCAGAAGCTGAGCGATGTTTGTGCTGATCCAAGGGAGGCGCGGACCGTGACTAGAGCGGTATCCTTTCACAGAAAGGTAGGTGTCGATCAAAATTCTCCGAGTAATGGGTTGGAGCGTTGCAAGCTGCGCCTGGAGGCCCTGTTGTTCATGTATGCGTTGTTGCCTTTCTTGTCCCAGTTTTGTTTTGAGCTCATTGATCTGATTGCTTAAGTCCGTGATCTGATTGCTTAAGTCCGTGAACATCGCCATAACATTAACAGAGGGATTGCCCGGTAGGCCTGCGCAGTCGAAGGTGAGGGAATCCGTCTGTTGGGCGAGGTCATTCTCCTTGCTGGGCGAGGGTGAGATCAAGGATAGCTGTTGTGGCTTGAAATGTGATAAGTCGGCCATCGTAAGGGCTTTGTTCGCCAAATCCACACGGGTTGTACATGGCCGGGGGGGAATGTTGAGGTCTCGCTGAAGAAGTTTTTGGGTTATTGTGGTGTGGACGAGGCTAGTCATGGCGTTGAGTCGAAAAGAAAGGAGGGTCTGGTGAAAGATAGTCGAAAAGAAAGGAGGGTCTGGTGAAAGACGTATCGTTGAGTCGAAAAGAAAGGAGGGTCTGGTGTAAGTGTGACGTTTGTGACTTTGGTCACCAATAGTTCTGTAACGGACGTCACATCTTCATTACACATGCTGTGTTTGCTTGTTCACTGATTCTACAGACTTGTTGCTGGCACAACACCTGGTCGCTTTGAGATCGCTTCAAGCATCGAATGCTCGTCGCTAATACCCAAAACACACAATGACACCCATCATACGCCGCACACGGTCCAATGGCATCCTCCTCTTTTCCTTCTTGTTCTGCACTTTGATCTTATACCTCATCGTCCAAAACCAATACCAGCTCAGGAACACGTTATCTTATGCTACCCGACCACTGTGGGACTCTGATTCTGGACCAAAAGATATTATACCCCATTATTATGCTGAAGGCTTGAAAGCAGACGCCCATTCATGCCAATTACACGGTTGGGAGGAAAGAAGGAACAACGTCAGGGTGCTTGACGCCGTGCTCATGAGCAGCGAACTGGATTTGCTGGAGATACGCATGAACGAGTTGGACGCTGTCGTTGACTACTTTCTCATTGTTGAATCAAATGCGACTTTCACTGGCCTTCCAAAAGAAACGTATTTTGCCAAGAACCGTGCTAGATACGCCAAATTTGAGCACAAGATTATCTACCGCTTGTGAGTTGACTCTCGTCGTTCGTCGGCCGCTCTCTGAACCAAGCATACAGTTTGCCAGGATACCCGTTATTACCAGGCCAGTCTGCTTGGGACTTCGAAGCACACACACGAAATACCATGACAACTCTTCTTCGTTCCCATATCGGCGGCCTTCCTTTTGGAACACAGAGTGTGGTGCTGATGTCCGACATTGACGAGATACCCTCACAACATACCGTCGAGCTTCTAAGAGCCTGCGATTTTGGAACATCCATTCATCTACAACTACGAAACTTCTTGTACAGGTTAGTTTCCCTTTTTACCATCTTGATACACACAAAATCATTAAGCAACACAGTTTCGAGTGGTATATCGGCCTATCAAGCTGGCGCGCCAGTGCCAATCTGTGGAATTCCGACAGCTTCTATCGGCATTCGAAGAGCGGTGAACGCATCCTCGCCGATTCAGGATGGCATTGTAGCTACTGCTTCAGGACTATCCCTGAATACATCGTCAAGATGCGGGGTTTCTCTCATTCAGATCGCATTGGTGGTCGCATAGACCTTCTGGATCCCAAACGGATCCAGAATACCATTTGCAAGGGGAAAGATATCTTCGGAATGCTACCAGAGGCGTACAGTGTAAGCTTCCAGTTCACGACATTATTATGATTAAACTTTAAGATCCTTTCCTTTTTTTAGTACCTTGATTTGTTCTCCCAAATGAGCCTCGATCCGTGAGTCACCGAACTCTGTATGTATGTGACTTCAAATTTAACAATCTTGCAGTCTAACGTCCGCCGTCGGACTCCCTCGTTATCTCCTTGAGAACGCGGAGAAATTCCGATTCTTGTTGCCAGGTGGATGTGTTCGCAAAGAGTAGGCCTCAGCCAAATCGAGTCGTACGTAGTTTCTGAGCTCAGGCAACCAAGGGCCTCGCAGTCCCAGAGCAGGCAGATTAGGGACCAATCCCGCCAAATCCCGTCCGCGCGATACCAGATACGTTGTCTTATATCTAGCACTCATATATCCAGGCAACATGTAGGGACCTTTGGAAAAGTGGAATATATTCTGGAATCTGGAGAACATGCTGTACAATTTGGTGCCAATATCATGTACGATAATGCGAGTGCGACAAAACAAAGCAAATTTTCAGAGATGTGGCTTCAAGTTGTTTAAGTTAGCATGTAAGTATAGAAAGTCGTGATGTTCGTAAATTAGGATCAAGGTCGAGGACCAACAAGCATACTCTTGCGCCGTCGAGCCCTTTCCAGAGGGGGAAGGTCGTCATCGATTGTCATTGCTAATGAGAGGGTATTAGGAAAATCAATGAGGGAAAAACAGGAGAGGGAATAACACACAAGAGGAAGAACCATCCATAGACTGGTCGCCATCATCATCGCGCTCCATATCAGGAGCACCCACCTCACTCATTGCATATGGGATGATAGGCTTTGGCAACATGGAACGCCGGCGCTACGGGAATATTTAACTTTAAGTGAAATAATGGAGTAAACTCATTACCTTGTTTCCTGCAAGTAGGTTAACCTCCTCAAGGTCGATGAGGAAGTTTGTTTCATCAACTCGTTGACGCTGCTCTACGCATTCGACCACCCATGCGATTCCCACGACTAATGGTTTAGGATCACGAAGCAATCTAGTCCTGAGTTAGCACGGACCAGGAAATGAAGATGAAAATCAACCGACCTGTGGCGCGTAACTGTGCTCATCAATCCGTTTTTGAAGACGACATGAGTACATGTCTGGCCCACCCTGGTCAGAGTCTAATAAATAATTGGTTTGGTTAACTCGTAGCAACGCTTTTTTTTTTTTTGAGAAAGACAAACCTTGGCGCCAACGCTTTCCAGCATCTCGACGAATAACGACCCAGCCTCATCACCATCATCTGTCCTAACGTCCACGAAGATGACGCAGTCCTTTAAAATCTTCAACGAATCTGGTACACTAGTTGTCGATGCGCCAGCGGGCGACTCACTAGCCGCTTTCTTTCCTGCTTGCATCAATCCGCTAGCAACGGCCTTCGCGATCCGTGCACTTGATCTTGTCCCAAATGTGTTGGTTGGAGATCCACTGGAGGCCCCTGAAGTCGATGGGTAACTGCTGCTTGAGCTTCTGACACCACCTCTTCGACCAGGAGGTGTTGCTGGGGGCCCCATTAAACCTCCGATGGTGGGTGGAGGCAGAGAGTTCAAAGATTGGGAAAGCGCTTGTGAAGCCATGGAAACTCTTCGAGAGGCGTTTGACAGCCACGAGTCACTGGTGGAGTCTTTCTCCTTGCCTTTCCCTTTACTATTTTCGGAGGACTTTTTTGGCTCTGAGGATGGCGCCAAAAAGACGTCACCTGCTGCTGATTCACCAGTGTCATGCATGCAATAGTCGGGGATGGTGGCATCGGGGTCCTGTTCTCCTCCTTTGACGGGGCTAGCGACGACACTGGGAAGACTTGTCTTCCGACTCGCTTTTTGAACAACTCGTCTGCCGCCTACACCAAACCCAAATATGCGAGGTTTGTTAGACGAATCCTGCTTCCCTCCCCGCAAAATGGCTCCAGCTCCAAGGTGTGGCCTCGGCGCCCCAAATCCAGATTCCCCAGGTTTGGAAGCCTTGTCACCCTTTGAGAAGCCCCCGAGAGGAACTGCCATTTTCGAAGGGCCAGCCATCAAAGACCCCACGGTCGCAGAGCGTTTAAGTTCCCCACTTTCTGGCCTTCCCACTCCTAGCGACGTTCGGCTGAGAGCTCCATCATCCATGCTCAGCATCTTGGCATCGAAAGAGTTACGCTCGCTGTCTCTATTAAATCCCATAGTCGTATTGGGCCTTGCAGGAGGAGGCATACGAAGCTTTTCGAGGGCACTGGCTAGTGTGGATAATGATGAACCTCCTGTGGCAATGCGACTATGCTCCAAGTTGACTGAGAATGTACGGGACACGCCCCCTACTGAGAGAGCATATTAATGAGAACCCTGATCCATCAAGGATATACCAAATATACATACATGTGGGTCGAGATGAGAGCATGGATGCAGACCTAGCAACTTTTGTCGGTGACGGCGTTGAAGCTGGCTTGTTAAACGTTCTGGTCTTTGCTGGTGTTTTGGTCAGAGACATCTTGGCAGCGCTCGATCGTGTTGGTTGTGTGAGAGTCGAGGAACTCGCAATGACCTTGGATTTACTTTTCCCTGGGGAACACAATTTCATTGGCGACCCCGGAGGTAGTTGGAAATCACTAATCGGGTCCGTTGGGACTTCCGAAAGGCTTGAAGAGGAGAGTGCAGAGTCTTGTGGTGGAGGAAGAGGTTTTACAGCACCAGATGCAGTTCTTTTCACTGGTCTGGATGGGGGTGCCATAGAAAGCTTTTGCTGAACCAAGTTAGACGAAGATGTTGCTGCGAGTGGTCAAAAGGACTGCCTCGGAGAAGGCATGGTGAATACACACCTCGCTGCTTTGACGACACGCTCCTTGTTACTCGAGAGGGTCTGGGAATCGCTGGTGCCACTACCTTCTTCCCGAGCGGAAGTTTGCTTGTTCTTGGTTTGGGAGTAGGCTGAGCAGTAGTTTTTGGATGCGGGGTGGGCTCCTCCTGAGCTACATACACTGGATCAGCTCGTTCAGCTAATCCCTGCTGAGCGACAAGTTCTGGAGCTGAAGGCACGGTGCTCTCTGATTGTTCCACATCGTTTTCAATCACGAGGGCCCGAGGTCGCTCATCGAGGCGTGTAGAACCTTCAAGAACCAATTCAGCCACGTTCTCAGAAGCCGATTCAGCCTCGTTCGCAGGAACATCCTCTAGGCGCGCCTCAACTGGTGAGGCTAGTCTTGGTAATGGCGGTTTCAAAATGGTCAAATCTGGTTCAGACTTCCACAACTCGTCAGGTTCGGTGTCGCCAGCTTCTTCATCAGTAGTGATAGGGACAAGTAACGGTACTGGTTTCGGTTGGATCTTTGGCTTGGGCCGCATTCTTGCCTTTAAATTTGACTTTGGTTTCTCCTCCTCTTGCTTTCCCTTGCCTTTCATTTTGCTCGTTTTCTTTGCAAGAGAACTTGCCTTGCTTGATTCAGTCGCAGCTTTGGCTTGTCCCTTCATTAATTCGAGCAAGGCATTCCCCTTTCCTGTCCTGTTCCCACCGATGGCTATACGGTTCTCTCTGTTCGGTGGTACGGGGGCAGGGGGGCCCATATTACCGGATTGTGAGGGACGAGCGGGAGCACCGCCTTCAACTAGAGAAGGGGCAATTGACGAAGTGGCTTCCAGTGGTATGAGAGTCTCTGAGGGTAGAGAATTCGTTTTCTCGGACTTCTACGTACCAATGTTAATATCAGAGATTGAAGAGTTGACCAAACATACCACTCCGCCTGACAAGTAATCCCATCCCGACAGACTCGCGAACCTATCCTTAGCATCAGCCGCAAGTATCGATGGGTGTGGTGTCACTGGTAGGGGCGTTAATGGTGAAAGATGGTCCAGACACCCATATCCTTGACCAGTAGCTGGCGTTGATGGGGGTTCTGGCCGATTAATCTCGACTTCAGGTGATGCAGAGCTCGCAACGATATCGGGTGTGGGGAAGGCATCATTAACAAGAGCACTCTCCGAACCAGTCAACAAATGAGGCTGTCTCTGCTGTGTTTCCGCGGGATCATCAACTTCCATGCCCTTCAAAGATTCATCTGGAATAGAACCCAACACTGGTGGCAGGGTAAGCGAGGTGATGCGGAGTTTGGGTTCCCTTTCCTTTGAGGGAGAACGAGAACGAGCGCGGATTCGATAGGGTGATGGTGGTGGATTCTTGAGGTCGATATGAGGTATTGGGTATGATGTAGAGAAAAGAGGCACGGATTGAGCTCTTTCTTTGCCTGAGGGCCCTGGTGTGGATGGGCAAGGATATGAATCACTGGATGCCGGCTTATTAGATGCGGTCTTGAACAATTTGCGAGATGAATGGTTGGTAAAGGTATAGTTGGGCTCTGAGTGGTTGCGTACGTGCATTAAAGTTCGGTGTAGTGGAATAATGTCTGTGCTCTCGATGTTGATTCCCCCGCGACTGGCGTCACGCTTGATCCTTTTAGAGTCCCTCTCGTCCAAGGAAGAGCGAGGTGATTGGCCATTCTCCGGTGGAGGAGAAGCAGAACGCTTGGAGAGGTGAGGTACGCGTGTGCTCGAAACATCCTTGCGCGGCGACAGAAGTAGTTCGTCGTCCGTTGCATCATCGGGTAGTATCTTGGTCGGCATACGCGTATCTGTCGGTATAGTATAATTTCTAAGAGCACTCCGAGCATCCTTCAAAGGTGAACGTTGGGGTACTTGTAGAATGTCATCAGGTAGTGTGATTTGGGATCTAGTTCGTTTCTCGGAGAAGATTGTGTCGGGCATCAGAGCGGATGGTTCATGTGTAACCCGTGCAATGAAAAATGAGGGAAGACGTGGATGGGCGAGAACGACGGTGAGGACGACGGCGAGGAAAGGTGGTGAGGCTAAGAATGGGTTCGAACAGGGTTGGAATTGACGCGACAACGGTTGAAAACATACGTCATGTGACGAGCCTCTGGCCACCGACTTACCGACTCTAAGTCTCTACCGTTCCGGTAAGCGATATCAACAGTCTCCACTTAATCTCCACCTCGAAATGTTTTGGGTGAGAGCGTCAAAATTTGCCTCGTATACGTTATGGCCGTGTACTTTCAGGCATTCATTAATCTCTCGTCTGCCGCTGAAAGCTTGTTCGAGGTCTTTCTCTTTGGATTCACACCAACCCCAAACGTTCGTTATCTTCGTTTTTCTCCCCTTCACAAGTTGATCTGCGACACAAGACAGGCCTCGACAGCTGGACATCTCCCCAAAGGCAATTTTAATTGTTAACAAACTTCGTACCCAGCCAGTCATCCTCGCAATTGATGCCTTTCTCGAGTGAGCCTCTCCACCTTCATCCAAATCCTCTCTTTGAACGTTGCTTTCTAGACATGTGCACACCACCTACCCTGGAGTAAGAGTATTTCACGAGAATAGGTCTGATATACCGCACGGAGCAGAAATCTGGCCATCAAGTGCGCTCATCTCCCTTTCAATCCCGCCAATCCACTCAGAATACTCTCCAGCTCCCAACTCCCCCAAAATTGACTTGGTTGTAACATTAGGCGGAGATGGCACCATATTGCATGCGTCATCTCTCTTCAGCGCTGGCGCAGTTCCGCCTGTATTGAGTTTCTCGATGGGCACATTGGGATTCCTGCTTCCTTTTCGTGAGACTTTTCACAGCCTGTCTTGGTTCGCGATTCAACCCATGATCCCATATAGACATTGATGACTTTTCCAAAGCTCTCGAAAGTGTCTTTACAGGAAAAGCAACCATCCTCAACCGCATGCGATTGGCTTGCACATTTTACGATAAAGACCTCGAAAAAATTGGGAAGGATGGTGATGGTGTGTGAATCGTCAACCTTGTATATTTCATCCGTCACTCATTGTGCTTTAGACTGGCAAGTTATGAATGAGATCGCACTCCACCGCGGCTCGAGTCCCCACTTGAACACAATCGACATCTTTGTCGACGGTCAGCATCTCACAGAAGCAGTGGTCTGCCTTTTTTCCTACCCTGATTTCAAACCCAAGATCAATCATCTTTTCTAGTCTGACGGTCTCATTGTGTCAACCCCGACGGGCTCCACTGCCTATTCGCTTTCCGCTGGAGGTCCCATCGTCCACCCATCCTTGAGCGCCTTGGTCCTAACCCCAATCTGTCCACGGAGCCTATCATTCCGTCCGCTTGTCTTCCCGTCATCTTCCATAGTCACGTTAAGAGTATGCTTCTTTAGCATAGTTTGTCTTCTTTGATGACCTTCCTGATGATCCTAGATAGGGGACCGGAGCCGAGCCCCAGCCGGGGTGTCCATGGATGGACGAACATCACATGTGCTGAACCCAGGAGAATCAGTCAACGTTCAGGCCTCACCCTTCCCCGTCCCATGTATCAATCGATCATCTATTATCACATCGACAGATGCAGAGCAGATGAAACACAGCGAAGGTGCCGGTCCTGGAAAAGAGGACGACTGGGTTCGCGATATCAACAATCTTCTGCAATATAACGCTACTTTCAGGAGCAAGGCTCTTTTACGGCACAGTCGAACATGATCCGAGGAAGCATCCATGAATTCAGCTTCTCGTTAGCGTACGGCTTGCGTTTATACTTTCTGCCCAAGGCAAAAGTGCCTCCACTGCGAAGTGAAGGGGCTACTTCGGCGAATCAACCTATCAACAAGGCGAAACCATCATACATCGCAGCCTTCTGGTGCGAGAACACGCTATAACGACAAATGTACATACAATAAAATGGAGGGTATCTAGGAATGAAAAAAAAAAATCTAATCTACATTGTGGTATGGGTCGAAGAATGGGGTAGACGAAGTATGACGCATTGAAGGTGTCTATGGAGTCTTTTTCAAGAAATCATTTTCCACCAAACCACGACCGTACCCTCGTTGAGCCTCCCTTATCGCTCTGATTCGATGACACCGGTGAGTGCGATCGTGACGAAGGTGTCGATCGCGAGTGGCGTACAGGTTTCTGCTGCGTGACGGCCGGTTCTTTCGATGGGACTTCGAGATACTGAGGTGGCGCGATGGCTGCTGACGGATCTGGTCTGACACCAACATCGATAACTTCACCTCTCAAAAGGCGTCCAACAGTCCCCGGCCACGCGCTCTCAGATATCCGCACATGCCGCCGCTCTCCCTGGACGTTGACACTTATGGTGAACATTATTCTTTCTCGTGGTATATGTGCCAACTCTTCTGGGAATTCTTTCTGAGCAAAGTCAAGCGCTTGCTGTGCAGGTTGTTAGGTTATGTTTCTCCCATTGCTTTAATGCTTACCTCGTAATTTTCCGCGGGCTTCACGTATACAAGTTTCCCTGCGTGCTTGTAGGTGATAATGTCGGCGGGAACGACGGGGCCGTTTCGATATGTGAACGCCATTGAGGTATCAAAATTCTGTAATGACAACCTCAACACAGTGAGCCCCCTTTTAAATACTTTAAGGCTGTTGCTACTGCAGTGCCACAGCCACTTGAAACCACAAAGGTGTACATAAAAGCGGACAGTGCGTCGGCAGTCCTACATTGACGTGGAATGCTTAAACCTACTTTGGCTGTACTGTTGTGCCGTTGCTGTGTTCAATTGTGTGTTGCTCTCCTGTCCTCTCCCACGCGAATATTTTGCATGATACACTTCGAAGTCATGTTGAATGTACGAGCCTTAGCTGTCGCACTCACCGCACTGGTTCGTGGAGCTGCTGTAAAATGTGCACCCACCTTGCCATCTTACCGAGGTACTAGACACGTTTATGTCTGGTCGAACAGTAATCTATTCATGATTAGCGCGCCAAAACGAGGCAACTACCGCAGTTCTTACCTCTGGGTCGCTATCTTGATGGTGACAGTGGCAAAGATCTCTGCTCAGCTTCGACCTCACGGATACCTTATGTGCTTGGAATTATCCCTTCTCAAAACAACACGTAGGATTCTAAAAACAGAATCGCACATCATGAACGAGTTTGGCACGTAGTAAGCAAGAATAAATGAATCTGGATCCCATCAGGCTTCTTGATCTCCCAACAATGCGAACAAGCTTGTACCCGCAGTTGGCTTCACGGATGATGGCAGTGCAGGCCCTCTCTCTTTCTTCGTTTTCTTTGCCTTTTTGGGGCGCTCCTCTTGATAGTCATCTGATAAACCGTCAGTAGCGACGGCCCAAAGAGAGCTTGGGATGACAGCATCTTCCAAAGGGTGTATCTGCGTCAAAAACTCATGACACAATCTTCCTGAAAAAAGGTGAGCTGTGGAGTGTGCTCGTTCCGTAAGAAGAAGGATTTCTGATAGCTGGTTGATAGTTTCCAGAGCCATGAGGTATTGTGCCATGAGTTGGACATGGCGATCAACAATGGGTGGGGGCTCTCGCTGAGTATCATAATCACGGGTAGTTGACCATGCAAAAGAGGCGAGAAAGCAGCGGGCTTCAGTCATTGTCCACCTTTCTTTTTCATGTTCCTTGCTACCCGTTTCTTGAGCGCGACGACTGAGAGTGCGGACGATCCAACGGACAGCGAGAACCGGAACGAGGTGCTGAGAGGACAGCGCTCGAATGGATGGTATATCACAATTTACAGCACGGAGGAAAACGGTCAATCGATCACCCTGTGATCTTAACAGCAGAGGAGGAGCGTCAATGGCAGCAAAACTAGAAAGTGATATTCCTGGCAAGAGATCATGTAGAGGCACCACTTTGACAGGCTCTTCAGCGATTCGAACCCCTCGCCTTAAATACTCTGTTACGACAGCAGGACGGGATCGGATGGGGCGACCAGATGATGCTATAGAAGCTGGTGGTTCTGTAGCTTCATCTTCTGACGTGTGAAGGCGTCGTAGTTCACCTTTGAGGGGAGCAAGATAATCCGCCCCGTCTGTGCCCTCTCCGTCAGATTCCACGACATCAACGAGCTCGTCCTCGTCCTCGTCGTCTATCTGACTGGATGAATTTGAAACGTCCTCGTCATCTGCGTCATCAAGTAATCCAACAGCGTCGTTTAGGATGGCATATACCCAAATGCGGATTGGTTGTCCAATGCTCCGGCCAACTGTCTCCAAGTCTGGATTTTCAAGAAAAATCCTCGCCCAAAAAGTTCCTGTACTTAAGACGTCCATGCTTTTGGGCGAGAAAAGACCACTTCGGTATGACTGAAGATATTTTTCACGGATTGCAAGTAACGATGCATCCTCCTGCCCTGATTCCTGATGTTGAGCAATGACCTTTCGGGAGAACATGGGTAAGATTCGACAGGACTCGGGAGGGTGAAGGGCGCAGATGCCTGAACGCCATAGTCCATCCTTTCCTGGTATATCACCAGAGTATTTGAGCAATGCGTATCGGAGTGTTGCTTCCACGACCTTATCGATGATGGAATCGACTTCTCCTGATCCCATTGCATTAGTCAATCGACTCAAAAGAGCGTTGACTGTTCTATCAATGAGGTCCATGACGCTGCCTACTTGGTGTGCCGACTTGCGTTTTGGAGTGGCAGGAGATAGCACTGCACGCATTACGGCGGCGGTATGATCAATCCGCTGAGAAGAAGAAAGTTTCTTATCGAAGAAAAGTAATTGAACATTCCGGCGATTTGACTCTGATTTTTTTGAATAATCATTGCCCACAAGAGCACCCAGCAAGGGCAGGAGCGTTACGGGGAGCTTGAAATGGTCCGCCAACGTCACCGGATTGTATGTGATGAAGGACAGGATCAATTCATCGCCCGTGTCCGGAGGTAAGAGCCCCATGCCCACCGTGGAACTGTTTGTAGGCCTGCGTTTAGATTTTTTCCTAACAGTTTGGAATTCAGCATCTTCGTCTTGTATAGTTGGGATATCATCCAACCCAGATGCTTGCCACACCATTTCGCTCAGCGGTATATACCCAAGATACCCTTCCGTGTTGAGGATGACGAAGTCGGAGTCGTTTCCAGCGACATAGCCGCCCACCCGGCCCGCCAACTCTACAGCGTAAGGGTCACCTTCCTCGTCGGCGAAGTGAAGTTCTAGGGCATCGTTTGTACTACGAAGATTTTCGAGGGCATTGATGCATGTTGCATATAACAGCGGAGGTATGATGCAGGTTTCATGAAGCGATCGAGATGTTGCACGAGCTGCGGGGGAGGTGCGAAAGAAGAGCAATAATGGTTGAACGTGCGCTTGACCTAAGCGTGAAATGATTGTCGGGAACTTCAGTTCGGGGTGTGCACCTTGTACGAAGATTAAATCGAAATAGGAGTTCACATTACGGTCGCATACAGACCATCAAAAACAATGTAAATCTTGAGTCCTACCTTGATCCAAGCTTCAACGACAGCCGTTACTAAGCTTGCGAATTCAGAGTACTCTCCACCGTATACCCAAGGAAGATTCGAGTGGTCATGCACATCGTAGATAAACCTAATTACCGTTAGCTACGTTACTTGTTCAGTCGGTAAAGAAATAGTGAACTCACGACCAACCATCTACCACGATTGACGTTGGGTTTTTCAAGGAAGAACTGGCGGTAAGTTTAATGCTAGTCGACAATAATCGTTTTTTCTCGCGGAGGTATGTCGTAAGACCATAAACACCCATTGAGCTTAGGAAACGTACAGGGAGGAGATTATCATGCAGATAATTGAAACCAATATATGACCAGCCAGCGCGAATCGAGTATGACATTGATAACTCCTAAACTTTAAAGGCAACATGGCCGAGTGGTCTAAGGCGCTGGAATTAGGCATTTACTGCAAATCCAGTCTTCATTGGCGAGGGTTCGAATCCCTCTGTTGTCATTATTTTGAGTACAAGTCCACCATGAGACGATATACAATAATTTTTTAATGTTTCTAGTTCATCTGTTAACTTTGGCCTGAGAAGACGGTACAGCGCCTCATGTTTTGGCTTGCAGATAGTAGTAAGTATCATACAGAATTCAATTGGGATTAAAAACGTGCAATTTATGGGCTACGAAGCAAACTAGGATAGCATAATATTAGTGTAAGGAGAAAGCAAACAATTCCGCTATTCAAAGAAAGCAAAGCGACTCTAACTTTTTGTAGGAAAGTATTGACGAAGGTTCATCCTGGGTTTACCAGTGCTGTTCGTGTTGCCTTTTATCCAGCCATCACGCTGGTAATATACCCGCACAGACAATGCCTTGACAGCTGCCTTGGTCCGAGAACGGTCCAGGTGCGCAGCGCGGGTATCACCTGCAAGATCTTCGATCAGCCTCTTGTCTATCTCGTACCCACAATGTCACTTACTGATACCCGAATGCAGACTCTCAAGAGCCTGGCAGAGGACCTGCAATGGTGTTTTGGGTTTGTCTTCCCCTGAGCCCAATTTGTTTGGACTATGGCGACCAATGGGCTTTAGTCTCAACTCCTTGCGCTCCTCAAGCGCCCAACCCTTCACGTTCGAGAGCGCGACGCTTAAAATGTAGACGTAGAATCCCAGGTCGACGTAATCAGTCTCGTCGTGGAGATCGAAGATGCCTGACTGGTCCGAGCTCGTGAGCAAGAGAGTATCGAGGATTTCAGAAATGGGAGGTAGATCGGAATACCGCGCCTGTAAACCTATTAGGGTAAATTTGAGAAATCTGAGCTCAAGGGCTTACTGGGGTGACGGTTGCCTGCTCGGTAACAATGGAGAAAGCTGCGTATCGGGCAATTCGCAAGGAGCGACCTGTTCCGGCAGCCAAGAAGGAAAGCAGGTATGCTTTGTTGATGGGCTGACATCTTGAAATGCAATTCAACACCTTTGAACAAATGCGAACTTCCTACACGCCAACAATTCAGTTCATATTCGAGAGTGTGTTTTCTAGCTCACAATCTCGGAGAACACCTCGCCCTCAGGGCCAATGCTGTTGCAAATTTGGTTTATCGCCGTTGTAATATCTCGTTGTAGTGGTAGAGAGGTGGAAGGGTCAGTAGCGATCAGTAACAATGCTGCTACCAGGTCTGGAATGTCTTCCACGAGTAGCTGTTGAGATCTGGAAAAGCAGACAGTTAAAATTCAGGTGACGTAGCCAATGAAGAATAAACACGCCGTGCACACGAAGCTACTAGCTCTACTAAACGATACAGCGCGCTCTCGCGACTTGTTGTATCGATCGATGGCGGGTGTCCAGATGATTCCCTTGCCCATCCCATAGAGGACATCGTAGAGGACACGGCTCCTAAGCGATGGAGAGCGCCTAAAATGCAAGAGAGTGTGACCCCACAAGGCGAATTGGGTTTTAAAGAATATAACCGTAACAGAGCGCGAAACGCCGTTGTATGGATTGGCGCATCACTCGTGGAAAGGGCTTATGTACCCTAATGTCAAAACGTAGCAAAAACGAAACGGGGAAGATACTTGCCAAGATTGCATAGATAAGTAGTTACTTGAGGTTGCGTCACAACTTTACTGCTGAATAAAAAGCCGGTGTCAAGCAAGAGTGATGCTTGTGCGAGGTCTTGGGGAAAAAATGTTAGTCAACAATTCAGTAAGAGGTGACAAAATTATGCACCTCCACGATCAAGTGCAGACTTAAAGAGCTGGAGTATGTTATCTTCTCCTTTAAACTGGAAAGTCGGAAAGGTTTCATCAACGTGCATGCCCACTGAGTCTGGCGTTATCCAAAACGGTACTCCCCTGAACTTCTTGTGAGCGCGTTCTCGATCCTTCAAGACCCTATCGCTTTCCAGAATACCTATGATCGCCTTCCCGCCGTTGTCGCCGAATAGTCTTTGCCTATCCTCTTCGACCAGGGTGATAGCACCAAGGGAAGTGATGCTATTATCGGGGCTCAATGGCTTGTTGAGCCATTGATCACGTTCTTTCACAGCCTGAAAGGCTGCGCTCTCAGCTTGCTCATCGGCCATTTCGTCGAATAAGCTAATTTTCCCCTGCTTGCTGGCCACGCTCTCAGCACAGCGGAAGGCCTCAGCTCCTTTACCACCCTTCTCTGCCTGCCTTTTTTCCTTCAAGAAATCATCAAGTGGGTTGAAAGCAGACTTCTTTTTGGCTGCTCCTTTCCCTTTCTTGTGAGCTCCATTGAGATTTATACCGGGTATAGTATGCACTCCCCGTGAGCTTTGTTCAAGTGATTCCACTTCTCCAATGGCTGGCGAGGAGGTGCGATCTCGGAGTGGATATCGAGTGGGACGTGTCATGATTGTTGAATCGACATCATCAACACTTGGTTTTGTCTCACTACAATGACATCAGCAAACGTAACAAGATAGATGGCGGGATGAATACCTTTTCCCCTTCACTGGCACAGGAACGAAGGGAAGCATCTCATCGTCGCTACTATCCGATAATTCGTCCTTAAACTCGAGAGAGGGAGAACTTTCGGGGCTTAATAGCGTCGCCGCGTAGGCCCTGGCCTTGATATCCGCAATGATTTGAGCGGCCTTCGTTGCGGGATCAAGAGCAATAGGCGTAGGTGGCATAGTAACATCATCCGAATGACGGTCGGTATATGGAGGTGTGGGGATGTGACCGAAACCGGGGCTGAAAGGGGAAGCAGGCGTTGGGCGCTGAAGCTTGGTGCCATGCTCAGGCTCAGTCAACGGTGAGGTGAATCTAGAAGTTAGTGGTGACGAAGAGAGGGAGGGTTCGATTTCCATTTGTGCTGCACGATCGTCGTCGTTGTCGACGTCCGGAGAAGGGGGAAGGGCCTCCTTCCTCCAATGGTCGACGGCCTCCTTGACGTCCGTGCTTTGAGCCTTGGACCGTAAAGGCGCCAGCTCTTCTTCATCGGATTGGCTGCTGGGAACAAGACTACTTGAGCTATGAAGGGAGGAAGGTCCAGGTGGACAAATGCGACGCTTTTTCGATTGAGGGGTTTGCTGAAGGGGAAAGACCATGCATGTGTCAGAAAAACGATTCAAGGAGGACCCCTAAGCTGAACGTACCATCCGTTTGACATAAACCACTGAATCCCGCTCCCGGTTGGAATCTGTGTCAAATTTTGCATTGCGCCTTGCTGGCGAACTACATGTCCCAGGAAGTGGTTTTTGAATACGCCTCAATGGAAGTGGGTTCAGTCCTGGGGATTGCGTATCCGGAGAGCGGGAACGTTTCAAAGAGGAGGTTGACGAAACTGTTTGAACCATAGGCTTCGTAGGAGACCATGAGACTTTCCGAAGAGAAGTGGTGTCCTCAAGTACGCGACTCTGCAACTTCTCCTGTATGTGAATGACGCGAGGTGGATGTGTTGAGGAACTAAATTGAGATAAGAAGATCTGAGAGGATGCTATAGAACTGACGGTTGGTTCTGAGGAAGAAGGTGCATCTGAATTGGAGGCAACTGTGGCCAGGGAGGATGACTGAGACAAAGACTTGGGTTTAAAAAAGTCAGTGATTGGCTTCGTTGCATTGCCAGTCAATTTGTTGGAGCGCTTGGCCATGGACACCAAACTAAACGCGGCTTGTCAAGGCCAAAGCTGTGGACAGCGCTGGTCGTCGAGTCAAAAGCGCGCTTTTCAATTGTACACGCCCACGTGATTCACTGTAGTCTGTAAGTAATCTTCGCGCCATCGGTGAGCCACTCCTATGCAAAATGACATTGCTTTTCTCAGCCCAAGAATGCCGTCAATGCTAAGCCAGAGGACACTCTCGTTGAACGTATCGGGTCCCTGGGACATGATCTCTCAAAATTTGCAGTCAAATTAGGCTCTTCGAAAACCATCTTCAGTATCTTTCCAACACAGCCTCCTAGAGACCACATCCACATAATTGTAAAGGGCCTGCATACCAGTGAGTCAGAGTGGATCTTGCAGCTGAGCGTTGCTGACAAGATTCTGCCCTTAAAACCTTTTCCCTTTATCAACTCCACAATTTGCCATGCTGATTCTTGTTTCAAGTTTCAACATCAGCTTTGAAAAGAAAACGCGATGACCCCAGTTGGTCCGCTTCTGATGTGGCCTTGAACCTAAGTACTAATCATGCTACAGCCGACATATCGCGAAAGTTATTTGATCTATGGACAAAACTGGTAAAGTGGGATCTCCGGCACCTGAAGGAATACCTCGAGAAACCTCTTGATCCGGATTGGAAGATCCCGTTGCCGTATGCCGAGTGGAGGGCACTCTTGGTCACTGAATCAATTCCTCCCCACGCATGCAGTGCAGAAGATCTTGAACTTCTGTTTAAACAAAGTGAAGATGAATCCTGTTGCAATTCTAGATCTGTTCAAGTCTGCAATTACGCGGGGTCCAGTAGACCCGAGCGGTACTGAATTTTCGCTTGTTTCATTCTGGGATAGAAATATCTGGGACATTCTCGAACGATGCCTGGGTGTTGCGAGTATCCGGGATAGCGACCAGGGTACAGAAACTAGCAGGTTGCGACCTAATTTTGGTCTCCTACTTGCCAACGTTTGCGTATTCCGAGGTGCAGAAAAGAGACTCGATTTCACGGGGATGCATCCTCGAAATAAACTCAAAGTCAAGACCCAGTGGGTGTACAATCCCGCACCTTATATTCTCAGTTGGTCGTCATTTGTGCCTGAGTAAGATTTTGATTTCAATCATCCACTTTTTCGGGGTCTAGGTTATTACGCCATTGGGGTCAGAGTTGTCCTCACAGCTATATTGCCACCAGGTCCACAGGGCGGAAGCCTGCGGGTCGGGGATCTAATATTGACTGATCTTTCTTCACGACGTGCACGAATCAAGAATGCTGTAAGGATGATCAAGTTGTGCGGCGTTCTCAGATGGCTTCAGCAGGTAATTGGAGAAGACAAATATCGAGATATGTATTTGCACCCCAGGTGGATATACTTTTTTTTATTGCCATTGACTCCAGGCTCAGCGACGGTGGCAAGTTGACTGAATATTTCACATCGCATGTGCGCAAGACGTATGGATTAGGAATAGCGATGATGACGGCAAAGAGCGTGTCAAACATCTAAAGGCCATCTACGTGCCCCTTTCGTTGGCGAAAAGGAAGCATCTTCCCAGTCGATCAGAAACCACTTGGAAGAGTCTTCACAGCTTTGCATGATATTCGGCCAACGTATATCGCGATGAAACACTGGTGGATCAGCATGGGCTACCTGACCAGAGTGTTAATTAATGATGTAGAAGGAAATTGAGACTACCTTGAGAGCTGAGGACGCACACTACAGCATTTCGCACATCTAAAGGTGATTTAGGACCTGCATCAATACCTCTTGGCTCCAGATCGACGTATGTACCATGTACATGGTGCTGAATTTCAACTTTATTGAGCCAGTCCACGTTAGGAACACCCTTCGAAATTAGTGATGCCATATCCGAGCCAGAATGAACATTCACCAAACGTATATAAAGATAATCATGGTGCAGATGTGGACATATGGGCAGTCGGGCGGCTTATGTTCATTGCACCAGGCTGGCAGCTGTAGGTTCCAGCTCTCAGGGACATTGGACAGCTGATGATGGAGGGCCATGTTTCAAACGCCGAGCAGGGACTGTGGGAAATATGTAATCTCCCCCCATTCTAATTTGTAACTCACAATCTCCTGTAACGCGGCCCCGGGCGCGCACTGAAGTCTGAGAATACCAATTCTTGGGGAAGCACGACTAGGAAGCTCCATCGAGGGAGTATTCAACATATCACCTGTCAACGAAGGCACATGGGTTGTAAATAAATAACTACTCTAAATCAGCTGAATAGAAAAACTCCTTGACGCATAGGCGACATCACAGCAGCCACCCTTAATCCATCTAGAAGATCTCCTCCCTGAGTCGCAACGAGGTCCGCTTTATCAGAATCAACCTTGCTCCCGAGGAGTTTCTCAATGTTCGTTGAACCAATAGCAAAAGCCTGTTCTCTCGGAATTCTTCCTCCTGCTTCGATAGCAGCCTATGCGAGGATTAAGGAAGGGGAATCATATAACACAACAGCGAACATACCCATGCAACATCAAAAGGAAGATTACGTGCAGACCAGATTTCTTCGCAACCAATGCCAACGATAACGCCGTTCTCAATCAAGGTAACGATTGCACTGTCTCTTGTAATCGGCGGTCCAGGAAGGCTGTCCGAGAATAGTTATAATTTTTCCAGGGGATACTGAGGAGCGTCATACATTCGTCTATCTTCCCAAACATATGGAAACGGTCGTGAAGGCGAGAGGATAACACCGATATGTGCTTCGGCGAGCTCTTTTGCAAGGAGATGGGCTTCGGCTCCACCAGTAATGGTCAACTTCATAGTCCTACGTGTTTCCACTTCCACTTCGCTTTTCAAGATTACCAAGGTCGCGATTATATCTGCACTGTGGGCTTCCACAACAAGCGGTATCTCACCCTAAAGAAACAGAGGGAAGGGAGGTCTGAGACAATAGAATTAATTATACTGACCTCTTTGACCTTATTAAACCAGTAGCCTGCTGCTCCTTCTTGGGGACCAAGAAGAAGTCGACGTAGCACAGCAATTTGTGTACTCACACTGGGCATTCCGAAGTGCCTGACAGAAACATGAACCGCGGTAGTCTCTGTCAAAACAGCGCCAGGTTCTAGCCGATGTGTAGCACCAAGAGAAAAGGAGGTCCCCAGACCAGCGAAAAACCCTTTATGGCTGGGAGCAGTGATCCCAGTTGTCACCTTCCGTCGTGTTATTATGTTATAACCTGATGAGTAATGCATAAGTTAACTTACTCCCGCCCTGTATGCTAATCTGTTGCGCAGTGAGTCACATTATTGGGGCACAATGTAAAAAACATACAAGGCGTCCCGGCTGCCATACTCCAAACCGTCAACAGCATGCACAACCGCATAGTCGCCACCCACAATCTCAGGGACACCTTTTGGAGAAAGGGGATCGAACACATAACCATCATTGGTCGAGGGCTCCAGATCTATATGCTGCAGACCAAGTGGGGAACCAAAGGAGACAAGGCCGGGTGAGATAGATCCACCTTCAAGGTCAACCACCTGCGCATCAGCACCGAAAAACGCGGGAGTGTAACAGCTGATTCGTTCCCCTGAGCAGACAATAGAACCATTGCGAGTGACAACGACACCGAGTTCCGCTTCATCCTGAGGCGAAAATACTTGTCGAACGGCCCCTGTGGTTCTTTTGAAGACTGCTTTGACGTTCAAGAAAATGGTTGTATCATGTCTAGCCTTCGTCGGAGTCAAAGGTGGTAAGCCCTCGTACTCCACTGCTTCGTCGGCTTGCTTGTCAAAGTTAGGCACTTTGGGAGTGAGTTGGAAATTGTTCGGCTTGTGAACAACATAGGGCGAATCCAACTGCGGAATGCCGTCGATGAAGACTTGAGAAGGTGTGGCACCAAGGGCAAGCGGATGGCTGTCCCAAATCACGAGATCTTGCTTGTCTGAATTGTTGTGCCAATGCATCAATGAAGCACAAAGCTTACCTGCATCGTAACCTACCGCCAATCGATCAGCCATTCTGAAAAATTTAATGGAACAAGCCGGAATTACCCTCTTTGATATACCCAATTCGGTGACCCATACCAATCACTACAGCAGAATTGCTGGTCACTGAGGCAAGAGCTAGGTTTTCCGGTAGGCCGTAAAAATACGCCTGTTGGGCTTCGTATAAAAGGTATCTCGAATTCAGTACTGGATGGTCGCTCTGAGATTTGAAAAAGATCAGAAAAACGTCGCGAATGAAAGAAAATGCTCACCTTCATAACCACAGTGATGTTATGTTTTGCGAGAATTCTTGGGGCAAATTCAGACGCCCTGTATGCCTCGCGTTTATATCTAAATCAACAATCTTGTCAGCTTTATTATGAACAAAAACGATCCACGAACCGGCCATTCGTTGCAAATAGAGCTACGGCAGGTGTTTGACCTCGAGAAATGAGGTTTCAGTCAAAGAAAAACAAACGATTTCCAATAGATCGCTACCGTATGCTTTCTTTAGGAGGTCCGGAACCAGATAAGCTTCACTGGCGTGATGAAAAGCAGCGATCGGGAATTTAAACTCGTTGGAAAGCTTTCAAAGAATGTAAGAGCAGAAAAATCGCTATTTGAAGAGATGTCAATACCCTGACCAATCCATCTAAATCGACAGCTTCATAACAGTGCGTGTTAACCTAACCCGACCAAGTAAAAATCTTGCCCTCACTCTAAGCGGCCGCAGACTAACCTTTACTCGGCCTCTGACAACATCAACTAAAGCCTCCCACTGCAAGTCATCAGGAAATTCTCCAAGTCCCCCCCAGTTCCCAGATAGGGCTCGAGCGCAATATTCGTCTTGCCGTTCTTTGATTTGAGTGGCCTTGTTATATCTTTGAACGAACATTCAACTTTCTGGTCTTTCGTTGGAGAATAATTTAAACACATACGCCTTTCTGAATTCCCAAATAGTGTCCATGCGCGTGTCATTGTACTCATCGGCTGAAAATAGACATATTGGGTCCTGGCAGGTGCAAACATGATTGAAAACGTACAAGGATTTTCGCCTGTGGACTCAGCAAGTTACAAACATACAAGAAACAGGCATTGCATTGACACTTACCACATGCATGTCTAAGCGACTTCGAATGTTAGTAACAGCTTGATCGAGTCATTTCACCCTTACTTCATATGACGCCACCTGGGTGGGAGATTTGGATCTGGGAATGAAGAATTGATGTGATAGGGGGGTTCAAGCAACATCGATGACGGAGAACGCTCCTTGGTTTCGCGAAGTTTCATCACAAATGCCTGACCACCTGAAGCAGACCAGCTAAGTATAGCAGGTTCAAGAGCAAATGTCTCAAATCATACCTATTGCATTGGCTGAGCCTGGGAGAACTAAAGACGTGGTCACACCACCCGCGATAGAGAGCCGGTACGATTCATCATGGGTATTGAGTCCATCAAGACTTCGAAGCCAGGGCTGGATAGTACCCTTTCCAGAGTTGTCATCTTCTGCGCCAGAGAGGGCGGGAGACGAGGCGTCACCCAAATGGGAATGAACGTCAACGATACCTGGGGTAATCCAGGATCCTTTCGCGTCAATGACGACGATGTCACTTCCATAAGCCTGAAGGGACTCGACAGAAAAACGGCTGATGCTCTTGATGAGACCTTTTTCGAGAAGGACATCTCCGTAGATAATCTCTGTCCCATTCTTACCACCAGTCCATATTTTTCCGTCCTGAATTAGTATGGGTTTTGTTTCTGGTTCGAAACGGTCCGAGGCTGAACGACTCCAAAAGTCATCCGAAGGTCCCGCCTGCATGTTTAATTGACGACAACGCGCAATAGTGAATGAGGCATGAGGTGGCAATTCCATCTCGGAAGAAAATCCAAGTATATTGTAGATTGATGCTTCAGAAAGCCGAGATACAAGGAGAAGAGCCAGCAGAACCAGACCAGTGCCCAATAGTCGAAGTTGATGCATGGATTGAAAGATACGTTGCATTTTGGAGAGAAAGAGAGCCCTCGTCTGCCCGACTCGGTAAAAGGAAACGAAGGCAGCACGAACGCAACGTTGCTGAACGCTGCCCACCTCAGCCTTTCAATTTGGCCTCACTTGTTCCCTCGTCACGTTGTTCTTATTGTATGATCTTGTTTGGTTCTAAGGATGATGTCAAGTTTGAAATCCATGGACGAGTAGACTTGTTGTAACTCAGGAGCACCACAGCCATGCCACCACGCAAGGACCGCGATTTTGTCATGGGATTCGACTCGGACTCAGACATCTCCTTACCGGAAGACGATCTCGACACTTCTGTAAAGGGTAAAGGCAAGGCTAAAGCAAAGGCTGGGGATAAACTGCGTTCAAACAAAGGCAAAGGAAAAGCGAAAGATGCAGTGAGTTGGATAGATTTATAATAGCAGAGCTATAAATTACAGACTATTTTCAGCAAGCATACACATGGGAAGCGTCGTATACGCGTTCTTGGGACACGGTTCAAGAAGACGAAGCTGGCAGTTTACAATCTTCCATTGAGGAACTGATGGCGAGGGGTAGGCGGCGACGGTAATTCAAAAAGCCCTCGTTTTTTACTCTTCTTAGTCCAAACCTTAGCCTCCTTGCCCCAGCAGCTGCCATACGACGTACGATTATTCGACACCTGGTGTTGCTCCTCGACTTGTCAGCGTCAATGATGGACAGAGACATGAGACCGACGCGATTCGACCTCATGCTCCAATATGCGCGAGATTTTATAGCGGAATGGTTTGATCAGAATCCTCTGGGGCAAATTGGCGTAGTTGGTATGAGGGCTGGCATTGGAGAACGAATCGGAGAAATGTCAGGTGCGTGCTTTCACAAAGTATGCTTACTTCACTCAAACGTTATCGAAAACAGGAAATCCACAAGAGGTACTGAAATATATTGCTGAACGACACAAACTCGAGCCGACTGGAGAACCCAGTCTCCAAAACGCGATTGAAATGGCCAGAAGTAGTATGAAGTGCGCCATTATTCATATATCACTTTCTACAACTGACTGTAAAACTCCTATAGTCACCTTCCAACCCACTCATCTCGTGAAATATTAATCATATTTGGCTCGTTGACCACATGCGATCCCGGAAACATTCACGATACAATTGACACATGTGTGAAGAACAAAATTCGCATCTCCGTCGTCGCTCTGGCCGCAGAGATGAAAGTCTGTCGGGAGCTCTGTAACAAAACAGGCGGTGGGTCTTAAATTCCGCAGTTTATTCTAGCTTCATCACCACCTCACCACTCAACCCAACCAAGGGCAGGTCAGTTTGGGGTGGCTATGAATGAAGGACACTTCAAAGATCTTTTATTCGAGCTCATCCCACCTCCTGCACAACGTGCCACATCTCGTGCTGCCGGGGCAGGCACTGGATCTTCCAATCCCGCCGCCGACCTCATGATGATGGGATTCCCCACCCGCCTCCCGGACGCGACTGCTCCAACGTTGTGTGTCTGCCATTCCGAACTTAAAAGCCAAGGTTTTCTTTGCCCACGATGTCTATCCAAAGTCTGTGATGTTCCTACGGATTGTGATATCTGTGGTTTGATGATTGTGAGCTCTCCACATCTTGCGAGGAGCTACCACCATCTTTTCCCGGTGAAGCCTTACGATGCCGTGTAAGTGAGCTTCCGTTATGGCGTGCGTCAAATATTTTTACACGATTGCGACAGGGCGAATCTTGAGAATGTGACCGATCCATCGAGCTCATGTCATGCGTGCTCGCGTCCGTTCCCAACGACAGTCTCAGCCTCAGCAACTGAAGGCTTAAGCCCTGTAGGTCGATATAAGTGTCCAGAGTGCCATTATGATTTTTGCGCGGACTGTGACGTCTTTGTCCACGATGTCATCCATTGTTGTCCTGGTTGCGGAAACTAGTAATCCTCGTTTACACGCTGGCCGAATGTTCTAATGCCTTGTTGTCTACCTATGAAGATACTTTAGTAATGGCTTATTCTTCCGCACATGGCACTTGGAAGATAGTTCCGTACATAATATAGCTGGGATATTAAAACGTCACCAATTAACCTACTATGATAAATATGAGTGAGTGAAATGACCACACTCATCACCGAATCACTCCCGAACCTCCAGACGCACGCAGCTGTTCAATCCCCTGCTCTGTGTCGTCTCGGAAGGGATCCATTGATCTTCGTTTCCAGATATCCTCCGTTTTATGTCGATACCGATCTCTCACCTCGAGATCATCAGCTCCTTCTTCCTCGCGATCAATTAAGCCCATCCCCTCTCGACCAAGAATCAAATTTCTTCGACTGGGGCTCCCTTGGCGCGGCTGGCCTAATGGGTGTTGGTGATGATCCACATCTTCATCCTCGCCCATATCGTCCTCCCCATCACTCGCCTCGCCGACAGCCCAAAGAACTGAGCTTTCTCCTTCCCCATGTTGGTCGTCACCGCCCTCTCCAGATGTCTTCTTATTCACTTTCCGACGTTGTCTGGGTCGTGGAGTTGCGGACTTGGTTTTCCCTGTCACTGGCTCAGGCTTCTTGTGTGTCAAAAGAACGACGCCAGAAATAAGGACGGAGATAGAAAGGAAAATTAGAAAGAGTGTCCAGGATTTATATGAATCGACCTCGTTGTTGAAAATCAAGGAGTCTAGAAAGCTGCAGAACGCGTGTGAGAAATAAGGTCATGCATTCTAAAAGACTGATTCGACTATACCCTGTGGCAGTATAGACACCATAGAACACAGGTACTACAAGAGTCGAGTCGTATACTTTTAGGCCACGGTTGAGGCATATGATTTGTAAGACGGCGGTAAGTGCAAGAAGCAATATCGTAAAGATGGGAGCCGCGTGGCCAAACTGATTCCCAGGATTTTGGTGGGAGAGGGAACCAGACAATAACTTGACGCTGCAAATTTTACCTGAGAAAGAAGGGTGATGAATAAAAAATAACACTGACGTGGCTTTGGCAAACACCAAACATCCACCAGCAAGACCTCCACCACAACAAGCCCATCCAATACCCAGAGTCCAAGCGACCTGTTTATCATCTTTTGGTGCAGCCCATGCTTCCAAGTGTTCGGTAACCCAATCCATAGCTGCATACCAACCATACTTTATCGCGCCAAAGACACCGAAGACTCTCCCAAGTAACGATTTACGTCGCCCACCCCCTGATAGCCCACCGCCTGGCAATCCTAGGGCAACACCCGAAACACCCGCGCGTGTCCCCGTGCTGGAAAAGGGTACAGCTTCCAAGTCGGCTCTTGCAACAAGGACGGCGTCAAGTCTGCTTGTGAAGACGAGGACACAGAAAAGAGTGAATCCCATCGCGAAGAAGAAGCCTAGCCAACCGCCACGCCTCCATAATCGGGTGATATGTTCTACATCTGTTCCATTTGAAAGGCCGCTGTTTATGGAACCAAAAGCAACAATGCCGACCACGCCCAGGACAACGACAATAGTGCCCTAGTTGATAATAGCAAGTTAAAATGGCGTCAAGGTACTGTGAAGAAAGACAAACATAGACATCTGTGCTCGTTACCGGGGTACCGACTAGGAAGCGAGCAAAGAGGAAATTAAAGACAAGAGAAGAGGAACCCAGTGGTGCAACGTATTCTGCACGACATTGAGCCAAAAGACGCGATCAATGGGCAACTAAATGCTCACCCGCGCGCATGTATTCAAGTGCCAATGTACTTCCTATTAGCTGTGATAGACTGGAAAATACGAGTTCCAGTCGAAGGGCAGATCAATTGGTGAAACAACTTACATGTAGAGTAGCATTCCCAGCAACCACAACGGTCGCATCCAGTCTTTCCTGCGCTCGCCTTTCGGTACTGCGCTGGTTCGAACCTTTCTATTAGGTTAGTTCATGGACGATTTGCTGAAGCAGTCTACAAACGTGGTCTAATTTTGTGAGATTGAGGCCTGCGGCATTGAGAATGGAGGCAAGGAGAATTATAGCGAGTCCAATAATAAAGGCGACAACTGGGCTAGCATGATGGGCTGGTACGTTGTCGTTTGAGATGGAGGAGGGAGACGATGAGGCAGAGGTCGCAGTTGCGGTGATAGTGTCCATGTAAAGTCTAACGAGACCTTGAGGTCGTGTTTCTTGTGAGTTGATCGTAATAGGTGTCGTTACGAGATTAAGTTTGACAACGATGGCGAGGTGCTTGCCAGCAATAGCGAGGAAGCCAAGAGAAAGCTGAGTCTAGCTGAGTCGACAACAGGCGCAACGATGAGCAGGAGATCATCACGTCATCAATAATGTAATGTGTGTTGACAACGCCGGTAAACACCGTACACTGCTCGCATCACATCTTGACTTTGATGACGCTGAGACGTGTATAGCTTCGTCGTTCGACGCTCTCCGACGCTAGTGGTAGTCGTATCAACGCACAGCTACCAGCCACCTTATTCAAATAAATGTTGCTCTCAAGTTTTTCATTGACCACCGCCCTTCCACTTTCATGACATCAATTCCATCTCCCAGGGAAAAATGCAGCAAGTAAGCATTCAGATTATTGCCATCAACTGTATGATGCTCACCCACTCATTTAAAGCTTGGACTGCTTCCGTGATGGGATTTATCTAAGCGCCCCAGTCTTATACGCCATCGGCTTCATATTAAGTGCGTCGGCGTCGCAGCAAGCGCCCGCTAATTGTGCTTACGCACATTCGCAGTTTTCCTAGCTGTTGCTGGAATCGTGCTTTGCACTATTAAACGTCGCCGGACGATACCGTCCAGTACGAGCGGCAAATCAAAACTCCTTGCTGCCAACAGCATGTTCATCCCCCCTCATCACGAAGCAGCACCCCCGTATACTCCAAATGATATTCCTCCTACACCGGCACCTTTACTACAACTACAATACCCGCCCCCTTCTTATAGCCCTGTTTGAATTCCCCCCCCCCACAACGACAACAATTGCCACCATGTATCACTATCATTTATTAATATGTAAACTTACCGGTCATATTGTAAAGTCGGGAAAGAGTTCTGTGTTTTACTATAGCTTCAATGTACGAAGAGGCTTTGAACCATTAACATGTTGTCATCAGTTATAATAGTAGAGTTTTCAAAATGGACTGTTGCGGGTTTATTGATATCAAAGGGAATGTGCGTTTGGTTGCGTTCTGATCACCTTGATGATTGCGAGCGAACTCTAGGGGTGAAAACGGTGAACAAACAAAGCCAAATTTTACGGCGCAGAATTCTGAAGAAAAGTGTAGCTGGTTTGCAGGTCCTATTCCTTGCTCATTTCTCTTTCAATCTTGGTAAAATTACATATATGAGCAGGGGAAGCTGTATTCTTTACATTTATCGAAAAAAAACTCCATATTTTTCGTGTTTGAACTTGGTTTTGAGCTTATAAACGTGGTGCTGTTGGCCCGTCAGGTTTTGACAGCGGAATTGACAGAGAACGCTTGAAGAGTCGCCTTTGCTTCTTGGTACACTTGATGACCACATCGACTAGGATGGCGAAGCGAGCCTTGCCCTCGCAGAATGCGGATACATAATATATCATTGATATCGACAAGTAGATCAGTTTCCGCTCAGTGATCTTATTTACTTTTGAATACATTCCCAGTAAGGTTGATTGCACATACCCTGAGGCTCCACAACTAAACAAAATCACAAAGCCGAGCGTTTTGATAGCTGGTCACCGTCTAATGCTACCTTGTTAGCTGTACAAGTAACCTTGGGGAAGAAGACCGTATCGGTAACGGCCCACAAACTTTTTTTCGGTGCGGCGTGCAGCCGCCGATCGGCGGAAATTGCCATTTACGTTGATAATCCAGGCCTCACTCACATTCGCGGGGACATTACCTTGACATGAATGGTGGTCCAAATTCGAGTTTTTTTAGTCAACAGACACTCTCTACGCTCCCGCTTGAACTTATTCATGCCCTCAACCAAGCTTATCTTCTTCACCACTTGGCCACAGATCCAGAGAGCGTTCTTCCACCAGGAAAGACACTCCTGTCGATGCTTGCTCATGCCCAAGTTGGATTACCGAACGAACCACCGGGACGAGGAGATCAAGACACAGCGTTGCTTGACCGAGTGAAGGAGGTGGCACATAAAGCATTCTGGACTGAGGTGCGTTCCCACTCTTGTACCGGTTTTGAAACTGATAAGAAGTTGTTTCTTATCGTAGGCCCTCGAAGCCCTGTCATCACCCATCCCCTCTGTACAGCTACCTCGTTTGAAGCGTCTATATGGCGATATACTCGAAGCCCTTTCTCCCCTTTTCCCTCCCAAACATCCAATAGTGCAGGCTTTGTCGTTACCTTTTCCTCCGACATCGTCTCCCCTTCAATCTGCCCGCGCCTTTCTCAAAGAGATCGTGATGGCCCTACGTGAACGATGCGCTCCACTACGCGATGATATGGTCGATGAACTTCTTAGAAAGTTAGACGACCCTTCTCCGGTCTACGCCCTAAAAGTAGTAGACCCTAATAATATAGACGCCACTCAGTCTTCCAGTCAAGTTCAACCACAGTCACCCCTCGCACAACTTCTCGTGGATGTCGTGCAATCCATCCTATCCTTGATAGAGATTATGAAATCGGACCTTAGCACCTTTGTTCTTGGGAACATGTCAGATGCACAGCTAAAGCAATTGATACTAGAGCAGGCCAAACTCCGTGAAAGACGTGTGGTTTTAGACATCTGGAGCGCTCAGAAAAGTGGAGGTGACGACACAATTAAAGAGATTTGGGAAACTTGGCTCGCAGGAGCGCCTGAGACGGCAACCTCATCCCCGAATGGCATTCCTGAAAAGAAGAAATGGATCACTGCTCTTGTCAACGCCTTGTGTTCTGATAGGCCCCTTTCCTGCGACCTTCCTCGGCAGGCGGACATCAAAATGGAGGCATCATCTGAAGAGAATACCCAACAACCACGAAACCAATTACCACCGCAGTTTCTCTTCTCTGCTCCCGCCTTGTTGTACATTCAGAACCTTATACAGGCTATCGTCATTGCAGCTTCGTTAAGATCGCTCATTCGCCTGCATCCGGTACTCCGGTCCAGAGACCAGGAACCACACTACGATTTCATGGATCAAATCTGGGTGCTCCTCAAAGCCGAGATTGACTCGAATGCAATCGACACTACCAACGGCGAAACGAAAATAATAAATCTAGCCGATGAAGTCATCCGTGCGCGGACGCTCTCATCGAGGAAGCCAGAGCCTGGTGAAGAAGTGCAACTACGGGCAGCCGTGGAACGCACTCTGCGACCTCAAGACCCCGTTTTCTTACTTTTACTTCGACGTCTCATGGGCGCCATAGAAGCCCGGCTTCTCGCCAATATCACGGAAAAGCAAGGACAGGCGAAGAGGACTTTTCCTGAGAGTATGCAAACAGGACGAAACCCGGACCAAGATAGAAGTACGAAACGGCCGAGGTTGTCGTTTCCGGAGCGCCCCGCTGGCCCCTCTACAAAGGATACGTCCAGCACAGTTACCACCCCAGTGGTGAGAGGTTTCGAAGACCCGGTTTTACGCAACGCTCTGGAGGAAGTTTTACTCAAGTTAGGTAGTTGTGTTAATTGGGTGGAATTTGTTTGGGAAGACTCGATGTAATACGCCTTTTACTTCTTTTTTACCGCGAACTTATCCCGATTTTTTTCCTTTGCAAGGATGTTTTCTAATTATGAGTGATTCATTCGGCCTTTCAAAAAACGTCCTGCCGTCTGAACAAGTCTAAGTTGCTTGGTGCTATTGTTCAAGAGCTTCCGCATCTCCCGGGCTCGTTTTGCCATAACAGCAAGATTGGGCCGCTCCAAGGCGTAAAACCTGTTCTTTCTACAGATTTCCAACAAATTACGACGACGAATCTGCCGGATCTTATTGGCGACAATTTGGTATTATGTGATGTATGATCCGGACCTCTATCATACCTCCCCCATTCCTAATAATATCCGTAGGGACTATGTTGATGTCCACATGGCTGGAGTACGGCAGGTCTGTTTGAAGCATCATGGTGCATGCAACAATCATTCCTCTCGTTGGAGTCTATCATCGTTTTCTCAATGCCACTCAGAATATGAATGGTGTTATATGGTTCTTCTCCAGGTCGTTCTCGTGCGGCTTGACCTCTCAGGCCGACCCATTGCACCTAATTTACCAAGCCCATGCACTCAACAGGTTCTCAAGATTACATACATCGCCTATGATCGCTTTCTGATACCAACCCTGCGTGTTTCGTCAGACGTTTCTGACGGGAAGCGTCTTACTCTATTTTAGCAGTAGGCGGGATATAGAATACGTAAAGATGATGATAGTCGGGGGGCTTCACGGAAGGATCTTGAACCGAACATGGACAATCTACCCTCAAAGCATATCATAACCAAGAATCGTCAAGCTTGAGGTAGTGGATATATGTCGGAACGTATGGATGTAGTTGTGCGCATTGAGAAGTTTAGGGAGATTCTCGGTCAGAGTCAGAGACTATTTGACTGGCCAAGGGGATTTTAACTGTACTTCAATACTGGCGGTAAATAAATGAAGGAGGCATCAGCACAAGTTGTAGCTATTTCGAACCCCAAAGTGTATCCGGAAATTCGCCGAGCGTATTAACCACAAACAAATGATGAGCCAGCGCCAAACAACATCCACGCCGGTTGCAGCTAGAAGTTCTGAACTTGTCTCTCCAACCCCTAATAGTAGAGGCCCAGGACGGATCTCATCCGTTGTTCCGAACCCATAAATTACAACGCCGTTCAGAATGGTTCCTACAAGTTCTTTCTTGGTCTACTTCGCGTCTTCTCTTCACTGTCTCAATGGTCCTCGACGATATCGTTGATTCTGACCTGAAACGGGTTGGATTTGCCCCACTGGCACCCTTCCAAGCCCCACCACCGAAAGCGACCACCCTTCTGTCGAAATTTGTCGACTCTCATAGGGAGCTCGAGAGTTACAGGTGAGTGCCGTTGACGTTCTACAACAACCTGTGACTGACGACACGGATGTAGAAATGGACAGAGCGTCAAAATCGACGGACAGACTCTTTCCACCGCTGCAATTGTCGCCGCCGCTAGGTATTACTCCAAAATAGAACTGGACGACTCGTCTGCGGTTCAGGAGCGCGTCCTCAACAGCCGAAAGGTCATTGTTAACAAAGTAGAAAGCGGAGCCAGCGTCTACGGGTTATCCACTGGGTTTGGTGGCAGCGGTTCGTCTGTGCCCTTCGCTTGGGGGTCCCGGCTTCGTGCTGACCAACCTCACGACAGCTGATACGCGGACTGACCAGCCCTTACTGTTGGGTCATGCCCTGCTTCAACATCAACACATCGGTGTAACTCCATCGTCTACGCAGCCCCTTGACGTTCTACCTCTCACAGATCCTACTACCTCGACCGTTATGCCCGAATCTTGGGTTCGGTAAGAGTTCTTTCATCTGCGCCTCGCAGCCAGTTGTCTCATTTTCCTTCCAGTGGTGCCATGTTAGTTCGAATGAATTCGTTGATTCGTGGTCACTCTGGCGTCAGGTATGATTATTTTAAAACTTTGTAACGCGTCAACTTCTCCCAACACTTTTATAATTCGTAGGTGGGAACTCATTGAAAAAATGAGGGAACTTTTTGCTGCCAACATCACGCCTGTGGTGCCGTTACGCGGAAGTATCTCGGCTTCGGGCGGTCTGTCTTGTACTTCTCCGCATTGACTTCCGCTTTTAAATTTATTTACGTTTTAGATCTTTCCCCTCTTTCTTATATTGCTGGCGCTTTAGGTCAGATATCAAATTACCTTATTGGGGGTGCAGTTTAGTAAACGTCCATGCAGTTGGCAATTCTTCTATTCAGGTTTTCCATGGCCCTCCCTCCTTTCGTGGTCGTCAGGTTTCCTCTTCTGGAGATGCCCTTCTGAAACACAAGATTGAGCCCATCTCTCTCGCATCCAAGGAGCACTTGGGAATTCTTAATGGAACTGCATTTTCCGCATCTGTGGGCGCGCTCGCCGTTAACGAAGCCGTGCACTTGTGCCTCTTAGCTCAAGTTTGTACCGCAATGGGTACGGAGGCACTGAGAGGTACTATCGGTTCTTACGCCTCGTTTATACATGCGGTTGCGCGTCCCCATCCTGGTCAAGTGAGTGTCAGATAGTGCCGTTGTTTGCTAGACTAACACGTGGTCAGGTCGAGTGTGCTCAGAATATTTGGAATCTTTTGCAAGGCAGCCGACTCGCTCAACAACATGAAGAGGAAGTCACGCTTGAAGATGATCGGTATTCTTTGAGACAAGACAGATATCCCCTCCGAACTTCACCTCAATTTCTAGGGCCTCAGATCGAAGATATTCTCGCGGCCCAATCGGCGATAACGCAGGAATGTAACTCTAGTACGTTTTGAAGTGAAAACGCCGGGATTCCCTGTTTACTAAACATCAATATAGCGACGGACAACCCACTCATTGATGGGGATTCTGGTGAAATTCACCATGGCGGTAACTTTCAGGCGATGGCCGTCACCAACGCTATGGAGAAGACACGACTTGCTTTGCATCACATCGGAAAACTTCTCTTTGCACAGAGCACCGAGCTTTGTAACCCAGCTATGAACAACGGTCTACCGCCATCGCTCGCTGCAAGCGATCCATCTCTGGATTATCACGGAAAGGGTGCCGACATCGCCACGGCCGCTTATGTTGCCGAACTAGGTTACTTAGCCAACCCAGTGTCCACCCACATTCAGTCGGCTGAGATGCACAACCAAGCCGTCAAGTTTGTTCATTTCACCTTTATCTCTTTAGAATAGCAGCTGATCAGTGGCATATTAACAGTTCATTGGCTTTGATATCTGCAAGGGCAACTATCACCTCCCTAGAAGTTCTCTCAATGTTGACTGCAACGTATTTATATCTTTTGTGCCAAGGTACACTAGCCTTTTTTCGATACATCGCCGATAGCTCTCAACGCATTTTCAGCACTCGATCTTCGGACACTCCAGCTGGAACTCATCCGCGGATTGGAAGACATCATAAAGGAAGAATTGACGTCAATCTTTGATTCCTACTTGACTCCAGCTCAGCACAACACTCTGCTTAAACGGGTGATAAGGACAATGGAGCAATCATTAGACAAGACCACCACCATGGACAACGCCGATCGGATGCGTGAAGTCGCTGGATCGACCACCACGCTTCTTCTCGACTTCTTCATGGGCCCTGACATCGTTGTTTCAGGCGCAGAATCCCCACTGACCTTGATTCCGAAGTTCCGAGCCAATGTTGCATCCTCTGCATCGACACTGCTTGACCAACTCAGAAAGGACTACCTCAGCGGCGATCGTGGAGCGGCACCCGCTAATCCTCTTCTGGGTAAAACCAAAGCCGTCTACGAGTTTGTCAGAATCAATCTAGGGGTTCACATGCATGGTGCTGAGAATCACGGCCGGTTCGTAAATGGTGTCGGAGCTGATAACCTCTCAATTGGCCAACACATCTCGCGCATACACGAGGTATGGTCTGCGCTTCTGAAAAGAGCTTTTTACACTAACATCTTCGTAGGCCATTCGAGATGGTAAATTACAACACGTCGTCCTGTCGCTTTTCGCATAACATAAATAAGATTGAAAGGGTGCTTTGAACTGTCTCGAATTATGTATTCTACTGTAGATTATTCATTTTTATGAACTGATCACTTTTCGTACTTACAACGTCTGCGCTGTCGCTGTACAATTAACAACATTACATGTTTGATACAAGAGGGTTAAGGATAATTTATGAGCAAACTGAACCACGAAGAATGAAAGGAATTCTAAATTTCCACGACTTCGAATTTCACCCGAACCTCCGTAATTTCCTTGTGTGCTGCTTTTAGAGTTCTAGTGATTTCATCCTCTAAGGCGGAGGCTTGGATAACAGTCATATCATCGGATACCTTTGCAGTGACATCCACGAACATTAAGGAACCTGCCCGACGTGCGCGTAGATGATCAAACGAAATTAAAGTTGGACGCGACGACTCCTCCCAAGAATCCGGAATGAAAGGCTTCAAAGTCTTTAACAATAGTTTGCGTTTTCGTGGGGAAACCCCTGCATCTGTAAGGTCTCCCCATGCGCCTCGAAGAAGGTCAAAGCCCTGTCTAAGGATCACCATTGACACAAGAAGACCTTAAAGCACACGTGAGTATAAAATTGACAGGAATAAAATCGATGATGCGCACCACCTATTGGATCAAGAGGGAAAGCAGGCCAGAGCCATGTGCCAATGATTGCAAAGAAGGCAACTAGGCTGGAGTATGCATCGCTCCGATGGTGAATGGCGTTTGCAAGCAGCACAGGGCTCTTCTCTTCGTCCGCTACTACCTTTGTGATTCTGTATAACCACTCCTTCGCCACTACACTGACGGCCGCGAACCACGCGGCATTGGGGTCGACAAGATGGACATGGTGATGTCCAATATTGGGCAATGGGACAGCCGTTGTAATGGTTCTAAGAAAATCCTGTAATTGGCCAGGCGGAAGAGACGCTGTTGTTTCCGCGAGGGTTGCGATGAGGAGGTTGTAAGAGTGGAGGCCAATAGTGACGGCGCCAGCTATCAATAGGATGGATATCGTTGTTGTTCCAAGTGTTTCAAATTTCGCAAATCCGTATGGGTATCTTTCTGAAGGAGGTTTACGGGAGAGACGCCAACAGAATAGGGTGACGAAGTCGCCCAGGAGGTCTACAGGTGGGAGTTACAGGGCATAGCATTCATGATGTCATAGAATACGAACCACTCATAGAATGACCGGCATCGGCAAGTAAGGATGCTGAGTGCATGTACCATCCAGCCAACCCCTTCGCCGTCGTAAGGGCAATGTTCGAAAATAATCCAATGAGTGTAATTTGACTACCTTTGTCGTCTATAACGGCAACCGTCGTCAACGAGTCATTGGTGAGGTATCAAAACACATACGTGAACCCTTCAGAGCTGCGATTATCTGCTCCGCGTCATGGGTGTGTCCGTTCTCATCTTCGTGCGAGTGCGAATGTCCAAATATCGAGTGAGAGTGTGGTTTATCATGCTCGTTTGCTCCGTTTTGATGCTTCCCGCCGTGGAGCGTGTTATTGACATTGGTTGGACCTAAACTTGTGGGCTTTTGGCCTACTGAACCTTTCGTCGATTGAAAACGCGAAGACATCGACGCAGGAGAAAGACGGAGATGGTTTGGTTCAAGAGCCTGTGACGCCCTGTATTCCCCCGAGAAAACTGCCACGTTAGTCCTCAGGGATGAGAACTGTACTAGGTTGTGCCACGTCCGCACTGGACTTGAATAGTTACTAGAGTGTGAGCTATTCGCTCTAGGGTGTATGGGAGGGACTGAAACGACCAGAAGGTTGATATGTTTTCGTTGAATGCATACGTGTCTCCAAAGGTTACTAGTTCGATTAATCATTTTAGACAAGAAGAGGCGATGCAAGGTGGTCCCGACTTGACGGTTCCCGCAAGATCCCCCTTCATGTATTCGAACTCATGTCCGTACTGGATTCGAAGATGATGTATCGGCAGAATTTTGCCGAATATTACAAAGTACGTGGGTCTTGGTCAAAAGGCTAGGCAAGGCCAGGTAAGACTGGTCTCTCCGATTGTTTACAGTTCAGTTTTGCCATGAAGCAACGGCTGCCAACTGCACTTCTGTACAATATCATGTATGCGGAGAGCCCAGGAGTAAGTATTTCACAAATTATTGGGTTTGTATATACCCTCCAGAAGCTGGATTATCTTCGCTAATCGGACTGAATCAGCCTGCCCACCCAATGCCCCAGATGCAATGAAATTGAAATCTTCTGTAGGAACTTTGTATTGGACCAGACTGGATTGCAATCCAAGACTGACAACAAGTCTAGATAGTTGTCAGTGAAAATTAGAATATATTAAAGTTTGCATCTTGACTGACTCGTTGATTAACGTTGATAGACGGCGCACATCCCCTTCGACAGAGCCTGTCGATGGCTCACGAAGGAAAAAGAGTGCTTCTGCTAGGCATTCTTGATCCTCAGGGGATGCTATTTCTGCTTGCAGCGCAACAGTTGGAGATAGTGTAAGACACTTGAAGAATGTTAAATTACTGCAAGGCACAGGAAATATAACCGACCGATGTTATTCCGTGAGGAATTCCATACTTGGCACCCAATTTATGCCCGAGGGAATGCGAAAGACCCAGTGCACTATGTAAAGTCGTGGTCAGCCTCCAAGGCAAAGCAAAGTTCTCTACAGTACCTGTACTTTTCTTGCTTCATCGGCCAAAGACTCATCCAAGAGGCCAGCTGTAGCTTTTGTCTAACGCCAACATCTGTCGGATTCGCTTTGGACTCTGGAAGATACTTGAAAAGATCTCTGATTGCGCCGTAGCAAAGAAACTTGACTGGTTGCGAGACAAGAGGTCTGTAAAGATTCTCTATACAAGTTATCAGCTTGAATGTCAAATTATAAAAACTGCCCGTTCACTTACCAACAGCGTGATCGAGCGCACGTATTCCAGTGGAAAGCCTAAACCTTGATAAGTCGAAGGTCCGAATTAAAATAGTGTCCAATAACGTACCAGAGGCGCTCAGGCGTCGCAAGTGTCAGCTCTCCATCCAAGATGACGCCCGCCGGAGCTAGCTCATATGAGCTAACAGCCACCTTTTGGCCTTCGTCGTTGGTAAATCCAGCACCAATCTGCTTTAGATATATTACATGAACATTGGCGAATACGACAAAGTCATACCGTATATTCAGCAGCGCTGAGGGTTGTGGGGATCGCGATCTGGCGTGGGGTCGACCCCCCAACCTCTTGCTGGATATTATAAAGGATGGCTTTCGACGCATCGATTGGAGAGCCTCCCCCAACTGATACGATCACATCGCAATTATTCTCCCGGAAAGCTTTGATACCGTTGCGGATGCCAGCGATAGGAGAATGTTCGCCGATTTCGAAGAATGTGGCGCCGTAAGCGTCGTGTTGTTTGAGGATTCCCTCTACCTTTCGCACTACATCGGTCTAGAAAAGTCGTGGTCAACCAAACCGGTGGCATTGGTAGGCTGGTGCGAGAGATTAAATACCTTGTTCATCAAGCTCTTTCCTGTCACGACTAACGCTTTCTTGACACCAAGTGTATTCAGTAGTTTCGGCAATGCTGTTACGACAGAACCTGGACCATAATACACTCCCTTTAGAGTGTCTGTCCAGCTGTAGAAGCCTTGCAAAGCTGGGGTGTTGTCGAGGGCGGACATAAGGGATTGCTCCGCAATGAGTGAAGCATTGGCTGATTTATAGACATAGGAAGTGGCTTAGTTATAATTATCGTCAGCTTGGTAAGTCGATTTGAGGTGAGAATTCAAAATTTTGTTCCGCCATCAATTGTTGCCGGCTTCACTTGAAGTTCATGGCCGCTCGCCCGAAGGCTGGCTTATGCTTAGCAACTGGCCTCAGGGTTTGAAGCGTACTTCCGCTAGCTGGAGATATCTAGGCCAAGTCGGAGCTCTTTTCCTTCGCCAGTCTTCCAGCGCTTCTCCACCACCATTTAATCCTCGGTCTACTCTCAAATTTACCGAACCACCTTATCCTGCATGGAATCTTGGGCATGGTCTACCTGCTAGCTTCGCGATGCCGGAAGGAAAAGAGTCAGCGCGAAAAACATGGGATATGGGTACTACACCGTCCAGGTTACTTTTGGTGTGCGTTGGACGCGATTTTTAGGACTGAAATGTGTCTTTTTTAGGGACGCGTATCGACTTTTATCCTCAGCGATAGTGCCACGTCCAATTGCCCTCGTGTCGACTGTGTCCGCGGAGGGACATACAAATCTTGCTCCGTTTAGGTTCGCCCGTCCAATGCACCTTGTCATTGAAATTGATTTTTTATATTTCTCGACGATTGGCAGTTATTTTTCCATGGCAGGTGCATTGCACTCCGTTTCATCCAGCGCGCTGACGATAATCACTTATATAGGTCTCTCACAACCCACCAATGGTCAGCATAGCATTCTCCGTTTCCCCTAGACGTCCGAAAGATACCCGGGAAAACATCCTCAATACGAAAGAGTTCACCGTCAATATCATTAGCGAGAGCTTTGCGGAGGCAGCCAACGCCACTGCTGTTGAGTCTCCGGCAGACGTCAATGAGTGGATCGTCAGTGGACTGACGATGGAGCCCAGCGTTAGTACCAAACGGCAAATCGCTTAGAACCATCACTTAACCTCTCTGTAGAGTACCGTGAAACCCTCGCTTGTCAAGGAAAGTCCTGTTTGCATGGAATGTGAAGTAGGTTGTCAATGTTTCTATCCCTCGAAATGCTGAGACTTCAGTGTAGCTCTATAGTTCGCAAGACATCTCCCCACTAAATTCCTCCGACATTACCACGACAGTGGTCCTCGGCTTAATTAAAAAAGTCCACGTCCGCGAGTCAATCCTCGTTGATGATGGAACATCGATTGACCCCTCCAAACTCCGGCCAATTGCACGTTTAGGAGGAAGGGCGTATGGGCGATTACTTGAAGGGTTTAATCTAGCTTCAGTCGTCTGGAAATCCGCCCGTGAGGACTATCATAGTCTTGCCAAACGACAGGTGCCTTGATGTGGTTGTGCAATCATCGGTGTGCTCTCTACGCCGTCGATGTTCATGAGTATCACTTGATGCCATCGCGGAAAATTTATGATCTTTGGTCAAAGGGCAAGTAGATGTGGTGACACGGCTCCTCGTACGCCACGTAATGCGAGTGCTAACCAAACGAGGGTGAACGTAGTAGGCCGTTACTGATGTCTTGCGGGTTGTACCCGAAGTGGCCGTTTGTTTATTTAGCTAAACTTCACGTCGAGACCTGTTCTTCGAATCCTTAATACGCTTTGAGATGTTGCATTATATTCGCATTTATTTGAGGTGAGCACTTTGTCTCAACTTTGTCTGTGGTTTCCTTCGCCTGTGGTCCAGGCACATTATTGTCAATCCGGGCATGGCGAAGGCAAGTTACAAGCATTTGAGGTCGATAGAGCATTTCTACAGTATTTCTGGAATTCGGAGCCAGAAGTTTGGGAATCCAGTTTTTTTTTTAGTTTGGGAAATGATTCGGTGGCAGATTGTTATCGCTTCTCGAGTGGTGTGCAAAAACCGATGGGGTTAAGAGGGATTGAGCCTCGTTTGGTAGAGATTAACGTTGTGATAGCACGAGCAAAGTCGAGCAAAGGTGAACAACATGCACATTGTGACCAAAGCGGGGAAGAAACGGAGGCAAATGTACGGCCACGTGTTCACAGCTTTTGAGTTCTTCTCTCCCAAGTACTTATAATATCCTTGTAATATCTCCGCTCCAGTATATCATCTCACTCGCCATTCATCATCAATTTCTTTCGTCGCCGCAGGTTTAACCCCTCCATCATTACGGCATCGCGTATTCATAGCTGTTTTCTTGACCGGTGCGTCCTTTACCTCGACTGTGGCGCTTAGTGTCCTTAAGCGCTCCTTTGCAGCCCTCGAGCCCCTTTACGCTTGCTATGGCGGATCAAGAGCCCCAGCCTACGCGGGCGGAGCAGAGAATGATGGCTGTTGCAAAACTCAAAAGAGCTGCATCAGTACCACGATTGAAGGATGGTAGGCGGCCACCGATGCATGTTGAAGCCGTCAGTGAAGGAGAGAAGCCAGTGGTCAATGGAATGGCCAGCGAAGAGGTCGAGGAGGAGGTTCAGGAAGTGAAGATCAGTTACAGTGAAGCAGAGAAGCTGGCGAGCGACACAGAGCAAGGGCAACCCGATGACGACAAAAACGTTGACCCCGATAGCCCGCCTCCTGACGAAAACACTCCAGAAGCCGAAATGGAGGTCGATATTGAAGAGGAACGTCCGTTCTCGCCAGGACTCAATACGCGATCAAAAAGGCGTTCTCGTTCGCGTTCGCGTTCGAGAGGTTCAAAAGACTTCAAGGGAAAGGCGAAAGGGGCACAATCACCCTTCCACCAAGTTGCTGGTGATTCTTCTCCAGATGAGGGCCCACCATTACTACATCCTATAGCACTACCTATATTGACGCCCCTTCTATCTCCGATCCCCTCCCATTTTGCGCTTCTACAACAGTCCCGCCTCCTGCGTTCGCCTACTCCTGCATCCCCAGAGCCCTCTTTATTTTATCCTGGCACTTCACCTCCAACACCGATTCCATTGCCAACGCTAGAAGCCCTTCAGAGGGGTCTGATACGGTCAAATAGTGCGGGAAGCACTGCTGCAGGTCGTAGGATGGCAATGCACAAATTGACAGGTGGCACGGAAACATACGACTCATTACCGCCACCAACTCCACCTCCGCTTCCCGGAAAATTGGGGCGTAACAACACTGTCGCTGGCGGAGAGCGTATTGCTGCTCGCCAGTTGATGTTTAGTCGGCTGGGTGGGAGACTGAACAAAGAGTTTGAAGAGCAGCAGACAAGTGGCGCAGAGGATAAAGTTGCTCCATCTCCGACCACGAGACGTCGAAGAAGGTCTCGTAGAGGCTCAGCTAGTGTCAACACCGCGAACGCACAAATTTCTGACTCGGAGCCTGTCACGACTTCACCGAACACGCCACTTGTCCCACAAACTCCCCTGCCTCTCCCACTAGACGCGTTTGCAAACCTTCGTGCTCAGTCGGCTACCCCAAATCAAGCCAGCAGTTCGCGCAATCAAAGCAATGAACGTGCTGTGGAGCCACCACCATCATTGCCTCAAACCGAGCCTGAAACTGAGCCCCCTGAACCTCGACGTCGAAGCGTGTTAGTGGAAGAAGAGGATGATGTTGAAGACCGGATTCCCTCCCTACCACTACCCGTGAACAATACCTTGCCAGGCACTCCTCCTCAATGGTATTCTCCTCATATCGCTTCGCTGCGCACACCCCAATTTTCAAATCCTCCTTCAAACGGGTCATCAGACTCTGTTTCTGGAACAGGGGTTTTGCCTGTGTATCTAAGCCAGCGGTCCCCGTCTCGGAATGGTCCCTTCCCAACCAGCCCATTCACAACACCTTTGAAAGAGGAGAAACCTTCTGGAGATGAAGACGAAGAGCAGGTTTTGTATCCTGCAGAGAGTAGGCCCCGTACTCCATATGTAAGCAACATGGAATTTGACCGTGAGATTAGCTGGGTTGCTTCTCCTGGTGAGTGACCTTTTGTTTCTCGAGTTTTTATATCTCAAGTTTTAAAACCGTAGTTCCGGAAATCCGCATGCCTATTGACGATAAAGAAGATGAAGAGGGGGAAGAGGTAGAGATAGAGGTCCACCAGGAGGATACTGACGACCAATATGTTGAATATGAGGATCCTCCTCTATCTGCTAGTTCCTCTACTGGGTTCTCGCCTCAGGATCCTGAAGCCTTTGACGATATTTCTCCTCGAATGTCAACCAGTTCCAAGAGCATAGTGGTCGAGTCGGAGAATTCTCTGGATGCTATACCACCTCATCATATACCAACCTCTCCGTCACTAGTGGCTTTATCTCAGACGGCTTCCTTCACCCTTGCGAGCGATGTGTCTATGTCTCCGCAAACCTACCCAGCGCGACTCTCCATTGCGTCTCGCATTCAAAGCGATCGCTCACCACTAAATGGAGACTTTACCGACTGGGAGGATCGTTTTCCTAGTACTGAACCATCTACGAAACGGAATGGCGAAAGCTCATCTCCAAGTACATGGGACAAGCTTAAAAGCACATTTACTCGCACTGGCTCAAGTAGTGGCCGTCGTTCACGAACAAATAGCATCGTCACCCGTGAAAGACGTGATCACACTGATTCCAGCATCAGTCGGGAAAGCGGCGCCAGCTTGAACAGCGGGAGAACAGACAAGGGCGAGACAATTCTCTTCCAACATCAACCTCAGCAGCAACCCTTGATGCAGAGCCCTTCTGCGTCTGCATCCATCCTCTCACTATCGCATGCTCCACCGCGAGGTGGCGCTTCTCCAATCCCTCCAGTTGCGTCTGGTGATATGGCCAAGTATCAAAATGCCAAGTTGTTCCCTTTCCCTGGAATGAAGCAATTACAAGAACAACGTCGGGTCGCAAAGGGGGGTTATCCAGCATCTACCTCCTCGCCCGACGTTTCTATGGCATACAGCGGTCAAGAAGACGTCCAAACTCCACCGCTTACATCTCAATCTTTGAATTTGAACTCTTCTTTAAACCCAGAGGTGAGTCACTAACCGCTCTTTTACAATCTTTTGACTTACGGACGGTCTTCAAGTCCGGTGAGCTGTCCTCCATGGGATCAGGACCTCCTCCCGCCTCTTATACAGACGTTTTCACCATTCCACCTTCTTCGCCGCAAAATGGATCCTCCTTGAACTTGAAATTGCCCATGACACTTCCTGGTGTGAAACAATGGTTGAGCAAAAACAACAAGAAGAAGACTTTTCCGTCTCAGAGCTTGTCACCTTCGGCCTCGGCGTCATTCTCCCCTCCTCCCATCGAATTGCAGAATTCCTTCAACTCGAACAAAAAAGCTTCTCTAACGGATTTACTTCGAGGAAAGGAGACTGAACTGGGGGCAGACTGGGAAGACATTGGGATCACCCCGACGAGTACGAAAACGAACACGCTGTTGGGGAAAAGATTGAACGGGCCTGAGTTGAATGAACGAGTACAAGAAGCTCCTTCCGTAAATGGAGCGCCATATCACACCGACACAGAGAAAACACCCAAAGCCAAAAAGATCATGCCTCCCTTTGCTACGTCATCGGAGCCTCGACATCTTTCGCCCGACGATCAACCTCTACCCAGTACCTCACGATCAGAACGAACTGTCTCTGGGACGCCGTACCCCTCCTCTTCATTGAGTGATTACCCCAATCACTCAACGTCCGAATCCGAGTCAACATCATCTTCATATTCTTTGAGCCACCCTGGTTCTCAAGGCTCTGCTGTTCTAGAGCGCCTCGAGGAGAACCTTACGCGAGGCTCACGTAATCCTATGCTGGCGAATGTAGTCGACGATCCCCCTCGAAAGTTATTGTTATCATCGCCAGTTTTGCAGGTCGTCGATCCCAATACGGTAAAGGACAGGTTTCTTTTCTTGTTTTCTGATATCCTTGTTATTGCAAAACCCGTTTCTCATGATCAAGACAACTTCATGGACGTTTACAAACCGAGCCCTCCCGATAGGAAATATGTGGTGAAGAGTGTTGTCTTACTTCGAAATTTACGTTTCTTCCCAGATCGGACCGAATCTCAATCAAGGACTGGAAGCCATTCCCCTGTTCCTCGAAATCCCCTCGTCAGGTCTTTCGTTCATAACTTTTCTAAAGATCCAGATCATGCTATCGCCACCTTATTTTCCAAATCTAACATCCCGGATGACCCACAACTACTTGGCCAATTGCTATTCAAAACTATTGACTTGGATAGAGCTCGCTTGGGGGATTACCTGTCAAGGAGGACCTCGAAGATTGTCCTCAAAACATACCTGGACAGTTTTGGCTTTGCGGGTTTGAGGATTGATATTGCTTTGAAGGTCTTCCTACAGTCACTTCACGTCTCTCCGAAGTCGACCCAGAGCCATGGGGCTTCAGAATATCTTCTTGACTTCTTCGCCGTTCGGTGGTACGAAGCTAATGCCAAGAGTGTAGCGTATGACAAGGACATGGCTATTCGCCTTGTTCGGGGTCTCGTTCAGCTCAACGACCTGCTTCATGACGGAATCGCGGATGAAGCTGGCAAATCGGACCATGTTAAGCACAACATTACTAGCAGGGATTTTGTGGATGCCTTCCGGCGGACTGATGTGCGGTATCTCGTGCCTGACGAGTTTTTAGAAGAGGCCTACGACTCTATTCGTTCCGAGAGGCTATGTCAAGCCCGTTACCCAAGTCCGACGAGCAGCGCAGATTTGCAGATCACCATCAAACGGCAGTTACCAGCTCGTCTAACCTACAAGATACAATCCGAGCCCATCATCCTCCGTATACCCCATGTCGATCCTTCTTTCTCGATACAACTCTACGGTCAAGATCTGGTTTTTGATCCTCCCGTTTTAACTTTTGCAAAATCATCGGAGATGTCATTCCGCATAATGGGAACTTCCCTTGGCTCAAAAACTGTGACCTTGCGTCGATCTGGACCAAATGCTGTGAATTACGCTGGTTTGCCTATAAGTCATACCGTGGTTGTTGAGCGCGCCTTCATGCGCAACACATTCCAGCTAGCCTTCTCAAATCATACGGGGGCGAAGCGAAGATACATGTTCAGCGTCGATGACCCTCTCATTCGCCATCAGTGGGTCGTATCTCTCAAACGACAAATCGACAATGCCACAGCAGCAGCAGAGCCGTCCACGGGCTCTTCGACACCAGTAGCATCCACATTCTTACAAGCTGCTGAGAGTGTTGCATTCAAGGTTCTTCAGGAGATTTTGATAGGAACCTCACTTCCCTCGAATCCGTCTAGTTTAAAAGGACCTCTACATCGACACAACATTTCGTCTCAGTCCAGCCATGGTAGCGTAAACGGTGGCTTGACGGTCGACTACAGAGGTTCTCCTCAGTCTCTCGCAGCGCTGATCCGGTCAAAGTCTCGGAGCAAAGTTTATCACCGACATGGGGCAGGCAAAAATGAGCTTGATCTCAGCAACAACTCGAAAAGTCGCAACCCACTCGAAAATGATGGAGGGGACGTTTTCGAGAATTCTGTTGTGTACGATCAAAGCGTCCGGATTGAAGGGAATGTCTGGTCAGGCCGTGATCTACAAATGCAATGCCAACAAAATAGCTCAATCCCATTGGTGCTTGCATTCCTCCAAGTTGATTCCCAAGGACATGTAACATCATAACCACTCACTCACTTGCGTAAATCTTTTTCAAATCTTACACTCATTCTGTTACTAACCTTTTCCGCTAGATGGTTTCCCCGGCAGCTGTCAGCTATATGTATCTCTTTGCATGTTCATTTCTCGCTCATTTAATCTGGTTCTATGTATACTATTGGACTCCGTTGTTCCTACATATATCGCTCCTTACGCATCGTATTTACTTGCAGTTATGGAAATTGACATCACGAAGCATTTGGCTCATTTTCGCATCTTGAGCTGGACTGTGTGAATTTCTTGGGAGGCAGGACATTCCTGCATACATATTTGTTCAGCGTTCACTTCCACCCTGCTTCGAGTCTTCGACCCCGTGCCATTCCGACCCCAGGCTGAGCGTAAAGTTAAATAGACTCAAGACTGCACGAAGACATGGAGGTCAAGGTGAGGCCAACCTATCTACAATCACTTCTGGTATGCCTCTTTTTGTGCGCACGAGATTATTTATGAATTGACATCTCCAGGCCGGTGGTGCTGCGGGAACTGCTGTCGATCTCCTGTTCTTTCCCATTGATACCATGAAAACCCGCCTCCAATCTGCGCAAGGCTTTAGACGCGCAGGGGGTTTTCATGGCGTATACAAGGGGGTGGGCAGCGTGGTCATTGGCAGTGCACCTGGGGGTACTTGTTTTTAAATTTCTTGCCTGTTGACCAGAGCAACAATAATTAACATGCTTGAACTAGCGGCTGTTTTCTTCTCAAGTTACGAGACCATGAAAAAGGTCCTGCCGCTATCCGACCGTCTTGCGCCAGTCAAACATATAATATCTGCATCCGTGGCGGAAGTTGTACGGATGTTCCCTAGATCTTTCGGAGCGCAATCCCATTTTCACGACTCCCTCTGGTGATACACACCCTTCCAGGCTGCCTGTTTGATTCGCGTGCCGACTGAAGTCATCAAGACGAGAACGCAAACGTCTACGTACGGTTTGCTAGGACAATCGTCACTGGCGGCTGCACGGCTTGTTCTCGCGAACGACGGATGGCGCGGCTTTTATCGGGGATTTCGGTCGACCATTATGCGGGAGGTGC
>Ga0307507_10001193_pt1 | contig 57770 bp, 51 predicted proteins | sample 7_EM_MG_FD_207223 | JGI IMG/M metagenome (GOLD analysis project Ga0307507, IMG submission 207223) | Populus trichocarpa ectomycorrhiza microbial communities from riparian zone in the Pacific Northwest, United States - 7_EM | ecosystem: Host-associated > Plants > Roots > Unclassified | place... | reverse complement strand
CGAGTCACGCAGGTTTAGGGTTGAGGGAAGAACCCCTATATAAGGGCACCCTCGGGGCAGGAGATTTGGGTTCTTCACGCAACCATCTAAGTTCTTTCATACTATTTACTTCAATACAAAGATCTTTATCTATCACGCTTTCGGGAATCCAGACACGACTGTCTTATAGGAGCCTAGCGATCGACGTTGCTAGATAGGAGTCAACAGACTTAGCTATCGCAACAGCTATTGGGCCAAGAGAAGTGATCGTTAGAAGACTATCGGTTACCTGCTGCAAGTATCACCCGGAGAGGAGAGGATTGTAACAATAGTGGTTTTTATTTTGGGTTAAGTATGAAGTGACATTGAGCTGGATCTACTCCAAAAGGACATGAACGAAATTGGAGGCTAATTTGCAAAGGCCTAAAACAACGTCTGGGAATGCCACAAAACCATTTCATATATGAGGAGATGTTTGTTCGTGGTCCATTATTCCTAAATTCACATACAAAATGGAATCTCTCATTGAGCCAAATCTGCCGTTGAGCTGTCAATATCATATTTTCATAACATACAGGAACGATCCCAATCTAGGTACTCAATTCCACTGGTGTACAATTCTAAGCTATGCCAGCTTACCCTTATACTACAACTTAATCAAATCGAAATTACAATAAACAAAACAAAAAACAACCCCAAATAAATCAACTAAATATCACATGTCCTGGACTTAATCGTACTATAATCCATCACAATTTTCACCATCCTCTTGTAACATATGTCCTCTCTCTTTATATGACATTTTATCCCTTTTATTCCCCTCTTATATGGTTTCCCATATCCTATACATTTCTTCATTCCTTTCATAAATACCTCTATCCATTTTCCGATCTATCCTACTTGACATTCCTCATCTAAGTCGTTCCATGGATCCAGTCTCTCTTTCCACACCCTCTTTTCGCATTTCTTTCCGTATTTCTCTCCTCTTGTTTTCAGGTGTTCATGCAATCCCTATCCACCTGCTCTATGGGTACATCCTTCTCCGTCCTTCTCTCCATATATCTCACACTCCAACTTTGCATTCTCTATAGAAAATCATCTTCCATTTCTTATACTGCCTCTTTTCACGCACCTTCCATTGTCTATTTTGTCACATCTATCGCATTCAATGTTTGTCCCCTCCGGTATTATTCTTCTCTTTTTGTCTATCGTGACTATTTTATCAAGGAGATTCCCATACATTATTCTTACATCTTCGTATCTCGCCGTATTCGTGGGCATTCTGAGGTTCAGGTATTCGTTGTCCGTCCACCATTCTGTTTATTCAGCTCTTTCCTTATCGTCATATAGACTTCAAAGTTCCGGTCAGTTTTTAGGAGTATCTGTCGCATAGTGCTATGCGGTGTCTGAATTCATTGTTCATACACTCCTCGTGTTCTTTTTTGTTAGTTCCTGATCTGAGCCTTATCCAGACATACTAGTCCAGTCTTGGCAAACCTTTCAAGTCTTTTGGTTTTCTTGGTGTTCTTTCATAGTAGTTGTGTCCCTCCTGTTTATGTCATTCTAACCATTCCTCTTCCTTCCATCTTCTTATCATGCTGGCTGTAACGGAATCTACTATTGTCGCTACTACTCATTAACATGACGTTGGATATTGCCTATTAGGATTTCCCCAGTAACGAATTATTCCTTACCTCGTAGCTTCCTATTGTTAGAGTTTTCTATTACGTAGTACTTTCCTTAGTTCGCTTATTATTACCATTTGTTTCTTGTACCCTATTGGGAAACTCTATGCTTCCTACTATGTATTACTGTTTTAGTACATTAGTAGCGATACGTTATTTTGTTTGATTGGATTACTTGTTCTGTTAGTTGTATCCTGTCACATCTACACCTTTGTTTTAGGACTTAGTTGTTTTGGCTTCTGCCTCACCGTAGCTTGGCATTCTCGTTTGGACAGGATATTGGTTATCCTTTATTTGTATTTAAAGAGCTCAAGATCCCTTAAGGATTCGAACTCTCAAGCCTCAGGGGAACCATCACTTTAATATACTAAGTTGAACGGTCACTCTACTAGTCCCTAAACCTTTGTGATATATCTTGTAGAGATTGCCATCGACGCCTCTCCTCCCTGTTTTTACAGTATCGCCAGATCTCCCTTTGGGAATCTCGCAGTACTCAGGACCAGCTTACACTGGCGTTGTCTTCCTTGAAGTCAACATTTTTCCATCTTTATTTTATTCCAGTCTTCGGTTTTTGATGGCTTTTCACTCTTTTGTCCACTAGGTTGTGTCGGTACACCACTTTATATCCTGGGATCCACACTATTTTCATCTATTACCACATATTGATGAACCCTGTCATCATCCCTCACAGTCTGGCAGTTTCCCCTTCTTCGCTCATGTCTCTTATCATCATAATTCCGGATATACTGTCCGAAAATATTTTTATCTCCCCTTTCCCATGCTTTCTCGTTTCCAATAGTGCTAGTCCTATTACTCCTATTTCGATTTTCGTTATGTTCCTTTCTCCCAGCACTCAAAAACCTCTCCCTTCCTCTACCAATACCTCTCCATCCACCACTACACCTACCAGTGCTGCTTCTTTGCCGTTCTTGGATCTGTCTGTGTACACTCATATCTCATCCTCTGACTCTTCCTCCCATCCTTTCAAGTTTTTTTGAATCACTAATTCTTTCTTTGTGTCAATATCGAAGACCAGTTCTGTTCTTGTGACCTTTTCTGAAGACCTCTTTTTCTTCTTTATTCTGTTATCTTTCCATTTTCTTGCAATGGATCCCTATCATAGTAAGTCTTTTCCGTATTCGTATTTCAGGTCTCTTGCATATGCTTTTCTTTCCGCTGTTCCGGCTCTGACTTCCATTTGTTCTATTCTCCTTTCTGCCCACAATATCTTATTTGCATATTTTATTGAGAATCATAACATTGATCAGATCGCGTCATTGATCCCTATCTGTAGTGCCTTCAAAACCTTTGTTTCCCTAGTGACAAATTCCAACCGATAGCAAACTGTCAGCAGGTTGACACTTTGTATCAGCCGCATGCATTCCAATGCGCCTATCCCACCATGACTCCCAAATCTTCTTCTTACACCCGCTATGTTCCCTCTTATTCTCATACCCCTGTCACTCCAATATTTCACATTTCCATTCCACCTCCTTTTTTCATCTTTTCTCTATCCCAACAATCTGATTTCTTTAACCATTCTTAATCTCTCTTCTCCTACATTTAGCTCTCCTCAATTTGCTTTATCAACTCTCATCCAGTATATCTTCTTGGTGCTGCAGCCCATTCCTCTTTTCCTTGCGACCTCATTACATTCTTCAAAGCCTTTTACGAGTTCGTACTTGGTTTTCGTTATACTGTGCGTTGAACCGAGAATAACTCCATCGTCAATGTAATTTGTTACCATTCACATCAAGTTTATCTTAGTGCCGAATCTCATGTTGAACATGTCTGTTATGTATACTCCGAAGAAACATAGTAGTACTAATAAACTCTCTCGTACCCCTTTGTGCAAGTTGTACTCTTTATTAACTCTCCTATTGAATCGTAGATGTATTCTTCTTCCGATAATCCACCTTCGAATCCATACCACTACGTTTGGCTCGCATTCCCCAGACTTCAAAATATCATATAGCTTGTCGATATTCACTGTGTTGAATCCACCTTCCACGTCGATCGACATTATCCCTATACATTTGTCTTTGTTATACTCCAGGAATTCCAGTATTTCTTTCATCACATTCTGTGTTGATCTATTGTTCCACAATCTGTATTGCGTTTCTTAGAGTCTAACAGATTTGGCGAGTTTCTATAGAATTATTTTGTTAATCACTTTTGACATAGTTGGCAGCTGGGGTATAATCCCCCAAGACTTGATCTTATCATATCTTTCTTCATCTCCCTTTTTTATCAGCCACCTTTCCCCCTTTTTCCAATCCTCATATCCATTCTTTACAATTGTTCTTGTCGGCTCTTGGAAACTAGTTTTATCCTTCCGGTTCCTGAATCTCAAAAATGGGTCCCTTATTCCTTCTATTTCATATCCAGTGTTCGAGGCCAATGTTTCTATACCATTCCGAATTTATTCGTCCATTATATCAATTTCAACTCATTCGTCATTTTTTATTGGTTTTTCTCTTTGCTCAGTTTCAGTTGTTCAGTTATCATATTGCTTATTATTTGGTGGTCAAATCTATTATCCCCATTTTCTTTTGTTATTGTGGGGATTGCTCTTCTTTCTTCCAGTTGTTTTATGGTTCTAAATATCTTCAAGTCTTTCATCTCACTTTATTCCTCTTTCCTTCCCTCATATCTTTTTTTTGTCATATTGTTCCTCAATATTTTTCTTACCAGTGTCCAATTTTTGTCTTCCCTTCTTCTCATAATTTTAGCGTCCCTTGCGACTATTTCCATCTCTTTTGTCCAACATTTACTTTCATTCCTTCCTTGTTTCACCTTCGGCAAACCAGCGACAATCAATTTCAATCCCTTCCATTCTCCATCTTCTCCCAGACCCAAGCTATTTAGTTTTTCCTCTCTTTCTTCCAAGTCCATCTTCCTTTATGCAATATTTACTTTTTCAATATTATTCAGTTCTTTGAGGAAGATTCTTAATATTTGTCCCATGTGTTCTAGTCCGCATTTGTCCGTTTATATTATTTTCAGTTCTTTTTCCCACTTTTTTGTATAATATTAGGTCTATTGTTGATAATTGTCTAAAGATTGTCTCTTTTGGTTCACATATGTCGTATTCGTTCTTGTCCATCCAATTCGAAAGTCGTCTACAGTATGCGTTGCATCAGGAAAATGTCCGAGCGTGGTCCAAGGTGGTCCTGAACGCTCCTGGTCCACCAAGGGGGGTTGTGGTCCCCATGGTCCACCTGGTCCACTCCGATCCATTCTGATCCACACTTTTTGAAATTTTACCGAAAATGTGGACCTGGGTGGATCAGGGTGGACCAGGAGGACCAGGAGGACCATAACCCCCCTTGGTAGACCAGGACTGGTTTTTACATTTTGCTGATGTTTGTTGACTTATCTCCTGCTTTCTTTCCTCTTCTCAAGTTTCTCACGTTCTAGTCTCCTATTATTATGTCGCATTCCTCGATTCCTCCCAAACCCTTTTTCACCCTCTCCAACTCTTTTCCAGGTCTTATATACACCGCTCCAATTCTCTTTTTCTTTCTTTCCCTTTCGCATATATAAGTCACCATCACACCCTCTTCTTTGCTTTTTTCAACTTCAAACCATCCCACTAACTCTCTTCTTATGTATACCTCCACATCTCTCTCTCTAACACTCAATGCTAATTTATATTCCACAATCTCATGTTCCACATATTTACCTCTTTCATTAACCGGACAATCCAAAATTAAAAAAATATCTACCCACTATAATATATCCATTCCCATATTTCTGTTTCCTTCTCCACTTCCCACATTTATCATATATAGGTTAACCGTCATTACCATCTTCTAGTCGTTTCATTCTCTTCGACAATTCTTTCACTTTCCATTGCTGGTACTGAAGTCGATATTTTTCTGATTGTTGTTGGTTTTGTTGTTATGTCTCCTGTTTCTTCATTATCAATCACTTGGTCTTCTACTTTCTCATTCAAATTTCCTCGATTGAATCTTGTTTTGCTGTTATCCATTACGCCCTTTACTGAAATGGGATCTGATTTGATCAGTAATGCCTGGTTGTATTTCGGTGGTATATTTCTTACTTCTCTTAGCACAGAACATTCTCTGTATCCCGTGAAGTGGTCAACTTTATCGCTCAATGTGCACATTTTACTGCAATGTATACAGTTGACACCTTTCGCTGCATCACATTCAACAATGGGGCATTTGTGTTGTGAGGTATAATGTTCTTTTCTGCACCACCTGCACACCATTTTGTTCCTGCATTTCATTCCTCCATGTCCAATCTTTAGGCATTTGTCACACACAACTGTCCCTGCGTTTTCTCTCCATATTCTGCAATACCTGTTTCTTCCCTCAACTTTTACCTTCAGTTCTTTCCTTCCCATCGTACCATTAAGGTAGTTGTTTTTCTCACAAAGTACTATTAGACCTGCCTTCCACTGTTTTCTCTCTTTCATTACATGTAGTTTTCCAACCCACAATGGTCTTGCACATATGAAGATTCCTGGATTACCTTTTTCTATGTCAGCAGCCATCGAGTCAAATGCATTCTCACCATGCCAGTCTTCCGATTCCCAATCTTCTCCAAATCCCTCTCTTATTAACAGCACTTCAGATATGTATACCTTCACCTTCTTTGTATCCGGTACTCTATCAAACTCTTGTAATCCCATTTCTTCCATGCTTATCGTCATCGCCTCTTTTGCTTTCACAATATCATTCACTCTTGGTTTTCATCAATTTTCAAACCTTTCAAAGTTTCCTTCAACTTTGTTCCAATCATCCCTGTTATCTCTTTTGGTAATCCTTCTTCTTCTCCCCCCTTTCTTCTGTTGAATCTGATACTCAACCTTCTTTATCTTTCTGGTATAATCAACATCTCTTCTAATGTCCCAAGCTTCGTAACCTTCTTTTTCTCTGCTTTTGCTACCACCGCAGTGTATCCTTCCAGATTTGCCTGTTCCCCTTTTCGGCGAAGGTGCCTCCTTCGTTCTTGTATTATGGTTTCGGTCCATCATTATCAGTCTTCTTCTCTATCTGTTTTGCTGCGTTTCCTATCTTTGGCGTTTCCGGTATCAGGCATCTGTATACTTCTTTTCCTTTATCAATTTTCTTAGCTGTGGTCCAAAATCACTGCATCTGCATGTTTTCTTCATTTCCACCATGTTAGCCTTAACCTCCTCCAACTCATCTCCCAAGTTGTCTATCGAGTCGATCAAGTTATTTGTTATTTCTTCTAGTCTTCTTATTCCGTCGTGAACCGAGAGTTGTCACTCTATCATTTGATCGTCACTTTCTGTTTCTTTCTCCATTATTGCCGGTACTGCTTGTCCACTCTCCATTTGTTCTATTGCTGTTAGCAGTTCTCTATCTACTGATAATCCACCATACTATTCTGATAATGGTAGCATCAGCTGTATTTCTTCAACTGGTGTTCCCGCTATCATTTCCTCCTTTCTGAACCTAGATCCTGGCTTTCTTTTATTAGCCACTCACTCTGTATATTTACTTACTTCAACAGCGTGTTTGCTGTTTCCTCTTCCACTTCCTTCTGTATTTCTTCCTTCTCCTAGTTTCATTGCCATATCTTTTGTTTCTGTTTTCTTCAGTATGTAGTCCTCATTGGATGACCTGTCCCCCCTGTAGTTTTTCTACAATTCTCTCTCTGATGATGGCAACTTGTCGATTATTGTTGAGTTTCCCCATGACGAAACGATAGTGGCACTCGAGCTTTCCATTGATGCATATATCTTGCTTTTTGGAATTGACGATTGTACGTATTCTGAGTCTTGTGAGTGGTCAAACAGTATGCCTGCAGACTGTTCTTTGTCAACACCACATCCTGTACATCCTAGTGTTCCCATTATTTCTATTAAAACCATTTCCAGTTCTGATACAATATTCGGGTTTGCCTTTTCCACAATACCTCATATCAATTCATCCGTCTTGGAATTTCTGCAGTTTTCAGTATGTCTTAAAACCATTCTCAATCCATCAGGTAATGCACAAGATGTCATCACCACTCTCTTTTACAAGTTTCCATCCTTTCCAATTTCCCCTCTCTTTCACATTTTTTTCCTATTCATCATTTTTCATCAATCTTTTATCTCCCCCACTTACAAAACCCTTCAAAACAAAAATAAAACCCCTTAAACAACCTTATACCAACAAAAAACTATCAAAAAACACCATTAAACAAATATATATAAGAAACCAAATACTTAGCTGTAACTATTCACAACTACCTCCCACACCAGATTGTGGTGTGTTGTCAACCGGTGACTGGCCGGATAAGTTGAAAATTTTCTTATTGGTTGGTTTTATTCTCTTCGTCTATCGTTGAGCTGTGAGGCACCTTGCAGAGGTGCCCCAGATTTCTGAGCGAGCGAGAAATAGAGGGTTGTGGTGGAGCAACCTTGGCACGGTTATCTTTCCAAAGACCGAGCCGCGAATTCGCCAAAACCAAATACCGTGCAAAATCTAACCTCCGCAGTCGTTCAATGAATCTGATGAATATTCTTCTATCACTACCTAGCCGAGACAACAGAATAAACCTCCAGCGAACAAACTCAGAAAGACATCTCGCTAGAGACGACACGATAATAAAATTATTATTGATATGATACTAGCACAGCACGTGCAAAATACGCATAGAAGAGAGAAGGAACAACTTAACCCCGCGTCAACCTCGGCTATTATCACCCCAAATCAGTAAAAATCATCACAACCCCTTCTCGCGATATAGCTTCTCGCCAAAAACAAAAAAAACAAAAGGCTGTCCCCGACCTGCCTACAGGCCCGGAGGGCAGCTCAGAACTGCGCTTCACTCATGACGGTTACTGGAATCAAGGAGAAACTCTGGGAGGCATGGAATCCCCCTACTGTGGAGACAATCAACCATGAGCTCTCGCGATTGCCGAATATTATGGAGAAATGAATGATAGTCGATGCTACAATGAATAGAGTAAGTAAAGCGAGTTTATGATAATTTTGTTCAAAAAAAACCTTCCCCTACAAAATGCTAGTGGGACACCACCTGTCGCCGTGAGTGAAGCGCAGTTCTAAACCCCCTTCCTTGTTTGTAGATTGAGGTCGGGGACAGACTCCTCCGCCGAGTACAATAGGGCAGAGAGGAGCTAGGCACATAGCTCTCAATAACAAACCCAAACGAAAACAATTGAAAACAGAAAGAAAGGCTCCAGCCAATCTGGATTCGTCGATCGCTTCTGTGCCCATGACCAGTTTATGGATGGGAAAGGTGGATAATTTGCTAGGCAGCACACCCTTAAAACTCCAATGCCCCGAAATGCCACATAAATCCATACGTTCCTCTCATCCACCGATTTCCACAGATTCCATAAGTCCTTAACGAATTCATGGTATCCCCCGTAATCTATTCATTCATACGTGCTTCATCCCACTCAACGGCTCCGCCTTGACCGCCGACCAATCAATCCCAGCTTCCAACTGCTGGTCCACAAGCCCGCAAATAGCAACGTTATCCCCGCGAATCAAATATAATCCGTGCTCAACCGGCTGCGTCGCCTCCTCCGATCCGGGTGTCGCAAAGATACGTTCGATGGTGTGGGAGAGGATGAGGTTGGTAGTTTGGTCGTGACCCACGAGCTTGCCAGTAAGGGTTCTTCCGTCCGAGGTTATGATTGTGACGGCTTCTATTCGAGGTGTTAGCGCGAGGATTGAAAGCGGTGGCGGTGGAGGAACATACTGTTAACGAACGTTTGAAGGTTAGACATGACGAGAACGGGTGAGGAGTTTTGTCCTCAAGGGCGCGGACGGATCGAGTTTGGGCGGCGAGGCGTGCGGGTTGTTGAAGGCTTTGTTGTTAGGTTTTGGCTTTATGCGGCTGATGCCACATGCAGCTTATCGCCCCAGCCACAAATGCCTCGGTAAGGTTTTTCCAGGAGCGGAAGGGGTCGTCTCGGCTAAGTGAGGTTGCATCTGGGAATATACTACTGTACTTGGGTGTGTGGGTAAGTGATCGGAAAAAAAGTGGTTGGCTGCAGCCAGATTTTTTTCCGATCACTTTTTGCTCCAGGCTGGTACCGTATTATCTCCTGTTATCCGGTTTCTTGCCAAGAATATGGCGCAAGAAAATCTCCAAGTATTAACCGAATCTAGTTTAGTGATATGTTTCAGCTAATCTTATTTGGAAAGAAGTTTGACCTCAGAGAAATTCTCACCAATAAAGTAGGGTGGTTGGTATCTCACCAGCTCTTTCATGGCTGTTTCCCCATGAAGATCACGGCTTGGCAGAAAACCGGATAACAAGAGATAATACGGTAGTAGATTGGCTCGACGGGGTTGCCTTGACTCGTGCAAGTATAAGTACTAGTACTACCGTCTCATACCTCATAATCTACGGTAGTGAAGCTCATTTCCGCTGTGCTGAGACCTTTCTCCGTGAATTGGGGGCTAAACTTGGGGGGAACCTTGACCGGGCAAAAGGAATTAAGAGCTCGCTTTACCTTAGAATCACACCCGCTATACAGGTGGGAATAGTAGTGCGCAACCTACGAGAACATCAGCAAAGTCCTGAAGATGGATAGACATAGAGTAACTTTGGAAAAGTCTTCAGGAAATGGAGATTCTCTTCAATGGAGATCACGGTCTAACCAGGAGGATTGCGGGATTCCTGCTTCGGCTGCAGGAGGCGACCCCTTTAGAAAACAAATAAATCTCCTTTCCCCAAGTTTTTCGCACATTTGCTGTCCTCGAGTACTAGTACGGAGGTACAGCGCCCAAGTTTTGTGTGTTCCACAAGTGGGGTTGGCCGCCCTTACCTCCTGTGGAACAAACAAAACTTAGGAGCTGTTTCTCTGTATAAGTTCTTTGATACCACCGGAATTCAAGTGATCCGACTTGGTATTCTAGGAAGTCAAATTGAAGTGGGTTTAGCTAGCCATTGCTTGTCTAATGACATAATATTAGACTGCAACCACCATAATGTGTGCCTCCAAGTAACAAAACACCGATCTCTCCCTACCCCCCCGCGTGACAATCAAAGTATCTGGAAAGAAAAAAATACACCAATAAGCCTTTACATTCTACTCTATTGGGATGGGGGAAAAAGGGCTATCCTACTATGCCGTACAAGAGCAAGACGCCCTCCACCAGAAAATAAATCTCAAGTAATATAAGTTACCCTACCTAAGGAAAAGTCTATGCTGTTATTGAGCGGAAGAATGAGAAGCAGGAGAGAGGGTATCCAAGAAACTTTAAGATTAGAAGAAAAGCTGAAAGCAAAAAACAAATAAACATTGCAGACCACTCCGCAGAAAACTCATACCCGTCTGAAACTACCTGTACCGACATATGGCGATTTACAAGAAACAAGATGATAACTGCAGGGAATCAAGCGGGGATCAAATTATTGGGCGTCTCGGGAGTTTTGGACCTGTAGCAGTTCCACGACTCTATCGTGTCAGTTTTTGGCTGCTAACAGGAGCGGTGTTTGACCGGATTTATTGGAGCTATCGGGGCTGACATCCTTCCGCCGTAACAGTACCCTTCACCACTGCTTCTTGTCCATTCTGGGCAGCCTACGCAAGCGGTGTTAGGCCATTCTTCGTGTCTAAAGTGTCGAGGTTAACGTTCTCTTGCTCCAACTGTAGTTTCGCTATTCCTCGGATCTACCCATTCCCAGCACTTATAACCCATCCAGTAACTTCTCATTTTCCCCCTTCTTCTCATCGCTCTAACTCCGCTTTTCTCTACCACTCTACCCTGCTTTTACTCACCACTTTGCCTACCTCACTTTCACACTCTTTACCAAGTTTCAGAATCACCGGTGAAACCTCTAGATTCCTTCTAGCATAATCTAACAGGGAAGTGAGGTCTGGTGACCGAGAGAGAGAGAGCCCAGGCAATTAACAATACGTGTTACTTCTTTCCTCTAACACCCTGCCTGCCTGCCCCATTCTTTTTTCGTCGTTCGGCTGCCAGCCGCAGGATCCGCTTCCTCCCGTGATGATGATGCTCTATTAAGTCCTATCTTATCTGCTTCTATTTGGTTTGTTATTAGATTTTGTCATATTCTAAGATCGCTTGTTTACTTTCACTAACCGTTTGTCTTAGTACCCCTTATTCACATATTGAGTGATTCTTCATGATATCAGAATTGGGGTCTTGGCACATTTTTCCCCCAAATTTGCGCCCATTCCACGGGTTCCTCATACAAAATCACTCGCCTTTGAACTCTATTTTCAACACCTTCTTAGTTACGTATTTCACTTTTGAAATTGTAGAATTGTTTTCCTAGTGATTTTCTATACTGCACTTCTACGATTTTATTTCCTGCATGTTTCCTTGATTTGTGTACTGTACTAACATTCAGGGCGATAGTTTCAAGTTTTTTCGCGTTGCCATTACAGGTTTATCGCGACCGTAACCATATGACATAAATAGCCCCGATCCTCTGTGTAACGATTCCTAGATCCGTGGAATGTTGTCAGCAAGGCTCTGCCACCATCCCCACTTTTCCTCAATTTTAAATAATTGTGTTAACAGATCCCAAGTTAATCAACAGTTTGCTCTTAACAACATCCACAGCCGCGGGAAAATTGAAAAATGCCCCGAGCTTTCAACAATAATCAAAACTCTTTCAACACCACAGACTCTTTCAACAACATCACAAATACCTTCAACTATATCACCCCCGACGATGAGTCTAAAATATTGGCATGGCTGTCACCATTGGAACCACGGGTACGGCATCGAGACATTGGAGCCCAGCGGATGGACAGTATAGGGGCCTGGCTTCTCGAAACCCAGGAATTCAGATGCTGGCATGACGGTAGTACTCAGGATGGATCTAATCACCCCACGTTATTCTGCCATGGAAATCCAGGGGCGGGAAAGAGTTATATCATGTAAGAGAGTCATCGCTACCGGAAATCAAATAATGGCATTGCTGACAGTTCTGGATGACAGTTCACTAGTGATAGACAAGTTATGCGACGGGATCGTAGAGGAGGATACTGCCGTTGCCTGTTTTTACTTCGACTTTGCTGCGCGAAATGAGCAGTCTCCAGTAGATGTGCTCGGCTCTCTCCTGCGGCAGCTTGTTTACGGATTGGAGGGAATTCCTGAGGTGGTGGTCCAGTGCTTCCGAAACGAGAAAAAGGCGATTGGGGTAGGGGACTGCAAGTGTCTGGAATTTTGAAAATGATCCAGATCATCACAACCACAAAACGCACTTTTATATGCGTTGACGCACTTGACGAATGTGTCCCAGAGCATCGAATAGTGATTCTTGAATCACTAGGACAAATAATTCAGGGGTCGCTGGACGCTCGCATATTTCTGACTGGAAGATCGCATGTCCGAAGTGAGGTGGAAAGGAAATTGGATAGAGCAGCGACTTTTGTGCTGATACAGCCTACGATGGATGGTCTCGTTGATTATCTACGTGAGAAGCTCAGAAACGACACTGCCCCGGAGATGATGAGCAGCACATTAGAAGCACATATTATGGAAAGCATTCCCGAAATAAGCTCAGAAACGTATGTAGAAACCAGTGCAAGATAAAAGAACATAAAACTATCTCAGGTTAATGGCTAACATATTCTAATTTAGATTCCTACTGGCTTCTCTCCACATCGAGGCAATCCTGCGAGAAACTAGCATCGCTCGGCGAAGGAAAAGGCTCATGGCAGTGAAAGACGGGGCAGGGTTAGGGGATGCATATGGTGCCACTCTGGGGCGGATAAAGGCCCAGGGCGTGGAAAAGACAAAACTCGCGATGGCCACTCTCATGTGGGTCTGTCACGCGGAACGGCCGTTACAAGTAGAGGAGCTTCGTCACGCGCTGGCAGTGGAAATAGGAGCGATGGACTTCGATAGCGAAAATGCTCCCTCGATAAGTGCATTGCTAAATTGCTGTCAAGGACTGATCACTGTCGACAAGGAAGCTTCGACAGTCCGGTTAATCCACTATACAGTCCAAGAGTATCTCTGCGCTCGCCTTGACCTCTTTAGCCAGGCTCACTCGGTAATTGCAGAAGCCTACTTAACCTATCTAAATTCACAACATGTCAAGAACCTCCCATCCCATCCTCTCCCCGACCACCAAATCATGCCATTCCTGCAGTATTCTTCCAGGTATTGGGGAACACATGCGAATAGAGAACTCTCGAGTCAGGTGAGGGCCCTTGCGCTAGATCTCTTGAATCAGTACGAAGATCACCTATCCGCCCTATCGCTCTCAAAACAAATACTGCAACCAAGATATTTTAGAGGCACAGCTACCCCTCCGCGCTTCTCTGGATTACATTGCGTGTGTTTCTTCGGAATTCAGGAACTTGTGACTGCTCTTCTGAATGCAAAAGGTTACGAGCTTAGCCAAGCCGATTGCGCCGGCAATACACCACTCCTATTGGCGGCGAAGAATGGGCATGATGGAGTAGTCAAACTACTGCTGGGACTGAAGGATGTCGACCCTGATAGGCCCGATAAGGGAGACGGTACGCCGCTCTCGTGGGCTGCTAATAAAGGACATGAAGGGGTTGTCAAGCTACTACTTGGCCGGGAAGATGTCGACCTCAATCGTCTAAACCAGTGTTCCCAAGCGTCCCAGACGGACGGTAGGGTCCTGAGGGACGGTAGTCCCTTCCGTCCCGGGCAGGTTGTTTTAGCGTGCCGGGCGCTGGCGTCCGTCTTTCGTAAAGACGGTAGTCTTAGTGGTTGACTATAGGTGCCGGCCGTCTTGGAGTAGTACTATTCTAGAAAGCATCATGCAGTTAGCTATAGTGTTCGGGAGTAACCAGTATGTATTGTCCGTGGACAAAATTAACGGCGGACCAACGTGTTGAAAATGGGCACGAAGGTTCCATATCTCTAACACCTACTACGACACTAGATGTTTAGATTAGGAGAGTTACGTTTTGGAAAGGGTTGCGGAATTTGGGAGTTGAGGCGATGGTTGTTTGGACGAAAGGTTAGCTGCAGCGGAGATGTTTGAAAGGGTTTGGAATTGGCACTAGGAGGAGTCAGAAGTCTGGAGCTAAGGTCAGCTAAGAGATGGAACGGCCAAGTATCACTGGCACAACGCGATGATAGCGAAACGGACGAAGGTATCAGGAATGTTCAGGAACGGAATGGTTAGGAAAACTCTGTAAGTGGATGGACCGGATTGAAGGAATTCAGGGACGAATTCTTTTTGGAAGAAGTTTTGTGGGTGTGGTCTGGAAAGATGGAAGGAGATGGAATGAGAGGGCACCGGGACGAAGAAGAAGAAAGGGGTTTTCCTATAGTTAGCTTTTGTGTATATATAGGACACCGCAGGCGGTACAGAAAGAATAAGAATCCCAAGGTACTTTCGACAGGCCATAGCCCATATTATTTGACAACGATCGATCGCAAAAAAACTCTCCTTATCACTCCCGACTTTCAACACCTCCTAAAGAACTTTCTCTAACTCAATTATTAATATCTACTATGTATTCTACCCTGTACTTAAGTTTTTGATTTCCCCTTCCCGGTTTTGACGATCGTGGGGTTGGTAGGGTAGTGTTGTTGTCATGGCCAAAGTCCCCCACTTCCTATTCATCTACGAGCAAGCTTCTCAATATTAAAGCAAGGTATATAGGTGTAACATGGATACATATTCCGGCAGCTGTATCTCGAGTTAAGTGAGTGATTTCATTGGTTTATGTTATGATTATTTTCTTTTATTTGATTTGATTTCATGAATCATGACCAAAATTGTTTAGGGATTTCGGTAGCCAGTACTATGTTTAGTTTGCTTTGCTGGATGTTTATATTTCACGATTCTGGTAAGGAATGGTTAGTATAGTACTCGTAGGATTGGGGCTTTGTTTTAAGCCTTTTGTATTCCACCAGGATTACAGAATTCCAGTAAATAGTGTACTCACTTGTAATGATAATGATTGCAGGATATATGATTACTGACACTTTGAGCATTTCCTGTATTTAAAGACCATCTCCTGGCAAGTAGAATACAAGCAGACTTTGACAAATACTTAGTTTAAGAATATACTTGGTTGAACAGTAATCCTTAGTTCTCTCTTGCCCTTTGACATTTATTCCCTCACCCGAGCGTTCCTTGAAGCCTCCCTTAGAGCAAGCGCTAGCAGGTCTACCGCTTGTCTCTGAGTCTATTGATTATTGAAACCAGAGTAAACCTGTTACAATAGGTGAAAGGATTGATTACACTTATTTGAAGGTATCAGAAGTGGGAGAGGCAGAATGGAAGTAAGACAGGCAATGCAGGATGAATTATGGTATATGAGTTTGTTTGCAATTTGATATGCTTCTCACTTTTGTCTATTATTACTGGAAAATATATATATAATTTATATACTAAAGTACGGGGACAAAAAGATTCGTCCGATGGTGGTTTTAGGGCCAAATTTACCATTTTCAACCGGACAATTCCCAACACTGTGTGAATGGATACACTTCAAAATTTTCCTCCAGCTAGAGAATCATAATCTATTCAAACCTCTAGAAGTAGAAGTGCAGGGAATCAAAGCTGCTTCTATTGTTGATGATTGCATCAGTCTGTGTGAAAGTGACCTAGATTTTTGTATGGGGCCCCATACAAAAAGGTACATGGTAACCAATTCCTGCTACTTAAACAACCATTTCTCCATCCTTTTTTGATATTTAGGAGTTTTTTAACTTCTATTATATTATCTACGGATTTTCTAATACACAGCAAAATTTTTGTGGATTCTTATAAAGATTGTGGCCAGGGGGAGGGTGGCGAAGTCGGCTACTTTTGGTGTAAAATGGGCATCGGACGAATCTTTTTGTCCTAGTACTGTATAACTTTAAAGATACTAATTCAAAATTCATATTTAGCTAGAGGCTAGTTGCCACTTGTCTGTTTATAAGTATATAACCATATATGGTTTGGCAACAGGTAGTGTTACTTGAGATATTGTCGGTTGAAGGTAGTAGTGAATTTTGTCCAGACAATCACATATGCTCACTCAGCCAGCAGAGCAAAGAGATCTACTGAATCTTATCTCTGCATCTGGTTTTGGCTTTGCTAGAGTGCAATCGTTCCCCATGAATTTGGTCCTGGCCCACACATTGCTTTTTTCCTTTCCGCACGGTCTATCCATTCACCCTGTTCAGGTTATTTGTGTTATCATGACATACTATTTAGAAAAAAAAACCAATTCCTCAAAAGAGGAAAAGAAAAGAAGTTGGCTGGCAATCCTTCCAGAGATGGTATTTAACTGCAGGCCTCCAATCACCTCTGTTCACACCATACAAATCCATCTACTAGTCCGCTCTGCGATTATTTGCTACATTGAATAATAACAGCCATGCGTAGTGTAGAAACAAGGTAAACTCATGCACGTTCTTGTTCCATAACAAATATGAGTTAATCAAAAATCAATTAATCCAAGATCCTTCCATCTACTTTACTAAAACCCGGATTCATGGCCAGGCCGCTAATCCCCAATTAGTATCAATATCCCATATCAAAAAACACCAAAAAAAAAAGCACAAGAACGTACTCGAGTAAGGAAAATAAAACCCGGTTGTAATGAATATCTATCGGCAAAGAAATCCTCTCCAGCCACTTTTCTCATAGAAATGATATCAATGCTCTTCCGAGAACCATAACTCCTTCAAAATTAATGAGGTGCGACTATATCGGGATTACTCAAGGGGAGGTGTTGGAATGAAGAGTGTGTGCCGTGCTCGTATATTATGTATCGTAACCGAAAAGCTTGGTATCGGTATGAACGCTACTATTGAAATGGTCATGGTCGGGGGAATGTTAGAAATGATGCAACTCCAGAGTGCGGGATGTGTTCTAAGACCACATAATATGGAATGTCAGAATCCCCAGAATGGGAACTGGTATGGTGCTGGATTGCATATAGGGCAGGCGGTTAGGCAGTTGTGCGATATGTACTGTAGGTACGCGGGAATGCGGCTATGAGATATATACCTCTATAGGACATGTGGCTTTGAGGTTTTTTTCGGCGATTAAGCACTTCCCAGCGGGTTGTTGTTTTCACATCCTATGCCGCTAGGCATCGGATATTGGTTCTATGGTTTTGTTGATGCTTCTTGCCATAGGGTATTAGGTATCGGGTGTTTGGTTCCATGGTTTCTTTCATACCCTACCTGTATGTCACTAGGTATACTAGAGTTGGCACACTGTTGGGGCAGATGCTTTAGAGATTACAGAGGATCATGGGATATCAGGATGGTTCTAGATTGCTTGGGATTGCTAGGGATTATATTTTGTCAGCTTAGTGTGTTTTTTTACGATAGAGTTCGTTGAGTTTCGGGAGTGTTTTGTTGCTAGTTAGACGGAGAGATATATATCTCCTGGCCTGTCCTTAGCCAGAGAGGAGGCAGCCAACTAGTCCATCGTTCCCCCATCCTCTACGTCTCCACCTAGAACCCGTTTGGATCGCACTTTTGCTCTTTCGTGCTTCCCCTAGGCTCCATCATACGGACGGGATATGGGATGCTGGACGCTACAAATCAGGAAGGCTGCACGGGACTCTGAAACTTGGACAATGGAAGTGTGATTCTCCCGGCATTTGTGGAGCACGCATCAGAACAGAGACAAATCGAATTATTGCACCCCTCGACCATGTCCTTCATTTATTCCGCACTTGTGATAGAGCACGATCATCCTCCGCCCAAGAAGCTTGATAACGTTAGACAAAACCGTCAGCGACCCAGGAGGCACGAAGCAAGGTATCGCCATCCCCAGAACCGTAGATGGAGACATCGCCCCATGCCAAGCGATTGATGAACAACATGTGTGTAAGCTTATCTTCCTCGGTGAATGTTCCCACTGTACCCAGATTGAGAAAGTGGGGTATTCTCAAACAAAGCGAGAGGCCGTTGTTTGGGTTAGTCAACATGAAAACAATGTTCGCATCAACAAAGGAGAAGATAACTAGTTTCCCTCGGGGTGTCAGAAACAGGAAAATTCACGACCAGGCATGCTCAACCGCTTTTGGCGTCATTCGTGTCCTGTGAGGTTGTGATTCGTTGGCTATTCAAGGTTGCAATAATGCTAAGTCACTTTGCCATTGGAAAGCCAGAATTCATAACCTTATACAGGAGCTGCTGACGGATATGGGCCTAGCGTCCTAGTCACGAATTTTCTATTTCAGACACCCCGAAGGATACCCTTAGAACTCGTATATCATAATTGAGCCTCGCACTAAGACGTTCAACATTCCCTCCCCTGGATGAGGGAGCAAAACCAATGCGAAAACCAACCCCAGTTTAACACAAAGAAGTGCCAGACCTTACCAGCAAAGGCGACTCCAACGTCCTAGCGAGTTGAATTACTCGAGTTCTTATGGTAGTCTCCACTCGGGACTAGAAGGAACTTAAGTTAGTGGGTAACGAGGAGGAGGGTAGTAACACAACTAAATCATCCCCCCCCTCTGACCATTGAGTGCGCATCCAGAGATTCCTATTTCGGAAGACAAAGCAATATCCAAACATGTAAAACACTTTGAGAAACAAGGCGTAGTGCGCGCGAATTTCTATAAGGTTGAGTCAGAACAAAGAAGAATCAAGGAGAGGGGCCATCAACAGTCTACCACAAATATTCCACCCAAATACTCCCCCCTTCCCACCAGCGGGTAAAGTCACTTATCCTGCTTGAGCACCCGCCATACATCACCCAACAAAAAACAATTTCCCCAGTTCATTTACCAAATGTTGCTGGACCTAATCAGCCCGGAACGTCGGCCCAGTGCCAGAAACAGAGGAGCTACACTGTTTGAGATACAAGCTGCTTTAATCCCAGAGCAGAACAGGTTCCTATATCAATCCACACAAGAGCTAGTCCTGACCATCCAGACGATCATCGATTCAGGGTCTGCTGAGGAATATTTCATATATTTCCACGGCATCAGCGATAGTGAGTTTGATACGTTCGAGGAAGAGTTACGAAAAGCGCGGCTACATTCATCAGTACGCTTAACATTCGAGAATGCCTTGGATGCTGCGATCTTGCGTATAATGCCTAGGTCGGAACACCATAAGGTAGGCGTCAACCTCTTCACGGAGATAACGGCAAAGATTGCTTCTATTCCTAGCCACGGGAGTCGGTCAGTTCAATGGTTTGGTGCCACACAACTCCAGATTCCCCGAGTCCGTAGCAAGGAGGGGGACCAGGCCCTTGGGCCAGCCACTCGGGCAGGATGGAGTGCGTGGCCTTCAGTGATGATTGAACTTGGGTATTCAGGAGGACTAGACTTCCTTCGCTTGGATGCAAAGTGGTGGCTCATCAACTCTGGCGGCAAAACACGATTTGTGATTCTCGTCCAAATCATGAGGAACCCGTTTAGCCTCCGCTTCGAGTGCTGGAAGATGATTCCACCAGGCCGTCGACAAACAAGGCAGACACGTGCCTGGATCCCTGAGCAAGTGCAGGATTTCAATATTGACGAAGAAGGAGTGGTAACATCTGCATCCCGAAAGCTCTCCATTCCTTATGATTGTATCTTCGATGAGCCTTCGGACAACGCCTCAGATGTCGTGCTCACCAATGTGGAACTCTCTTCCTTCGCGCTCAGGATGTTTAACTTTCTACAATAACAGGTAAAATTCTTACCTTAATATCAGTTCCTGAAAGTAATCTAACCTAGCCAATGCGGGCAATTGCATTAGAATCCAGATCAAAACGCCCGATGCCTACGAAGAGATTTAGTGCCCGTTCCCTCTCCTCTGTATATAATTTGCAACCACGGCTGCTTGCTACTCCTGTTTTGTCCTGCATCAGCTTGCTTGCTTGCTTTCAATCTTTTGGTGTGGCAGAGGGGAGAGAGGTGGAAGTTGTCGGATCATTGAATTCAGGGCTGCAACCTCGTCGAAGTCATTAGGGTCGTTTCTTGCTTATTCCGGTAAAATGACATATTCGATATTGATTTCACCTACCGCGACTTAATGAGTATGGCTTGATAATTATGAAAATGACTATGTATTGGTAGCGATCATACGTACAATGCTAACACTCACAGCGGGATAGAATATAATACCAGACGGGAGACTTAAAATCCATCCATCTACTAAAACCCAAATTCCCGGCCAGGCCGCTAATCCCCAGCAGGTATTAAAATCTCATACCAAAAAAAAACCAAAACGTACTCAACTAAGGAAAATAAAACCCAGTATCAACGAATATCTATCAAGCAAAGAGAATCCTCTCCAGATGGTTTTATCATAACAATGATAGCAATTCTCTTCCGGGAACCCGGTAATAGTTACAAATAAGTCACCACCACTCACCCAGCTATTTCTAAAGCGAATAGTAATACACGCCCTTCCTACAGTACCACCCCACCCGGATAACGATTGACGTCTCAATAATCTAGCAGTTTAGTATCTCCGTACGATAGTATGTCCACTTTCTCGCACCGCGGTAACCCGCCCTCACCATCGTTCTATGCTGACGACCACCGATGCCCTAAACCCACCTACCCCATCCAACCCAGGGTAGCCAGCATGGTATGCTCCGGCCAGAGGTGTAGCTAGGGGTTCGGTTTAGTGCACACCTTTAACCCTAGTATTAGGCACCGTAAAGTGCTCGGCATCAAGTGCCATCCAGAAGTCCTTTATTCCCACCGATAACAGGCAACCTTCCGAAGCGCCAACAATTCCTCATCGCAGCGCAATTAGGCTGCTACCAGCCTCTTTTCCATCTGCCCGCTTATCACGATCTTTACCACTTTCTCCCTCCTCTTCGCATACCGCCCTCCAACCACCCAACCCACTCCAACCATGTCTCCCCGAACCCGCCTAACAACTCTCCTCCGCGCCCTCCTCGCACGCCTCCACCTCTATACCCGCCGCTCACGTGCGCCCGTGCCTATCCCCGAAGAGCGCACACAAATTACCTACGCCCCGATCGAATACTCCCGCAGCTCCGGCGACAGCACAAGCAGTGATGATATTCCATGGGCGGAGCACGTCCGTGATGGTAGTAATAACGCCGTTCGAAGGGGGAAGGAAAATGGGGGTAGTAAATAACAAGCACATTTAAGGAGACGAAGGAACAACAAGAGAGAGTGAGAGTGGTCATTAATACAGTTAATAGCATAATTTATTTACACGAGTGAGAGCCTATGATTTGTTATCCTCTATGATGATGCGATAATAATTGACGTGGAGAAAAGGGGAGAGAAAAAAATGAAATCCATTGAGAACGCGCTATTTCCTCAAGCTTGGGCCTCCCACCACCAACCCTCCCATGAGTTGGTCATGGTAGTTAGTCCACCTTCGCACCGGCGAGGCGGCCTGCCTGAGCGCTTGTCGTGAGATTATTGGGCTGCCGGACGTTGGTTTTGGCAAACTTTTTAGTATGCTTGAGTTTTTTCCGGGCAACCATGACAGGGACGGAGGATTTGGTGACCAGGTAGTTCGAGAAGGATCCCAGAAGGACGCTAAGTGATGGATTAGTTTATAATGCAATACAAACAAAATGTAATTCAGGGCACCTACCCCTTTAGTGCACTTCTACCGCGGGAACCAAGGACCACTAGCGTAGGTTCCATAAAGTCGATCTACATCATGTTAGTCAGGCAATCATATGTCGAGAAATAAATTACAACATACGATTTCAGTGAGAAGGTGTTTCGGACTCTTGCAGTGAATCACCTCTACAGTGACCTTGACCTGCAGCCTCGTCTTCTTCAAAAGCTTTTCCACCAGTCTAGTGATCGCCTCTGCCGCAACGTACCGCTCCCGCTCGGCCTTCGTGCGCTCCCTACTCCTCTCCGAAATATCCCCAAAGTTGGATAACGGAGATGCCGTTCCGGGTGTATGAGGCATGTTCACAGCCGCAAGGCTAGTCCCCACGGCGGCAGCCTGGCTGCTCAATTCTCCCGCTATCCTGTCATCCGGAACAATCTTGCCGCCATCTTCCACCGTATCCTGATCGATGGCGTATATGGCCATCAGAGTATCGCCGTCTCTAAGAACTGTCCCGATTGTCCACTCCAGGGCATGCTGAGCCTCCCCACTCAAATCCGTAGCAACAAGATACTTTCGCACCCGCTTATTACCTTCCTCAGCCTCCTTGACTATCGACTCATATTCCCCACGCAGAATCGTCCTGACGACACGTTGAGTCTCCGGTGTAGAGGTGATAGGAGAGAAGCTCATCTCCATTCGTTGGGCACGATGCAGATCGCGGACATCCGCCTCTGTATCCGAGGACATTGGCGTAGAGTTATGCGACGGTAGGTCGAAATTTGTACAAGGATGCACACCCGATCGTCTACTTGTTGTAGGAGATGTTGCTCCAGGGACGCCACCCGACGGGGTAATCGATATCGAGGGCAAGAGGGAGCGAACACTATACCTAGCACTTACAGCCTTCCCTATCGGAACAGTCAGAGCCACCCCTTGAATGTAGGCAGGAGTACATACGTTCTTCCTCCGCAGCGGCCAGTAAACTCATGCTTGTCCTCCGCATACTAATAGTGCCCTTCCGGGCGTCTATTCCACCTCCTTTCTTTTTTTTCTTACTTCCGCCTCCACCGGAATCGCCCACAATCCTGATCATACTCTTGATCATACCTGGACCTTTCTCTACCGCCCCCTCCGTTCCTGCAGTGCTACTTTTACTTTTACTGCTGGACCCGGATCCATTTCTGCGCGCAGCGGCCCTCCCTCTCCTCTCCTCTTCCTCGCTCACGGGCGAATTTGATCCAACACTTTCCTCGGCACTACTAGTCTCGTCTTCATCGGAGGAATCGATCACTGCACGTTCATCGACATCATCGTAGTCCTTTTGCAATCTCACACCCCCCTCGCTCGTTAATGACTCCCCAGTGCCAGCACGGACATGCTCCCCCTCAAAAGTCGTAATTGGCCTGCGCTCCGGTAACATTCGCAAAACACCTCCCGATCTCGCGAGTGCGTCATCCGAGAGCTTGGCATAGGCGTGTTCCAAATCAAGTGGGACACCGGCATCGTTGGTTATTTGGTTAGAGATCTGGTTGCGAGCAACTGGGGGAGGAGAGGCCAGCCGCCCAGAAGAGGCTCGCGGGGAAGTAGATCTCTGCATGTGATGTAATGCGGCGTTTGAGATTGGCGAAAGCGACCGCCTCCCCGGAGGCCCGAGGCTGCCATGATGCGAAGAGGGCGGGACAGGGTCATTCCAAGAAGCTTGAGTGGCTCGCTTCGGGGCGGGTGGGGGAACTGAAGGGAGGACAGCAAAATTGTAGGCATCATTGGGGGTAAGGTTTCCATGCTTATCGCGATCCCGTAGCAATTTCGGGGCGCCATTCAAGGAGGACATGGAATTCCGATGAGGTGTGCCATTAGAGTTGGACCAAGTAATATGTCCGGTCGAGCTTCGTGGACTTGGCGCTCCCGCCGTATCGATGGAGGATCGATCCGGAGGAGAATCCTGTGCAGCAGCTATTAGGGAATGGATGGGAGCGCGGCTCGGGGAAGAGGTTCGGCTATTTAGTGGGGGGAGAAGCGGGGCGAAATGAATGCGAGGTGAGGAAGGAGTAGAATGAACACCGGTAGGATGTTGATGCGACGATTTACCGGCGGGCCTCTCGAGGAGCTTTAGGATTTCGAGACGCTCCTCTTCCAGAGCAGCTTCAAGCGACATGTTGTTGTTGTTGTTGTTTTGTTGTTTTTGTTGTTGCCCGTTTGGATGGTTGTGTGCTAAGGTAGCGTGTCCCTAAGTGGTGGTAAAACTTTCAGAAGGATTGAGTGTTTGTTGAGATGGAAGATGAGTCGAGGTAAAGAAGCAAGAAATAGTCGGTGCAATAGGATGAGGGTGGTGGTACAATTTTGTCCGAGATGATTTCAAGGGGGGAGATGTACCGGTATGATTGCTGTTGTGGTGGGGGGAGGGGGGGGGGTGGTGAGCTAAAAGTACAACGGATGGGAGAGAGTGTGTGCTAGGGTCTAGGATCTGGACTTTATTGGTTGGGCCTGGGGGCGTTGCCCTGAAGCGGATAGCGTGAAAGGAAGTGATGGATGCTAGCAGACGTAAGAGAGCGGACGGATGAAGGAGGGCAAGGTGGGTACAAGTACGGTAGATGAGCAAAAACAAAACAGTAAGGTTTTCCCTTAAGGTTTTGGGATGGGGGGGGAGAGGGTGTGGTGCGGTAGACAGGGTGGGGAAGGAAGAGGAGGAGGAGGAGGAGGAGAGAGGAGGAGGAGGTGATTGTTGTGATAGAAGGGAAGAGGAAGAGATGGTCGATGAAGAAGGGAAAGAGTGAATTAAGAAAGAAAGCTTCGTCACTCTGTCACCCACTCAGTCACTCACTCACTCACTCACTCACTAACTCACTTCACCTCACCTCACTTCATGTTAACACTACTCGAGTACCGTACGGTACATTTTCAAACTCTCTGACGAACCTGTCTCTCTCCCTCGTTCGTGCAACAAGAGTAAGGCGATCGGAGGAGTCGTGAGATCGGAGGCAAGCCAATCAAGGAGAAGAGACTGGAAAAAAATAAAAAATAATCGGACCTTCAGTAATACTTTGAAACAAACAGATAAACCTTTTTTTTTTTTTTTTTTTTTTTCACCACCCCCATTCTAGGTGGCACGACGGAGTGGAAAGAGGGTGGAGAGGAATTGCGGAAACACCGTGTGTGTGTGTGCACACATCTCTCATTGCTACCATAAAAGGCAATGCTGTATCATGAGAATGCTTGTAGCCTCCCATCATCTCCCCTTCGCTGCCACTGATTTGAGCCTTGTTATATTGTACCGGTACCGCAAAGTAATACCCACATCCTCGCTCTCCATCATCCCTCCACAGCGATGCGTTTGCGATAATGAATACACCTTCGATTTCCAAGTGAAATATCATGCGGGCAGATGATGAGGAAGGAAGAAAGCTCCTCTCCCGACTTCCCCGATAGTCGCGGCTGGGCCGGATCTTGACGGAATAAGTGAGCATCCCGATTTCCTACTTGTGCTCTCGGCTTTCACATATCTTGCCCTAATTACTAACTTTATTGTTCATTCGAGTCCCTTCACTGCAAACACATGAATCGACCAATATAACTTGGCCCACACACAATAATATTCTCCAAATTTTCCAATCACAATCACATTTTTAGGAAGATATGGCCCCATACAAGTGCTCAAAAGGTGCTTCTCTCGAGATCTATGTTTCCTAACTCCCAATAAAACCAATATTCGTGGAGACAGCAATACCTCAAGTCGGCCGGGTATGGTGATTTTCCAGCTTATTTCTTTGCCAAGCCACCCTTTTTTCTTTTTTTTTTGCACGCATTATGTAAGCGGATGATGATCCACAAATGTCAACTCCAAGCCTCCAGCCCCATGCACTATCTCGGTCCCACACTTCCTCCCCTCCTGCTTCCCTCACAACCCCGCCAACAAACAAACGAATCTCATGTGAACGCACCCTCAAACCAAGGGCTTCCAACGGATACTGTAGGATTCAAACTTGCCTCAGAGTCGTTACTCTCTCCTTGCGCCGCAAAACAGATATCCAAAGCCCCACCCCCACATGGCGAGAGGTGGTAGCCCCTACCGTAGGGTATGGTACCTTTATCACGCTCCTGCCATAACCATCGAAAAGCACATTTTAACTCCCGTCCCTATAATGAATGATTTCGTGCGTCAGCATTTGTACAAATGCACTATATTTGCCCTTCGTATTTGGTTCCCCGCGCATAGTACGGATGACTCGGTCCAGTCCACCAAACAAAAAATAAGCTATCGGAGCAAGGAAGACGTCCATAAATGTTGGCAAAGTTACGAGTGTCACCACCATGCATGCCCACCACGGTACGAACATCTACCGGATGATATGAGTGAATACCCTATATGCTTCCTCTATGTTTTTGCTATGCTATCACTGTACCCATAGCCTTCTCTTGGCCCACAACCCCTTGCTCGACGGTCCTCCGCCAGCCTGGATCCTCTCCCAAGACACAGCACATACTCAAGTGCCGTACGAGTAATGCTCGTCCTTGTGCTCGTACGCTCGACACTGCGCACTCTCTCCCACATCCTGGCTTGCGGTTCGTTGAAGATGCACTGTTTGCATCATAGCTGTAATTCTAGCAGGGGTTATCCTGTCAACTTCTAGCGAGAAAACAAAAGCTTCACCTTATCACAATTCGAATATTCGGTAACTATATTCTTCAGTTACACAACCGTAAAGAGGGATCCATCCATCCTAGCACACCCATCTTTCCCATCCCTATCACGACATCTTAATTCATTTACGGTACTCCAATACATCGATCCTCCATCACTCAAAAAACTCTCCACCTTCTTGTCGACTACCAAAGCCCAAACTCCCGGGATCATTTACCACGCGATTGGCGACCACGGCAGCCGTCCAATTCCTCGTTTCCACTCCCCCAGGCTGCTGACTACCCTTCCTCCGGCACACACACACACACACACTTCTTCTTCTTGGCCCACATACCGGTATCTTGGCCTCATCTTGGCCCTCTTGGCCCAAGCCAATTCACTTGGGCGGTCGCAGACGCAAGCCAAGAGTGCCAGTGAGGCAGTGCATCCCCTGCCCTTTCCCATTGGATTTCCGGCCCCCAGGAGCGGGGTGTTTACGCTTTTCTCGTGGTAACGAAAGCTTCTCCTCCACCTTTCGTCCGACTGTACGCTATGATACCAGTCTTGTTACAATTCCTTCCCTTCCCAGCCCTTCTGCCTAACTTCCAACTTCTGAAGACTAGATACCTAGCATGAGGGAGCCCCTTGCCAAGCAAAAGCAATCTAATGTCGTAATTTTCATTTGGTAAATCATCTGTTGGAGCAATGGGGCACCTGTAGGACATGATAGCCGACACGCCTATTCCACCTCCGGCGGCGAGATCAACTTGGCAACTTTATATCCGAGTTTTGATACGATTGGAAGGACAACCCATTCATGTCGCAAAGGAACTTATCGGCGCTCCAACCCACCCTTGAGCGCCCTATCGTTATTGCCACTTATTTCTAGAGGAAAAACAAACTACCAATGTCATAGAACGTCTGTCCTTCCCTTTTGGTCGTATTGTGTAACATGTCATGTCTGCGGGACTAAACGACTAACCTCTTTCGCATACCCCGATGCTCTGTGTCCTGCCGGCGCTGTATGTCCCAGCCTGCCAAGCCCTGGCACTTTACTGCGAGTCCCATGTCACGGCTAGCCGCATACCGATCCTTGATCCAGCTGATGGCATTACTAGAGTAGTTTGGCGAAAAAGTAAAAGATCCCGATCAGGGCCTCCCCCATCCGCTTCTTCTTTCCATTTCTCCTCCCTTCCTCAAAAAAATAAAAATAAAAATAAAAACAACAACAAATCGGAAGAAATACAAATACCCTTAGCTCAGTATGGAAAGTTTAAAGCGAAGCCGTGGCTGATTTCTTTAACCCTTAATATTCCCGGACTGCCAAGGCGGTTTTTTACTGAAACTTTCTATCCTCCTCCTACGATTATGCCAGAATACCCTTCAAGGATCAGATAGAATTTCTGCACCTCGCAGAAATTTTCTAAAGAAAATCATTCGTTTCTTGCGTCTGTACTCGAGGGGCACGGAAGATGGAAGACCCCCAGAATATTGTGCTATTCATCTATCAAAGAGTGTCACAACCATATTAGCCGTCTCTCGACCCGATAGACGGATTTTCCGTTCACCTCTCCCAACTTTTCCCTGCACAATCCGAAGGATATTGCCACGGGGATACCGGTACCCTTCGATAGAGCAAGGGCCACGGACTGCCCTGTTCACAGCATCCCATCCCATTCGAGTGATACCACATGCGCTAGGAGCTGCGCCACTAAACGGAATGATAAAGTAGAGTGCAAATGTCGCGCTTGAATGATCCATGGCCAGCTGAACTCCAAGACGCCAAGCAACCAATTGGCCGCGTGTTCTGCATAAAACTCTTGGAAAGTTGGAGAATAAGCTCATCATTGCGTGGCCCGTTCCCGGCTAAGCTAGCAGACCCGCGACGATATTGATATACTCTACGCGTCGTCAAGCACGCCTGACCATTGCTGCTGCACACGATCACGCCAAATACCGATACTGGTGCCCTGCCAAGATGCGATTCATGCCTCCCCTTGCCTCAATTCGTGGTATATATTCCAGAATACCGGTGTTACCAATGGGCGATGGGTAATATATCAGAAAATGTGATCGCAGAATTCGGGATTGATCTTGGCGCATTTTCCGGTATTAGGGGTAGGGACAGTCCTGATAATAGGTGTTGTGATCTTGTGTTAGTTAATTCTTAGCTACCGTCATGACGTTTTCTTAGGAATGAACTTGCCTTGATCTATATACCGGCAGCTTATTTACAGTGATATTTGCCTTATAATGAATGCAAGTAAGGTCCTAAGTTAGGCCATAATCGTGTCTGCCTATAATTCACTCGCCAGATCAAATAGATAGGCAATTAATGTGCCTCGGAAAGCTCTCATATATAGAGACACTAATGTCTAAGAACATTATCGTAATATGGACGCCTGAATGGAAATCCTTAAAATATAAGTGGCAGATGGGTTAGGGTTCCCACTCGAGTGATTTTCTGTGATTAGTTAGAGCAATTTTTCCCTGTCAATTGATTACTAAGATTTTGGTATTATACCTTCCCTTCCCACACGATATGTTCGGCTAACTCGCTTGACCGCGGTTATGAATTATGAACCCTGGGTTCTTGCTGTGACCGCGACGGTTAATGGGACATAGAAATGTTACGGCTAGCGATTGCAATGGGACAAAGGGCCTTGTTTCCGCTGGGGTACCGTAGCTTAACCTCAGCTCACTTTGCACTTTAGGTCCAAGTAAACCCGGTCCTGGCGCACCTGGCTGGAAGCGGTTGCCGGTCGCGATAGCTGGCGTCACGCCATCGCACGGGGGGAAAGCGGTTCGTTCGGAGGACCCAGATGTTGTGAGTGATTGTCATAGGCACCGAGTCCCGCCGCCCTGAATTTGAATTTTGAAAGCGAAAGACCATTGGTTGAGCGCAGGCCTGAGATAAAAATAAAAAAAGATATGGTAAATAGAAAACTATTTTGAGGATCTGCATTGCTCGAAACAATCGGCATAGTGGTTTCATTCTCGATATCCTTTGCGATTAATACTTTGAGATAACATCCGGTAAGCAATGCGCGAAGGGTTGTGTGCCGGCTAGTTGGTCACCCCAAGCGTAAAAGAACGGATCGCTAGGAGACAAGCTGCTCCGGCGCGACCTCACTTTCCGCGATAGTGTTGTACCGTACAAGAGAACAAAAAGAACTACGAGATATCAGTACCGGTAGGTGCTGTTTCAGGTCGCGGCTGATTTCCTACGGAATCGGGAGATATAGGGAAAACTATTCTGACATTGAAACATCTGCACTGTACTAGTACAGATATTTGTCAGTCACTTCAATATCTAAGCGTTAGAAATCAAGCCCATGGCGCCTGGTAGAAAGATGTGGTACCGGTATGTATCCCAGTTCTCACAGCACGTTGTCACGTTTATGAATGATTGGGTATCAAATTGTCCTTCGATCAAGCGCACGGTCCGTGCGTCTGGGATATCTGGAGTGAGATCAGCCTAGCTTGGGAGTTCAAGTATCAAATGTAAAGTGTTAAGTGATCTGGAAGCTTGAAAGCGGGTAGATTAGTGGGAAGAAAAAAACGCGATCCGTTACGCAGACTGTCAGTATTTTTGTTCGACAAAGGAGCGGCTCAACTCTTATAAAGATCTAATGCGGGACTCGGCGGCGATGAGACACGATGGTGGAACACTTTCCTCGGCTTGATTTGTAATCTTGGTTCTATAGAATCTGCCCCAGCACTATGCCGAATTTCCATATTCAAGCGCCCAATTCCTCCAAGATGAGCAAGTAAATTATCATAATTTTGGATAGGGCCCGGTACTATACTGTGATACCTTAAGAGCGGGAAGCAATCGACCCAATATCACGAAAACCAGAATGAGTAGAAGGCTATGGTAACCTAGCGGGTTGAGTTTCAGTGGCTAAAAAGATTCAACGATCGTCGTCACATTTACTTCGGCTTAGAGGAGAAGGTAGTACAGATTAAGCTTCTCGGTAAGTGTGAATAGCCTGCATTTCTCTTGCGATAGGGTGAGAGTGGGGGGCATATGCCAGAAACAGGTAGGAACAATTTCTCTGAAGAATTGAAAACCTTCCTTTCCGCGAAAAAATATATCATTCCCCTTACCCGAGACACACTACCCAACCGAACTATCAGTTGGGGGTAGAGTTGTTTTCAGTCTACCATCAGACTTAAGGTAGATCAGGAGGGGCCTTCACGAACTGTAGGAGGAGATAGGTGAGGCCCCTCTAATGTAGGTTGGTGGAACCTGGCCCTCCTACTTTCTCTCGGGCCGCGATATCCCGACGGTTGTCTCACCTACCCTGCCGGTGATGGAGTTTTCCCGGATGTCTTCACCCGAGCACTAAGGAATACGCCAATAAGAAGCTGGCCCTAGGCCCAAGGAATAGGGAGGGTAGGAGGTCCTAATGTTGTAGAATCAGCTATGCACAGAACATTGGAGCACGGGGGGAACTAATCACGATTTCTTTGGTTTTGGAGACTTCTGGTATGCGGTCTACCTTATGGCCATAGATGTCTATTCTGCTCTCATACCCGCAATCCCGATCACTCGGGTTCAATATCATGAGCGAATCCTTCAGAATGCTAAGGATAATTCATCTTGGCACAAACACCGTGTAGTGGTATTGTCGGAATCCTAAAGTCTGAATAAGTAGGAAGGACAGTAAGAATTGTATAAGAAGCAATAAGAATGAGAATGAGAAACAGAGCCAGATCCCGACTTAGTGCTGTAGTAAGTGAGCCCCACTCATGGTGCTTCTATACGGGTATCTAGGCCTGCCAAACACAGCCTAAGTTGATCTGTCCAGTGGACCGACACTAAACGTTGAAAATAATTGATACCGAGGTAATCATTAGCGATGAGAGTTTTACACAGCGAAGTGGAGCAGCTTAAGTGAAGACACGGAGTTTGTATCAACCGGTGAAGGGGTTTGTTATTTCTTCTATTGAGTATGAAGAAAGGAAAGTTGAGAACAGGAAGGAAGACTAAGGCCAGGAAAGCGCAGGCAGGAGGGAAAAACAAATAGGAGAAAGCTTTTCATGGCTTGCGGGTGCTTCGGCCGGTGCATATGCGTACTGAGCGCGGGCATTTCCCACGCCAAGGGGCTATTCCCAAAACTAAATCCAATACGATAGTGAACACGAGTGATATTCCATGAACCTCTACCTCGCCTCCCGTAGATTCACTAGAGATAGCACAAGAGGACTCCATCCTAGCAGATATCCGGGGAAGCTCTAGTGGGCAGACACCTTATGCGCTTCTTCCCCATAGGTGAAATACTTTGTAATCAGATTCTATGATATGGAGCTTTCTCTCACCTTTCATGAACACGGCGCACATAGATAATTCTACATGCCTAATCTAATAGGAGGTAGAAGATTCGGTTAAATTAGGCCAAGATTTAGACTGTGCTCGAGTAAGTCCGGACTTGAAAACAAAGTCCAAAAATTTGAAAGTCTAGATTTTGGATATTGGGGCCCACAAACACGTTCTTTAACCGAACAGTTCTATCCACTATTAGCGTGGATGTATAGAAAGCGTAAAACCCTGATTATCTACCCAGTGGGCACTAGCGCTTTATATGGACCATCGAGAAAGAAAAGGAGGTGGTTGCTAATAGCAGGGGTGTAGGGAAATATGGGAAAGGGAAAGGATGTAAGAGGATAAAGGATAGTATGAGAAGTAACGAGGAAGCTTCATATGATGGTTGAATAGGAAGCTGACTATGATGGCTTGCACCACAGATAAATACCCAATATGGCCCTCTTGACATCGAAGTGCCGTGGTGATGAATGGTAACAGTACCAGTATGCTCCTACTGAAGCGGTGGGTTTGCTGGTCAATACCATTCACCATTCACCATTCACCATTCACCATTCACCATTCACCATCACCATCGCCATCGCCATCGCCATCGCCATCGCCATCGCCATCGCCATCACCATCGCCATCACCATCGCCATCAAAAGTCCTACAATGCCATAGAAACTCAAATAACAGAACCATGTGCTATGTAGTCGAGAATTACCCACTTTAGAAAGGGGCTAAAAAAAGGAGCCACTCAGTCCCCCCCTAAGAGAATGAAAAAAACAAAAAAAAACAAAAAGAGCACTAGACTTTACCAGAGGAGGTAACTCCAACGGCATAGCACACAGTTCTATTGTTTGGGTTTTTATGGTAGGCACCCCCAAGACCCCCGTGGGAGTGTTTCCCACTCATTGTTCTCTTGTTCTCTTTGGCCCTGCGTATATCATGGCCTGCTATTCACTTCATCGTTTGTTTGTTCGACCTTGGGTCAACGGCAGTGAGCGCAGCCATTTTCAGGACTCAATCCCACACTATCCCCCACCTAGGAAATGATTTAATGATGAAACCTAGGGCAACAACATATAGCGATTTATTGCCGGTCGAAGGTAGGGACTCCACTCCGTAACGGGAAACCCCGCTCAAGCCGACAAACCGATATTGGGAAAAGTCAATTGCTGCTAAGCCAACTCGAAAAAGGTGTCTCATAAAAGCTGGCTATCCTAACATAGCCCCTATCCACGAGAGTGGTTTGTTTCCTCTTGCCAATATTCCGGTAAAAAGAAAGGCCCGCTTAGCTATCCCCCATCATTTTGAGATCACAATTATCCTTTATCTCTAAGGACTAATATCAACCTTTGGGAGATACACAAGCAATATAACCGATACCATTTTATACTAAGGCCCGCTCGGAAATTAGATTTCCCACCGCTAGCCAAACCGGTATGAATTGCAATCAGCCAAATTTCAGCAGCTAGTTCAGAAAGGTGCTAGAATGCCGGCCGAAATCAAGACAAGGGAGAAAGAATGCCCTGCTTTATAAAATGCCTATCAGCAGGGGGTTAAACATCCTAAGCAATGTTAAATAACACCCTTGGCCTATAGATGAGCATTTGCTGACAAAAAAGAAATGAGTCCTTGTCTTCATCCATTTTCCCCTCACATGCTCAGATATGTCATTCCGCACATCGATTTGTATAGTGCAAACTCTAGGCTTTAACTAACGCAAAATGTATCTTGCCCTACCACACAAGCGTTTACAATAAACCTTATTGATTATTGCCTATAATCCGGAGGAGCTCCGATTGAATAATTCGAGATTACGACCGCAATTACACTAAACCAGATATGTTCCCACCGGTCAGATAGAACCGCCTGGAATTTTGAATGCGTAATAGCTTGAGTTAACAGCGGTATCTCTTCAAGACGAAGTACCATCATAGCGCTGAATAGTAAGAACAAACTTTGTAGAGTAGTCTCCAGACACATAGCAGCCACCACCCAAATATCTGCTTGGATGTTATGCTGTTAAAAACACCGATCGCTGGCATCCTATTATCATGGACCTCCTATCCCCTTGTTCTTGCTCTGGCGGGAATCATATCAGCTCCACCTATCTATATCTATAGACTATTGGCATAGATTTCAAGATAAAAGTAATGATATCGAAATAGACCCCCCGAGGTTTACTGTACTTAGTCCTTCTTAGGTGCTGACTCCAGAAACACATAAGATCTTGCCCCATTAGCAAATCTTCTTAGGATATTAAGCTTTCAAAATCAGCCCAGATGCTTTCCTCTTTGTTCTCGTTTCGTACAACCAACCCAGCATGCTGGAAGCAGTGGGCGTCCCGATCCAGATTTGCATTATCTTGGTGTCTCCTAATCTAAGAAATCTAGTAATTTTCTAGAAAAGTAATAGCAGCAGAGTAACAGGGGGAAACCCGAAACTAGTGAATCTTGTCCCTGTTCTGGTCATCTTAGAGTAACCCTGCTACCGACCCGGTGGTCCTTGTATCATAGGATGTAGGGAACTGATGACGTGACTATCCATGATTGCTCAACTTCGGCTCCTCTGCCAGGCCACCTTGCTAGAATCTGGCGGGCTCGGGGAATTAAGCTCTCGCGGACCTTAATTTCGGAAGTGTTCTTCTTAGGGCCTAGTAAGAAAGTGATTCTCCTTATCGAGGGTTAGCAGTACAGTCGGTATATATGAACTTCCTTGTCAATGATGATCAAGGCACAAGACCTCTCCGTCGGGAAAAAGGCGATCAAAGCTCAATAGCAAAGAATACCGCATAAGACAGCATTGTAGCGGGGCGGAGATTTACAAACCAGGGGGTACACCTGCACCCCTTCACAGGTGTAAGTGATCACTAGTGATCAACAGAGACATGATCAAATATTCGCAAACGTGCATGAAATATGATTCACATCAAGTTGCACATTTCGAATTTCACCTTTCCCCCCCCCCACCGCTCCGAACCGAACATCCGAAGAAGAGCAATGTTAGACACAAATTGAGGCACGGGTTGAGATAAACAACCAGATATACCCTCCTCCGAAACCCAGCCACAGCATGATCTCTCGTTTTCGTTTATTCGATCATCACCTTCGATCGGTCCGTCGGTCCGTCGGCCTTTTTCCATGAGACGTTCAGTCGGGTCGGGACACCCCATCCGCCAGTCTCAATTGGATAATCGGGAGCTGATCTGATCTAAGACAATGTGCGACAAGTCCCACGATAGAGACTCGGGAGATTCCCGTCTTGCACAAAACGGTGACGGTAAATTTTTAACCAAGCCGATTGGTGTGAAGTCTAACGTGGTGTGTGTGTGCACAGGCACCATGCAAAATACCCTGAGGTGCATTACAATAGGTTACTAGTAATTTATCATGCCAGAATGCCACTAAGGTATATAAGATATTCTTAATTGTTCGTACATTACAAGCTCCCGCACATTTGGAGCGGTGGTTGCCTCGAATCGACAATGCCACAATGTCTCGGAATCACGGCCACCCGGACCTTCACCGAGGCCGAAAATGTCGGAGAATGGGGAAATTGTTCGTTCGAAGGCGCAGCTGTGCCAAAAGTGAAGATTTCGCAGGACGATATCGCTTACTGGATTTTCCGAACTTCATCCGAAAGTTGTGTGGATGCGGCTTACACTTATCCATTACTAGGTCTTGGAGTGTGAGTGATAACACATGACTGCACGTGGACTCAGCTTGGGCTCCTGTTCGTAATTGGAAATACTCAGCGTGGGAATAGCAGCACCGGGGGCAGAGCAGATTTGGGTTCGTTTCTAAAGAGATGGCTGATCCATTTAGACACCACAATCCCTAGGTCCTGCACCATATCCGAGAGGTCTGTGTTAGGGTCCACGTGCTTGGGCATATTCTGGGGCAAATATAGCCTCAATCCTTAAAGTTACCTCTCAACACCTGATCTTCTAAATGGTTACATTTTTATTCTTTTTTGAATGTATGATCCAAGATGCGCTTAGCGTAGTACTAGCATCTTAAAGAGTCTACCCTTTGCACTGGATAAAGTTATGGGGGCGGGTTAGGATTTTTTTTCCTTCAGTGTATCAAGTTTTGGGTTAAAAGATTAAACTAATTAGTATGATGCTTCAAAGGCTGTCGTTTTCAATTAGGTACATACAAAGGCAGTAGGCTTCTTTAAAAAATACAGGAAAGGATTTATCAACCGCTCTTTCAATCCCAAGACTCCAACCCTTCTTTTCTTTAATTCCAAATCCTCCCGTAAGAAATCTATAACTCCCAAACTCTCCTAGGCCTCTCCCCCTTCGTTTCCTGACCCAGCAGTTGGTCTTGACTGCTGCCCGTGGGGCTATACTGCTCGTTTTTAGGCACAGGCTCCGGCGTCTCCTTTAGGTCTTGCTCGTCCTCCCTGTCAGATTCCTGGTCTCCAGAAGCTGAGCTCAAGTCAATTTATCATTCCCAAGCACAAGTGACGAACACCTTACCTTTCGACGACGATGGCCCATCAATCCCGGCCTTTCGCTTCTGCGCGCGCCTTCGAATCCCTTTGTCCCTATTCCTCCAGCTCTGCTGCCCGGCGTCTCGTATCAAACGGTCCAACTGATCGGGATCCGAAGGCTTCCCTCGTCTAATCATTGCGTAGAATTTATCCGAAATCTCGTTCCTGGTGCCTTGGTCCACGTTTATCCAACGCTTCCCGGGAACCTCCCAATAGTCTCGGTACACGGCCTGCGAAAAGGGACGTTTCTCTTAGCAAGTAAAAGAGAAGGGGAGGTGGAGGGGAGGAAGAAAAAACGCTCCATCCCTAAAACTTACTCACCTGGATATCCGTAGACGTGACGCCGCTACCGATGAAAGTTGCGAGCTCGTCAAAGGCATTAGCTGTCTTCTTTTTCTCTGCCATTTGGTATGTTGTATTGCCGACGAGGTGCGGGGAGTAAAAAGATCTGAAAGCCGGGCTACAGTCACACAAAGCTAGCCACCAGAGGAGAGAAGTGTTATGGGGAAATCTGCATGTCTCACGCCGACAGACGAACTCACAGGATCATCATTTGTTCTCAGAAGTATCGGGGTGATGATAAGTACGCCGTTGCACATATATATTGCCAGGGGCTATTGGCAGGCGGTCCACAGTTTTTTTGTGATATTACCGTGTCACTTAGTCGCTGCCCCGGGTTAGGCACACCTCACTCCGCAACCCGTACTGCACAGTGCCGTGAAAAGCCGAGGTAAAGGTACCGAGAGTATAGTACGTGTGAATGGACTAAATGAACGGCACGACACCGGAACGGTCCGTATGTCTATTCCCGCTACAGTAGAAAGGGGATGAAAGGGAATGAAAAGCACTAAAAAAGAAAAAACTTTGTTACCTGGCTAACTTACACTATCCACCTCAGCCAGCGATAGGCCTCCCCTGAATGAAAGAAGAAAGATGAACTATATTACTTCCCACAGCGTCACTTATAGCCTTATATATAGCAACAACCTACAGTCTAACCCCAGAAAGCACCTTTCATCATGAGAAGAGGTCTTAGAGTGGAGGAATAGGAAATAGAGTATAAAAAAAAAGATAGAGATAAAGTGCGGCAGGCAATTATCAGAGCGGTAATTTCGACGATGGCAATAACAACAGCCGCAATAATAAGAGTAATAATAATAAACCTCCCTGGAGCATAAGCTAGAGAATAGTAAAAAAGTAGGTAGCAAGGCAAATAACTTGGTGCAAGTGTACCTGTAATACATGAGAACTACAGTAAGTTAAACTTACCATACAGCACAGCCAGGGCGTGACACTTACTAGCCTACCCCGGCCCCCGGCCTGGGGCCTCACAAGTGAAACATCGTTGTTCTAGAAAACCGAAAATCAATCTTATTTGTTCTCGTAGCTGGAAAGAAGTATTCGAAGACAGGGGTTGCGAATTTGTTCTGGATGCCCAGATATGCACGGATTTTTTGTCATATATTCTGCGAATCCCTGTTTTCTGGTACTTCTACGAATAAAAAGTTGAAGAAATTAGTTCCGGTGCGAAGTCCTGATCTCGTAAGATTTAAGCACAGGGCAAGTCATTGATTGCTACGGACGAGAGAGCGAGAGAGCCAGAGAACGAAGGCGAGGAGGGAGATAGAAACGGCTTTTTTTCTTTTCTTTTCTTTTCTTCTTCTTCTCTATGGTGAGGTAGAGAGCAGGGCGCAAAAAAAAAAGAAAAGAAAAGAAAAAGAAGAAAAGGTGTCTACATATTTTTGGACAAAAGTTTTGACGGAAATTTACTCAAGGTGCGGTATCTAAAAGGGAGATAAGTGCTTAACATGATAATATTATAATATTACAGGATTAGAACATTGAAGCATACGGTAGTGGCCTAACTTGTGGGCAGAGCTGCCATGTCAACCATCAAACCACCACCCCGTGGTGCTCTACCCAATGGGAAATGTGGCGAAAAATTAATTCGAACACGAGAGAGGTCGCCACATCGCGGATACACCGTCGCCGTAAAAATCCGCGAAAAGGTCGTGAGGAGACTTCCAGAAGCAGAAGCGCTTTATTTCAACGAGTTTTCATTTGGCCTGGCTTTGGTTAGCTCACTCGTTGGCATGTGACTGTACTAGTATAGTACTCGAGTAGAGTACGGTAGCCTATACGCGGAAGAAGGCGATGAGGGGGAAGGGGGTAAGCATAGATGTCCGAGGGTAAGGGGAGGGGGGAAGCATATTGAATACTGCACCCTACGCACGTTGAAAAAACGGCTTTTGTTGATCTTTATTGGGACTATCGCGCCCTTTCCAACTTAACCTAGCTGAATTTACCATCTCAAGCCGTACCGTTAGGACAAGCAATTTCAAACTTAACCCCTGGATCCACTCGCGCAGTAGCACCCGCCCCTAAGCCAGCCCGTCCAATATGAGCATGATAAGCATAGTAAAATAATAAGCTGACCAGGTTCAATTCGTGCTTCCCTGGCCGAACGTTTCTTTTTTCATTTTTTTCAACCTCCCGCATCAATCCATCCACGCATATTTTGCGGTCCGTGTGCGAGCGAGCAAGTGGCACTTCGCATGCGGTACCGGTAAGGATGAATGAGATGTTAAGTTACGGCACTCCATGCAAGCCGAGAACGAACAATAGATACGGTCGCTCAGTGATATAGTTGGTGGGTGGACCGGAACTTTGCTGGCAAGGGCTCTGTTCGGTAGCGGATGCCGGTGCCCCTGCTCCCGAGTTGGGGGTTGGAAGCAGTGGCCATTGATCGGACAAAGACTTTTGATGTTGGTGACCAGTGTGAGGCAATTTTCATTTAAGCAGCGTGGCATACCGGGAGCAGGCATGTATCGTTCCCTGAGGAAAGGCCGGGGGGAATAATCGATGATGTGGTACCGCAAGTGTACGAGTGGTGGGTGGCGGTGAGCTCTGTCAATAGCCCATCGCTGCATCGAAGTCGTTGACCGTAAGAAGTGATAGGTTGGTAAAGGGCTGAGTAAGAAGGTAATGCTTATCCATGATCACTTAAAGAGTTCACATTAGTCTGGTCTTAAGTATAAGTGAGACAATGGCGTTCAGGATAAACTTCTAGTTGAATCCACCTCGTGACCATCCACCGATTTTGGGGAGCGAATAGCTGTTGCTCGGAGATTTAGCACATTCACCTCCTTCGATAGAAAGGAGCCCAGTATCAGCTACAGTACTTAGCCTCAGCCAGTCAAGGTTTCCTTTTCGCCACCCGGTTTCCGCCCCTCAACCGCAATTCTCACCGTAATCTGGCCCCATTTCCGCCGGCAAAGGAAGTCTCCCGGTAGGTGTTGAACGATTCCTACCAGCGTGAGCCATCGATGGCCGTACAAGCGTATTCATGTTCCTTCGGCAGACAACAGGGCTCCGTAAGGGGGAGCCTGTACGGTGACGCTGCCGAACCCATACCAGCTATCCCCGATTATTCCTCACCTGCCATGAGAGCACGAATAGAATTTTCCACCACAGGATTAACAAGTTCCTACGATGACGGGCACAAGGCCATGCATGAACATTTACGCATCGAGGGTGACATCCACTACCGGTCGCGTGTGTCAGCGCTTCCTCCTCATTCTCCGACACCCCCGGAGACCTAGAAGGGTCAGAATGTTTCGGTTCGTCGCATTGGGGGCGGAGAAAGCGGAGGTAAGTAAAGGGTCCAGAGGGCTCCTGTCAAGATCGTGCAGCACTTGCTATCCAGGAAGACTGACCAAAGGTCAAATCATGGTGGTCCCAGTGCAATCCCCCTGCCATTTTAATTGGACTGAGCAATAAACCCCGGTTGAGGAATATATATTATCCTACGACCGGCCATCCAACCAGGATGATCGAGTATGCTTGTGAAGCGAATATGCCAGTAGAAATTCGATACGGCTTCTACTGTGTAATTATCGGACCCCAATATTTTGACCCCGCAAGCTTTCGCACATGCGAAGTTTGCCTGGGTCGGCGGGTTCACCGGGATTAATTTAATACCAGTGGTCGGGGTGCACTCATGATACCGGTATTACATCCCGGAGGTGCCCCCATGGCGAACGAGCGCAGCAATCGCCGATATCCAGGTAGATCCTCGTGAGCAGTGTTATTGGTTTGTGGGCCAGGGAACAGATATTTTCTTGCACACTCCATTAGTAAGATAGTAAGTTGGGATCGAGAGACCTGATATGGGATGACGGGGCACAACACCCCCACCGCGCTTGGATATAAGCCGTTATTCTAATAAGGGCCTGAGAAAGCGTTTTTAGACAGCCTTGCTATCGATACGGTAATACCGGTATCTATCATGGCATTTAGTACCAGTTGGATTAGCCAAGCTTACTCAGAAGCTAAAATATCCGCATATTGAGAGTTCTGACTGTCATCGCTGTGGGAGTCGCGCTACCGGCACTCACACCATTTCGTCGAATCTTATGCTTGAGGCCAAATCGAGAAAGTCCGGGGTCTAAAACCCTTTTCCACGGCCCAGGGGCTCTCCAATTGGTGTGAGCGCTCTGCTCCTGATGCGGTCCAGCCTCGAGCGTCAGGTCAAAAAAGCAAGTATACCCATCGGGGGATCGTATAATATTTCTACGAACCCCGATACTGTACCCGCAGTTGCCTGAGGTTTGTAAAACGGACTGCTATTGCATATTGCCAAAACCCTGAGGCTCTAGCCAATTTTTGGCCTCTATGCAATAGCAGTCCGTTTTACAAACCTCAGGCAATTATGAGTACCATAAACATAGTAATCAGGTGAGAAGGTGGCGGAAAAATTCGATATGGAGGGAGAGAACCGACAACCATCAGGATGGTTCATTGCCGAAATTCTCAGGCCTTCCCGTAATTTAGGAACCAAAGGGTTCCTAAGCTTCAGAATAGTCTTAGAGGTGCTAGTAAATACTTTCCAAACTTGGAGAGCTTGATATAGGGGAGAAACAACTACTCTGTCGACCCAACCTGAACGGGGACTTATTATACCTTATAAAAAATTTATCTTATATACTATAACCCGCTCTCAGCCCTAGGTGAACTGCCTCGTCGCGAGTTTTCAATCAACATCTCGCGTTCCATAACCTAAGATCGACCCCACTGCAGTATGCTCGAGCAGGGAACCGCGCACCCCTTCACCCCATTGCCCAATAAGCAGAGTGAGCTCACAAAGAGGGGTACGATGGGTTACTTCCCATCCAAGCACTCCTGGCCTGAACCCCGCCAGATGCGGTGGACAAAGTGGAGGCGTACTCGTGCTGGAAGCCCCGAGCCCTATTCTGGTTTGAGTGCGTGCACGAGGAGGGATACGGTGTATTGCTGTCCTGTCTGTGAGAAAATCTAATAGCCTTTACCACGATCGCAGTTTCAAGCAGGTCGACAAAGGTCATCAGACATCACGCGGTGCGTCAGAATCTCCGTTTCTCTAGGGCACTCCCAGGTCTTGAGTCGGTCAACTTACTGACAGATTAGAAGTAGAGAAGATTGTCGTCCTTCAACGCGTGGGTGTTTTAATATTTCTTTTATCGTGTGTAGGATTTCCGGGACATATGCCCGCGATTCGATCGATGTCTGACGTTTGGCTATTTTCTCGCCGTGATGTTCTCCGACAGCCACGGCGCCCTGCGATATCCTTGAATCCCCAGGCTGTTGCTAGAATATTTCCTAATGCCAAACCCTATGGCAAATGCATTGGTTTAGAGGTAGGGTGAAATAGCCTGGATATAATATTAAGTCGCATCGCATTCTATCGATCATAATTAGTGTTTGCAAGTACGGCTGTAATAGAAATTGGATCATGAATAGGTTTACTGAGCCCACACTACGCCTTCAATTTCCGGTAAACTTCTGGCATATAAGTTCTACTACTTCCCCTTGCTTACCCTCCGATATCATTGCTCAGAGCTTCTTCTTTCTCTAGCCAATTATTATGGCGCTTGAAACTAAAAGAGCTCCGTTCGAATCATCTGCGGTCACTCGCTGCTCAACACCAGCTAGCTAGGAAAGCACATGAGCCCTAATATAGATTTCTCTAAGTGGGTCTTTTCCTAGGAAAAGTAGTTTTAAATATTCCCGTAAGAAAACGAGTCAAGCCCCGGTAAATACATTACCCCTTTATTGCGGGTCACTGTGGCTGCCTCAATAAGCAACTCTGTGTAGCATTCCTCGGAGATCGTCAAGTCGACAGGTGCAGGAAGTGCAGAATTATTATCGGTCCCAGAATGCACCATCCCGGTATTAGCATAATAAGTATCAATTTAGCGCAAATACCCGCCGAAGCCAGTATGCTACCTGGCTTTGAATCGAGAGGGTGACTTTGAACCTGGTTAATCTTGATGATATGTGCAGTATAGGATCTGGGGGGGTTGGTAGCGCATAATACCTAACCGGAGGTTGATCTTGAAGGCTTTTATCTAAAGTAGTGGGGGGGCTGTGACTTTCTTCCAAGACATGACGTATTCGTTTACCTGCAGGGCTGGCCCTAGCCTGAGGACAGTCGTGTCCAACCCGGAGGTACAGCCTTAACGGGAACGATAATAAGTTAATCACTCGCTCTATATGATACCGGTACCTTTGAACTTGTAGATCACCTTTTATTAAACGGCTAGAACTCTAAGTACTTGGTGTTACTCCATCCTTTTGTGTTCCCACATTAGTCAGTGGCCCAACTATCGATCTTTAGTGACTACGGTGCTCAGCCAGGCGTGGTTTCGTGGTAGCTTCTGCTGTAGTTACAAGCAAAGGGCCACCGGCATGACCGGGTTCAGGGAGAAATTGTGATTCCTGAAGTTCAAACCTCCCCGGTGTGGTAAATGTAGCAAAAAAGGAGGCACCATAAGGATGGGGGGGGGCAACCTTGGCTCCGGGGATGGTGGAAAACATGAGCTTTATCTCCTTGTATTTTAAAGAAAGCAAATATGATGACATAAGGTCCTGAGAGACGATGACAATGCGGTCTCGGTTGACACGAACTCGATGTACCGGATAGATCACGGGCACACGGAAACGGTACGGCGGGTATCATACCATACCACTCAATCGGAATATGCCCTACCCGCGGTGTGTTCTAAGAGTGACAATCCATGATTCAGGTTTAGAGTATGGTGTTTTCCGGGGAAGCCCGTGAGTGTCGTTGAAGAGAGTATCGTAGATTCGGTGGGTGTTTTTCTTTTATTTTGGTGCCTCTAGAGGATTTTTTTTGCTCGACGGCTTGAGATTACCATTGTGCGATTTATCACTCGGATTTGGCCCTTTTAGTCATTGTAGCGACGGGAGTGCGAAGATTAGAAATCATAATACTGTTTGCAACTTTTCGGATATAAAATCTATTCACCAGCGCCACGCTTCCAGGCCAAAAATGCCAAAGGCATGGTATAAGTACAAACGCGCCACCACTTAAGACATAAAGAGCAGGCAGTTGCAAGGAAAGTATGCAGTCCATACCAAGCGAAGAAAAGACTAAAGATACAAAAGAAAGCTAGAAGGAGTGAGCCATCCATGCAGTTTTTCGATTAACATATAACCAATTCTATGTCTTACTACCAAGCCTTCGACCTCTGGTCATGCCCTCCTTGCATTCGTTGCAGTACCATTTTGCTATCACGCCCGAGTCAGCATAGATTCTAAAGGAACGGCATCAAGCGAGGATAGGGTTGGAGATACCTTTGCCCCTGGGCGCCTGGGAAAGCCCTACACATGCAAGATGGAACCATTCCTTTGGACAATTCTCTCCATCACAGGCAACCATTTCGCCGTATGAGATTTGTTGGCAGTAGCAATAGACTGGCTCATCCTCATCGGCATCTTCCTCTGCATCTGCATCCGCATCGTCTTCTGCCGCTGGTGGCTCTTCCTCTGGTTCCTCTACTTTCATTTTGGCACTGCTCATAGTAGCAGCAGAAGAATCAGCACGTTTGCGCTGCTGTCGTTTGCCAGATGAAGGCGTTTGCACGGCGGCAGTTGGGACACCATCTGATGTTGATGGGCGAGCCTTGACAGATGAAGCTGATGGCGCATGGTGAGACTTGTTCTTCTCTTCGGTAATCGTTGGGGGAGCAGAAGATGGGACGTTGTCGTGGTCATCATGGGCTGTTCGTTTGCGCTTCTTTTCTTTTTCGCTAGCCTCCGAATGTTTCTTCTCCGAGTCTTTTCTCGATAATTCTTCCAGGCGGGACCCCTCTGTATCCGCTACGGCGGCTTCCTTCTTCTTTTTGTTGGGCTTCTCCGAAGGCTCGCTAACCGAGGAGCTGTTCTTTGGCACCCCTAACTCTGCCGGTGGGAACATAGGGGTCTTTTCGCCCGTGCCTGACATGACAACATCTTCACTAGCAACATCTTTCACGTCCTCCAGGGGCTTCCCGGCAGGAACGAGAGTATCCGGGGTAGATATGGTAAGTTTACCTGCTTTACCTGGGGCGCCCCCAGATGCCTGTCTATTTTCGTCCTTACCGGTCCCCTTCTCTTTCTCTTTCTCCTTATCTTTATCCTTATCCTTATCCTTATCTTTCTTTCCAGCCTTACTACCACTAAATGATTTAGCAGGTTCAGGAGGTCGAGAGAATAAGTTGTTATCAAGGTGTTTGTCTGAGGGCTTCCCGATCGTGGCCGAAGTAACTTCTTTCCCTAACCCCGCAGAAGTAGGGAAGACTGAGTGGGTTGGTGAGGATGCGAGGTTAGGCGATGCTGCAGGGCCTCCCGGGTTCCTACTAAAACCAGATCATCAGCCGCTCATCCTATTTCGGAACATCCCGTCGCCTGCCGTCGCGTGATGAAGCGCGATTAAAAGAGAAAAAAATATTTCAAAACACCAGACAATATGAGATAGGGGAGAGGGGAACAGAATAACCATTGACCAAGAGATCAGAGGAAAGACAAGAGAGACGTCGGCCCTTGGTGGAGGGCGGTGGAGCCTCTAAGATCAAATAAAATAAAATAAAAAAAATATAAAAAAAACTTCAATGCAATCAACAGAATCACAAGATCCAAGAAAAAAACTTCCAGAAAAATCCAAATAAAAATGATGAGAACCAGGCTGACATAAGGGAGGTCAAAAACGAGGCTGAGGTCCGTGCGCGTTCATGGAGAGCCACCCCTTAAACACTATAAAAGCTGCCTTGGCCCCCGTTTAAATTATACCGAAGAAAAGAACTCCTCCGAGACGCCCTAACAGCAGCCATAACTCCCTAACAAAAACATAATAATACATGGACTATGGATTAGACGCAAGACTGGCGGGGATCGCATGCTTCGGTTTGAAAGGAGATAAAGAAAGAAGGCCCTAAAAACAACTCCGGGTACTGCCTGGCTACCGAACCATAGAGTACATATAAAGAAGAATACAGCAATTAGAAAGAAAATAAGTGAGAAATGAGGAAATAATTACCTTCGCCCTCCCCTACCCCCACCGATCGCAGTACCTGACTTGCTCCCCCTCTTACTTCCAGCAGATGGTGTCCCTATCCTAGGACTAGAAATAGCTTTGATCGCTGGTTCCACAGTAGGAGGCTTATCCCCTGCTGTTGCGTTTGGAGCTGTAGTTGAACTTGGTCCCTCCTTTGCATTATTATTATTATTATTGGTAGTTTTCCGCCGCTTTGGTTGTTGTGGAGGCACCGCAGGACTAGACGCTGGAACCATCCCACCAGTTCCAGTTGCGGACTGATGCTCTGCCATACGTTTTGCCGAGGCCAAAGCTTCCTGCTCCTTCCTAATCTTAGAGTTGCCGTGAAGCTTCTTGGCAGGTTGAGTCTGTTGGCTATTTTGTTCCCGCGTGGATTGTTCCTCTTCGTCATTTAGAGCAGCGGCAGCAGCAGCGGCAGCTAGAGCAGCTTTGTGTCTTGCAAGCGCTTCGCGCCTTGTTTCTGAACGAGTATTAGAGGTTTCTATTTCTCGTTGTTGTTGATTATGCCGTTCCTCCGCCTCCCTCTGTGCTCGTTCGGCAGCTCTAGCCTGTGCCGCAAGCGTCCCCTTCTTAACCGGATCCTTGTATGCCCAGTGCTCTGTGCTTCCCAGGCGGTACGTGTCTGGTATCTCCATCTGTACATAACCGAAAGTGTGCTCGATTCGTTGAAGGTGCTTTTGTAACGCCTCATTCGCAGTGGTGATGACGTGAATTTTCTCATCCTGGGTCTTGAGCAGCTCTGTGATCTGCGCCCGTATCTGTGCACATCTCGCTCGCCGCGTCTCTGGATGCCCAAGGATTGTTTTTGACCCCGGACCTTCGCTAGCCTGCATCGTCTCTAGATGGTGAAGTGTCTCTAACTGTTCTGCATCGGCAGCGAATTCATCTCTTCGCTGTTGTAGCCCCTCAAGAGTCTTTAATGCCTCGATTGCAGGATCAACCTCGTACGGGTCTTCGGGGGCCGGCAGCGACTGGGCGGACTCAATCAACGCTCGTAAATTGGTTTCTGGACCGCAAGCTTTCGCATCAACTTCGCGGAGTAGTGTGAAGTGTCGTATCGTCTCGGAAGGTAAAGCATCTATTGCATCGGTAAATTGTGAAAGGGCGGGGTAGAATTTCGTCGGAGGCGCGTTTGATGGTGTACTCTGGCCGTTCACCCCGTTTGTTGTCCCACGGCCTAATTTGGAGTTCGAGGCATTCTTCCGAATAGTACGGGCTTGACGCATAGGTTGCCTGCGTGATGTAGACGAGGGCCCAGCAGTCGTTGGAGCTGGAGGAATAGCTGGTTTAGATGCCATGGTGGAGTTTGTTGATGAATCGTCGCTGAGGACAGCCCAGAGGATCTGACGACGGCGTGAGCGAGGAGCTGAGACCAGTGGCTCACTAGATAGACAGAACGAGATAAAATCTCGGTATCTTGTAAGGAGGTTTTCGAGGAAGGGCTAGTGGTAGTTGAAACTGTGGGAAACAGGGCAAGGGAGGGTTTGGGCGCACACCGGGATTACGAGATTAGTTTGAGCTTCAAGCGGGCCAAGAGAGGATATGTTACCCGGCCGCCCAGACATTATTACTGGAGCCGCACTTCTCTGATTGGAGTTGGCTGGGCCCCCGTGTACTGTGCAAACGAAAGTTAGATACGGTAGCTGTGCCAGAGGGAACGCTGTAGAATACGCAACGACAAACTTCCTGCCGCGGGGTAGTTTCCTTCCCTCTCAAATATTTACCAGGAGCTCCAACTTCCAACTTTCCCTTCTGGATAGGGCGCCGTCACTCTACCGTATTCTGCTGTATAGCTGGTAACTCAGGCTCTGCGGGTCCTATTTTGTGGTTATCGAGTCTTATTAAAAAGCTAGTAGCAAAGCATATAGGGTAGGGGATTCCGGAACTCATCCAATAAGAGTATGATAGCTCAGATTGCTAGCGTCCGAGTGAGGAAGCCTGTTGTGCGTGGACAAAATTAATCAACGAAGGGCAAAAGCTTCGGTTATGACAACGCCGCTCCCCCACCAACCCTAACACTGATAACCAAAATAAAAATAAAAAAGAGTATTTGGCCTAACCGCAGAGAATAGGAGGCCTAGTATCTTAAGCAAAAGGGGGTTGACTAAATGCTTCAGTTTTGGCCAACTAGAGCAATTTCTTTAGGTAGAGTTGAAGTGCTGCAGGGTAGCCTCTGAGCCCCTAAAAATTCGTTGGCTAAGGTGGGCCGAGAGAGTTTTTTGCTTCACAGGTGATACTCAGTAGAAATCTTCTGCAGCCTTGACATGCCCGAGGTCTCACGGTTGTGGGTGGCAGCTTGAGAGCCAACACTGGTCCCCCTCCGCCAAGACTCGAGTGACAATACGTGGCTAAAGAAACCTTGGGATGTTCCTACAGCGAATAGTAAAATTAGGAATCACTGTCTATATTCTAGTTATACTAATTATCTCCCAAGGGGGCCAGCAGGTAGCACAGGGTTTAAGTGGGAGACGTCACTTGTCCTCCGCTGCGACGCGGAATAACTTGCCTTTCCCTTCTCTTCAGGTAGGAATTGTATAGTCGACTTAGCTGAGAGTAGTCCACAACTTAATAAATATATAGCTTCAAGTGATTTAGATATCGTACTGTTTGAGTCTTTAGAAAACATCCTAATATTAAATACTAGAGGTGGTGCTGTATTCTTGATCCCCCATTCTTCTCATATGACAGCGCTCCGAAAGACAGGCAGCGCTCACCGTGGATAAGTCGTGGTGAGGATTTACTGTAAATTGCAATACTATGCCTGATAAAGCGAAGAAATTAGGCTTCATAAGAGGAAACATTTAATGCGATTTCTTAACGACACGCTAGGTTTTAGCGTCTAATGCAATGCTAACCCGTACCGTATTAAAAAGAAAGATTGTTATTTGCTATTAAGTTCAGTGGCGGAGCTAAGATCCTAAGCGTGCCCACTATACTATTTACAGATGCATGGTAGGTACTCGAGTACTGCTTAATAATGTTACTATATCGTCCAAGCTGCCTTGACTACTTCGACATGTTTAAAGATTTGCTAAAAGTCAATCTTGAGAGATCATGGGGATGTGTCCGGTTCGCTCTCAAGGCTGCAATTTCTGTGGGTTCTGACCACTGGCTGATGTTCAGGATGGCTTTTCGTTTGGCCTTGGGTGTTTGCTTTACGAGTATGTAATTTTCGTTTTAGAGAAAGCATCACTCCCAATTCTCTGGATAATACCCTTTGGATTTTATTTTTCAAATAAAGGGCCCTAATTCAACGGCAGAGAGACTGAATTGGCCAAAGCGGAACAGATGGTGGTCTTCGCTCGAGCTCCGAAAGAAACCTAAAAAGGGGAAAGAATCTAGGTTGGGCAATTCACAATACTGGTAATTCAAACACTCCAGGCTGATTACCTTGCAATAATAAATATATGAATGGTAATGTTCCGTCCAAATTCTGCAATTCTCACTTACCGTACTAACTCAGTTTACTGACGTAGAAGGATTAATGCTATGAATCTTAGAGGGCAGAAGTAAAAGGGAAACGTAGAGTCTGAAACACACTCCATATTCAAAAATGCCACCGTCTGCCAGAAATTGGAACGTTGGGGGGGGGGTGTTTGAGAGAATATGGGTATTGTATGGTGGTTGACGATCGAGTGTCGTATACGTTTTTTCATGGTGTGGGGCAATGGGTTCCGGACTGCGGGACCATCTTGCTAATCGAGCACTTACTAGGGGCTTGGGGCGCTCCGTGCTGTTACTGCTGCCTTGAAATCGCATGGGGAGGGAGCCGCCCTAACCGGACGGATTTTAAACACAGTTTTCTCAAGGCTGGGTTGAAGGCTTCTCTTGTTGCACAGTACTCTATTTGTATGGTGAGGGTAGTCCGGAAGGTATACCACAAATCCAGCCATTATCAAATTCTTTAGCATCTGCCACCCCCAATTTGATTGAGAGAAAAAATCTATTCACAAAAGAGAAGGTGAAGGAGAATAACATCTTGACTTCATTTTTTTAGTAATTAGGGTCTGACTTAGCTGCACAATAGGATTCGAAGAATTTTATTTTTGGTGGGAGGAACAGAAACGTGTTGTCAGCCACCCGCACTCTCGAATACCGTAGTATCATGATACAAGTAGCAGATTAAGATTACTATATATTTACTCTATCTTTGAGTTCCTGGCTGGCAGGAAACTGGAATGCCTGACTCATCTAGATACCGGTATTAGATAAGAAATCAACTCGGCCGAATAATGCATTTCTTATTCCTCTTTATTTCTCCATTATTCTAAGATATTCTCCAATTTTCCCCGCCTGGTCTTCCTGAGGACCGACCACTAGCGGGCCTACCATCCAGTTATATTATATTCGGTTCAAACAGGGTAAGTTACCGCAGCATGTTCCCTGAATTTTTGCTACGATGTAGTTTTCCCCCTTGATGTGAGGATCCAGCTTGGGATTGTAGATTGTTTCTACAGATTATGATTATGACTGATGGCTTTGGTAACATTGTTATCGTTTATTTGTTTTGAGCAAGGAGGGTCTTAAGTTTCCTTTGTTATTTGCGCCCTCCGTGCCATACCTTAGGGTGCTTGCGGGGATTTTCCTGTGGTTACGGGCGAATCGAAGATCCACCGGGACAACTGAGTGATTACAAAGCATCGGTGTGCTGGCTGATAAAGAGCTTAAATTTTACTATGTTGCTTAGGCACGCATAGTATCTTGGGTGCTGCCAGCGTTCTGAGGGCCGTTAATTAAATATTTAAAACACCATTTACTCCGCTCCTTCATGGGATAATCAATTGCTCCTCAGAGCTCGACACATCTCTTTTCTTTCATAACTTACCTTGCCAAAACACAAAGATCTCAGCTATGCAAAACGCAATCACTGAACCCTACAAATATCATTCTAGTGGTCGACCTCTAAACGTCGATATCGCCCTCCCACCAGACCACTCTTCGAGTAAGAAATACCAAACGCTCATATGCTATCACGGGGGCGGTCTCGTCTGCGGCAGTCGACAGACATTCATCCCCTTCTATCTTGCAAGCAAGCTTCGTAAGCTAGGTTGGATTATCATTCTTCCGGACTATCAACTCCTGCCTGAAGCTACTGGCTGGGACATCCGGCAAGACGTACTTGACCTTGAACAATGGATTTTGAAGGAGAAGGATACATGGGGAATTGACGTTGGGAATATTGCCCTGACTGGGACAAGCGCTGGTGAGCAACTCGTTCTTAGCACATTTACTCTTCCGTAATGATATTAACGGCCGTTAGGTGGCTACCTCGGCGCCCTTACCGCCATCACATGGAAAACCATCAAACCACGAGCTTTCGCCAGTGTCTACGGAATGGTGGACATCACCAGCGACTGGTACAGCGCAAAGAAGCAGCCAGGGCTCACGATCATGGGAGTCCCAGCCGACACGATCCAAGAGGAAAAATACCAGAAGCACTACGAGAACGATAGTGAAGTTGTCTGGGATGACCGCTTGACCAAAGACGATAGAGTGCCGCTATTCATGTTATATCTTCGAGAAGGTAAATCTTGGTCTCCTTTTGGTAGTCCCTTGAGTGCTCCAGCTTATTGATCTTCGCAGGGATCTACCCGAAGGTGCTCTACGGTCGCCTACTAGGGAAGAATGACGGCGGGGGCTTGGATGATTCATATCTTCAGCCATTGAACCGCATTGATTCCTCTTTCCCCAAAACAATCGCGATACACGGTGAACAAGACTCAGCCATTAAGATCTCAGACTCGTATAACCTCGTCGATAGGGTTCGTAAGGCCGGAGTCAAGAGCGAGATTCTTGCTATTAAGGATGCGGAACACGGGCTTATGCCTGAGGCTATGCACGATCGGGAGTGGAATCATGTAGTGGACTTTTTGCAGAAAGCTACAGAGACTCGGGGTTGACTAGATAGGCTTAAAAACTTGCTGAAGGGGTGAGAGTATTACTCATTGAGCTTCACAGTTTCGTGTCTTTTCGGCTTTATACATCGTGTAATTAGATAATTCAATCATTTTTTCTCAAGCAATGACCCTTCGTCTACGTTGTTGCTCCTTGGTCGCAATACCTTAGACATTGCCCTACTTGCGAAATCTTCCTGCAGGATTCTCCCTTTCGGTGCGAGAATTGGAAATTAGGCCGCAGCTACACGAGTGAGCTACCACAGCCCCGTATAACCCGCCTTACGGGAAATTAGTTTTTCTTTGGGGTGTTGCGTTTGCGTCGGAAATAGACTTGTGTTTATCGCCGATCGTAACCATGTAGAACTAGTGGTCAACCTAGGGTTTTGGATTTGTGAAACACTTCTGAAGGTTCAGTTTATAGAGGAAAATGCGATGGGATATACCGGTACATTGGGTGATTCCAATGGAGCTAGGAGTTGTCTTTATTGTTTGGTTTTGCAGGAGCTTGGCGGAGTTTGCTGCGGTGAATTGAGTACCGATTTCAAGTTTCGTGACCAGGGTTGTCCGGAGAGTTTAGTGTTCACATTGTACTGTACAGTAGAGGATGCCCGAAACACGATACAGGAAATCAAGGGATTTTGTGCCCCGCTGGAGCCCGGTTTCCGATTCTAAGCCGGAGCGGCAGTCTCCTATCAAGCATTGTCGCAGACGAATCTTAGGTTTCCTTGTGGACTAGTCCTAAAGCTTTAACCTAGACTATGGACTTTGCCTGGCTGAAAGAGGTCCCATAGGAGTGTACATTACGATGCACACCTATATGAACTCCGCGGGTTGTTTGCTGTGGCCGAGTGAAGATCTATGAGCCTTGGTTTGGTCGGCAGGAGGGGTAGATGGGACTAAACCTAAGCCGGAAAGGCCACTTCCTAGTGCGCCCATCATCGCATCTGGAAGTAAGGTTCTTGACTGCTAGCTTGCTCTTCCTCCATCTCTAAGAGTATTCGTAACATATCGAATACAAAGACTGCAAGCCCTTCTACCGCTATTAGAGAAATTACCAGACCGGAATGCTGGAGCGGCAATTGACTTTGGACTAGGTGTGTTTTAGTAGGTCATGGTCTCATTTTTGGTTGTTCATATTTTTTTGGTTATGCCCTATGAATCTAGACTTGTTGGAAGGATTTTGCAACAGATGGAGGCCGGGGTAACCATTTTTGGGCCAGAAACTCCTACGAACGCAGGTGGAACGATGGGAAAGGGGATTTATTGCGAAGGGTGAACAATTAATTTTTGGTATCATATCTTCAAGCTTTCCAAATAGCCTATTCCAATACTAACCTTCTAAGGTCTCTGTGATTTATCCTCGCCTACCGAGTGACGAAAATGACTGATACCAGTATTGTGGGGGATGGGAGTTTATGGGTCTTCACCAACACCCTCACTTATGTGTTGTAGTAGTTATTCTCTTATAAAGTTAGATTAGGTAACTGTCGTCAGGCGTGTTTGTGAGGGAAAAGTTTTCAGAGAAGTATAAGGCGGTTTTCCCACCTGCCTCCTGGGAAGACTAAACGGAGACGAGAGCAGACAGCGAAGGCGATAAGTTACCGAGATCCTCCCTAACGAGGAGGAGGAAGCGAGCACGAAGATAGCCACGACGTTAATCGATTTCTTTTTTTTATCCTTCCTTTTTGTTCTTTCTCTCGTACGAAACTTGTGCGAATTTGGGCGGATTTGTGCCAACACGTCCGAGCGTGGACTTCCGACTATAAGAGAATTTGGATACCCATCTGACCGTGTACTCGAGTACTGTACAAGGGCGTCGATTGCCTATCTTTCCCGCTGGTAGCTGCCGGTAAGTGATGCTTACCTAGCGGCCCCTTCTCTTCCCAGGCCCGATATTTTTCTTCTGGTGCCTGATCAGTAGGGTTAGGTTTTCCAGCCACCTGTCTCACATGAGTCCCATCTCATCATCCGGGTAACCGAACTTCACCACTGTCCTCTCCAAAAGGCCACTCAGCATAAGCTGGCGGGCAAGCTAGATAAATTCGCTAGTTTGCTCATGCTGATGTCTCGAGGACTCAACAATGGCTCAATCCCTCAAGAACCTAAAGCAAGACTTCGTCTCAAACCTTACCGGCGGAACAATCAATGAAATAAACCTCGTGACAGCGGTTGCGCCGGTAATATTCCCTCCCGCGGCTCCTCTAGCTCGTGTCTTGGCTAACGGCAGCTACCTAATATATAGGCAACCTATATCCTCTATGCTGCACTGCAAACACGATTAGGATTTTTTAAATCCTATGGGCCACTACAATTCGTCGCAGACTTCCTACTGAGCGCTGTAGCGATATTATTCTCGATAACATTATACTCGTCCTTTCCGCTGTTATTAAACCTACTTATCGTATCCCCGGCAATCCTATTACATCTCGGTCAACCGCGAAACACAAAACGTCCGGCGAAGCCCAAGCCCCATAATGTCGAGAAGGAAGCCAACTCAGCGCCAGGCTTTCCCAAAAAGACATTTTTAACGGTGTATAGAGGCAGCATGATGGTAATCACATGTTGCGCAATCTTGGCAGTAGACTTCAGAGTCTTCCCGCGAAGATTCGCAAAGGTGGAGAATTGGGGCACCTCGCTGATGGATATTGGTGTTGGGTCGTTTGTCTTTTCCGGTGGGATAATGAGTGCGAAGCCGGTAATTGGAAGCTACCTTGTGAAGCGCGCTTCGGAACCGTTAGGGGCGAGGCTGAAGAGTGCCATGAGAACGTCGTTGCCGTTGCTGGTGCTAGGGATTGTTAGGTTGATTATGGTCAAAGGTGTGGATTACGCCGAGCACGTTACCGAGTACGGAGTTCATTGGAACTTTTTTTTCACGCTCGGGTTCTTGCCGCCATTGTTGGCTATCTTCGAGTCAGTTTCGCCCGCGGCTTTTAAAATGGGGATTAGTCCTACTTTTGTGTATACCCTCCTGAGTCTGGTGACTGCGGTCGGGTATCAAATTGTTCTTGAAAAGACCGGACTGAAGGCATTTATCCTTATCGGAGACAGAAACAAATACGGCTTGATATCACAAAACAAAGAAGGAATCAGTAGTTTCGCTGGGTACCTCTCTATCTTCCTGGCAGGGATGGCCACTGGGATGTATGCCCTTCCCCGAGACACCCAATCTCAGCGTTTTGGTCTTTTGAAGAAGCTCGCGGGGTGGAGTCTCTTCTGGACGGTGTCATTCATGATTACTAAAGAGCGCTGGGGCCTCGACATTGCCGTCTCCAGGCGTTTAGCGAATCTCCCATATATCCTTTGGGTTGCCTCTTTCAACACTGCGCAAATAACAGCGTTCTACCTTGTTGAAAGAGGATATTTCTATGGAGCCGAGTATAGCGTTTCTGTGCCCAAAGTTTTAGAGGCATTCAATAGGAATGGACTGGCGATTTTCTTAGTGGTGAGTTATCATTGCAGGTCTCTGGACTGTGAGATTCTAACGGTTTATAGGCGAATCTTTTGACGGGGTTGGTTAATATTTCGATTAATACCTTGGAGTGTGGGAGGATACTTGCAATGGGTGTGCTTACTTCTTACATACTTGTGTTGACGTTGTTGGCGGTGGGGTTGGATTATAAAAACCTGAGCATTAAGTTATAACTTAAGTTAATTGTATCTAGAACACGACATTCTTGTTCCTAGTTTGACCGATCGATAGAGCTTAAAATCTGCGACATTTTTGTTTGTTGGTTGTAGCAGTTGATTTCAGTTCATTGTCAAAAATGCTCTTTCTGATGCCCGCGAAGTAAGATTAGAGATAAAGCTAGATGTTAAACGCAAACCGTTACCGATAGCTCTAAATTCGTTAGATAATGGAATCTAGTTTTCCGAAGTCAACCGATCCCCAAATTATTACACAAGGGGAGATCTGCTAACCTTTGGTACTTGCATTTAACGGTGGCGCTGGTGATGGGTGTAAATTCAAGGATTTGCATATATATCTAGGCGTATCGCTTTCTTTAAGGGTATATATAAGGTGATCGGCCTCCGAATATCTCCCCAATACCCCCCCGATCCGTTTTGTTCCTTTGTTATTTTCTCACTAGCCGCTCTTAAGGTCACTGGAAATTGAGACTAGATAAGCCAGAGAGGGGCATCGAGTGATTCCCAGTGAACATTGTACAACACGATTACTGAGAAGAAAAAAAATACAAGAGGATAGCCCTGGTTACCCGCTTGGTCATAATATCTGGTAAGTATCCAGGGATATCCTTCGAGAGTTGAGCTGGCAATCCAGCTGCATGAGACCGACTTAACCTCTGATGCCCCCCGGCCAGTTTCACAACCTCCCTGTATTGGCTGGGTCCTTCCTAGGCGATACGCCACACACCGTAGAAGAGCAAAGCTAAACACAGGGCTTTGGAGTTTTTTCCACTAGTCTATCTGCTAGAATAGGGCCACAATGACTTACCCACAACACCAATTGGATCCATAAAGCTTCGAGTGGAGAGTGTCCACCAAAGTAGGCAATACAAATAGGTGGTTGTCAGAAATTTTCCTGGTGAGCCTGTGAAGCACCAAAGATGCAGAAGGTATTACTCTAGAACTTGGCCGGCATCGTTGGAGGCTGGCGGAGTTTGCTGCTGGTGGTTCACCGGTGACCCCATTTAAACTTTCCGAGTTGGGCTTATTCCTCAATCCTACCTTGATACAAATCGGACAAGTGTACTATTTGTATTTGAATTATGACCATTTATCTGGACACCGAGGCCCTCATGCATTCTCACTTTCTCTAGTCATTCGGATTTTTGGACTCGCTGATGGCTTGGATGAATTTCTAAGTATAATATCATACTTGGGAGGGTTATCAAACCCCGGAAAGCTATTTCTGCGGATTCCATATAATTCTCTGCAGAAGCAAAGGTTATGTTTTCCGGTTCCCAACGACCTCCCGAGTATGATATCATACTAGTATTGTCAAATAGAAAAGAGGGTGTGTGGGGGATCTGCAGGAACCTATAATACCCAAGACCTACTTTTTATACAACTTTCTCTGCTATTTCTAATGGGGTATTCAAGCCCTTTGGATGACACATCGATTTCGAAGTTACTAGTTTAGATTTCCGACGCTTTGGTGTTCTTGAATACCGGTAGTTTGATCATAGCACAAAGGTCTTCCAAGATCCGATTTCTAGAAGTGGAAATCGTCCCCAGAAAATGGAAAGGCTAAAACCCCCCAGTTCGATACCTCTTTATGATACTCCACGATCAAGTTCTACGTAAACAAAATGCTAGTAAAAGGATTGCGTGGATTACTCTGGGAAGACTCAACCAAGTAATCAAATATTACGATGTCTACTTCTAAATCTAGAAACCCTTTGCTCACGCCACACTGAGGTTGAACGGCTTTGTACCGTGACACCACGACCAGAGCCACGAGTAGGTTACTACAAATCTAGTCTAGGCTACTAGTAAGTTGTATTATATTAATTAAGCTCAACAGTCGTACAGACTTTCCCCGCAAATTCGCCAACTAACCTTATCGAGAAGCACCTCCCGTGTTACGGTTCCTGCATAACTTAAGATTCACCCAAGAGCACTAATGCCACCGCACCACCAATCGGGAAACGTTTCTTTCTGCGCTATTGGAGCGCGGGGACAAACCCCTGCTAGGGTGATAATATTATTTATTATATTGACCTCAAGGAGGAGCCAGGGTCAATTGATAGCGACCTCAGAGGATTAGACACCTGGGAATTATTCAATAATTATTCTTGATGGTCTGAAGAAAATACTGTACTGTACTACTAAAGCCGGGCTGCGAAGTATGGTGCAGCCCCAGCTTTATTACTTATATCAGCCAAGCTAACTAACTTCATCGAAAGTCACCCCCTGCAAAAGATAAGACTAATATTACGAAAGGGGAATTATCCCCACAGCAAATCTCCCGGCAGAATACTCTAGCAGAATCCCAAAAA
>Ga0307507_10001192_pt1 | contig 57778 bp, 28 predicted proteins | sample 7_EM_MG_FD_207223 | JGI IMG/M metagenome (GOLD analysis project Ga0307507, IMG submission 207223) | Populus trichocarpa ectomycorrhiza microbial communities from riparian zone in the Pacific Northwest, United States - 7_EM | ecosystem: Host-associated > Plants > Roots > Unclassified | place... | reverse complement strand
TGGCAATCTGACGGCAACCTAACGGCAATTTACCCTTATATAGCAATGTACGGTTTAACTCTATAAGGGCTCCCATAGAGGATTAGGCACGAAATCTCTGCTTAGGCCCAGTTTCTGTGGGTTCACGTGGTAAAAATCGCTGATTAAATCCTTTGCATTTTTAAAGTCTTCCTATAGTTGCTATTCTGGCTAGTCTATGTCAAATCCTGTATAGATAGCTCTATAGTAGAGCCGCCATCCCCTGCCTTTGCTATGGTATTTAGAGTTAATGATTCGTTTAATGGTCCACTCCTTGTAGTTCTCGTCTTTGTTCTCATCTTGGATTAGTACTGGTAGAGGTTTAGGCTATATCTATCCTAGTAAGGGGTTAGGCTAGTAAAGGTGTAGTAGCTATAGGTAAAATACAGGCCATATCCCACAGGTGGCTAGGGCAGGCGGGAGCTCTAGCTTATATACGGCTCCCCTATTAATAACTCGTTTAATTTAATAGGAGCCGAGATTCTTATAATTAAGTGACTTTATAGGCCTCTGTATAGAGATATTATGTGCATCTAGCTATACCCAGTCGCCAACACGCATCTCCGGTGGTGGCGCTCTATAACAATCGGCGAAGTAGGCCTGCTTTGCTTAAGCCTAGGCCATTTCTCCCTTGCAGTAGTTAAGTAGATTTTTTATACAGTCTACATGTTGGTCAGCAAGTAGTATCTTAAGGCGTTTTCTATATAGCAGTTTCTTATTAATAGGTTCTGGTAGCTCTATGCTAGATTGGGGGTAATAACCCTTATTTGCGAAGAACGGGGTAAGTCCTATAGTAGTTAAGACATGGTTATTCGCTACGAATTTACTTAGTAGAAGGTAATCCACCTAGTTATCCTAACTATAGGCGACTACCTGTCATAGGTACGCTTTTATACTAGCATTAGCTTTTTCTGGTTGCCCGGCAGTTTTATGGTGGAAGGATGTAGACATCTTAACAGAGGTGCTAAGACGTTAGCAGATTCGTCTCCATACATCGGAGTTAAACTATGTGCCTTAGTCGGACGTAATCGAGTTAGGTAGCCTATATAATTAGTAGACTTTGCGGAGGAAGGCGTTAGTAACGTCGCTAACGGCTACGCCTTCGGTAGGGACGTAATGGCGCTCTTTTATAAGTCGGCATATTATCATAAGGATATTCTTATAGGTACGGCCGTGTTGTTTATAGGGTGGTAGGTTAACAACAAAATCTATAGCAATATCTGCCCATTGTTATATAGGTACTAGTAGAGGGTGTAGTAGTCCTTAGTACTTTATATTAAAGGCCTTAGTACGCTTATAACCATAGCAGGCACCTATAAAGCGTTTAACTAAGTCTGTTATCTTGGGCCAGAAGTAGTATCGGCTAAGGAGCTTATAGGTCCCTTCTTTTCCTAAATAGCCGCTTAACCAGAGGTCGTAGGCCATTTGGATTAGTTGCCGTTATAGGTTTTCTGAGTTAGGGATAAATAGGCGGCCTCTATAGTAGAGCCTATTCTCTTTTACTTTTAAGGCTGCTATATTAATCTAGCCCAAGCTTCGGAGGTTTATAGGCAGCGTACGGGTGCCAGCGGTCTTTGCGGCAATAAGTTAATGCAGTAGTAGGTTAACAGAGGTGTTATATACTGCGGTAATAAGCTTATTAATTTTAGGAGGTAATTCTAGTTCTATAGTGTAAAGCTAAGGTGCAGTTGGCTCTATCGTGGGTAGCATACCTAGGGCTAAGTTCCGTGCTTTTAGGATTGTCTGTTATTAGAACTAATTATAGGGGTCGTCTTCTAACTAAGGAAGGTCTTGCGAGCGGCGTATTAGGCTATTAAGCTTAGTGCCTTATACTCCTGGTCTATATACAATTTTAAAGTTAAAACTAGAGAGGAACTTGTTTTAATATGCTTAGCATTAGTTTAGCTGCTTCGTGGTTATAAAGTACTTAAGGTTGCAATAATCCATAAGGACTTTAGTTAGCTGGTTAGGTTCTGCTAAGAAGAGTTCTAGTTAAAATTCTTTAAATGCTTATACGATCGCAAGGAGTTCCTTATTATAGATCTTATAGTTACACTCTTATGGTGTAAGCTTAGACGAGTAGAATGCGACTAGGTAGAGAAGGCTGTTGTTACCTATCTAGAAAAGGATGCCTGCGTTAACGTGGTCTAAGGAGTCGGTTTTAAGATAGAGTTGTCGTCCTGGTGTAAAGTAAGCTAGGATAGGTGCTTTAGTAAAGGCATTTTTAAGGTCTTGGAACGCTTTCTCGTATTTAGGCGTCTAAGTAAAGCGTAGGTGCGTTTTTCTTCCTTTCGCAGAAAGGCCCTTTGTTCACATTATTGCTGTAAGTGGTGCTACTACGCCTAAGAAGTTGTATATAAATTTCTAATAGAAGTTAGCGAAACCGAGAAAGGCTTATATATCCTTAATGCAGTTAGGGGCTTACTATTCGGCAATTATACGTACCTTCTTGGGGTCCATATGGACACCCTTAGTAGTAATAATTAGTTTAAGGTATTTTACTTCTGTAACTAAGAATTTATACTTCTTTAAATTAATATAAAGTCCTGCTTCCCTAAGGCGCTATAGGACCTTTTAAACGTGCTCGGTATACTTAAAAGGGTCGTTGCTGTAAATAAGTATGTCGTCTAGGTACGCAGAGCAGAAGTCGTTAAGGTAGTCCTATAAGGCATTATTAATATAGCTTTAGAAGGCGCCTAGGCCGTTATATACGCCAAAGGGCATGACGGTATATTCGAATTGGCTAAAGCGCGATGCAAATGCAGTTTTCCATTTATTACCTTTCCGTATTTGGAGATAGTTAAAGGCGGCGATAATATCGAGTTTAGTATAGATTTTGGCTTAACTAAGCCGCTTAAGGGTCTCGCGTATAAGCGGTACTAGGTATTAGTTCTTGATTATAATAGCATTAAGTCCTCTATAGTTAATATAGAATTAGATACCTCCCCCTAGCTTCTTGGTAAGAAGAATAGGGGTGGCTGCTGGTAATATACTAGAACGAATAAACCCTTTATTAAGGTGCTTATTAATATACTTTTTTACAACTAGGAGTTTATCTTTTGACATTAGGTAGGGTCTCTTATAAGGTAGCATTTTCCCTTATTTAATATTAATAGCATGGTCGTCAGGTTAATATAAAGGGAGTATATCTGCGCCCTTTTATAAGCATATATTGATAAAGTTGTGGTACCTCTTAGGGAGGAGCTTATGGAGTTCCTTATTAGTAAGTCCTTTTTTAAGGTTTATAAACTTCTTAAAGTCTAAAGGTAAAAGTCTATAGAGTTCCACAGGGGCGTTATCTTCTAGGAGGTCGACTATGTCTATTCTATTACTATAGAGAACGTGGTCCTGTTCTTTATTAAGCTTATATAGTCGTGATTAGGAAGCTATAGTAACAGTCCAGCCTTTCTTACATGCTATGCGGTAGAAGGCCGCAGCACTTACATAGTGGCAGTTGGTTGTAGGTGGGGTAATAAGGGGTTCCTTAGGTTGATATCCTAGGGAGTAAATAGAGGCGGCTAGGCCATACCCTAGGCAAGTCTCTCTGCAGTATTTAGAGTTAAAGGTTACTTCTCTCTTTTTCCAGTTAATAGCGGGGTTGTGTTGTTCAAGCCAGTTTATTCCAAGGATAATAGGGTAGTTGGCAAGTAGTATAATATAGGCCTAGAGCTCTTCCTGGTGCCCATTTATATCTAGGTAGAGTTATGCCATATAGGTAATCTTCTATGCGGTACAATTACCGTCAGCGAGTCGTAGGGCGCGGGCTTTAGTAAGGGGTAAGGTAGGTAGGTTATAAGTATATATAAATTAGGTATCTACAAATTTATTAGCAGCTCCGCAATTAATTATAGAACGGCTTTTATATTGCTTTTTAGCAGTAGTTTCTATTATGGGTAAAACTATCTGTTTCCGTCTATTTATCTTTACTAAGTTATCTATTAAGTAGGTTAATATATAGATCTCTTTATTATTAGGGCGTCCCAACCCGTGACTTAGGGCTAGGACTTGGCGTTTTCCGCTTCCATATCTAACTCTACTGCTATTACTGCGTCTTTGTCTTGTACGGTGGTGGTATATAGCAAGGTATTCGGTGTTTAAGGTGTAAAGTTAGGTATTAGGCGGCGATTACTAAACCTAGCTATTAGGTAGTTTACGTTCTCGTAATAATAGCCTTTTTAATGGCATCTATAGCAGCGCCCTAGCTTCTAAAGTAGCTTACGCTCTCCGTCTAGGAGCTTACGTGGGAAGATTGGTATAGAGAGGTTAATATTAGCTCTAGTATTTATAGTAGGCGTTGGTGACCTAGTGTATATAGGTGTGGTTAGCCCGGAGGGCTTCTATATAGGAGCCTTTAGGCAAGGGTTAGTAGTAGAGATCTAATTTAGCCGTTGTTTAATCTTCTATAGGGCTGCCACCATGCCATATACGTTATTGTAATTGTAACTAGCGGCAGCGTGATTAAGGCGATAGGTAACCTTTTTAAGGAGATCTTTCTGGTCTTTAGTATTATCTTAGGAGAGGACTCTAGTGTATTCCTAGAACTTAATATAGAACCTATTAAATGACTTAGTGGGACTTATCTTTAGGGCGCGTAGTTTGGCTCAACTGGTAGCCACTAGGTCGTAGTTGTAATATATTAGGTTAAGATCGTCAAGGACCTCCTAGTGGGACTACCACTTCTAGGGACTATTGGTCTCCCATTAGACAAAGAGTCTGTTAAATAGGGTACCCTTTATACGCCCAATGATATAACCAATCTTAGCATCCTCCCTAGGAAAAAGGTAGGCGCTCTAGGTTAGTTTCTCGCGGATTTATATCTTCTAGTAGCTGTATTCCTTGCGGTCTCCCTAGAAGACTAGGGGATTGGGGTATTATATATTAGACCCCACAATTATGGCTTAAGTTCGGTTACTATTATAGGAGTCGTCCCTATTAGGTAAAGCTACTCAACACTAACTTTTAGCTAAGTGTTAAGTAGGTAAGGTTGCCAGAGGCGTAGAGACTTAGGTAGTATAGTGCGTAGTAGGGAGATACTTAGTATTATTACGGATGTGCTTATTAAGCTAAGACTGTAGGTATTTAATTATGCCCTCCTTTTTAGTAACCTAAGCAATAAATATAATCTCAGCTTTCTTTAGTTGTTGGACGTCGCGCTTAGATATACAGAGGTTATCTTTAGTCTCTTAGCGTATGTTATTAGCAAGTGCCTCACTAGCTTATAAGTCTTGGATAATATTATAGTTTTAGGTAGCACGCAATTCGGCTTATATAAGCTTTAGGTAGTAGTTCTATAGAAGGCAATAGTATTTATTAGGTTCTTGTGCTACCATTTATACAAACATCTCAGCGTCTTGTATTTTAATCTCAATAGGTAGCTGCCCTTCTAGTTGCTTTTCCGTAGCTATATAATTAATAAAGGATAAGATATTACCGGTGTCTATCTCGTTAAGGTTGTCACTGTAACCACCTATACTAATAGGGGTGTACTCATCCTGCTAGGCTGGTTAACTCTTATCGTCTTTAAGGTAGTGCTAGGTACTCGGGGGTGCTCGTAGTTGTAACTCTTTTAAGCCGCTAGGCTTGCCCTTAGGGGTTAAGGCTAGGGTTAATAAATTAAATTCTCCTAGGATTAATTGGCGTTATAGGTTAGGTTAGGGTATTAGGTTACTCTTTGGGCTTAATATAGTGGCTAGTAAAGAATATCGTCTTACTATTATGGTGCGAAGGTTGCTCGTAGACACGCTGCTTCTGGTAGCGCCTGTAGTATCATAGACGTAGAATTGGTCGTAAGCTAGGTGTCAGTGGTAAAAAAAAAGGCGTAACGTAATGTCACGGGGCGCGGAACAGTGGCAGCTAAACGTATGTATTTAAGGAGTCTACAAGACATTGCGCGATCGATCGTAAGGGTCGATGGCGTAAGGAGGTAACATACCTACGCGTAGCTGACGTAAGCTGTACGCGAGGTGTACGCGAGAGCACGGGGCTCTCCTATGGAGGCCCCTGCGGTGGGGTTCTGTGACAATGCCCTTACACAAAACTAAGCTGCTATAGCTTAATATTAAGCTAAATAAGAAGCACGGCACCAGAAAATAATTAAGGCCCTCTAAAAAGAAATCCGCACCCTTAAGACGCCCACGCTAAGCCCTTAAGACTAATTACTATTACTAGAAGCCAATACACAGAACGCAAGCCCTAAACCAATAATAGTTATCCTACTAGTAGAACCGACTACTGCGTTATAATAATCTAAAAAACTACTAGACCCTTTAGTATTTACTAGCAAATAATAAAAGCTTTAGTTATTCTTAAGCCGGCTTAAGAATAAGCTAACTAGTAATGCTAACCATTATTATGGCACTAACGCGCGTAACCTGGATAGGGCCTAGTCAGGGGGGTTCGCTTACGTCTTGGCTCCATGTATATAGACGTGTCCTTTCCACGACCTTCTTCTGCTCCTTATCTTGATATCCGAGTTCATAGACATTTCAATTATACAGGCTTGCATACGTTCTTTACGGCGCTTATGCCTCAATTGCCCCGTCGCTGTGACAACCATTACCTAACTAAAGCTAACTAACTTTACTACGCCCTAAGTTAACTAGGACGAGATATAGCTAACCTTATTAAACCTTTTTAGCCAAACTTAGTATAAAGCCTAGTTGTACTTCTTAAAGCTATATATAGTAACCTAAACCGCCAAGCTACTGCTTAAAGAAAGATAAACTACATAATTTAAGAAGAAAAAAGTTTCCTAATATACTTCTCTAAATTTAATTATTATGTAAAGGAAATAGGCTGGAATAACTCTACACTAATTAACAGCCTTATTAAATCTCTAAGCCCTAAACTAAAAACCTCCCTAACTAAGGTAGACCTACTAGGAGCTCTTAACGCCTATATAAACGTTATTAATAAACGGTATAATGATATACTACGCCTAACACTAAAGTCCGCTCCTTAATATAATACAACAACCCTATAAACGTCTACTAAGTTATTATCCTAGCCTAAGCACCCTAATGCTATAGATATTAATACTAGGACCCTAGAATACGCCCTATTAGGGTCCTTTAAATGAGAATAACGCACCAAGCTAGGCCTCTGCTTTAAATATAGAAGTAGCTCCTACCTCTCTAACTACTACTCCACACCCTTCTAAAAAGATCTATAAATAGTTAACGCTAACAGCCGTTTACCACACTAATCTTCTAGCCACTAACCCCAATCTTTATCTAGCTCCAACTCTATATTTAGTAAGCACCACTTATAAGGACAAAGTTATAACTAATATTCTGTAGGAACCCCTTCCCACTTACCACTAAAAGGTATATCCTAGAGTTAAGTTGCTCTTTAGGATAGCTATATTATAGGATCTTATTAAATATATTAGATATTGCAAAACCTAACTCTTAGGATTGTAGTATAACCGTTAACTACTATTTTTGGCAGAAAGGTTAATAGGCTAATGGTTAAGTCCTAATTAATATAGGAGCTAGCGGCATAGGATTTATTAATAAGATCTTTGCGCAAGACAATAGGTTTACTCTAATACCCCTTAACCGGCATATTGTAACGTAGCCCGCCTCCACGTCGCCATACGGCCAAAAAGACTGAGAGTGCTTGCGAACTTGTCGCAAGCGCGGCGGGACCTAATATATATCTTACACATATTAACGTATTTAGATTTAATGGCAAACACACTGTCTTAGTCCATATTACTTATATAGCGGCCCTAAGACTCTAATACCTAAACTATAAAAAATTAATTAAGCTCTTTGTAACTACCCTAGGTTACTTAGTAATCCTTAAACAACCCTAGATAAAGCTATATAAGGTAACTATTAATTAGGACAAGTTTAAGCTTTTATTTACTGCCTCCTATTACAAGCAGAAGTGCCTTATAACTTACTGCTTAGACCCTAAACCAAAATCTAAAAAATCCACCAGGATCCACCAGTCTAAAATTTCCACTAACGTCTACCCTACACCTAAAAAGTCCACCCAATTCTACCAATATAAGAATTCTACTAACGTCTACTAAGAACTTAGAAATTATACTAAACTATATAAACTAACTCTATGTCACGGAACCCTACCGCAGGGGCCTCCATGAGAGAGCCCCGTGCTCCCGCGTACACCTCGCGTACAGCTTACGTCAGCTACGCGTAGGTATATCACCCCCTTACGCCCTCGACCCTTACGATCGATCGCGCAACGTCTTGTAGACTCCTCGAATACATACGCTCTGTAGCCATTGCCCCCGTCCCGTGACATTACGTTACGCCTTTTTTATCACCGACGCTTAGCCTACGACCAATTCTACGTCTCTATGATACCACAGGCGCTGCCAGAAGCAGCGTATCTCCCACTTTATACCTTTAAAGAACCAACGATAGTAAGACAAAATTCCTTACTAGCCACTATGCCAAACTTAAAGAATAATCCAATACCTATATTGAACCCACGACGCCAATCAATCCTAGGAGGATTTAATTTATTAGCCCTAGCCTTAACCCCTAAAGGGAAGCCTAGTGGCTTAAAAGACTATAATAACCTTAATAAGGTGGACATCGACAATATCTTATCTTTTATTAACTATATAACTACGGACAAACAAGCCAAAGGGCTACCACCCATTAAAATTAAGATACGAGACGCCGAGATGTTTATAAAAATGGTAATATAAGAACCTAATAAATACTACCGCCTTCTATAGAACTATTATTTAAAGCTTATATAAGCTAAGATGCGCGCTGCCTAAGATTATGATATTATCTAAGACCTACAAGCTTATAAGGCGCTCGCTAATAACATATGCTAAGAGATCAAAGACGACCTCTATAAGTCTAAACACAACGTCTAACAATTAAAGAAGGCTAAAATTATACTTATTGCTATAGTTACTAAAAGAGAGGGTATAATTAAATACCTATAATCTCAGCTTAATAAGCACATTTATAATAATACCAGACACCCCTCTACTGCATATAACGCTACCTATATCTCTACGCCCCCGGCAACCTTACCTACTTAACGCTTAATAGAGGGTTAGCGCTAAGCAGCTTTACCTAACGGGAACCCCTACTACAGCGATAATAAAAGCCATAATAACTAAACCTAAACTACCACCGTAGGGTCTAATACACGCTACCCTAATCCCCTAATCTTTAAGGGTGACCGCAAGAAATATAGCTACTAGAAGATATAAATCCGTAAAAAACTAACCTAGAGCGCCTACCTTTTCCCTATAGAAGATGCTAAGATTGGCTATATTATTAGGCAAACAAAGGGTATCCCGTTTAATAGGCTCTTCGCTTAATAGGAGACTAGCAGTTCCTAAAAGTAGCAGTCCTACCAAAAAGTCCTTAATAACCTTAACTAAATATACTGCGACTATAACCTAGTGGCCACCAGTTAAGCTAAACTACATATCCTAAAAATAAGTCCCACTAAATTATTTAACAAGTTCTATATTAAACTCCAAAAATACATTAGAGTCCTTGCCTAAGATAATACTAAAGACCAGGAAGACCTTCTTAAAAAAGTTACTTATCGCCTTAGTTACACAGCTACTAGCCATAATTATAACAACGTTTATAATATAGTAGCAGCCCTATAGAAGATTAAACAACGGCTAAACTAGATCGCTACTGCAAACCCCTGCCCAAAGACCTCCCTATAGAAGCCCTCCGGACCTACTAAACCACCAACGCCTACTACTCTAAGCAATACTACTAGTCCTAATATTAACCTCTCCATACTAACCTTCCTGTAGAAGTTACTAGACGGAGAACGCAAGCTACTCTAAAAGCTAAGGCGTTGCTATAAATGCTATTAAGAAGGCTGTTATAGCTATAGCCTAAACTACCTAATAGCTAGGTTTAGTAGCTGCCGCCTAACACCTAACCTAGTACCTTAAACACCAAATACGTTGCTATATACCACTACCGTACAAGACAAAGACGCAGTAATAGCGGTAAAGTTAAATATGGAAACGGAAAACGCTAAGTCCTAGCCCTAAGTTGCAGGTTAGGATATCCTAACAATAAAGGGATCTACATATCGGCCTACTTAATAGATAACTTAGTAAAGATAAATAGACAGAAACAGATAGTTTTACCTATAATAGAAATTACTGCTAAAAAATAATATAAAAGCCGTTCTATAATTAATTGCGGAGCTACTAATAAATTTATAGATACCTAATTTGTGCACACTTATAACTTACCTATCTTACCCCTTACCAAAGCCCGCGCCCTATAACTCGCTAACGGCAGTTATACCGCATAGAAGATTACCTATATAGTATAACTCCACCTAGATATAAACGGGCACTAGGAAAAGCTCTAGGCCTATATTACACCACTTACTAACTACCCTATTATCCTTAGAATAAACTGGCTTAAATAATATAACCCCACCATTAACTAGAAAAAGAGAGAAGTAACCTTTAACTCTAAATACTGCAGAGAGACTTGCCTAGGATATAGCCTAGCCGCCTCTATCTACTTCCTAGGATACCAACCTAAGGAACCCCTTATTACCCTACCTATAACCAACTGCTACTATATAAGTGCCGCGGCCTTCTATCGCATAGTATATAAGAAAGGCTAGACTGTTACCATAGCCTCCTAATTATAACTATATAAGCTTAATAAAAAAACAGGACTACGTCCTCTATAGTAATAAGATAGATATAGTTAACCTCCTAGAAAATAATGCCCCCATAGAACTCTATGGACTTTTACCTTTAGACTTTAAGAAGTTTATAAAGCTTAAAAAAGGACTTATTAATAAAAAACTCCGCAAGCTCCTCCCTAAGAGGTACTATAACTTTATTAATATATGCTTATAAAAGAGCGTAGATACACTCCCCCCATATTAATCTAATAACTATGCCATTAATATTAAACAAGGAAAAACGCCACCCTATAAAAGACCCTGCCTAATATTAAAAGACAAACTCCTAGTTGTTAAAAAGTATATCAACAAACACCTTAATAAAGGATTTATTCATCCTAGTATATCCCCAGCAGCCGCCCCTATTCTCCTTACTAAGAAGCCAAAAGGAGGTATCTAATTCTGTGTTAACTATAGAGGACTTAACGCTATTATAATTAAGAACCAATACCCCATACCACTTATATGTAAGACTCTTAAGCAGCTTAGTTAAGCCAAAATCTATACTAAGCTTAATATTATCGCCGCCTTTAACCGCCTCTAAATACAGAAAGGTAATAAATGGAAAACCGTATTTGCATTACGCTTTGGCTAATTTAAATATACTATTATACCCTTTGGCATATATAATAGCCCAGGTAGCTTCTAAAGCTATATTAATAACGCCTTATAGGACTACCTTAACGACTTCTACTCTACATACCTAGACGATATACTTATTTATAGTAATAATCCCTCTAAGCATACTAAGCACGTTTAAAAGGTCCTATAGCGCCTTAGGGATATAGGACTTTATATTAATTTAAAGAAGTACAGATTCTTAGTTATAGAAGTAAAATACCTTAAACTAATTATTACTACTAAGGGTGTCCGTATAGACCCTAAGAAGGTATATATAATTACTAAATAGCAAACCCCTAACTGCATTAAGGACATATAAGCTTTCCTCAGTTTCGCTAACTTTTATTAAAAATTTATATATAACTTCTTAGGTGTTATAGCACTACTTATAGCAATAATGCGAATAAAGGGCCTGTCTATAAAAGAAAGAAAAACATATCTACGTTTTATCTAGACGCCTAAATGCGAGAAGGCGTTCCAAGACCTCAAAGATGCTTTTACTAAAGCACCTATTCTAGCCCACTTTATACAAGGATAATAACTCTATTTTAAGACTAACTCCTCAGACCACGTTAACGCAGGCATCCTCTCCTAAATAGGTAATAACGGCCTCCTTTACCTAGTCGCATTCTACTTATCTAAGCTTATACTATAAGAATATAACTATAAGATCTATAATAAGGAACTTCTTGTAATTATATAAGCGTTTAAGAAATTCTAACCAGAACTCTCCTTAGTAGAACCTAACTAGCTAACTAAAGTCCTTACAAATTATTATAATCTTAAGTACTTTATAACTATGAAACAGCTAAATTAATACTAAGCACGCTAGAACAAGTTCCTCTCTAGTTTTAACTTTAAAATTATATACAGGCTAGGAGTATAAGGTACTAAGCCTAATAGCCTAACACACCACTTATAAGACCTTCCTTAGTCTAAAGATAACCCCTATAACCAGTTCTAATAACAGACAATCCTAAAAGCACAAAATTTGGCCCTAGGTATACTACCTATAATAAAGCCAACTGTATCTTAGCTCCACACTACAGAACTAAAATTACCTCCCAAAATTAACAAGCTTATTACTACGGCATATAACACCTCTATTAACCCATTACTGTATTAACTTATTACCGTAAAGACCGCTAGCGCCTATACGCTACCAACTAACCTCTAAAGCTTAGGCCAGATTAATATAGCAGCCTTAAAAGTAAAAGAGAATAGGCTCTATTATAGAGGCCGTCTATTTATCCCTAACTTAGAAAATCTATAACAGTAGCTAATCCAAATGGCCTATAACCTCTAATTAAGCGGCCACCTAGGCAAAGGAGGAACCTATAAGCTTCTTAGCCAATACTACTTCTAGCCTAAAATAATAGACTTAGTTAAATGCTTTATAGGCGCCTGCTATAGTTATAAGCGCGCTAAGGCCTTTAATACAAAGTACTAAGGACTACTGCACCCTCTACTAGTACCTATATAATAATAGGCAGATATCGCTATAGATTTTGTTATTAACCTACCATCCTATAAACAATACGGCTGTACCTATAAGAATATCCTTATAATAATATACCAACTTATAAAAGAGCGCCACTACGTCCCAACCAAAGGTGTAGCTATTAGTAATATTACTAACGCCCTCCTTCGCGAAATTTACCAATTATATAGGTTACCTAACCCGATTACGTCCAACTAAGGCACATAGTTCGGCTCTAATATATAGAGACGAATCTGCCAACGCCTTAGCATCTCCGTTAAGATGTCTATATCCTTCTACTATAAAACTACTAGGCAACCAGAAAACGCTAATGCTAGCATAAAAGCGTACCTATAATAGGTAGTTGCCTATAGTTAAGACGACTAGGTGGATTACCTCCTACTAGGTAAATTTGCAGCAAATAACTACGTTTTAACTACTACAGGACTTACCCCATTCTTTATAAACAAGGGATATTACCCCTAATCTAGCATAGAGCCACCAGAACCTATTAATAAGAAACTGCTATATAGAAAACGCCTTAAGATGCTACTTACTAACCAGTATATAGACCGCATAAAAAATCTACTTAACTACTACAAGGGAGAAATGGCCTGGGCTTAAGCAAAGTAGGCCTACTTTACCAACCGTTATAGAACGCTACCACCGGAGATACGTGTTGACGACTAAGTATAGCTAAACGCACGCAACATCTCTACATAGAGGCCTATAAAGTCACTTAATTATAAGAACCTTGGCCCCTATCTAATTAAACGAGTTATTAATAGGGGAGCCGTATATAAGCTAGAGCTTCTACCTACCCTAGTTACCCGTGGGATATAGCCCGTATTTTACCTATAGCTACTATACCTTTACCAGCCTAATCCCTTACTGGGACAGATATAGCCTAAACCCCTACTAGTACTAATCCAAGACAAGAACAAAGATAAGAACCATAAGGAGTGGACCATTAAACAAATTATTAACTCTAAATACTTTAGCAAAGGCAGAGGACGGCGGCTCTACTATAGAGCTATCTACGCAGAATTCAACATAGATTAGCCAGAATGGTAACTATAGGAAGACTTTAAAAATGCAAAGGACCTAATTAGCGACTTCTACTACGCGAACCTACAGAAACCGGGCCTAAGTAGAGATTTTATACTTAATCCTCTATAGGAGCCCTTATAGAGTTAAACCGTTATATATTGCCACGTAAGGGCAAATTGCCGTTAGATTGCCATTATATAATAGTAAAGCGCGATTACGTAACTGGAATATTATTAAGATATCCAGGAACTTTAACCGGCGGTTAAAGTTGTCTAATTAGTCGGATTCTTAGGTGCCAAGCCTTATTATATAACATTATTATAAACCTTTAGCGATACCCCCTTTTCCTTTCTCTTCTCTACACCCTAAGTATCCCTTCTACCTTAAGTGCCCCTTCTATATGTATATAGTAACCACAGCGTCGCCAGAGCTCCGCCTCTATAGAAGGGGGGGTAGTGTCACGGAACCCTACCGCAGGGGCCTCTATAAGAGAGCCCTATGCTCCCGCATACACCTCGCGTATAGCTTACGTCAGCTACGCGTAGGTATATCACCTCCTTACGCCCTCGACCCTTACGATCAATTGTGTAACGTCCTATAGACTCCTCAAATACATATGCTCTATAGCCATTGCCCCCATCCCGTAACACTCTAACTACTGCACCCTAAACTAAGTAGAAGCTTAAGCTTAATATATATTATTTATTCATTGCTTAACATCTAATACGGATCCTATGCGGCCTATACAGACTACTCAGTACACAGGGGAAACTTGTAAATTTACAGGAAGAAAACCCCTAATATATTAGGGGAGGAAAAACCCTATAAGCCACCTTAGTAGGATGAAAAACCCTAAATTGCTATACCTGCACATAGCAGCGGCCCTACGGGCCTACAGCTACGTCCTTCTCCTTAGATGTTTTAAACTCCTTAAAAACCACTGCTTTCTTCTCTAGCTTATCTAAAGCTAGGGTTTACTACGTCCTAGCTAGGCCTTGCCAATCAACTGCTATATGCTTATAGTTGTGTCCCATATCTTAACCACCCCCTATATACTATCTCTTATTAACCATTACTATTACCATATATGCCTTGCCTCCCTCCCCCCCTAAGGCCTATTAAAGGCGTAAGGGGGATTTATCCGTTCTACCATCCTAATACTAAAAGACGAAAGTAGAATGTATGTGTGTATATCTAGGTATCTTTTATGCCTAGGCCCTAGTCACTAGGCCCTCTCTAAGGGCACCACTCTGTTAAGAGGAGATAAGGAAAACCGTACAGGGTTATCTAGCTGCCTTTTAGTAGTATTATAGTAGTACGGCAAGTGACCGTATGCTCCGTGGGCGACCGCCCTAGGGGTTAAAAGGGGCCGCATATTTACTTGTTCGTTCATTCGTTTACGCTTATCTATTTATTAATATAAGGTCGTCAATGCTTTCTATTAGGGTTTTTGGGGATGTTATCAAAAACTGCTTATCTATGTTAGATTATATAGGTGCCCTAGATAGAACAGTATAGTAGTTATTATATTGTAGAGGGCCAATAGTAGTGGTTTTCAAGATCTCACCATCCGAAATTTTTTCACCACCGCCCTTAACGCCCACAACCACCACCAGGTCCTGTCCGCACGCTATATAACGTCTCTGCGTTGGCTCTAGATCTGAACTTCAAAGACTAGGTTCATAGCCGTCACCACATATAGGTATAGAGTCCGATTTCGACGGCCTAAGCTTAATATATAAAGGTATCAGAAGAACTAGTATTTTACTATAAAAAGGATACTTAAAGAACCCAAACCTAAATCTAATACTAACTTTATACCTAATACTAAACCTAAAACTATATAAGAAACTAAGAATAACCTAAGCTTATTTAACACCTTAGATATCTATATAATTAGAGCTACCCTTAGATTAGATAGAATTTATATTTATTCCTTCAAATCTTCCCCAAAGCCTCTTCGCGCCCTCACAACCCTATTAGTACGACTTGCTAGGAAACCTAAATATATAATCTTCACCATTATAATAGCCGATATTAAAAAGGCCCTAGCACTAAAGAAGCATACTAACCCTGCTATAAAAGTACTAGTATATCACTATAAGCACCTAGAGGTATTTTTATAAAAGGAAGCTGACAAATTAGTAGAGCACTAACTATATAACTATAAGATTATACTTAAAGAAGGAAAACAGCTAGGATTTAGACCCCTATATAGAATATCTTAGAATAAACTTAAAGTACTATAAAAGTACTTAGACAAGCACCTAAGTAAAGGATTTATTAGAGTAAGCTCTTTGCCCATAGCTGCACCTATAATCTTTATTAAGAAACCTGGCGGCGGTCTACGCTTCTATATAGACGACTAAGCTCTTAACGCTATTACTATTAAGAATTAGTACCTACTCCCGTTAATTTAAGAGACACTAAACCAATTAAGTAAGGCTCGCTACTATATAAAACTCAACCTTATCTATGCATTTAACCGCCTCTGTATTGCAAAAGGAGATAAATAGCTTACCGTATTCCGTACTAGATACAGACTATTTAAATACTTAGTAATGCCGTTTAGCCTTATAAATGCCCAAAGTTCGTTCCAATACTTTATAAATAATACCCTATAACCTTATCTAGACGTTTTCTATACTGCTTATACTAATAACATCCTAGTATATAGCAATAGCCTAACCAAATATAAGAAATACGTTAACCTTATCTTAGAAGCCCTACGTGGAGCTAGCTTATAATTAGATATATAGATAAGTATAAATTCCACAAAATAGAAGTTTTATACCTTAGACTTATTATTTCTATATAACTTCTCCGCCCTAGTCTTACCCCTTATAGCTCTAATCCAAAAGGATAAAACCTTTATCTTTGACAAGGAATGTAAGAATGCCTTTACCTATCTAAAAGTTATATTTACTACTGCACCTATACTCTAACACTTTAACCTAAACCAAAAGAGTGTTATAGAAGCTGACTTATCTAACTACGTCGCTAGAGGTATTTTGTCTTAGTATAATAAGAAAGGAGTACTATATCCTATAGTATACTTCTTAAAATAACTAAGTCTAGCTAAATATAACTACGAGATCTACGATAAGGAATTGTTGGCCATTATTAAATGTTTTAAATAATAGTAACCTAAACTAGAAGGTACCGGATTTCTAATTAAGGTCCTTAGCAACTATAAGAATCTATAGTACTTTACAACCACAAAACAGCTAAGTTATTATTAAGCCTACTAGTTAGAATATCTATCTCATTTCCAATTCTTAATTATATACCGCCTAGGCGTTTAAGGTTAAAAACTTAATGCCCTAACCCAATGTTTATAAGACATACCAGTATAGGAAGAAGCGCGCGCCTACTATAATTAAACCCTACTTCGCCCTAAATTATTTAATCCCCTAGCTAAAGACCTTACAGTATACGTCCTTAAAATAACTAATTAATTAATTAAATAGATTATAATTAATAAATACTTAAATAACAAGTTTATCTAAGAGATACTTAAGCTAATTTAAGATGGCGTTAGATACTCTAAAAAGATCTTTTTAAGTAAATATAAAGCTTACGAAGACCGCTTATACTATAGAAACCGCCTAGTTATACCTAACTACGACAAACTTAAGCTTAAGCTCCTTAAATATATATATAACTTACTAGTATCTAGTCATCCAGGCCAAGGAAAACCCCTAAAACTGCTCTAACGGGAATATTACTGGCTAAATATATATAATATAATACAAAGGTATGTCTCTAGCTACTATACCTACTAATAAGTTAAAGCTTTGTATAAGACATATAATAGCTTTCTAAAGCTACTACCTGTTCTAGACCGAAGATAAAAGGATATCTTAATTAACTTCGTTGTTGAGCTCCCCATAAGTAAAGGCTGTATAAATATTATAGTAGTTATAGACCAACTATCTAAGATAAAACACTTGATTGCCTACCCTAATATGTCAGCGCCTACCGTTATTTAACTATTCCTAAACCATATATAGAAACTCTATAGACTCCCTAAAACAATTATCTCTAATAAAGGCAGCTAGTTTGTCTCTATATTCTAGAAAGAACTAACTACTTAACTCTGTATTAAAGTACTGTTATCTATAGCATACTACCTAAAAACGGATAGTTAAATAAAATGTGTAAATGCTACAATGGAATAATATATTTAGTAGTATGATCTTTGATTAACGTCTAATACGGATCCTATCTAGGCCCACGCAGACACTTGCCGTCGCAGGGGGGAAAACTTATAAATTGACAGGAAGAAAACCCTGCTGTGTAGGGGACGGAAAAACCCTATAAGCCACCTCAGTAGGATGAAAAACCCCTGATTTGCCATGTTCGTCCATAGCAGCGGCCCTGCGGGCCTACAGCTACGTCCTGTCCTCCTTAAATGTTTGAACTCTATAGGAACCACTGCTTCCTTCTCTAGCTTATCCAAAGCTAGGGTTCACTACGTCCTAGCTAGGCCTCGCTATATGTGCTGTGTGCTTTATGTTCCATATCTTAACCATCCCCTGTGTGCTATCTCCTATAGACCATTACTATATACGCCATGCCTCCCCCCCCCTAGAGCCATCGAAGGCGTAAGGGGGATTCATCCGTCTTAACTACCATAATACTAACAGCGGGATATATTGTGTTGTGTTTTAGGTATCTTTTGTGCCTAGGCCCTAGCTAGGCCCTTTCCAAGGGTCACCACTCCTTGAAAGGAGACAAGGGGAACCGTAGGTCGCAATCCAGGCTGCTAGGTATTTGGTAGTTGACGGCGAGTGACTGCATGCTCCGCGGGCGATCGCCCTGGGGGTTAGGAGGGGCCGTATATTTGCTCGTTCGTTCGCAGTCGCCGTTTGTCGATGTAAGGTCGTCGATGCTTTTAATTGGGGGTCGGGGGATGTTATTGAATACTGCGCATCCATGTTGGATTGTACAGGTGCCCTAATAGAGCAGTGTAGAAGTAGCTGTTATCGTAAAGGGGTACCATCAGTGGTGGTTTTCAAGATCTCACTATCCCATGTAAAAACTTTTCACCACCGCCCATAACGCTCGCAACCACCACCACGAAGTCATATCGCACGCTGTGCGACGTCTCTGCGTTGGCTCTGAGTCTGAACTTTGAAGACCCAGGTTCGTAGCCGTCACCACGTACAGGTGCAGAGTCCGTTTTCGACGGCCGAATAATATATTTAGATATACACGTTATATTTATAGGACGACTAGATAGACTAGCTTATATTTACCAAGTTTATTATAAATAACTCCGTCTTAAAAACTATTAAGGTCTCCCTGTTCCTAGCTAACCATAGCTAGCACCCGCAAATAGGTTTTAAACCCTTTAGTAATATTTCTTACCTAGCTTATTACGCCTTATAAGTTATAGAGGTAAATTAATTTATAAAGAAGATGGAAGAACTATAAGAGTTCCTTACTAACAAAATAATATAGGCCTAATCTGTCTATAAAGCTACGGCAAATAAAAATTAAACCCTAGCACTAGCCTATTAAATTAGTAACTTTATCTAGCTAGATATAAGAACCCTAAATATAAAACAACCTACTAAAAAATTTAATTGGAAGAACGCTGGCCCTTATAAGGTCTAAAAGGTTGTCTTTCCTTATGCCTACTAACTAAAGCTCCCTAATACGGTTAAAATCCACCCTATATTCTATACGTCAGTCCTCTACCTTATCGCCCCTATATTAGATGCCCTACCTAGATAGATCTAGGACCCTCCCCTACTAGTTAAAGTGGATAGTAAGGATAAGTACTTTATTAAAAGAGTTAATAACATTAAGTATAATAAATGGAAATATAAATATATATACCTTATAAAATGGAGAGGCTTTACTAGGCCTATATAGGAACCCGTTAACTCTATAGGACTTATATAAGCCGCAGAAGATTTTTATAAACTCCACCTAGAACTACTATAGCCCTATCTTATAAAAGCTTAAGTTTAAAGGGGGGGTACTATTATGGGACACCCCCGTAACACCTTATATATATCTACCTGTTTCCACTAACGTAGCAAAAAGAGACTAACCATAAGATGGTAATCTACGGTAGTCTAACGAGAGTCTACCGCATTCTACTATATTCTACTAAGTCTACTAAATTCTGCTAAGTTCTGCTAGGACCACTACTTAAATCCTACTCTACTCTGTGTATATATTAACTAAGCAACCAAATTAACAATATACACCCTTTTCTCCCATTTCCCTACCTTCTCTCCTTATATAACGTCTTAACCTTATTATACAGTTTATATACATAGCTTAATAATATCTACTTCGCTATATATTATTACCACTTATACTTACTCCGTAATACGCATATACCATAAATTAATTAGCTATATACCTTTTTGCTATCTATATAGGAGAGATCCTTAGGCTTCTACTTTAGTAGCGCCTGCCCTAAGGGCTATAGTAGAGCCTCTACCTAATACTAAAGTCTTTAAAGCTAAGGATAAGAATCTAGATGGCAATAAGGAAGTTTTAGGCCCTCTACTAGAATAAAATAGTAATAGGTAAAAGGCTGCTAAATAGAAGCTTAATAAGGAGGATAATTACTCTATTACTTTAAACGCCTTTACTACTTCTAATAAGGATCGCGATAATATTTCTAATATAGAAGATAATAGTAATTAGCTCTTAACCTTAGGTAAATCTTCTAATAAGGAAGATAAGGATTCTAATAATAGTAGCCTTTTAGATTTAGAAACTACTTCTATAAGTAATTATAATTAGTTTAAAGAGGACTATAATTTATCTAATAGATTGCAAAGGCAAGAGACTCCTCTAAGTTATACTCTATCTAATAATAATTACCTCTCTCCTAATTACTTACTAATTTTAATTTAAACTTATTAAATTTAATTATTAGGATTAAGTAGATTTAGGCAGCCTCTACCTTTACTAAAAGGCTTTTTATACTAAGCTAAGAGGCTAGTATATAGGAGGCGATTAGGATAATAGATAGAGAGGCCAAAGCCTTAGCGGTAGTAAGATCTAAACCTACCGTAGATCTATATTATATAGCTAAGAGAGCTCTATAATCTATTTAGTAGTAAAAGCAATTATATCTAGATAACTAGATTAAAGACCTAGATAATCTTTACTATACCCTTAAAGGCTACTTTATAGATAATCTTACTGTTTAAAATAAAGCTTTATAATTATAGCTCTATTATAAAGCTAGTAGAGCCAGAATTCTACTAGCAGATCTTTAAGAGTATTATAATATGGTTATACCTACTCTTAGGCATAGGTTAAGTTAGGTAATTAAAAACTCTAATAACCCTATTTATATTATTCTACCATAGCTAGAGCCTAAGCGATAGATATTAAAGAAGCTTAAAAAGCACTAAAAGGAACTATAGCTATAGAGGCGTTTAGCAAAGTCGGACTCTATTTATAATATATTAGATATTTATAAAAGAGTTTAACAGCAATTAGCTTACTCTCATAACTAGATAAAAAAGAAGTATAGTATACAGTGCTCTATTACTATATTTGGTATATATTAGTAAGATTATATTACTTTTAAAAGTAGCAAAAGCTTACCTAACTACTATATGGCCTACTAGCTATATATATAAACAAAAATATAGTAATTACTAATGTGGTTATTAAAAAGGAAATATAGAGTATTCTATATACTGCTATAGAAAAAACCACTATATAAATTAACTAATAGAGGACTCTATAGAGCCTCCTATAAAAGGCTATAGAAGGCTTATTAGTACTTAGCTTAGCTCTTAATTAAAGCAAGCTTAATAGAAGACCTTATTACAAAGCCCTATAACACTTTAATTAATAATAGCAAATAAAAAAGGTAATTAATTAAGCCTACCTTAAAGGCTACGTAAGGCAAAGGAAAGAAAGACTATAAAATAAGCAAGGTTGGCGCAGTTAGGGGAAATTTAAATCATAATCGCGCCAAACCTAATTAGATAATTAGTATACGGCTAGTAAAACCTTAGAGGGCCTAGTTTTTAGAAGATCTTAGTAAAATTAGAGCTTTATAAGATTTTAATTTTTAGTATTAGAGAACGTAATTAATTACTATTATAGGACACCTCCGTAATACCTTATATATGTCCACCTAGAACAACACCTATTTCAATAGCGTTGAACTGGAGCTCTTGCTGCACCCGGCCCAAAAAGACCAAAACCAACCAAAAAGAACCCCAAAAAACACCCAGAGAATCCCCCTAAGATGCCTGCATCGTAGGGGAGGCACACGTTGAATAACAGTAGTTCGCACTCGCGCGCGACCGCCAGAACCACGCCCAGCAATAGCCCTCTATAATAAAAACGGGCGAATACCACACCACAAAGCAGAAATATCTCTATTAAGAAGGCATCTGACAAAATATAAAGCCTATTAGACGCGTCTAGTATCCGTAATTATAGGGGAGTAACTGTCAGCTATAACAAACTAATATAGCTAGCAGAATAGCTCCGCTAGTCTAGTATCCCTTAGGCGCCCCTTTAGTAATCCCTTAATTAAATCCTCTAACGGCTAAGCAAAATTAAAAATAAATAAAATCCCTCCTTACTAGCGAACCGTACCTGGGCCGCTATAGCTGTGCTTTTATAGTATAGGGAACCTAACCCCCTTAAGATAATAACTGGGTATATAATTATAATATAACTAAATATAGAAAAAGTAGAGGGGCTTAGGGGATAATTAGAAACAGAAGTCCTTATAAAGATTTATAAGGAAGTCTATAATGCTATTATAGTCCGATACCTAAGGAGTGGAGACATTAGAGTTACCCTAAAAAACTAATAGGCAAAGGAATGAGCTATAAGGGTAGAGGACAGGCTAGGAGAACGTATTGGCATAAAAGTGCTCTGTAAAGACTACCTAGTTAAAGTCCTAGCGGTTCCTATAAGCCTTAGGGTAGAAAAGGGATACTAGGCGAACAACACAGCAACTATATAGGAGATAGTAAAATATACGGAACGCCTTATACCGGGATTTAAGATTACCTAAATCTAATGGCTTTAATAGGAAAATGCAATCTAAGTATATAATAAGAATAATAAGAGGATATAAGAGTTGCTAAAGACTCGCTAAGGAGACGCTAGTCGAACGTATAGCTCCCTTATTATCAGCATATATACACTAGGAATGCAAAAACTCCTTATCTAAAAAGGAGTAATTATAAATGGCCTTATATACAACATAAGGCTCTATAACCACAAACTACGCCTAGAACGATACTATTGCTATATATAATAGGGACACACCCAATCCATATACGCAGCACAGGTGTGCTACGGCTACTGTGCAGGCCCCTATAATATAAGACACTACTTAAATTAAGACCAAATAAAATATGTAAACTGTTACCGAAGCACACATAAGGCGTAGGAGAAAGTAGACTGTATTAAATACAGGAGATGGAAGGCAAGGGCTTAACAGCTACGGGAATAACTACATACTAGGTTATATAAATAGAAATAACAGGCAATAAGCTAGGGGGACGTAGGTGCCTTCCTAGTGTTCCCTATCTTTAATACTAGGGGGCTGGGCCAGCTATCCCAAGCCTTAACGGGCCAGAAGCGACGCCGCGCGATATCACTAGACCAAACAGGGACATAAGGGTCACAGGGGACACAAGGGAGAGAACGCCTTATAGGAAGACCCCTATGGACAGCTACAGTAAGCTTAAGACTAGGATAATTAAGAATTAGACTAAATGCGGTAAATTTAATATTTATAGCCGACCTATAAAGGGCATAAAGCTAACTAGTAAGACCAGGGGAAGAACTAAAGACAATAATAGATTTGGATATAGAAGCGCTAATAAAAACATAAGACATGGGAATAGAAAGCCCTATATAAAATAAGTAGCGACTAGGGTGTAGATATAAGAGACAGAAGTTTTAAAAATCCTAGAAAAAGTAGAAATAGAGGAAGCAAAGAACAAAGAAGAGTTAAATAACCCTCACTAGGGGTCCGCCACTTATCCATTATATAGTATAACTGCGGTAATACAAACCACCACCTTATAAGGCCCCTACTAGACAGCCTAGACCTAGAGAAACACTATATCCTTGCTATATAAGAGCTGTATTACAATACCTATATATAATTAATATACTGCCCCTAAGGATTCTAGCTCCTATATAAACCAAAAGCAGCTATATATGTGTGCTTTATAATTAGTAAGGCTGTTAGCCTATCCTTATAGTTATAGTAAGCAGTTAACCTAGATATTGTAGTTATAACAATCCAGATATATAGGGGACCGGTATAAATTATTAATGTGTATAACCCTAGGGTTAAAGGGGTCCCATAAACAGAGAATATTATATTGGTAATAAGCTTACTAGAAACCAAAGGTATAGAGTTTATTCTATTAGGAGATATAAACCTCTACTACCTATAGTAGGGGGGTATCTATGTTGCTACTAAATAATAGGTAGAGTGCCTACTAAAAGCTATAGATATCTGGGGCCTTAAGCTAGCTACTCCCCTAGGAGCAATTATGTGGTAATAAGGTACCGCTAGAAGTACAATTAACCTTATATTTATAGACAATGGCCTATACTAGAGACTTAAAAGGTGCATCCCTAAAGAAGAATAGGCACTTACCTTAAACTATATCCCTATCTAGATATAGCTAGATTTAGATATTAAGGCGTAACTAAATAGTAAAAGATACGCAATAAGGAAGATTAAGATAGATAGTTTCCTTAATATAGTTAAATAACAACTTTAAAACCTAGAAGAAATCCACCTAATACTAAATAAGCAAGGCTTATTAGCTACCCCTAAGGAAATTAACTAAAAACTAGAAAGGATCCAGGCAGCAATTAAAAATAGGCTAGAAGAGTATTGTCTAGTCTTAAAACCGGGCCCCTATACGCGATATATATAGTCTGTATAATGCGCGGTTCTTATAGCTAGCTAATAATAAGTAAGAAGGAAATATATAAGCAGCTATAACCCTAAAGACAAGAGATAATATAAAGATATAAGAAACCAGCTAAAGAATACCCTAAAAAAAGAAGTAAGAAACAACTAGAGATGGTTTATAAATAAACACACTACTAACCTAAGCATCCCCTATAATAAGGGCCTTTGGACCATGGCAAGATAGGTAAAAAAAAAAAAGGTAGGATGCTTAGTAGAAGACCTATACCTACTACCCCTATAAAGAGCAGGCGAACCATAGGCTATAAGCAATAATAATAAAAAGGTAAAGATCTTTATAGAAAGATTTTTCCCCTAACCAGCTCTAACAGACCTTAGTAACATTACTAGTAAAACACCAGTAACTCGCCTAAAGATTAACAGCAATATAACAACCGAAGAAATAGCTAGAACTATTAGTCGCCTTTTAAATAATATAGTACTAGGACTAGATGGGATTTTAAACAAAGCCCTAAAGATCTGTAGTCTACTTATAGCACCTTGGCTTGCAGATGTAGCCAAAGTATACTTTATAATAGGCTACTACCCGCGACTTGGAAGATCTATAATAACGGTTATCTTATAAAAAGAAGGTAAAGTAGATTACTTAATCCTAGGAAGCTACCGCCCTATTGCCTTAAAAAACACCCTAAGCAAGATTTTAGAAAAGGTTATAGCGGACTATATAGCAGATATAGTAGAGGAATATACCCTACTACCATAAAGCTAAATAGGGGCAAGAAAGAATCACTTAACACTATTAGCACTTACACTACTTGCTACTACTATTAAAACTATATAGGCTATGCGTAAGGACTTTATAGTATTAATGCTTAGCCTAGATATTAGTAGCGCCTATAGTAATATACCCTATAAGCGCCTCCTATATATTCTTAGGGCAAAGGGCTTCCTAGAATAGATTATATAATTTATTTAAGGGTTTATAGACTAGAAAGAGATATTACTAGTCTTTAACGGATACTAGAGCCCCCCTATTACAGTTATAATAGGTATACTATAAGGATTACCTCTTTCACCTATACTCTTCCTTTTCTTTATAAGCAACTTACTTAATACCTTTAAGGAAGGGGCAACCTAGGGGATAGGCTTTATTAATAATATAAACCTAATTATATATAGGCTAATAGCTATAGAGAACTGCAGAATACTAGAGAAAGCCTATAACACCTATATAGAATGGGCAAGATAATATAGAGTCTAATTCTTACTAGAGAAATACTAGCTAATCTATTTTATAAGAAAATGCAACTAATCTGCAGATCTCTAGCATATAATCTATATTTAAGGCTTTAGGGGTCAACCAGTTTAGGGCCTAAAGGTATTAGGAGTATAGGTAAATAGTAAGCTCTAGTAGAGCGTATATGCGGTATAAGCGGCCTGTAAGGGCTAAGTATAGTATATTATATTATCTAGGATTGTTAATTCTATATAGGGTCTATGCTTCTAGAGGTCACGCCTACTATATATAGCAGTTGTCCGGCTAACTATAATATATAGATCCAGTGTTTAGGCCATTAAAGAAACTAAGAAGGGCCCCCCTAAATTACTCCTTAAACTACTCTAAAAGGTCTAAATAGCCTGCCTTTAGAGCATAACAGGCGGGTATAAGCGAACGGCCACAGCACTACTTAAGAAGGAAGCCAATATTCCCCCCCTATAACTATATATTAAAGCCGCTGTAATGTAAAGGGTGCAAAGTAAACGTAACTCTAATATTATAAAGTATATTAAGACATGCCTAAATAAACTATAGAGGAACCCTAGGGCGCCTTATAGGAGAATAAACCAACAACCCTAAAGTAGGGAAGAGATATTAGAGAAACAGGTAAAGAAAGCAGAAGAAGAATGGTGCTATATTAGGGCCTAGGCCTATATAAAGGAAAAAGGGAGATGCGTAAAAGGCTAGTAAAAATAATAGTAAAAAAGAGAAAGGAGCTAAAGTAGAGCATAAAAGAATACTAGGAAACTATCTTCTATAATATAATACTAGTTGGACCAATGCTAGAGAGGCATATAGGAGTTAAAGGTATAGAGGCTAACTTAGGCAAGAGAAACCTAAGCCGTGGCATAGTTAACGCTATAGGGGGTAAATACTTAAGAGCTCCAAGAAAGCCTAACAAAGGCAGAAAATATAATAGCAACACTCTTAAGAATAGGGATAATAGGACTAAAAGATTAGCTCTACTAACTAGGTGTCCTAGTAGGCAGCCTAAGATATAAATATAGCTAGCTAAGATAGACACTAAAATATATAATACTATTATGCTCCCTATACACTAACCGAGAAGCTATGCTTTTAGTAGCTGGCATAGAGAACTATAACACACTACTTTTAATATAAAAAGGTCTTAAGGCAGTTACCCAGTGGCTTATTAGCTAAAATGTGCTAGACCAGTTTTAGGTTGCAAAGAAAATAGTAATAAAAGGTAAAGGGGTAAGTAATAGGCGCCCCCTAATAACTCTATAGTAGTAGAGCAAAGTTTGCGATACTAGCGCGTCCGTAGGCTTGTTACAGCAGTAGTGGTTCCTAAGGAGGTTAAAAAGTAAGGTAGTAGAGCACTATAGGTAACTTATAGGCGCCTTATAGGCGAGTCCTAAAAGGCGGGGAGACAGATTACGGGGTTTTCTTAAAAGAGTTTTCTCCCTATATATATATAAGGAGTAGTCCGCGTGGGCCTAATAGGGATCCGAATCGGACGTTAAGCAATAAATAATGAATGTATATATGTTTACTTATGTCTACCTATTTCCACTAATGTAATAAGAAGAGACCGACCGTAAGACGACAATCTAATAGTAATCTGCTGGTAATTTACGGCAATCTAATAGCAATCTGCCGCATTCTGCTATATTCTGCTAAGTCTACTAAATCCTACTAAGTTCTGCCAGGACTGCTACTTAATTTCTATTCTGCTCTATATATATATTAACTAAGCAACCAAACTAATAATATATACCCTTTCTTCCTATTTCCTTACCTTTTCTCCTTATATAACGTCTTAACTTTATTATATAGTTTATATATATAGCTTAATAATATCTACTTCGCTATATATTATTACCGCTTATACTCGCCCTATAATACTATGTTATATTAATCTTATATACTACCCTCTAAAATATAAAATAACCCTAAAGCCCCCATAACAGCTACTAGCATTATATTTATACTCTAAAAATAATTAGTAGAGATATAAAAGTCCTTTATAGACGCCCTTATATAGAACTAAGCCACTTTAACTTAATAATAAGCTAAATAAGAAGCACGATACTTATAAATAATTAAGGACCTTTAAGAAGAAGTCCGTACCCTTAAGATACATATACTAGGGCCCTAAGACTAAACGCCTTTTTTTTAGAGACAAATACGCGAGATAAGAGTCCCAAACCTATAGTAGATATTTACCCTAAACTAACTACCGCACTATAATAATCTAAACGACTACTAAACCCTCTAATATTTACTAGTAAATAATAAGAACTCTAATTATTTTTAAGCTAACTAGTAATACTAACTTCTACCTAACTAAAGCTAACTAACTCTACTACGCCTTAAGTTAACTAGGAGGAGACGTAGCTAATTTTATTAAACCCTTTTAACCAAACTTAGTATAAAGTCTAGTTGTACTTCTTAAAGCTATATATAGTAACCTAAACCGCCAAGCTACTGCTTAGAGGAAGATAAACTATATAATTTAAGAAATAAAAAACTTCCTAGTATACTTCTCTAAATTTAACCATTATATAAAGAAAATCGGCTAGAATAACTCTACTAGTTAATAGCCTTATTAAGTTCCTAAGCACTAAACTAAAAACCTCCCTAATAGGTATAGACCTACTAGGAGCCCTTAATGCCTATATAAACGTTATTAATAAATAGTATAATAATATACTACGCCTAATACGAAAGTCCACTCCTTAATATAATATAATAGCTCCGTAAATATTTATTAAGTTATTATCTTAGCCTAAACACCCTAATGCTATAGATATTAATATAGGGACCCTAGGATACGCTTTACTAGGGTCCCCTAAATAAGAATAATATATTAAACTAGGCCTTTGCCTTAAATACAGAAGTAAAAATTATATCTTAAGATACTACTCTGTCCCTATGCCCTAACACAACTTATAAACGGTTAATATTAACAACCGTTTACTATATTAATCCTCTAATTACTATCCCTAATCTTTACCTAGTTTTAGCCCTATATTTAGTAAACACTACTTATAAGGATAAAGTTATAACTAATATTTTATAGGAACCCCTTCCTACTTACTACTAAAAGGTACGTCCTAGAGTTAAATTACATTTTAGGACAGCTATATTACAGAATCTTATTAGATATATTAGATATTACAAAACCTAACTCTTGGGATTATAGTATAACTATTAACTGCCGTCTTTAGTAGAAAGGTTAATAGGCTAACGCTTAAGTTCTAATTAATATAGGAGTTAGCGGTATATAATTTATTAATAAGATCTTTGTGTAAGATAATAGGTTTACCCTAATACTCCTTAACTAACATATTAATATATTTTAATTTAATAGTAAACGCACTATCTTAGGCTGTATTACTTATATAGCGGCCTTAAGACTCTAATACCTAAACTATAAAGAATTAATTAAACTCTTTATAACTACCCTAGGTTACCTAGTAATCCTTAAACAATCCTAAATAAAGCTATATAAGGTAACCGTTAATTAAGATAACCTTAAGCTTCTATTTACCGCCTCTCGTTATAAGCAAAAGTGCTTTATAACTTACTACTTAAGCCCTAAACTAAAATCTAAAAAATCCACTAAAACCCACTAGTTTAAAATTTCCATTAACGTCTACCCTATACCTAAAAAGTCCACCCAATTCCACTAACCTAAGAATTCCACTAAATTCTACTAACCCAAGAATTCTACCAAATTCTACCAATGTAAGACTTCTACTAATGTCCACTAAGAACCTAAAAATAATATATAATATTGTGAGGGGACTTTATAGACAGGGGGCTATAAGGACACGATTATGGAACAGGATAGATTAGTAAGAGAGACAAATCCTTAAGGAGGTGAGGCCTCAGTGATTGTGGAGACTATATACTACGGGCACGTACCTCCGGCACGTGACCGGCGACCATCCGAGAGGCGTCCGGAGGTTGTCCTGAGGGCAACCCAAGGTGTCCGCAATAATATCCCTTATAAATATAAACTAACTCTAACTGCTGCACCCTAAACTAAGTAGAAGCTTAAGCTTAATATATTTAATAATAATTCATTGCTTAACGTCCAATTCGGATCCCTATTGGGCCCACGCGGACTACTCCTTATATACATATAGGGAGAAAACTCTATATAAGAAAACCCCGTGATATATCTCCCCGCCTTTTGGGACTCGCCTATATAGCGCCTACAAGGCGCCTGCGAGTCACCTATGGTGCTCTACTACCTTACTTTTTGACCTCGGGAACCACTGCTGCCGTAACAAGCCTACGGACGCGCTAGTATCGCGAACTTAACTCTGCTACTATAGAGTCATTAGGGGGCGCCTAGTACTCGCCCCTTTAAGCTTAATATATAAAAGTACTAGAAGAACTAGTATTCTACTATAAAAAGGATACTTAAAGAACCCAAACCTAAATTTTATACTAACTCTATACCTAATACTAAACCTAAAACCGCGTAAGAAATTAAGGATAATTTAAGTCCACTTAATACCTTAGATATCTATATAATTAGAGCTACCCTATTAGCACAACTTGCTAGGAAACCTAAATATATAATCTTCGCCGTTATAATGGCCGATATTAAAAAGGCCCTAGTACTAAAGAAGCACACTAACCCTACCGCGAAGGTACTAGTAAAGTACTATAATTATCTAGATATATTCTTATAAAAGGAAGCCAATAAGCTACTAGAACGCCGTTTATATAATTATAAGATTATAATTAAAAAAGGAAAATATCTTAGATTTAGACTCCTATATAGGATGTCCTAAAACAAACTCTAGGTACTATAGAAGTATTTAGACAAATATCTAAATAAAGGATTTATTAGAGCAAGTTCTTTACCTATAGCTATACCAGTAATCTTTATTAAGAAACCCAGCGGCGGTTTACACTTTTATGTTAACTACTAAGCTCTTAACGCTATTACTATTAAGAACTAATACTTAATCCTATTAATCTAAAAGACACTAAACCAATTAAGTAAGGCTCGCTTCTATATAAAGCTTAATGTTATCTATATATTTAACTATCTCTATATTACAGAGATAAATAGCTTACTATATTTTATACTTAATACAAATTATTTAAGTACTTAGTAATACTGTTTGGCCTTATAAACGCCCCAAGTTTATTCTAACACTTTATAAATAATACCCTACGCCCATACCTAGACGTCTTTTATACTGCTTATATTAATAACATCCTAATATACAGCAATAATTTAGCTAAATACTAAATATATATTAAACTAGTCTTGTAAGCCTTGTGTAGAGCTAGCCTATAATTATTATTATTATTTATTGCTTAACGTCCGATTCAGATCCCTATTAGGCCCACGCGGACTACTCCTTATATACATATAGGGAGAAAACTCTTTTAAGAAAACCCCGTAATCCATCTCCCTACCTTTTAGGACTCGCCTACAAGGCGCCTATAAGTTACCTATAGTGCTCTACTACCTTACTTTTTAACCTCCTTGGGAACTACTGCTGCTGTAATAAGCCTACGGACGCGCTAGTATCGCAAACTTTGCTCTACTACTATAGAGTTATTAAGGGGCGCCTATTACTTGCCCCTTTACCTTCTATTACTATTTCCTTTATAACCCAAAACTAGTCTAGCATATTTTGGCTAATAAGCCACCGGGTAACCACCTTAAGACCTTTTTATATTAAAAGTAGTGTTATAGTTCTCTATGCCAGCTACTAAGAGCATAGCTTCTTAGTTAGTGCGTAGGGGGCATAACAGTATTATATATTTTAGTGTCTATTTTAGCCAGCTATATTTGTATCTTAGGCTGCCTACTAGGACACCTACCTAGTAGAGCCAATCTTTTAGTCCTATTATCCCTATTCTTAAGAGTATTGCTATTATATTTTCTGCCTTTATTAGGCCTTTTTAAAGCTCTTAAGTATTTACCCCCTATGGCGTTAATTATGCCACGGCTTAGGTTTCTCTTGCCTAAGTTAGCCTCTATATCTTTAACTCCTATATACCTCTCCAGCGTTAGTCCAACCAGTATTATATTATAGAAGATAGTTTCCTAGCGTTCTTTTATACTCTACTTTGGCTCCTTTCTTTTTCTTACTATTATTTTTACTAGCCTCTTATGCATCTCCCTTCCTTCTTTATATAGGCCTGGGCCCTAATATAGCACTATTTTTCTTTTACTTTTTTTACCTGTTTCTCTAATATCTCTTCCCTACTTTAGGGTTGTTGGTTTATTCTCCTATAAGGCGCCCTAGGGTTCCTCCATAGTTTATTTAGGCGTGTCTTAATATACTTTATAATATTAGAGTTGCGTTTACTTTACGCCCTTTATATTACAGCGGCTTTAATATATAGTTATAGGGGGGGGTATTAGCTTCCTTCTTAAGCAGTGCTATAGCCGTTCGCTTATACCTGCCTATTATACTCTAGAGGCAGGCTATTTAGACCTTTTAGAGTGGTTTAAGGAGTAATTTAGGGGGGCCCTTTTTAGTTTCTCTAATAGCCTAAACACTAGATCTATATATTATAGTTAGCCGGACAACTACTATATATAGTAGGCGTAACCTCTAGAAGTATAGACCCTATATAGAATTAACAATCCTAGATAATACAATATACTATACTTAGCCCTTATAGGCCGCTTATACTGTATATACGCTCTATTAGAGCTTGCTATCTACCTATACTCCTAATACCCTTAGGCCCTAAACTAGTTAACCCCTAAAGCCTTAAATATAGATTATATGCTAAAAATCTATAGATTAGTTACATTTTCTTATAAAATGGATTAGCTAGTATTTCTCTAGTAAAAATTAAACTCTATATTATCTTGCCCATTCTATATAGGTATTATAGGCTTTCTCTAGTATTCTGCAGTTCTCTATGGCTATTAGCCTATATATAATTAGGTTTATATTATTAATAAAGCCTATCCCCTAGGTTACCCCTTCCTTAAAGGTATTAAGTAAGTTACTTATAAAAAAAAGGAAGAGTATAGGTAAAAGAGGTAATCCTTATAGTATACCTATTATAACTATAATAGGGGGGCTCTGGTATCCGCTAAAGACTAATAATATCTCTTTCTGGCCTATAAACCCTTAAATAAATTGTATAATCTATTCTAGAAAGCCCTTTGCCCTAAGGATATATAGGAGGCGCTTATAGGGTATATTATTATTGGCGCTACTAATATCTAGGCTAAGTATTAATACTATAAAGTCCTTACGCATAGCCCATGCAGTTTTAATGGTAGTAGCGAGTAGTGTAAGTGCTAATAGTGTTAAGCAATTCTTTCTTGCCCCTATTTAGCTTTGTAGTAGTAGGGCATGTTCCTCTACCGTATCTACTATATAGTCCACTATAACCTTTTCTAAGATCTTGCTTAGGGTGTTTTCTAAGGCAATAGGGCGGTAGCTTTCTAGGATTAAGTAGTCTACTTTACCTTCTTTTTATAAGACAACTATTATTATAGATCTTCCAAGTCGTGGGTAGTAGCCTATTATAAAGTATACTCTAGCTATATCTACAAGCTAAAGTGCTATAAGTAGACCACAGGTCTTTAAGGCTTTATTTAGGATCCTATCTAGTCCTAGTACTATATTATTTAAAAGGCAACTAATGGTTCTAGCCATTTCTTTAGTTATTATATCGCTGTTAACCCTTAGGCGAGTCACTAGTATTTTACTAGTAATATTACTAAAGTCTACTAGAGCTAGTTAGAGGAAAAATCTTTTTATAAGGATCTTTGCCTTTTTATTATTGTTGCTTATAGCCTATAGTTCGCCTACTCTTTATAGGGGTAGTAGGTATAGGTCTTCTACTAGGTGTCTTACCTTTTTCTTTACCTATCTTGCTATAGTCCAAAGGCCCTTATTATAGGGGATGCTTAGGTTAGTAGTATATTTATTTATAAACTATCTCTAGTTGTTTCTTGCTTCTTTTTTTAGGGTATTCTTTAGCTGGTTTCTTGTGTCTTTATATTATCTCTTATCTTTAGGGTTATAGCTACTTATATATTTCCTTCTTGCTTATTGTTGGCTAGTTATAAGAACCGCGTATTATACGGACTATATATATCGCGTATAGGGGCCCAATTTTAAGACTGGGCAATGCTCTTTTAGCCTATTTTTAATTGCTACCTAGATCCTTTCTAGTCTTCAGTTAATTTTTTTAGGGGTGGCTAATAAGCCTTGCTTGTTTAGTATTAGGTGGATTTCTTCTAGGTCTTAAAGTTGTTATTTAACTATATTAAGAAAACTATCTATCTTAAGCTTCCTTATTGCGTATCTTTTACTATTTAGTTGCGCCTTAATATCCAAATCTAGCTGTATCTAGATGGGGATATAGTCTAAGGTAAGTACCTATTCTTCTTTAAGGATGCACCTTTTAAGTCTCTGGTATAGGCTATTATCTATAAATATAAGGTTAATTATACTTCTAGCGGTGCCTTATTGCCATATAATTGCTCCTGGGGGAGTAGCTAGCTTAAGGCCCTAGATATCTATAGCTCTTAATAGGCACTCTACCTATTATTTAGTAGCAATATAAATACCCCCCTACTGCGGGTAGTAGAGGTTTATATCTCCTAATAGAATAAACTCTATGCCTTTAGTTTCTAGTAAGCTTATTACTAATATAATATTCTCTATTTATAGAACCCCTTTAATCCTAGGGTTATATATATTAATAATTTATACCAGTCCCCTATATGTCTGGATTATTATAACTGCAATATCTAGGTTAACTGCTTGCTATAACTATAAGGATAGGCTAACAGCCTTACTAATTATAAAGCATATATATATAGCTGCTTTTGGTTCGTATAGGAGCTGGAATCCTTAGGGGCAGTATATTAATTATATATAGGTATTATAATACGGCTCTTATATAGCAAGGATATAGTATTTCTCTAGGTCTAGACTGTCTAGTAAAGGCCTTATAAGGTGGTGGTTTATATTGCCGCAGTTATACTATATAATAGATAGGTAGCGGACCCCTAGTAAGGGTTATTTAACTCTCCTTTATTCTTTGTTTTCTCTATTTCTACTTTTTCTAGGATTTTTAGAACTTTTATCTCTTATATCTATACCCTAGTCGCTACTTATTTTATATAGGGCTTTCTATTCCCGTGTTTTGTGTTCCTATTAGCGCTTTTATATTTAAATCTATTATTATCTCTGGTTCTTCCCCTGGTCTTACTAGTCAGCTTTATGCCCTTTATAGGTTGGCTGTAAATATTGGATTTACCGTATTTAATCTAATTCTTAATTATTCTGGTCTTAAGCTTGCTATAGCTATTTATAAGGGTCTTTCTACAGGGCGTTCTCTCCCTTATATCCCCTATAACCCTTATATCCCTATTTAGTCTAGTAATATTACGCGGCGTCGCTTCTAGCCCGTTAAGGCTTAGGATGGCTAGCCCAGCCCCCTAGTATTAAAGGTAGGGAACGCTAGGAAGGTATCTGCGTCCCCTTAGCTTATTACCTATTATTTCCATTTATATAACCTAGCGTGTAGTTATTCCCGTAGCTATTAAGCCCTTGCCTTCCGTCTCCTATATTTAATACAGTCTACTCTCTCCTATGCCTTATATATGCTTTAGTAACAGTTTACGCATTTTATTTAGTCTTAATTTAAGTAGTGTCTTATATTATAGGGGCCTACATAGTGGCCGTAGCATACCTATGCTGCGTATATAGATTGGGTGTGTCCCTATTATATATAGCAATAGCATTATTCTAGGTATAGTTTATAGTTATAGAGCCTTATATTGTATATAAGGCCATTTATAATTATTCCTTTTTAGATAAGGAGTTTTTATATTCCTAGTGTATATATGCTGATAATAAGGGAGCTATGCGTTTAACCGGCGTCTCCCTAGCAAGTCTTTAGTAACTCTTATATCCTCTTATTATTTTTATTATATGCTTAGATTATATTTTCCTATTAAAGCTATTAGATTTAGGTAATCTTAAGTCCTAGTATAAGGCGTTCTATATATTTTACTATTTCCTATATAGTTACTGTGTTATTCGCCTAGCGTCTCTTTTCTACCCTAAGGCTTATAGGAACCACTAGGACTTTAACTAAGTAGTCTTTATAAAGCACTTTTATGCTAATATATTCTCCTAGCCTGTCCCCTACCCTTATAGCTTATTCCTTTGCCTATTAGTCCTTTAGGGTAACTCTAATATCTCCATTTCTTAGGTGTCGGACTATAACAGCGTTATAGACTTTCTTATAAATCTCTATAAGGACTTCTATTTCTAATTGTCCCCTAAGCCCCTCTACTTTTTCTATATTTAGTTATATTATAATTATATACCTAGTTATTGTCTTAAGGGGGTTAGGTTCCCTATACTATAAAAACATAGCTATAGCGGCCTAGGTATAGTTCGCCAGTAAAGAGGGGTTTTATTTATTTTTAATTTCGCTTAGCTATTAGAGGATTTAATTAAGGGATTACTAGAGGGGCGCCTAAGGGACGCTAGACTGGCGGAGCTATTCTACTAGCTATATTAGCTTATTATAGCTAACAGTTACTCCCCTATAATTGCGGATACTAGACGCGTCTAATAGGCTTTATATTTTATTAGATACCTTCTTAATAGAGGTATTTCCGCTTTATAGTATGGTATTCGCCTATTCTTATTGTAGAGGGCCATTGCTAGGCGTGGTTCTAGCGGTCGCGCACAAGTACGAACTACCGTTATTTAACATATACCTCCCCTACAATGCAGGCATCTTAGGGGGATTCTTTAGGTATTTTTCGGGTTTCTTTTTAGTTGGTTTTGGTCTTTTTGGGCTAGGTGCAGCAAAAGCTCCAGTCTATTTATAGGCACTAGTAAGAAAATAAGACCATAGCTAGCCTATAATTAGATATAGATAAATACAAGTTCTATAAAATATAAATTCTATACCTTAGACTTATTATTTCTATAAATAGCATATAAATAGACCCTAAGAAAGTTAAAGCAATTATAAACTAGTAAGAACCTAAGAACATTAAGAATATAAGGGCCTTTATAGGCTTCGCTAACTTCTACTAACAGTTTATTAATAACTTCTCCGCCCTAGTTTTACCCCTTATAGCCTTTATCTTTAATAAGGAATATAAGAAGGCCTTTACTTATCTAAAGGTTATATTTACTACTATACCTATACCCTAACACTTTAACCTAGACTAAATAAGTATTATAGAAGCTGACTTATCTAATTATGTTACTAGAGGCATTCTATCTTAATATAATAAGAAAGGAGTATTATACCCTATAGTATACTTCTTAAAATAACTAAGCCCAGCTAAATATAATTATAAGATTTACGATAAGGAATTGCTAGCTATTATTAGATACTTTAAGTAATAGTAACTAGAACTAGAAGGAACTAGATTCCTAATTAAAGTTCTTAGCAATTATAAGAACCTATAGTACTTTATAACTATAAAGCAGCTAAGCTACTATTAAGTCTACTAGTTATAATATCTATCCTAATTCCAATTTTTAATTAATAATAATAATAATTATTCATTGCTTAACATCTGATTTGGATCCCTATTAGGCCCACGCGGACTACTCCTTATTTACATATAGGGAGAAAACTCTATTTAAGAAAATAAGAAAACCCCGTAATCTATCTCCCCGCCTTTTGGGACTTGCATACGGGGCGCCTATAAGTCACCTATAGTGCTCTACTACCTTACTTTATGACCTCCTTGGGAACCACTGCTGCTATAATAAGCCTACGGACGCGCTAGTATCGCAAACTTAACTCTACTACTGTAGAGTTATTAAGGGGCGCCTAGTACTCGCCCCTTTACCTTTTATTACTATTTCCTTTGCAACCCGGAACTGGTCTAGTATATTTTAGCTAATAAGCCACTAGGTAACCGCCTTAAGACCTTTTTATATTAAGAGTAGTGTATTATAGTTCTCTATGCCAGCTACTAAGAGCATTGCTTCTTGGTTGGTGCGTAGGGGGCATAACAGTATTACGTATTTTGGTATCTATCTTAGCCAGCCATATTCGCATCTTAGGCTACCTACTAGGACACCCACCTAGTAGAGCCAATCTTTTAGTCTATTATTCCTGTTCTTAAGAGTGTTGCCATTATATTTTCCGCCTTTGTTAGGCCTTCTTAGAGCCCTTAGGTGTTTACCCCCTATAGTATTAACCATACTACGGCTTGGGTTCCTCTTGCCTAAAACAGCCTCTATACCTTTAACTCCCATACACCTCTCCAGTATTGGTCCAACTAGTATTGTGTTACGGTAGATAGTTTTCTAGTGCTCTTTTATGCTCTACTTTGGCTCCTTTCTCTCTCTTACTATTATCTTTGCTAATCTCTTACGCGTCTCCCTTCCTCCTCTATATAGGCCTAGGCCCTAATACGGCACTATTCTTCTTCTGCTTTCTTTACCTATTTCTCTAATATATCTTCCCTACTTTAGGGTTGTTGGTTTGTTCTCCTATAGGGCACCCTAGGGTTACTCTATAGTTTATTTAGGCGTGTCTTAATATACTTTATAATATTAGAGTTGCGCTCCCTTTATACCCTTTACATTACAGCGGCTTTAATATATAATTATAGGGGGGGATATTAGCTTTCTTCTTAAGCAGTGCTATAGCCGTTTGCTTATACCCGCCTGTTATGCTCTAGAGACAAGCTGTTTGGAACTTTTAGAGTGGTTTAAGGAGTAATTTAGGGGGGCCTTTCTTGGATTCTTCTATGGCCCAAATACTGGATCTATACGTTATGGTTGGCCGGACAACTGCTATATATAGTAGGCGTAACCTCTGGAAGCATGGACCCCATATAGAATTAACAATCCTGGATATTGCGATATACTGTACTTGGCCCTTATAGGCCGCTTATAATATATATGCGCTCTACCAGAGCCTACTATCTACCTATACTCCTAATACCCTTAGGCCTTAAACTGGTTAACCCCTAAAGCCTTAAATATAAATTGCATGCTAGAGATCTGCAGATTAGTTGCGTTTTCTTATAAAGTAGATTAGCTAGTATTTCTCTGGTAAAAATTAGACTCCGTGTTGTTTTGCCTATTCTATATAGGTGTTATGGGCTTTCTTTAGTGTTCTATAATTCTCTGCGGCTGTTGGGCCGTATATAATTAGGTTTATGTTATTAATAAAGCCTATCCCCTAGGTCGCCCCTTCCTTAAAGGAGTTAAGTAGGTTGCTTATAAAGAAAAGGAAGGTATAGGCAAAAGGGGTGATCCTTATAGTATTCCTATTATAACTACAATGGGGGGGCTTTGGTATCCGCTAAAGACTAGTAATATTTCTTTCTGGCCTATAAACCCTTAAACAAATTATATAATCTATTCTAGAAAGCCCTTTGCCCTAAGGATATATAGGAGGCGCTTATAGGGTATATTATTATAGGCACCACTAATATCTAAGCTAAGTATTAATACTATAAAGTCCCTTCGCATCGCCCATGTAGACTTAATGGTGGTAGCGAGTAGCGTAAGTGCTAATAGTGTTAAGCGGTTCTTTCTTGCCCCTATTTAACTTTATGGTAATAGGGCGTGTTCCTCAGCCATATCTGCTATATAGTCCGCTATTACCCTTTCTAAGATTTTGCTAAGGGTGTTTTCTAAGGTAATAGGGCGGTAGCTTCCTGGGATTAAGTAATCTGCTTTACCTTCTTTTTATAGAACAACCGTTGTTATGGATCTTCCGAGTTATAGGTAGTAGCCTATAGCAAAGCATGCTTTGGCTATATCTATAAGCTAAGGTGCTATAAGTGGTCCACAGGTTTTTAAAGCCTTATTTAGAATTCCATCTGGTCCTAGTGCTGTATTATTTAAAAGGCGGCTAATAGTTCTGGCCATTTCCTCTATTATTATGTCGCTGTTAACCCACAGGTAAGTCACTGGTGTTTTACCTATAATATTACTAAGGTCTGCTAGAGCTGGTTAGGGGAAGAACCTTTCTATAAGAATCTTTACCTTCTTATTATTATTGTTAGTGGCCTGTGTTTCCCCTACTCTTTATAGGGGTAGTAGGTGTGGGTCTTCTGCTAGGCGCCCTACCTTTTTCTTTAACTATTTCGCCATAGCCCAAAGGCCCTTGTTATGGGGGAGGCTCAGGTTAAAAGTATACTTATTTATAAACCGTCTCCAGTTATTCCTTGCTTCTTTTTTTAGGGTATTCTTTAACTGGTTTCTTGTGTCTTTATATTGTCTCTTATCTTTAGGGTTATAGCTGCTTGTGTATTTCCTTCTTGCTTGTTATTGGCTAGTAATAAGAACCGCGCATTATACAGACTACGTGTATTACGCGTAGGGGCCTGGTTTTAAGACTGGGCAGTGCTCTTCTAGCCCATTTTTAATTGCTGCCTGGATCCTTTCTAGTCTTTAGTTAATTTTTTTAGGGGTAGCTAACAAGCCTTACTTATTTAGTATTAGGTGGATTTCTTCTAGGTCTTAAAGTTATTATTTAACTATACTAAGGAAATTGTCTGTCTTAAGCTTCCTTATTGTATATCTTTTACTATTTAGTTGCGCCTTAATATCCAGATCTAGTTGTATTTAGATAGGGATATAGTCTAAGGCAAGTACCCATTCTTCTTTAGGGTTACACCTTTTAAGTCTCTAGTATAGGCCTTCGTCTATAAATATAAGGTTAATTGTACTTCTAGCGGTGCCTTATTGCCATATAATTGCTCCTAGGGGGGTGGCTAGCTTAAGGCCCCAGATGTCTATAGCTCTTAGTAGGCACTCTACCTATTGGTTAGTAGTAATATGGATACCTCCCTACCGCGGGTAGTGGAGGTTTATATCTCCTAATAAAATTAACTCTGTGCCTTCGGTTTCCAGTAAGCTTATTACTAATATAATATTCTCTGTTTGTGGGACGCCTTCGACCCTAGGGTTATACATATTAATAATTTATACCGGTCCCCTATATGTCTAGATTGTTATAACTGTAATATCTAGGTTAATTGCCTGCTATAACTATAAGGACAGGCTGTCCAATTTTTAATTATATACCGCCTAGGCGTTTAAGGCTAGAAGCCTAATACCCTAACCTAATGTTTATAAGACGCACCAGCTTAAGAAGAAGCGCGCTTTTAAGCAAGTAGCCACTGTAAGCATATGGCCACCCCACTAAAAAACCCAAAAATCGTTCTTTAATATCTTAACAACGGCTTAACAACGGCTTAATAATAATTTTTAAAAATTTAAATATAGACTCTTCTACGTATTTTAAGACCTCTATTAAAGTTTTAAAGTAATTTAATAAGTGGTTCTTAAGATATAATAGTTAGGCTTAAATTTAAGAGCTAAATCTTAATATATTAATAATGGCTTAATTAATTACTCTAAAACTCTAATAGAGGTCTTAAAATACGTAGGAAAGTCTATATTTAAATTTTTAAAATTTATTATTAAGCCGTTGTTAAGATATTAAACAACGGTTTTTGAGGTAGCTATATGCTTATAGTAGCCACTTGCTTACCAAATACGTTAGTCTTTAATGGACTTTAGTATAATTTAATTAATCTATTAAAACTGTAAGGCTATTACCCAGGTATATAGTAGGGAGTAGGTAAGCCGAGTATAAGTTATAAGGAGAGTTAATAGAAGATGATAATATAGTAAAGAGTAGGTATAGTAATACCCTTATACAGAGACGATCTAATAAGGGAGAAAGGGTTATAAGCCTAAGGAGCTTATAAGGAGGTGCTAAGGGCTAGCCAAAGGCTAGCCTTGGCAGCCCCTAAGAGCTTCTATATATACACCTAAGTAAGGGGCTAAAAGATCCCTTATATTGCCCCCCCCCTTTATTAGGGCTAGCCCCTAGCCTATATACCCAAATAAATTGATTTCTATATATAAAGGAAGGTAAGTAATGCAGAAGCCTTGCTTATATAGGGAAATAGGGAATAGGGAGAAAAATCAGCTAAATAGCCTTAATAAAAACCTTAACCTATAACTAAAACCTAGTAGGAAAAAAGGTCTATTTTAGGGTAGGAAAAGAGCGTCTGCTAGTAGGGTAAGAATTATATACAATCAATCTTAAAGAGATAACTATATATAGTTAAGTCTCGTCAGCTCTATGGCTGACAGCTAGATAGTCTTTACTTAGAGCCGGCTTAATCGCGTAGGATCTTTAAGCTGCTGCCATCTCTTAGGCGAGCTATAGCTCTTGAGGTAAGCCGTAGCTTATAAGACCACCTATAATCTTAGGGATCACCTTCGATCTTAGAGCCGAAGCTCTTTAGCAAGCCGTAGCTCTTTAGCGAGCCGTAGCTCTATAAGAGATTGCATACAAGTATTGGCCCCCCCCCCTTCTTGCGGTCGGCCCCCGATTGCTATTACCTTACGGTAGAGGGAGATTATAAGGGCTTGTCCCGGAAGGGGTTCGGAGAGATATTAGCAAGTTTAAGCCGTAGCTTAAGAAGAGACAACCGCCACGGTTAAGTCTTGGCAGCCCTTTGGCTAATAGCCGAAGAGTCTCCGGGTTGGAGTTGTGGCTCTATAAGAGATCACATAGGATCTTAGAGCTATATAGCTCTTAAAGTAAGCAGTAGCTTACGAGACCACTTACGATTTTAGAGATCACCTTCGATCTTAGAGCCGTAGCTCTATAAGAGACAATTGTATACGATTTAGTCTCAGCAGCTCTATAGCTGATCACCAGAGTCTCCAGGTTGGGCCGTAGCCCTTGATTGCATTTGATCTAGAAGTGAGGGTAGTAGCTGTAGCTTCGGAAGCTAGCCGTTAGTTCTTTAGATAGCCATTAAATAGTAGTTGGATAGCCTCCAGGGTAGCTGCATCTCTTTGAGGATGTTCAACCTTCTAATCTCTGTTGGTGGGACCTCTGTTATGAGTGCACTGTGGTTGGCCTATCAAGTATTTGCAAGCTTAATTGCGTAGGATCCCCCTTGACTCCTGCCAGAAAGCTTTTAGATAGCAATTAAATTACCTTCGAGTCGCCGTTGGGGCAGAGCTGCACCGCTGCACTGCCGATCGTATGCAGGTGTACTAATCGCCAGGGGATGATTGCGTATGATCCATCTCCCTTGTCTCCTGATCCGTATCTATCTAACCGTAGTATGCAGATGCGATCTACCAGACGTCTACTGGTGTAGCTGCTCTACAGCATACGCGATCGTCCTAGGTAAGGTAAAGGACCTTAATCCGTATTCCAATAAACCTTTATATGCGGATGCGATCTGCCAGGCGTCTGCTGGTGTACCTGCTGTGTCGCAGTGAACGCGATCGTCCTAGGTAAAAGTGGAGGATCGTGAAATTGCTCGAGGGCGGAGCCCTTGGCTTGCTGCCGACTACTACCCGCAAGGGTATAGGATCGGTTCGAATGTAAGGCTATTGCCTAGGTGTACGGTAGGGAGCAGGCAAGCCGAGCATGAGTTACAAGGAGAGTCGATGGAAGAGGACGATATGGTAAAGAGTAGGTATGGCAATACCCTCGTACGGAGACGAACCGATGAGGGAGGAAGGGTTGCAAGCCCGAGGAGCTTATAAGGAGGTGCCAAGGGCTAGCCGAAGGCTAGCCTTGGCAGCCCCTAAGAGCTCCCGTGCGTGCACCCGAGTAAGGGGCCAAAAGATCCCTTATAAGAACTTAGCAGGAATTAATAAAGCTGGCAGAATTCTGCAGAATTCGGTTAAAGCGTCGGAATTTATCTGTTAAGTGTTTCACTAAGACGTCCCTTCTGTAGCTGGGCTAGTCCCGTTACATTAACCTTTTTAAACTAAAAGTTAAATAATTAGGTTTTTAATATTAAAATATTATAAATTATTAATTTAAATACTTAAATATTTAGTTATATAAATATTTATTACATGGTAGTAAATTTATTAGTATATAAAACTGGCTAATTTTAGTGCAATTTTAGGTAGCTCGTTTGGATGACTCGTTTAGGTGGCTAAGACGTTTGCATCCGCGGGGTAAAGATCTTATGTCGGGACGTGCCGTTCCTTCTTTTTACTGCAGGCAAGCTCGGCAATTCGTCTTTACTCTAGATTGCTCCTGTCTGAAAGCAAACTTCGGACCCAGAAGCGCAATGTGGCTTAGGTTAGCATAGGTTTGGTTGTGATACCAGCATCAATGGCATAGACATTCAGGCCACTTCGTGCACGAGGTGGGACCGTGCGTGAGGTGGCCCGAACTTCTAATTGCTATCTCAATCGACATACCTGTTTCGGTTGCTAATGGTATCTTGCAATAATATTTCCAGCAGTGGTTTATCCCACATGAAATCGTCCAAAAGTTTCACAGCGAAGCTTCCGATTATGACATACGATAAACGTCGTACTTACTTGAGATTTGTGATATTTCCCTTTGATGTAAAATTATGCTTCAGAGAAGCATAAGGATTAAAGCTCGCCAAGGGTATTTAGTAACACTGAAGAAAAGTGGCCGTGGCAGCACACAGTGAGCCGGGATTCCATGGTGTTCTCTTAAATGCAGTTAGTTGTTCTGCAACTGACATTTGCCTGGCATTTTCTACAGCACATAGCTCGATCTGTCCTCCACCCATCCAGCTCACAGATACATCACAGCATTTCAACCCCAAGCAAAGACGTAGTCCTTCCTGTGCCCATTTGCCTGATGAATACGCTGGTTCAATATGAGAGGTGAGCAGATGTGCTGGGCACAAGGCGAATTCAGGCAAAGTTAGGCAAATTCAGCTGACTAGGTTCAACAAGACTGAGAATCCTCCCGATGCGTGCCAACTCAGTGCGCTTTTCGCGCTATTTCTGTTTCCGGCGAAAATGGATGGGTAGGAATTCACGTGAGTGGTACTACACCTCTGAACAGGGGGAAGTCTGGCATATGACATTAATTGCCTGCTGCACGACGTGTCTGTGGGCAGTACTTTCTGCATACAGAAGATGAGAGACTTGAGAGACCTGCAATCCATAGGGACTGCTATTAGGAAGGTATAATTTATATGCATACAGCGACGCAGTTCTGCTCATCACAACCTAAGTAAAGGTAAATCCTGATCGCTATTTTTTAAACGTCTACATTTCAGTTTACCACATGTCCACTAGCAGCACATCAAGCAACGGTTCTGGCCAATGGATCTCTCAAAACGCCGAAGGCCGTTATTACAAGCTCGAGAAAATCACGAATCTTTTGAAGCAAACCTTTCGTTCAGAGAGCGAGGCAGAATTCCAAGTCATTGTGAGTGTTCTAGTGATATTGGTCAAGCAAACCGCAAAGCTGAATAGAGCTGTTCAAGCTTGCGAACGACGTTATCTCGTGGAAGTCCCCCAGGAAATTAACGGCGGTAAGTAAATCTTGAGGCCTACCGTTCCAAAAATAAAGTCTAGATGCAGTATTCTAACTGCTTAAAACATAGAGCCAACTTAGGTGAGCAGAAGCTTTCAATTCCGTGTGTAACTTGTTTTGCTCGTTAGATAACCATCTAACTTACGTAGAACTATTAAAGAAAAATAGTGGACGGCAACTGCGACTGATTTTGAAGTGGTGCCGCCCTGCTAGAGGGACGCGTCTGAAAAAAGAAAGTAGGCAAATCTGCTGCACGTAAGCCAAACTTGCAGGGTGTGGGGCAGCTGTACTCTAAACAGAGCCTTGTGGGGCTTGGACAAACCCGCGTAGTTAAAAAGCAAGCATTGATTAGCGATGCGCCTCCTAGCCTTGTCGATTTACGATGAGTTGAATTTGTGCAATTCAGAAGACAATCTGCTTGCTGTTTACGCTAGTTCTGCAAATGGCACTTGAAACTCAGTTGAAAACTCACCAGTTGCTTCACTGTTCTACCCAGTCAAAATATGAAGCAGGGAACACTCTAGACCTTGATTCGTTAAACTCTTATGAATGTTTCAGTGAACCTGGGGAGGACGAATTGGTGGATTTGATCCATGTCCGCCCACAGAGCATCGCCGAGAAAGGTATGAAACGGTTCGGTTACTATTCATCGCCGTTAATAGTTTCCAGACCGAACACCCTTATCACAGTATACTTTCTCATCGTTGAAACAGCTCCAGGATTACATCAATGATGAGAGCAGCAAAATCTACAGCCTTCGAGTATTGTATGTTTCATTACACATTGACTGTAAGGCTTAGGCATGAATACTTACTGTACTTGCAGCTCGATATGCCAGCCAAGTTCATGGGAACCACTTGACGTTTCAAACAAGATGCTGTCGGAAATCTTGAAGCACCAATGTGTTCAGGAAGAATTTGTAGAAGTGATACGATCATTTAGATTTAGGGAAGCCCCTACGGAGGAAGCCTTTTGTGGACACTGGTCCTGGAAGACTTCGCTCAATCGCGATGGTGCGGTATTGGCAAGTATCCCTACTCAGACAAACCGTGCTAAATCCTTTGCAAAGAGATCAGCTATACGTTTAAATATCCCGAGCGACGAGGTAGGCCTCCAAGTGAGCCTTGGTCAATCAGGCAGACTGCAGTGTACCAGGGCATCGATCACCAATCGAAGCGTTCATGTTGGATACTCCTACATCCAAAGTACAAGTCTGTTGCAGGCGTACGCTTAAAAGATGCTCTGTCAATCGATGAGAGAGCTCAAGAACTCGTGGCGCAACCACTTCAGCAACATATCATGCTCATATCAGCTTATTTCGCCAATTGGAGAGACTACATGGAGCATTATGAGGAGGAACTTTTGTCCATCGTAAGCTTGAATGGCCTGAACCAAATGTTTTATTGCGATGCTTACCGGAAGGACAGTCGAGAAAAATCATGGGAGCTTCATTCGGCGCAGAGCTTGACACACTCGCCCGAGTCCGCTTCATCGAAAGCCGTCTCCTGCCTCTCCCACCCATATTCCATTCCTACACCGAGACGCTCGGAAACCTCTCATACTTCAGCACGATTCTTTTCACGGAGAAAAACATAGGCTCGGATGCAAAGTCTGAAACAGCCTGCATTCTCCGGAACCTGATTCGCCAAACGGCCTCTTACACTCGCAACGCGCGCTTCCTGCTTGTCAAGACGGCCAGTATCGCACAACTGTTGTCTGATGTGCTTGCACTCAAGAACCAGGACATCGCAATGCAACAGAGCGGCCACCTCTTCAACTTGACGACAACCTCGCATGCTCAGAATGAGTCTATATGTGCAATGACCCGCGCATCGGTGAAGGATTCGTCAACCGTTCGCGTAATCACTGTCGTCATGCTGGTGTATTTACCAACCACCTTCGTCTGTGTAAGATGTCTCGAGTTCCTTTGAGGATTCTTCTCAAAATTGCTAATTGGGTGGTGAGCAGACGCTGTTTGGGACCCAGTTATTATACCTGACCCCGACGCACTCCCTAGCCGCTTCTCCGCAGCTTTGGGTGCTTTTTGCTGTCTCAGTTCCTCTCACCGTCTTGACCATGCTTTATTGGCTAGCGCGCAAACGAAGTGTCGAAGCAAAGCGAGCGTTGGCGAGCACCGGGAAAGAGTCGGATGTTGAAGCCGGTAACGGAATCGACTCAAAGGAAGAGCAAAGTGGGGATCTGCCTTATTCCCAATAGAAAGTACCAAAGCAATAAACCCTCAACAGCCTTTCGAGCATGGGATCAGGGGCATATAATCATTATAATCGCCCAAAGTCGGTGATTATGATTATGTAAAGACTCCAATTTCGAGCCGCCCGGCCTCCGGGTACGCGATTATATATCTAGGTATATAAGTTTTCTTTAAACTGATACTATTAGTAAGGGGCAATATATTATAAATAGTAACTTTTTATAGTTATAAATGGTGTTGAATTTTTTAACTTGATCCAAGCGTAATAGTTATGCGCATCCCTGCATGGGATGAGCTTCTAGTCACAGTATCTAGGTTCATACAAGTGGTGCGTCCGCTAATATAGTGCCCGCCTCAACCATGAATTACAGATTCGACAATTTAGGTACTGAGAAAGTAATGCCAACAACTCCCACTGACTCATTCTACCCGGTAGAAGCATTTAATGTGTCATAAGCAGCCAAAAAAAAAGCATCAACATGCCAATACGTATTCCACACGCCTTCTTCCAAATAAGACCAATCTCATCCGCCGATCCAAACAAACGCCAAAAACCTCCCTAATAGCACACTTCAAATGTTCAAATCGAAACGCCTCTTATTGCCGCCATTGGCCGTTCAGAGGAGGCAGTGGTACTCTTAGGTCGGCAGCGGACTACTAGTGAACCTAACGTATAAACGTATAAATCAAACAAAGCGGCTTTCAACCACTCTACCAAACTTCGTTATAGCCCGAATCCTTTTTTTCCGAAGCAGGCCACCACGGAGAAATGCAACGTCAACGACCGTGTCATCATCGTTGAGATCCAATCGGCCCATGTTAGCAAGGCGTTGGCCAGGTACAATGTTGTTGATTTTGATTTTCCAGGCTCGCAAGACAGGGCGATCTCTATGAGTTTCTCGTGCCAGCAGAACAACATTCCTATCGCTCTCTGTAATGAACGCGTGCTCAATGTTTAGCCCGGTACGCAGTGTTGTCACACGGTCATTGCCTCGCTCGCAGATGAGTGTGCCGGACGACGTGATAGCAACGCGTAACGGCACTTTGTGCCGAACGACGAGGCACTTTAGTGCGTCTTCCGCGGGGCAGTCATCCTGTGATGGTTAGTGTTTCTCTCTAACTGTGGCTTGAATAACACCCACAACTTCGTACAACGGTTTCCATTCTTTGTGGTCTGCCCCTGATCTGCTCCAAGAGTGTGCACAAGCATCGTTCTTCTTCAAGCGTGTTGTGAGAAAAATCATGTCATGAGCAGAGAAGCGCAAATCGTAGTCGTGCTGTGATGGGACTGTGTCTATTAAAGGCTGTCCGAGAATGTCGAATACATTCTGTTCATTAATTGGGTCGCGTGGATCAGGTCTTGAGAGCATGTAACATTAGCATAGTAGTGTTTGGACGGGACGATGCTTTGAATATACCTCTCTTCATGCAGACTTTCAAGCTGGTCTATTCGGCATTTGTACAGCGTGCATCGGGTTGGGACGCCTTGGCTTCTTATGGTAAAAGCGAAGAGTGTACCGTCGGTAGATATGGTCGCCTCTTCCAAAGCATCCACATACGAGAGGGAAATGGATGATATGCAACTGCCTGATTTCAATTCATAGATAGTAAACTGAGAATTCTGTTAGCGTACTATAATAAGGCGGGAGGGAAATACGCATTACTTGGAAGTGCCTGCACTGGGGGAAGACAATAAGATGAGCTTGGCTGACATGGTACCCCCTGATAGGCTGTTCGGATCGGTGCGAAAGGATTGGTTCGGGAAATTTAGAGGATTTTCCCACGTCACCGCCGCTCTCGTGCGTTTTACGTGCTGTTAAGGGATATACGTTAAGCCTCTTCTTGTCTTCTGAAAGACACAACCAGTATATTCCGTTTGGAGCAATGCCGAATGTTGATCCATTGTACTTTTCTCTGTCAACGTAATTTAGCAGGTCTGACGAGGAAAAGGGAATCCACCAGTTCAATGACGTTAGTGTCTTAAAGCAGCTCTGTTCGTGATCGTGAAGGTGGGAGGTTGCGAGTATCTCAGTTGCCCCAGGTGCCTGAGCCATTCCAGATGCCTGAGTTACCACGGCTATCTGAGGTATCGCGGGAATCTGAGCTACTGTGGGCGTAGCAGGTTCTAGAGAGGGCTCGGAAATTATTGTGGCTTGGTCTGACTGATCAGAGGGCCTGCAAGCAAGCTGAGATGTGTTTCCTTCTTTCAGGTGTTTGGACATTTGGTATAGCAGCACGCTGAGGTCCCCTGCCCGAGTCATTTTTCGTGTTTCGACATCAACCACGAGGACCTTGTGCTCCAGGAAGTTAAGTGTCTCATTGACCACTTCACCTAAGGGCTTGCTATTTTCAGCAGCAGCTCTTCTGAGACAATGTCCCCACTGCGTTACTTTCTCATTCACTGTGGTTATGCTGTTCCTCTCGACGAAGAACCTGTCGTGTCTTTCAGCTGTTATGCGATTCTTACGAAAGTCTTTAACTAGACATGATCCGCCGACGGCAAATGTTAGGACCTCAATAAGAACAGCACCAAGACTCCACAGGTCGCTGATGCTATTAACACCCTTCAAACTGGCTTCGGGGGCAACGAAAGTTCCATCGCCACGCCGGTTTGGTGTCGCTTCGGGAGACTCTTCCAACCCTGGCCGAGGATGTTTGAGTCTGGACAGGCCAAAGTCGGCGACCTTCCACAAGTCTCCGTATATGAGGATGTTCTGCGGCCTGAAATCTAGGTGGTACCCGACGATTCGATTGCCATTGCGGGATAGTCCGCGGTGAAGATAATCGAGACCACCGCACAAACCAGCGGCGCATGCGAATATGACAGCAGGTGACAACTCCATGTCACCACGGACAAGTAAATCCTCCAAGCTGCAGTCAGCGAGCTCGAAGAACAGACTGTACTCGTCATGATATTCTAGGCTGCCAAGACAATGCACTAAGTGCTTGTGACTGGTAAGGTCTTCCCTGATTTGGAAATGAATATCGTGCTCCTTTAAGAATGCATGTTGTGCTTCCTCCCTGAAAGCACCTTTGAAGACCTTTTGAGCGACACGCTTGGGCTCTCTGTTGGTACTGCCGTCCGAGAACCTCCAGCCACCCTTCTCGATGGTCACATCAAAGACATCGCCATACGCTCCGCTTCCCTTGTGCTTTCGTTCCAGTATGGGTAAACGTCTCGCTGTCTCTGCCGGGCAACACTTGTTCTCCACACCTTCGATGAAGGTGAAAGGCGTATAAATGTTCTGACTGTGGAAAAACCGTTGACCACAATCCGCTCCGAAAAAGGATTGAGTCGTCTCCCACCCGAATGGGAGATTCGTGTCGCTGAAATCGTTTGCAAGGTCCGAGGTGGCGCTATTAGCTTCTAGGTACTCAAGAATAAGTCCATCACATCGAATATGTACTAGCGTTGCCAGTATATTGAAGAGGCCTTCGCTCCCTCCTTGTCCCTTGACCTTAGCAATGAGTTTCTCTATCCTCTCCTCCTGCATTTGGTCTGCAGTTCTATTTGAGTTTTTCTGCACTTCAAATAGTGCTTTAAAGAGCCTTCTCAGTCTGTCGTCATCAAAGAAGTCGCGCGCAGTTCCAGCCGGGGCAAATCGCTTGTCTGAAATTTTTCGAAGAGATAGCCTTTGTTCAAGTTTGTTCGCATACTTTGTGATCAATTTAGACAGTACCACCGACGGGGGTTCTGGCAAAGTAGGTCGAGGACCACACAAGTCGGTCGGTAGGTCGACTGCGGAGGCGAGCGAAGAATCATCGACTCCTGAACTTATCGGTGAAGAAGGTATATTCTCTGTGGATGGTATCTCAAGATGAAGCCGAGGCGAAGATGTTTCAGGTAGCTTTCCAACTCGCTTCACCGAAGTATCTGAGGCCCTCGGAGCTTCATACTCATGGCGTGAGGATTCATGGTCCAAGGAGATAGGACTTGATGAGGGAGGATTCGAGGGTAAGACGTTCGAGAGTTGGGTGTTGGAGGTGGACTCCACAGGCAAGGGTGGAGTAGAAGGACGAGGAGTAGAGAGTGCAGGAAGAGCCGGAGCTTTGGACGAGCCAGACGAAGAAGTTGGAAGGGAACGGGTTGGAGGGGAAGAGACTAAAGGGGGAGTGCAGGGCGCTGAAGGCGAGCGCGCACTAACGAGCGCGTTCTCCGCCGAGGACATGTTGGCTGTCTCTTCTCCAGGAGCGTCCCGATGCTCCGAAGTGTTCTTCATGGCTCGATGCATAAAGTGATAAGTGATATTTCGAGGAAGAAAAGAAGGACCGGGGTGGGGAGGGGGAGGGGGAGGAGGAGGGGGGAAATATAGTTGAGTTGGGAGGCAACAACAATTGTACAAAAACCGCTGTCGATTCCCACTCAATCACGCGCGTAGTCACCAACGGAAACCAGCGGTGATACCAACGTCCAGTTCATGACGACGTACGACTGTGTCGAGTTGAGCTGGCCTGAGGACCAACCCTCGAGCTTGGGATCGCTGCGCCATCCATAGCCACATCTACGACCAACAAGACTGGCCTATCACTGCCTCTCATCCATCCCTTAGGCAGCCAGATTAAAAACCTCCATCATGGCATGGATAAGGGCTTTGCGAACGTTTTCGTGGTCGTAAGCAGTGCTTGCTAGCATTGTTGAAACGGGATCTGAGAAGATTAAATCAGAATTGATGCCCAAATCGGTGCCTTAAAAAGGAGATGGGGGCTAATGCGGCAAAGTCGGTGAAAGGGAAGGTAAGAGAAGATGGAAAAGCAGGCTGCGGAGAGGTCGCGAGGTCGCGGAGAGGTCTCACAGACAGTTGCGCGCGTAAAGTGCGCGTAGATAGCAGAGGAGGGCTTTATTCTACGCATTAGCTATGGGTGACTCAGGGTGATGTTGTCCGAGATTCTGTTCGATGGAGTTGCGATGGGGCTGTGACCTGGTGGGCTTCGGACTGGATTGATCTTCGTGAGCACGAGCGAAATAGCCACACAACCTTCAGCCTGGAAGACTTTCCTGTCACTTCGGCGCCAATTAGTGGGAGTGCTGGAGGGCTGGTTATTCAGCCCGCCATGCAAGCCACGAAAAGCAGGAGTAATATCGAAAAGGCAGATTAGCCCGCGAGGCGTCTCTGGTTACTAATGGACAAATCAGTAAGGACCCCGCGCGCCATTACTGCAATCAACTGCTTTTTCAGTCCCTCTATCACGCACCCCTACAGTAGTAGAGATCTGGATCGCCAGTGCATGCTTGGTTTCAGCGCGCTGAGCAGGCGCGAGGGCCGGCTCTCGAGCAAATCGAAGCCGCCAAGCTTCAGGGGACAAGTACATACGTCAAAAGACGCCTCACAGAATGCCTCGTAGGATGGTGGTGCAGCAATACGAGAAGTCGTTGAGGCGAGAAAGCAGAATCTTATGTAACGCTTGATAATAACCACCAGTACGAGTAGAGGGAGTCAGACAATCAGACAATCATGTCAATACAACTCCTACCACTAAACTAGCTTCGACGTCTGCCAGTACAGAAACGACGTTGCGCTTGCTCCCAAGTTCGTATGCTCGCAGCTTCAGAAATTATATGCAAGTTGGCAAACATAAGAAGCCTAGCGTTTGTGTCAGGTCAATAGTAGCCTCGCCTGTTCAGATCCCTTTGGGTAGTCGTGGCATTGATTGGAAGAACAAGCATCTATGGCATGATGGTATGTTAAGTGGAGTCTAGATACACACAGTAGGGCTGATTCAGAAGTGAGACAACTGCAGACTCGGAAACAAATTTTCCTTTCGCCCAAATCCACCTGACGTCAGGACGCATGAAACTTCGCTCTTATGAGTGCCAGTCTACTCCTAACTGATTTCTAGATTCAGATTCCAACTCCATCTAAGCCTTCAACTCGCGTGTCATGTGCGTCTAACCAAGCCATAGCGCGTGGCAGACACATCCTTTCTGCCTATTTTTCCTTTCGGATTGGTAAACCCGAAAACGTTGAAGTCAAAGCACTCTTCTCACTTTCTTTGAGGATTGAGGAACCTCAGAACCGCACTATGCCTTTATCTCTCGGTATGAATGCAATGCCCCTGTATGTCAACACTGCTACGGATGTGTACTATGCATGCATTAGGCCGATGCCTCGTCTTGAGGTAGACGACGTGGGGTAGATTTTGTAACTGAATTGATCGTGAAGCAGAGACGAGTGGAGGGGTAGAAATCGCTCTCGTGTTTGTCATTCTGGAGAGCAGATTTCGAGAGCTTAAGTTGCTAGCTGGCATTGCAGCGTAGTTCGAGTGGTATCGTTAAGGCAATGAAATATCAATAAGGTAATACTCACTTCTAAAGCCTTTGCAATACGCCTATCTACTTGGGTTGAGACAACACATTTCTACACAATGAAATCTACAGACACATTAATATTCGTATGAACAAAATGTCCGGACACCTGTTTCCTCACATCATGTCAGTGCGGTAAAAACTCACTTTAGTCAGTCAACATATTAGTTAAAAAGCACAAAACCTGCCGACTGACGCGGTATATATATTGACATTATGTGACAATCCCTGCTCGGGATATGCAAACGACCATATTAGCAATTCCCGGCGCGGAGAGAGACGGCTCTACATCGCATCTAAAAGACAGAAAAACCACCTCATGCAACGAAACGAAACCAATCACCCCCCCCATCAACTCCCTCTAGTAGTTCTTCTCAGCATACAAGAAGTTGCCGTTTATATCGACATACTCGACAGTGGTTTCGACCTCGCAGTAGCCGGGCTCGTCAGCTGGGTTGCTTGGGTTATACGGGCTGCCGTGGTTGTTGGGTGTGTACGGGTAGTACGGGGTGCCTGTGCCACCGGGAGAGTAGGGAGAGGATGGCGAGCCACCGGTTGGGATGTAAGGTGTGCCTCCGGGCATGCCGGCCGTGATGTTGGCCAGGACTTTCGGATAACCGACCCAGGTAGGGAACTCATCGAAGGACGCGGCGGGCACGATCGGGCAGCTGGCGACGTTCATGTGGAGGCCGGGGACCTGGTCAGGGGGAACGACAACACCACCAACCTATAAGGGAACCGGTTAGTGAGTAGCTCCTACTTCACCATTGATGAGATGATTTTTACCTTGACGACTCTCCAGGACAGATGCTTCTTCAGGTAGGAAGACACGGAATATACGTCTAGGCCCGAGAGCTCGCCAGATGCAACCTTGCCCTGAAGCACGGTTGTAAGCGGGATACAGCCTTCAATCGGCACATCGCTCGTGTTCGTCTGGGAGTAAGCTCCTAAGACACCGTTGCTACCGATAAGATTGGGGGCAGTGGCCCAGGTCGTGTAGTTAGAACTGACGTTGCCCAGGAAAGCGTATATCGTGAAGGGTCCTCCGAGGCCGTGCTTCAGGCAGTTAATGTTGAGGAGATACTCGTGGTCACCAACGCGCGGTGGGCGACCCTCATATGGAAGGGCAATGTGGACGTCACGCTTGCTGCTGCTGGAGCCGGGGCCATAGAGGGAGTTCACAGCAGCACGGACGGAGGAGGCGGAGGCACCGCTCTGGGTTTCTGGGTATACGTAGCCGAGAACGGAGGTGGATTTGATATCCATTGAGGTGAAGAAGTTGCCAGCGGTGTCCTTGTGGAAGGGCTTCAGGGCTACTATGCATTAGCAACACGGAGATATCCGAGTGAAGGTTCGATCATACGCGTATAGGCATTCTTAACCTGTCCCGCATTCCACAGGAAGGTATTCTGGGTCAATTGTCCGGAGCCAACATATGTGCTGGGCTGAAGAACCTGCCACATAGCCATCTGTCGGTCGACATTGCTGTGGAAGAATTAGCCTATATGCTTTTATATGTTTGAAGCAATGACTGACGTATGATGGAGCCAGAAAACCGGATCAAAGGAAGAGTAGTCCACGTAATACATGTGGCCACCGCTCTCTCCCCCGGAGATAACGTGGATGCTGTCGTGTGTACTCTCGAAGCTGTCATGGGACGAAGGGTTTCCAGTACCAGAGCCGCTAGCTTCAGTACTTACTTGGACAAACTGAGCGGGGGCCACGAAAAGGTTGTATACTCTGTCACGGAGAGAGACGCGGTTCTGGTCCATGATTGAGGCGAACATGTTGTTGTTGCTCCTCGCGCTTGCACTACCATCCACAGGGCGCCGGAGAGTAGTTGTCCAGGTGTTATACTGAGTGATATTAATACATACATATACTGAATCATGATACTAGGATACCTACCGGGAAGCCGCCCAAGTCATTGCTAACCGGGTTGAAGGTGTACGAATAGAGAGGGTTTTTAATTGTCTGCTGACCAGATGGCGTGGTAACGGTGACAGTCTGATCCCTGATGAGAGTAGGGACAGAGCTCTGACCAGATGGAGGAGCCATCGCCCAATCCCAGTATGGCATACGGAGAGTCGCAGCGGCATTGGCCCATCGGCCTCGCGTAGATGCGGGGAAAGAGTTAACGACATTTTGCACGTGAGAATACCAGGTTTGCTAAAAATTATATTAGTTGATTCTCAACACATGGCATTGGCAACACAAACCTCATAAAGAGCAAGGTATGGCCTGTGCCAAGGCCAGAAAAGAGTAGAAACATGAGGACAGTATCCAACTTGGTTGATTCCGGGAACGCCATCCCATTCAACGTATGGCCGGCCGTGAATACCTTTTGTCTATATCAGCATCTGCTGCAAAAGGACGGTTGCCTGTAGAGGGCGACAAACCAGCAATTTGATAGTATGACAATGGGTCGGACTGGGGCACGGCTTGGAAAGCCTGCATTCCGAGCAGGTACAAGTTCCATTGGTCCGCGTTCTTAGCCAACGTGCGGATTTCCTGGCGTGGGTACACTGAACCCTTTATGCCGGTAATGGCAATGTTAGCTCGTTTTTGCAGAATGTTCTCGCGTTCTTGAATCTGCTCCAATGTCGACCGGTGCACATGTTGATGGCCGTGGTTTGCCAAAACACCTTGGAGAAGAACGATGAGTGTGAGGATGGTGGGCAAAAGACCCCGCGGCTGTCGTGTGGAAGCCATCGTGAAAGGTGTGAGGGGCGATTCCTCACACAATCCGGGCGACCGGTTCCTAAGAGCGTGGAACACCGGGTTTAAGTCGAATAGATATGCAAGAAAGATCTATTAGTGAAGGAGAGGACGAGATGAAGGTCGAGGGAATGAAGACTTTGCACCCCAGAAAAAGAGCACAAATTAGAATTAAACGAATTACAGAAACGACCGTAGTGACGAGGAGAAAACCCTTAGTCGGATGAACAGGGAGACAAAAGCAGGAGACTCCTACTCTCGGGCTGTTGAAGACTGACAGGGCGGGCGGCTGGGTTTTTTTAATAATAGTCAGCCAAAGGGGCGTGACGGGATGGTAACGTCAAGTGGCCGGGGTGCGAACATGGCCGGGTCGAAAAGAGAGAAGTTATGCAAAGTGATCATCGTATTCGTGCCGGGGAGTTCCTGCAACTGGTGGGCGAGCGAGGGAGCTGAAAGTTTGTGAAGACTCGAAGCAGCGAAACGGCGTCGAGGGTTGGGGGGAAGGAGGAGGGTCAGCCACCTTGTGCCCTGGGCTGTCCTTGGCTCTCGTCGACCGTTCATGTTCCCCTGAGTTAAACTGCAAGCGTCGGTCGGACCTGCATTAGCAGGCGAACTGCACCCTACCGCTAAGCTCCATCCGTCTGCTCGAGGTTGAAAAGGGGGGATGGGCACATTACCACACATGCATCTTGGGACTTCTCTTATAACTACTGATCTGCCTCGAACCGCACTCTGTCTTGTCTTGTCAAGCACGTGCATAAATGTCGTCCGAGATCTTCTTCTCTTCTGGCCATCTGAAAAGCCTTCTCCAAGGACGCGCGTAAACCTTCACGGATATCTTCATATGTCTTCATAACTCCGATGATGAGATGCAAGCCACTTAACATAAACACGCGAGGCCCTCGTGTTTTCGCGCTGCTAGACGAGCTGCGATGTCACCGGGCAACGAAAGACTTAGGGCTGGTTTACTAACTTTTTTCCACCTGTTCGTGCCCACCTGGTCGACGCCGCCAGGTGGGTCAAATTAAAGCCCAACAGGTGGATTGTAAGCGCCACTAGCAAGCGCTCGTACAGGGGTGTAGATCGAACAGGTAAGAGTGGTTCGTTTACTAGAGGTAGTCGCCAAGGTTACTAGTGGGCGAAATAGCGGTGGAGCAGGGTTATGTAAGCCGCACGCGGGACGTCCAAAGGCTCTATATAAAACAAGTAGTTAG
>Ga0307507_10001191_pt1 | contig 57814 bp, 15 predicted proteins | sample 7_EM_MG_FD_207223 | JGI IMG/M metagenome (GOLD analysis project Ga0307507, IMG submission 207223) | Populus trichocarpa ectomycorrhiza microbial communities from riparian zone in the Pacific Northwest, United States - 7_EM | ecosystem: Host-associated > Plants > Roots > Unclassified | place... | reverse complement strand
GCGTGTCAAAAAAACACGACATAGGCTAGTCGGTCGAGTTGCCAAATGACCTCAACTGCGCGCCAATTGCGTCAACCACCAACTATTGAGGCCATTGAAAGGGTACCATATTTTGCCGATGTAGGTTCCCCCTAAGAACTACTGTTTGGACCTATATAATAAGCTAATAGTCTAACTACAAGAGAAGATTATAGTAGCCTTAGATAACCTACTAACCTACTAAAGACTTGCAGCCTAATATTTGTTACTAGATTTAGAACTAAAACAAATTAATACCTATTCTAATTAACTAAAGCGGCCCTATAGTAACTGTAACCTATCCGCTATACTAATAGGAGCTAGTATTAGAAGATAAACTATAACTACCCTTATACTAAAAGCGGTTACAACCGCCTATCTATAAGCCTCGCCTAACCCACCACATACTATACCTTTAGCTAATACTTGCCGCAACACCCTAATTAACCCTACTATAGTTATATGCTTTAATTGTGGAAAGGATAGTTACTATACCTTATCCTGCCTAGAGCTAAAGGATATAGGTAATATTAAGGAGATAGAGAAGGAAGAAATATCTAATAAGTTAGAAAAAGAAAAACCCTAGGGAAAGACTCCCCCCTAGGGTACCCTATTAATCTTAAAGAGATTAATTTAAGTTAGCTAATAGGTGGAAAACACTTTATAGTTTTATATATAGTATTTTAAAATGGATATAAAGTTAATATAACTACCTATCGGTATACTCGCTTTATCAACGTGCACGAATATCACTTATAGTGGTACGTATACGGTATTAAAGTTAGTAGTTAATTGTTGTGTCGAAGTAAGGGGTTGCTCCAAGGTCAGATTAGCTAGTCTCGCTTTATAGTCTCGTAACCATGTCACATAACTAACATTCCGACACTGGAGTAACTCTAAAAAGAAGGCTAATCTATACTCTAAAGCCAAGCCTACTTCTAGACTATTTGTAGTATATACGTAATAACTAGAGATCTAATTAATACGTAATAGCTTCCACGCTCCTTTTATAGGTCCGTAATTATATAACCTATATTATAGCTTATATAAATGCCTCTAAACCAAAGCTTGTAGAATGCTATATTACAAAAACGCTAAGCTAAGGAGAAGAAGAAGAATTATTAGGGGTAGTAGGTTAACATATTGCAAGGGCCGCTAAGGCGCTAGTAATAAGCAAGCTAATAGCGATTTTCTATACCGGGTATAGAAAATCCTAATTAGCTAGTTAAATTTAGGGTCCGCTCCATTATAATTAGTTATATAACGCTAAGCTAAATCTAAGTTCGTTTATTTAACCCATCCTATAACTTATAGGTCGATTCGGTTCGTATTAATAAGCTATTAAAGAGCCGTATAGGGTTTTCCCTTTATTATGGCGTTAGTAGGGTTAGCCTCTCTATTAATCTATTTTACCTCCGTAATCTGTCTCTGTTTATAGGCTTGCCAGAGGCACATTATATTAATTATTAGGCATTTTTCTTAGGTGGTTCTAAGTTATACTAGACAGTTATATAAGGACTTAGAGTTAGTATAAAGCATAAGTAGAAGGTTAATTTGTAGGATCTTATCTACTATAGACTTAATTGTAACGCCGATGTTAAAGCCGTAGGCCGTACTATAGAGTTTAGAAGCTAGTACGCTCTAAATAACTTTTTTACACTTAACTAAGCTCTAATAGACGATATTAGCCTTCTTTATAGTATTAGTTAGTACAATGACGTAGCTAATCTATAAAGAGAGGTCCTTGTTATTAGTAAATAACGCGTCCATAAATACCAGTAGCTATAGGGTTTTAATATCTAACTTAACAAACTTAAGGCCTCTATTAGCGTTCTTAATTTGCTAGTTTAGACGCTTATTTAACTATTTTACGTCTTTCTTGTTAGGGTTAATTACTTAGGCGGTAAAGGATAAATTAAATAAGGCTTTTAGTTAGTAAACTAAAGCGATATATACACCTCTAGTATATTAGGCGATGTACTAGTCCTTTAGGGTTAGAGTTCTTGTAGCTCCTCTTAATCCTATACTTATAGCAAGTTTAGTGCTAATTGTACTAAGGTTTATATATTGTTGTTTCTAAATAAGCGTAATGCTCCTGTTAGTTAATAGCTAAATAACTCCACTATTAAACTTAATAGGTGTATTAACGGTAAGCTATTCCTATTTCTTAGCCATAAACTTGGCCTTATACAGCTTATTTTGCTCTATGTTTATAAAGGTCTTATCTGCTAGAAATAGAGTATTATTAGTTTATAGGCCTATAATGCCAAAGGGCTTATTACTCTATAGGAGATAGGGGTTGTATATAGACTAGTCCATATATAACTATTGGATGTAATGTAAGTAATATATCTTAAACTAGTGGTTACCAGCTTCTAGTACTCTATAGAGTGATTTTACAACCTTTAAAACCAAGGCCTCGTCAATCCCAAGTTGCTTAATCAGCTTATACGGAGGTTGTACATAGAACTCTCAATTTAGTGTGGTGGTTGATTATACGTAGGCTTATAAAATATCTCGGAGGTAAAGTTATGCCTATAGAAGCTTTATGGCGGCGATATAAAGAATTAGTTGTTAGCTAACTCGTTAAATAGTTAGTAATTAGGTAAGAACCAGTTCCTTTTCTAAGTTATTATAAGCTTGTACAACTAATTAGGATTTCTTAAAAGCTTTATTAGTTCCTTTATTCTTAATCTTATTAATAAATCGCGAATTAAAGAGTTATACGCCTTATAGTATATCCGTAAGTCTTACAATCTTAAAAACTCCCTTTTTAAGTAGACCAGTAAGCTCCTTTTATTAAGAGGCGCTAAATTAAGTACTAAATTAACTGTCATCCTATAGGTAGATGGTGGTGTTAGTTATAGCCATAAGTAGAGGGTATTTATAAGGGCGTCCTCTACCTTATTTTGGGGGTTGTTACTAAGCTTTAGCAGGTCTCTTTAAGACAGTCTTAGAAAGAACTAACCTAGATAGAGGTTTAGGTAGCAATTTTAGTCCAATAATTTACTCCTATAATTTAGTTACTTAAAGGTAGGGTTTTACAACCGTAGATTAAAAGGCTATAGGTTCGCTAGACAGCTTAATAGTACATATTTTACCCTTAATAATAAGTAAGGTAAATGGCCCGTCCTAATAGCCGCTTTGGCCAGTGTTTCCTTCTCTCCAGACTAAAATAGGTGAATTTAGTGGGAGATTATAAATCGCATTAGCATTAGGTCCGTTTTGTATATTTAGTATATTAGCAATCTGTTATTTAGCTTATAGCTTCTATATCTCTACTATAGCCTTTTTAATTACGGCAGCGCGTTATATAACCATAGGGGATAGTGCATTAGATTTAACCATTTAGAGGTAGGCTCTAAAAACTAAAAGTATAGAAACTAGTCCTTTAGGGCTAGCTAAATTATTAATTACTTTAAACGCTATTTAGAGTCCCATCTCCTTATTAATCTTAGGGATTTTAGTTATAATAATCTAATAGGCTCGCCGTAATAGACTATAGTAGCGCTCTACCATTCTAATAGAGTTATGTGCTTTAACCGGTACTCCCTTTATACTAATTCCTATAATAGTAGTATATTGCTTAAATTCTTTACTAACAAAGTTCTTTTTAGTGTTATAGATAATTAGGTCTAATAGCCCTAGGTAGATATTAATCTAGCACATCTATAGAACGTCCTATATATATTTGGCGCTAATGTCTTGTAGCTATCTACTAGCTTAAAATCGCGTTTCTTTATTAATAATATATAGGAGGGGTAATCCGCTGATCTACATAATATTAATAATATTATTATAGTTAAAATTAATATTGTCTTATAGGGTAAAGCGGAATCTGCCTAGTAATTTACTAAACTTCTAACAGTAGTAGCAGAACTTAGTTAGTTACTTAATGGTCATTTTATTAGTTTTATGGCTAGTATAGTAGAGTAGCTTTTATAATTTCTTAACTAAGGGGTGTCTAAATCGACGATATAGGCGCCGTAGCTCTATATCTATTAAGTAGCAGGGGTTCGCGTTAAAGGATTCAGATAAATATAACTATAGTAATAAGCTTTATAAGAGAAATAGGTAGCCAAACTATTACACTACTAGCACTCTTTTAATACGAGTAATAACAACGTTTCTAAGGTTATTATAGTAGATTTAGAGTCTGTCTATATCCGCTAAATAGAGTAAGAAGGGGGTATCCGTATAGATAATATAAAACTGTATCTTGCCTATAGGGGTGATAATATCCGTAGTTTTAATAGAGGTAGCAATTCTAATGCCAAACTATATATTAACTTGTCCTTTGGTTAAGGTATTAAGTCTTATAGATTGGTCCGCGTTTTATAGTGCCTAAAATTGTCCGTAACTGGCTATAGACTTCTTTAACGCACTAGTATTAATTATAATTCCTATAAATACTGTGGAAGTATAGCGTAAAGTAGTGGTTGTTATGTTATAGTTAAACGGGTTAGTTTCCGTAGTAGGTTCTATAGAGGTTGCAGTAAGTAAGTAAGTATAAGCCTTATTAGCTAGTTCTACGCTTATAGAGGTTGCTTTGTCTATAGTAAGAGTCCTAAATAATATAAGGTAGTAGCTATTAGGGTCTTCTAATTCCTCCTTGCTATTATTATTATTAGTGTTTTTATTAGCGTTTATGTCTAGCATAAAAGCTTTAAAGGTCTTATTATACTCATTATTATCGTCTCCTTTATAGTAGATAGTATATTATCTAAAGCGTTTTTTAAAGTTACTATTGCGGCTCTTATTATTATTAAAACGTCTTTTATACTTATTTCTAGAACGGTTCCGCTCCTCCTCTATATATTTCTATAAGCGGCAGCTCTCCTTTTGGTAAATATAGTACTTAGCCTTTAGGGATCTGACGGTGTTTTGTCTATAGGAGCGGGTTTGGTTACAGTTATTACGGATATTACGGCAGTATATATAATCTATAAAGTAGGCTCCTTAAGACGGTCTTATTAAGGCCTAGGAAGGGTGTTCCTTCTCCTATATAACTATAGAAGATTATAACTTACTAATTAACTAGGAGAGGTCTTTAGAAGGGTTAAAAATAGTAATATAGTATACTAGTATTCCTTAGCAAGCGGTAACTAGTTTATTCATAAGGAAGAGGTCTATATAAAACTCTAGGTATAATCTATAGTAATATTTTAAGAGCTTATTAAGGAGTAGTTGGAAACTCTAATAGATTTATTTATTAGGGTTCTTATTAATAATTCTTTAGAAGTTAGTGGTGTTCTATTTAGTAAGGTTTCTCTAATAGTACTCTAGTCCTTTAAAAAAGTAACGCATGTGGTTATATGCCTTAGTAAATAATCTAGTTAAAAGGCTGCTATTATAGTAGTAATCCTAAGCAAGTCCCTTTAGCATAGTTAGGAATACAGTTATATAGCCTTTAAGAGGTAGACCAGCTCTCTTATAGATATTATAGAAGATAGTTAACTTAAAGTTAAAGCTATTACTTACTCTATTATACTTCTGGTTATCTGTGTAGATCTTAGCAATAGTGGCTGCCTCCTTGCTGTATATAGGCAGGTGCATAGCAGGGTCGGTATTGGTAGTGCTAGGGTAAAGATACTAGGCAGGAGGAGGACTAGGTGGGGTAGAGGCGGTTACTAGAGGGAGGGTAAAGGCAGTTACTGTAGGTAATAATTACTAATTCTGCGTCTATAGGAGTTGAGTAAGGAGAGTAAGTAGTTAATCTTAGGTAGAGGGAGGTGCGGCTTGCTATTAGGTAGTGGTTGGTGCAGTTTGCTAGGGTGTAGATATAACAGCTAGTTAGGGTGTTATGGGGGTAGGTATTTGCGTTTTAGGTGTTGTGGCTATAGCTATAGGCTAGATTATAGGCGTTAGAGGTAGTGGAGGTAGTTAATGGTTTACAGGTGTTAGCACCATGTGGGTAGGTAGTAGGCTGCTAGGGGGGGGTTATAGGAACTAAAGAGGCTATAACTAATAGGGGTATAGCTTAATTTAATTTTAAAGCTATTTATATTAAGTTAAGTTGTTCTTATAGTGCTACTGTAATTATAGGGCTGACTTCCTTAAGAGCTCCTATAACTTCCTTATCTATCCATTCGTGAGGTTCCTCTTCTATAAGAGCATTATACAGAACCTTATAAAGTAGGTATCTATTACTGTGTATAGCGACATATACTCCTCTTTGGAGTAGGTAAGTATAGAGCTTTACTCTAGTAATAGAGCGTATCTTTCTAAAGTCCTTAATAGTAAAGCCTTTAAAATCTTTCTAGAATAGCAACCGTAATATATAATCCGTAAAGTTCTTATATATATACTCGTAGATTTTCATTTCTATATATTCTTCTAAGTCTTCCTCTAAGGCAGTTGCTATATTAATCCCGTAACAATGTCTAGCAATTCTCTCCTTCCAATTAATTTCCATATTGTTATGTCCTTGTGTATATTATAGTTCAAGGTTAAGGTTAAGGTTAAGGGTTATAGTCGAGGTCAAGGTTGAGGTTAAGATTAAGGTTTAAGGTAAGGGTATATACGTCCTCTGCAGCCGTTAGGCCTATAAAGTGTTCTTAGCAAGACTGCTATTCTCTTAGCAATCTATTATATTGGCTATAAGGCCAGTACAAATTCTCTTAAGCTTAAGGGAGGTCGTAATCTTCTTTAAATAAAGATATAATTCTCTAGGCGATCTAACGCGTCAGCAGTTAAGCTAATACGTAGTCTTAAGCTTTAAGGGTAATATAGCTTTCTCCTTTAACTAAAATAGACAAGGTTAGGCGATATGTGTACTGTTTCTAGTACGGTTCTTAAGCTCTAGCTTATTGCGTATTTCCTAATCTATACGTCTACTAATCAGTGTTGGTATACTCGCTTTATCAACGTGCACGAATATCACTTATAGTGGTACGTATGCGGTGTTAAAGTTGGTAGTTAATTGTTGTGTCGAAGTAAGGGGTTGCTCCAAGGTCAGATTAGCTAGTCTCGCTTCATGGTCTCGTAACCACGTCATATAACTAACATTCCGACACTACCCTTATTAATACCGGAGTAAATGGCTTTACCTTTATAAACACTGTTTATATAAATAATGTTACTAAGTTCTTAAATATAAATGCTACCTAACTAGAGAAGCCTATTTAAGTAAAAGGCTATAATGGCTAAGCTGGTAGGCCAGTTACCTATATCCTAAAGCTATATATTACTATTAATAGACAATATTAGTTTAGTATCCCCTTCTATGTCCTAGACCTAGGGTCTTATAATATAATCCTTGGTTAAAAATAAATATCCTACTTTAATATTTGGCTAAATGTTTAATAAAGATATTTTGTCTGGCTGGAGAATAGACTAAAGTCACCCTTCTTTATTAGAGAAATTTGCACTAACCGTAAGATATTAGCTGTAAAGGTTAACCCTATCTACTAGTAGGATATTAGGGACCGTGACCTAGCCTTTACCTAAGAAGATGCCCACTATAAGGCTAGTAGGAACTCTGTACTAATAAGGATACTCCCCTAAAGGACTGTAGTTAAGGAAGACTCTAATTATAGAAGTGGAATAAACAGTAATATAGACAACTTCTAAATTGCGGAGATCTGGCTAATGGGGAAGAGGATATACTAATAGGATGCAGAGAGTAACCTTTAAAAGATGTAATAAGAGCTAAAAGGAGTAAAGATAACGCTAATATACTAAAGGCCCCTAATGCTATGGATATCCCTACTATTATATAACCTCCCTATAGTAGATATTATAGCAATTAGTGCTATAGATTTTTACTTTAATACATATTAGAAGGATAATAAGGTCTTTATAACTAGCTTATATAAAATTAACTAGATTATTAATAAGAGGGAAGAAGGGCTAGTAGAGGAAACTAATAAGGGGCTAGTTAAGCGCCTCCTCCTTATATACCTCTTAGACTATAGAGACGCGTTCTTAAAAGCAGCTTTAGATATACTACCCCCCTACTAAACCTATAATTATAAGATTTAACTAGAGGCCGATAACTTTCTAGGCTATAGCCCCCTTTACCAGTAAACTATAGAGGAACTAAAAGTAACTAAGTAGTACTTAATTAATAACCTCTATAAGGGGTTTATTAAGCTAAGTTAGGCCCCTTTTGCTTCCCCTATTCTATTTATAAAGAAACCTAATAAAGGCCTTTGTTTCTGCATTAACTATTAGAAACTAAACACTATTACTTAAAAAGATTACTACCTTCTCCCCCTAATTAATAAGACCCTTATATATCTAAGCCAAGCTAAAATCTTTACTAAGCTTAATATCTGCTAAGCTTTCTACCAAATTAGGATAGACCCTGCATTAGAAAACCTAATAATGTTCTATACCTGCTATAGTTCTTATAAATATAAAGTCCTTCCTTTTGGATTAATAAATAGGCTAGCTATGTACTAACGGTATATAAACAATGTTCTTTTTAACTACCTTAACAAATTCTATATAGCATACCTAAACGACATTCTTATATACTTAGATAATGAGCTTAAGCACTAAGTTTATATTAAGAAGGTTTTAGAGAGGCTGCAGAATATAGGTCTATAAGTTAATATTAAGAAATATAAATTTAGAGTAAAATGAATAAAGTACTTTAGGTTTATTATTAATATAGAAGGAATTAAAGTTAACCCTAGGAAGGTTAAGGTAATCCGTAACTAGAACCCCCTTTATACTATAAAAGAAATCTAATACTTTCTAGGCTTCTATAACTTCTACAGTTAGTTTATCTATAACTATAGAGTTATAGCTAAGCCTCTTATACAACTAACTAAAAACAATATGCCTTTTATTTTTAATAATAATTGTATAGAAACTTTTAAGGAGTTAAAGGACCAACTTATCTCCTCCCTAATTCTCTGTTACTATAACCCAGACCTTAAATTAATGCTAGAAACGGACGCCTCCAATAAAGTAGTAGTAGGGATTCTCTTATAGTTATACCTAGATGGCAAGTGGTACCCTATTGCGTTTTTCTTAAAGATAATAGCCCTAGTGGAGTATAACTATAAGGTGCATAATAAGGAAATGCTAGCTATTATATAATTGTTATCTTAGTGGCGCACAGAGCTTAGAAGCATAGACTCTTAGATTAAAGTCTATACTAACTATAAAGCCCTTAAGTATTTTATAATAATAAAGCAGCTTACCAGTTAATAGGCCTAGTGGGCTAAAATACTCTCCTAATTCTTTTTTATAATTATATACTGCTCTAGTAGACAAAATTCTAAGGCTAATGCTCTTACCTAGAGAGAATAGGATATGGAAACATAAGATAAGCTAAAGGCTTAGCACTAGATATATGCCTTCCTCCGTCCCAAATAGCTTAACCTATATATCCTTAAGGAACTAAGCTTTAAGCAGAATAAGCTAGCACCTATAGAAGGAGAGATCCTAGATAAACTAATAGGACTAATTAATTATATCCTAATCGCGAACCGGATAGCTAAATCCCTAAAGGCCCTTTATAACTAGGCTATAGAAGGTAACCCTAATTTAGAAATAGAAGACGGACTGCTCTTATACTAAGAACGACTTATAGTTCCAAACGTTAACAACCTATAAATAGAGCTGATCCATAAAGCCCACTGTTAAGTCTCTATAGCGCACCCTAGATAAGATAAGACCTACCAACTACTAGCGCCTTACTACTACTAGTAAGGACTCCTGTCCGATATAGAACAATTTATTAAAAATTATTATGCTTATAAACAGGTAGATACCCCTAGGGAATAAACTCCTAGATGGTTATAACCACTGCTAGTTCCTAAACACCCTTAGCAGCATATTATAATGGATTTTAAATTATTCCTAAAGGACAAATATGGCTATAATATGGCCTTTATAGTAGTTAACTAACTAAGCAAGTAAGCTATTTCCCTCCCTTGCTTTAAGACTATAACCGTAAAAGATATAGTCCGTATGTATATTAATAATATTTACCAGATCTATAGCGCTCCTAAGTTAATTATCTCTAACTATAGACCCTAATTTATATTAGACTTTTAGAATAAATTCTGCTATATCCTTAGGATTAAGATTAAGCTTTTTACCATATTCTACCCTTAGACTAATAGCTAAACCAAGATTATAAACCAGTACCTTAACCAGTGACTTCGCCCTTTTATTAATTACTACTAGGACAACTAGTTGGAACTACTGCCTATAATAGACTATATATAGCTTATACTCCCTTATAACAGTATAGGAATGTCGCTGTTTAAGTTACTCTATAGATATAAACTACAAATATCCTTTGATTGGGATAGACCTATAGGACCTATAATGGTCCGCGAATACCTCAGCTATAAAGAGGCCCAGATATTTGCTAAGAGAATATATAGAGCCTAGAAGACTGCCTAAGAAATTATAAAAAAGGTATAAGAGAAGAAAGAGGCTAACGTAAACTAATATTGCCGTAAGGTAGACTTCTAAGTAGGAGATAAGGTATAGGTGTTAATAAAAAACTAAAAGACCTAGAGGCCAAGCTATAAACTAGACCACTAAATAGCTGGTCCCTATAAAATCTTTAAGAAGGAAGGGCACTTTTTTAGAGCTAAGCTACCAGAGTTAATAAAGATCCAGCCTATCTTCTCTTTAGACTAACTACAGAAGGCTGCGGACAACCCATTGCCTGGATAGTATAATGACCCCCCACCGCCAATTTAGATTGCAGAGGACGAGGAATAGGAAGTTAAAGAGATCTTAGCAGTTAAGAAGAACTATAGTACCTTAAAATACTATGCAAGCTAGGTAGGTTACAATGAAGATCTAAAATAGTACCCCGTATCTAATTTTAAATACTCCCCCTATAAGCTATAAGATTTCTACCTAGCCTACCTAGACCTCCCTGGACCACTACGTAAACTAAACAGCTAGATTAAATGCTAGGAAGAAGGGGTAGATAACTATAATAATTTAAATAATAATAAAGAACTTGGATAAAGCCTAAGGGCAGGCTTTTTTGGAAGGGGGGGGTGATATAATAGTGCTGGAGCGCGTTACCTGCTACTTTGCCGTTTCTAGGGCAATTTGCCACAATTTGCCGCAATTTGCTGTTTTCTGGCAATTTGCTATTGGCTCGCTTACTACTAGCGCCTTAACGACCCCTTTGTATCTCGCCAGTCTCTACCAGTCTTCTTCTTCTCCTTAGCTTAGTATTCTTGTATAGTAGCAATCTATAAGCTTCGGTTCAGAAGCATTTGTATAAGCCCGTCACAATTACTAGTTATATAGTTTATATATAATGCTACACTATAAGAGGGAATAGGCACGTTGCCTTTTAAGGTAAATTATGGGTATAAGCTAAGGATATTATTGTCGCTATAATAAGTAAAGAAGATAAGTAGCATAACTAAAGAAAGAATAGAGAATTTAATAAATCTTTATAATTACCTTAAAGAAATAGTAAAACTAGTATAGGCAAGGATAAAAAAGTACTATAATGCTAAGAGATCTAAGGGACCAGATCTTAAGGAGGGAGATAAAGTATGGCTACTATACAAAATTTTAAGAGTTAATAACTAGGTAAGAAATTAGACTACGTTAGACTAGGACCATTTATAGTTGCAGCAAAAATCTTAGAAGTTATATATAGATTTAACTTACTAAAGAAAATAAAAATCTACCCTATATAGCATGTCACGATACTAGAACTAGCATATAGGAATATTAAGCTACTAGTTTACAAGGTAGATATATATAGAGGTTAAGAAGAAGATAAATAGGAGGTTTAAAAAATTATTAGTTATAAGGATATTAATAACAAAATATAGTATAAGGTTAAGTAGATAGGCTATAACAAGACTACCTAGAAACTACTAGATAACTTAAAATCTTATAAGAAAGGCATAGGAGTATTAGAAGAAAAGGGATTAGGTAGTATTAATAAGTAAGGATTACTAAAGAATAAGTCACCTAAGGGGGACCTAAAAGGAGCAGCTACTAAGGTACTTAGAGTTATTTCCCTCTCTATTAAAGGAGAATCCGTTCTTTTATTGCTAAGTTCCTAAAGGCCTTATTTTATAAGTTTCCACTCCTTAAAACACACCTTTTTATATACCTTCTTAAGACAGATTAACTAAGTAAAAGCAGCTGGATAAGAGTTAAAAATACGCTATTAAGCGGTAGCAGCCTCTTACTTAGCGTTATAAGAATAATAAAGTTTAGCTAATGCTATGTTACAGGGCGGGGGCAGTGGCTACAAAGCGTATGTATTTAAGGAGTCTACAAGACGTTGCGCGATTAATCGTAAGGGTTGAGGGCGTAAGGAGGTGATATACCTACGCGTAGCTAACATAAGCTGTACGCGAGGTGTACGCGAGAGCATGGGGCTCTCCTATGGAGGCCCCTACGGTAGGGTTCCGTAACACTACCCCCCTTTCTATAGAGGCGGAGCTCCGGCGACGCTATGGTTACTATATACATATAGAAGGGACACTTAAGGTATAGAAAAGAAGAAAAAGTGGGGTATTGCTAAAGGCTTAAAATAATGTTATATAATAAGGCATAGCATCTAAGAATCCGACCAATTAGACAACTTTAACCGCTGGTTAAAGTTCCTGGATATCTTAACAATATTCCGGTCACGTAATCGCATTTTACCGCAATCTAACGGCAATTTAATGGCAATTTGCCCTTACGTGGTAATATACAACGGTTTAACTCTATAAGGGCTCCTATAGAGGATTAGGTATAAAATTTCTGCTTGGGCCTAGTTTCTGTAGGTTTATATAGTAAAAGTTACTAATTAGATCCTTTGCATTTTTAAAGTCTTCCTATAGTTGCCATTCTGGCTAATTTATATTAAATCCTGTGTATATAGCTCTATAGTAGAGCCATTGTCCTCTACCTTTGCCAAAGTATTTAGAGTTAATAATTCGTTTAACGGTCCACTCCTTATAGTTCTTGTCTTTGTTCTTATCTTAGATTAGTATTAGTAGGGGTTTAGGCTATATCTGCCCTGGTAAGGGGTTAGGCTAATAGAGGTGTAGTAGCTATAGGTGAAATACAGGCTATATTCTACGGGTAGCTAGGGTAGGCGGGAGTTCTAGCTTATATGCGGCTCCCTTATTAATAACTCGTTTAATTAAATAGGGGCTAAGGTTCTTATAATTAAGTAACTTTATAGGCCTCTGTATAGAGATATTACGTGTATCTAGCTATACCCAGTCGCCAACACGCATCTTTGGTGGTGGCGTTTTATAACGGTTGGTAAAGTAGGCCTGCTTTACTTAAGCCCAGGCTATTTTTCTCTTATAGTAGTTAAGTAGATTTTTTATGTGGTCTATATGCTAGTCAGTAAGTAGCATCTTAAGGCGTTTTCTATATAGCAGTTTCTTATTAATAGGTTCTGGTGGCTCTATGCTAGATTAGGAATAATAACCCTTATTCACAAAGAACGGGGTTAGTCCTATAGTAGTTAAGACGTGGTTATTCACTGCAAATTTACTTAGTAGGAGGTAGTCTACCCAGTTATCTTAACTATAGGCGACTACCTATCGTAGGTACGCTTTTATGCTGGCATTAGCGTTTTCCAGTTGCCTAGCAGTTTTATAGTGGAAGGATGTAGACATTTTAACGGAGATGCTAAGGCGTTAGTAGATTCATCTCTATATATCAGAGTTAAATTATATGCCTCGGTTGGACGTAATTAAGTTAGGTAACCTATATAGTTGGTAGACTTCGCAAAGGAAGGCGTTAGTAACGTTGCTAATGGCTACGCCTTTAGTTAGGACGTAGTAGCGCTCTTTTATAAGTTGGTATATTATTATAAGGATATTCTTATAGGTACGGCTGTGTTATTTATAGGGTAGTAGGTTAATAACGAAATCTATGGCAATATCTGCCTATCGTTATATAGGTACTGGTAGAGGGTGCAGTAGTCCTTAGTACTTTATATTAAAGGCCTTAGCGCGCTTATAACTATAGCAGGCGCCTATAAAGCATTTAACTAAGTCTATTATTTTTAGCTAGAAGTAGTATCAGCTAAGAAGCTTATAGGTTCTTCCTTTGCCTAGGTGGCCGCTTAATTGGAGGTTATAGGCCATTTGGATTAGTTGCCGTTATAGATTTTTTAAGTTAGGGATAAATAGGCGGCCTCTATAATAGAGCCTATTCTCTTTTACTTCTAAGGCTACTATATTAATCTAGCCTAAGCTTTAGAGGTTAGTAGGTAGCGTATAGGCACTAGCGGTCTTTGCAGTAATAAGTTAATGCAGTAATAGGTTAATAGAGGTATTATATGCCGTAGTAATAAGCTTATTGGTTTTAGGAGGTAACTCTAGTTCTGTGGTATAAAGCTAAGGTATAGTTAGCTCTATTATAGGTAGTATACCTAGGGCCAAATTTCGTGCTTTTAGGATTGTCTGTTGTTGGAATTAATTATAGGGGTTATCTTTGGACTAAGGAAGGTCTTATAAGCGGCGTATTAGGCTATTAGGCTTAGTACCTTGTACTCCTAGTCTGTATACGATTTTAAAGTTAAAACTAGAGAGGAACTTATTCTAATATACTTAGCATTAATTTAGCTGCTTTATAGTTATAAAGTACTTAAGGTTGTAATAGTCTGTAAGGACTTTAGTTGGCTAGTCAGGCTCTACTAAGGAGAGTTCTAGTTAGAATTCTTTAAACGCTTATATAATTATAAGGAGTTCTTTATTATAGATTTTATAGTTATACTCTTATAGTATAAGCTTAGACGAGTAAAATGCGACTAGGTAAAGGAGACCATTATTACCTATCTAGGAGAGAACGCCTGCGTTAACGTGGTCTAAGGAGTTGGTTTTAAGATAGAGTTGTCGTCCTAGTATAAAGTAAGCTAGGATAGGTGCTTTAGTAAAGGCATTTTTAAGGTCTTGGAACGCCTTCTTGTATTTAGGCGTCTAGGTAAAGCATAGGTGCGTTTTTCTTCCTTTTGCAAAAAGGCCCTTCGTTCGCATTATTGCTATAAGTAGTGCTACTACGCCTAAGAAGTTATATATGAATTTCTAATAGAAGTTGGCGAAACTAAGGAAGGCTTATACGTCCTTAATGCAGTTAGGGGCTTGCTATTTAGTAATTATGCGTACCTTCTTAGGGTCCATACGGACACCCTTAGTAGTAATAATTAGTCCAAGATATTTTACTTCTATAACTGAGAATTCGCATTTTTTTTAAATTAATATAAAGTCCTGCGTCCCTAAGGCGCTATAGGACTTTTTAAATGTGTTTGGTATGCTTAGAAGGGTTATTGCTATAAATAAGTATATTATCTAGGTACGCAGAGCAGAAGTCGTTAAGGTAGTCCTATAAGGCGTTATTAACATAGCTTTAGAAGGTGCCTAGGCTATTATATACGCCAAAGGGTATAATAGTATATTTAAATTAGCTAAAGTGTAATGCGAATGCGGTTTTCTATTTATTACCTTCCTATATTTAAAGATAGTTAAAGGCGGCGATAATATTAAGCTTAGTATAGATTTTGGCTTAACTAAGCCGCTTAAGGGTCTTATATATAAGCGGTACTGGGTATTAGTTTTTAATCGTAATAGCGTTAAGTCCTCTATAGTTAACGTAGAATTAAATACCTCCTTCTGGCTTCTTAGCGAGAAGGATAGGGGCGGCTGCTAGTAATATGCTAGGACGAATAAATCCTTTATTAAGGTGCTTGTTAATATATTTTTTTATAACTAGAAGTTCGTCTTTTAATATTAGGTAGGGTCTCTTATAAAGTGGCATTTATCCTTATTTAATATTAATGGTATGGTTATTAGGTTAATATAGGGGGAGTATATCTACGCCCTTTTATAAGTATATATTGGTAAAGTTATAGTACCTCTTAGGGAGGAGCTTGCGGAGTTCTTTATTAGTAAGTCCTTTTTTAAGCTTTATAAACTTCTTAAAGTCTAAAGGTAAAAGTCCATAGAGTTCCATAGGGGCGTTATCTTCTAGAAGGTTAACTATATCTATCCTATTACTATAGAGGATATAGTCCTATTCTTTATTAAGCTTATATAGTTATAATTAGGAAGCTATAGTAACGGTTTAGCCTTTCCTATATGCTATGTGGTAGAAGGCCAGGGCACTTATATAGTGGCAGTTAGTTATAGGTGGGGTAATAAGGGGTTCCTTAGGTTGATATTCTAGGGAGTAAATAGAGGCGGCTAGGCCATGCCCTAGGCAAGTCTCTCTATAGTATTTAGAGTTAAGGGTTACTTCTCTTTTCTTCTAGTTAATAGTGGGGTTATATTATTTAAGCTAGTTTATTCTAAGGATAATAGGGTAGTTAGTAAGTGGTATAATATAGGCCTAGAGTTCTTCCTGGTGCCTATTTATATCTAGGTAGAGTTATACCATATAGGTAATCTTCTATGCGGTATAGCTACCGTTAGTAAGTTATAGGGCGCGGGCTTTAGTAAGGGGTAAAGTAGGTAGGTTATAAGTACATACAAATTAGGTATCTATAAATTTATTAGTAGCTCTGCAATTAATTATAGAACGGCTTTTATATTATTTTTTAGCAGTAGTTCCTATTATAGGTAAAACTATCTATTTCCGTCTATTTATCTTTACTAAGTTATTTATTAAGTAAGCCAATATATAGATCCCTCTGTCGTTAGGGTGTCCTAACCCACAACTTAGAGCTAGGACTTGGAATTTTCTACTTCCGTATTTAACTCTACCGCTATTACTACGTCTTTATCTTATACGGTAGTGGTACATAGCAACGTATTTAGTATTTAGGGTATTAGGCTAGGTATTAGGCGGCAGCTACTAAACCTAGCTATTAGGTAGTTTAGGTTATTGCAATAACAGCCTTTTTAACGGCATCTATAGCAGCGTCCTAGTTTCTAGAGTAGCTTACGCTCTCCATCTAGGAGTTTTTACGGAAAGGTTGGTATAGAGAAATTAATATTAGCTCCAGTAGTTCTTAAGGTAGTAGACATTAGTAGCTTAGTATATATAGGTTTAGTAGGCCCAGAAGGCTTCTATAGAGAGGTCTTTAGGTAAAGGTTAGCAGTAGTAATCTAATTTAGTTATTGTTTAATCTTCTGTAGAGCTGCTACCATATTATAAATATTGTTATAGTTATAGCTAGCGGCTGCGTAACTAAGGCAATAAGTAACTTTTTTAAGGAGGTCCTCCTAGTCTTTAGTATTATCTTAGGTAAGGGCTCCAGTATATTCCTGGAATTTAATATAGAATTTATTAAATAATTTAGTAGGGCTTATCTTTAGGGCATATAGTTTAGCTCAGCTAGTAGCTAATAGGTTGTGGTCGCGGTATATTAGGTTAAGGTCATTAAGGACTTCCTAGTGGGACTGCCACTTCTAAGGGCCATTTATCTCCTATTAAACAAAGAGTCTATTAAACAGTGTACCCTTTATTCGCCTGATAATATAACTAATCTTAGTATCTTCCGTAGGGAAAAGGCAGGCGCTTTAGGTTAGTTTCTTGCGGATTTATATCTTCTAGTAGCTATATTCCTTACAGTCTCCCTAAAAAACTAGGGGATTAGGGTAACATATATTAGACCCTACAGTAGCAGCTTAGGTTTAATTATTATAGCTTTTATTATCGCCGCTCTAGTAGGGGTTCCTATTAGGTAAAGCTACTTAGCGCTAATCCTCTATTAAGCGTTAAGTAGGTAAGGTTGCTGGGGGCGTAGAGACTTAGGTGGCGTTATATACAGTAGAGAGGTATCTAGTGCTATTATAAATATACTCGTCAAGCTAAGATTATAGGTATTTAATTATGCCCTCTTTTTTAGTAACTGTGGTAATAAGTATAATCTTAGCCTTCTTTAACCGTTAGACGTCGCGTTTAGACACACGGAGGTCATCTTCGGTCTCTTAGCGCATGTTATTAGCGAGCGCCTTACGGGCTTATAGGTCTTAGATAATATTGCGGTCTTAGGCAGTACACATCTTAGCTCGTATAAGCTTTAAATAGTAGTTCTATAGAAGGCGGTAGTATTTATTAGGTTCTTATACTACTATTTTTACAAACGTCTTGGCGTTTTGTATTTCAATCTTAATAGGTAGTAGCCCTTCCGCTTACTTATCCATAGTTGTATAGTTAATAAAGGATAAGACATTATTGGTATCCCCCTCCTTAGGGGTTAAGGCTAATAAATTAAATTCTCCTGGGATTAATTGGCGTTGTGGATTAAGTATAGGTATTGGGTTGTTCTTTAGGTTTAATATAGTGGCTAGTAAGGAATATCGTCTTACTATTGTGGGTTCCTTGGAAGTGTAGAGTAGGGTAACTCATAGACATGCTGCTTCTGGCAGCGTCTACAGTATTGCAGAGACGTAGAATTGGTTATAGGCTGAGCGTCGGTGGTAAAAAGGCGCAACGTAATGTCATGGGGCGGGGGCAGTGGCTACAAAGCGTATGTATTCGAGGAGTCTATAAGACGTTGCGCGATTGATCGTAAGGGTCAAGGGCGTAAGGAGGTGATATACCTACGCGTAGCTGACATAAGCTGTACGCGAGGTGTACGCGAGAGCACGGGGCTCTCCTATGGAGGCCCCTGCGGTGGGGTTCCGTGACATTTCCCTATACCCACGTTCCTCCTTTTTCGTTAACCTTGTAAATAGCTTAATGCTTTTTAACCATTATGCCATAAACCTCCTATAGTAGTTATAAAACCCTAGGAACAACCTTAACTACGTAACGTTCTCTAGTTCTTGCTAGCTTACTATAGCTTTAACTTTCTTTAGGTCCATACTAATTCTTCCTAGTTTAATAATAAATTCTATAAAATTGGTTTTCTTTATAAAGAACTCGTACTTCTTAATTACTACTAGCATCTGTTCTTCTTGTAGTCTCTTTAAAACCTATTTGACGTGTTCTCTATGTTCTTCCTCACTCTTTAAGTAGATAATAATATCGTTAAGGTATGCCATAATAAACTTATTAAGGTATTCTCCTAATACACTGTTAATTCGCTTCTAAAACGTTACTAGTGTGTTTATAAGCTTAAACTGCATAACTAATAGTTTATATAGTCCTTCCTTTGACCTAAAGGCTGCCTTCTATTTATTACCTTCCCTAATTCTAATCTGATAGTATACCTACCTTAGATCTATCTTTATAAAGATCTTTACGTTACCTATCCTGTTTTGGATTTCGTTAATTAAGGGTAAAGGATACCTATCCTTCTTAGTAATGCTGTTTAACTGTCTATAGTCTATATACATTTTAAGTTTTCCGTTTTTCTTTAGGATGAATAGTACTAGATATCCTGCTAACGACTGCGATAGTCTAATATATCCCTTTTATAAGTTCTCCTAGACAAACTCTTTAAGTGCCACTAACTTGGTTTTAGTAAGCTTATAGATTAAAAAGAACCTTAGACTAGTTCCCTCTTTTAACTCTATCTTATAGTCCTAAGCTATATATTCTAATAGCTTTTTACTTTCTAGTAACTATAACTTTTTGCTATACTTATAGTATCTCTTTAGTACATAACTTAAGCTTTGCTTAGTCTCTTTATACGTCGCTCTAACTTAGTACTATACTAACTTAGTTTGCTATTGCATCTTATATTGTTAAGTATCTCTAATATTAACCTAACCTATAACCTAATTGATCTTTAGATTATATTCCTGTAACCAAGGCATTCCTAGTATTGCCTTGTCTTTTCCTAACAGTAAGATATTAAAAGATATTCTGACTTGTCTCCCTTTAATAGTTAACTAAATAGGTCCTGTTTTAAGATTAATAATACCTCCTCTATAGGCTATCTAATCTCCTAAAATTATTATAAGTGGATATAGGTGTTCTTTTTGTCTATATAGTAACCCTATTCTTTCCACTACTGCTAGTAATATATAGTTCCTTATTGCTCTACTGTCTATTAATGCTTTAAACTGCTAATCTTGCTACTTAACTTATAAGTTTAGGTGTTATTCTTAAATTCCTTTAAGGGTCTAAGGCTCTACCACTAGTTCCCTCTAGTCCTATGGGCCTCCCCTTTTCCTAACTATTAGCTGCTAGATCCTACTTGTACTTGGTCTACTTTTAGCTAATACTTAGTTTATTTCTTTTCCTCTACGTGCTATAAATAAGTATTCTCTAGGCAGTCCTACCACTATTGTCTATCTAGGCATTCTTCTGTAAGGAATCTTCTAGGTTAAAGTATTAGGTCCCCTTAACTCTGTACTTCTACTAGGTGCCATCTATATATATACTTAGCGTCTCTAAACCGCCTTTCTTTTAGTGCCCAATATATCCTTACTAAGTACTTCCGGTTTTTGTCTTTTGGTGCCCTATATATATTACATATATCATCCACATAAGCTATCTATAATAACGTATAATACGCTAGGTAACTTGGGTTAACTCTTGGCTTATTTTTATCCTAAGTTTAAACCTATACCTAGTTAACCTAACTACTGGTATTTCTGCTATAGGTACTAAGATTTATTACTCGCTTTTCTAGTCCCTAGATCCCTCTTCTAGGTTCCTTAACATTATAATTAACACTCCTTTAATATAACTTATATGTTTTTCCGTAATAGGTTGGTCTTAGATAACTTTTTCGTCTAGCTATATATAAAAGTCTTTCTATTTGTTGTTGTGTCGTTACCTATACCACTTTCCGTACAACTAGTTTAGTGTGTATAGTCTGTCTGTAAGAAAGTACCTTATTATTGCTGCGTCGTGACATTCTTTAGTATGTCTTTCTTTAAACCTAACTAGAATGTCTAGATCTTCTTCTTGTTCTAGTTTATCCAACCATTTTACTCTAAGTATCCCTATACTAGGCCTATTAGTAACTCTTTATATAGGTGCTCTGTCCCTTATATAACCTAGCATAGCTAACCTCTTATCTAGCTTTTGCTCTTGCTATATAATAATTCTTTGTCTAAACTTATCTATAGTTTCCTGTTTTCTGCGTCTTGTAGCTAGATCCTTAAAGTCATCTTGCTTTCTAATCTTAGTATTAACTTTTTAATCTTTAGGCTAAACACTATATTCACCTGGAATTGCTATAGTCCTTATTTATTTCTTAAAATCTTGGCTTCCTAATAACGTTCTTATTTATTTCCTAAACTTATAGTTCTTAAACTTACGTCCTATACTTATTCATTTATTACTAAACTAAGTTGCTACTCTTTCCTATTGGTTTTTATTTATTATAGGCTCTTAAGCTGTCCTTATCGCGTCCTATAAGTCTAGAGCCTTCCTTATCTCTTTTTAAGAATCTTAGACCTATAGCCTTTTACCTTTTATAAGTGGTAAGCTAGCACTAGCAGTTATCTACTTACTTAATTATCTTTAGATATTGCTCCTTCTGTCTTATAAAGCAATAGATGCTATATCTAACGGTGTTATAATACCTATTACTAATCCGCGTTCTGTAGTAGTTTTAGTCTCTACTTCTGTTATATTACTAAGGTGTAAGTACTCCTAGTTAGCCTTATTTTCTTCCTTATTACTGTTAATTAATAAGTACTTTAACTCTATTATTACTATTACTAATCTTTATCCGTATATTGCTTTAATATCTTAATCTAGCTTATAGAGTTAATCCTATTCTTTATCTAACTCTCTAGTTCCTTTAAGCCCTCTTAACTCTAGCTCTTACGGCTAATAGCTTGCGCCATACTTAGCGTCCTTATAAATTTGGCATACGTTGTTATAACAAAACGCGAAGTGTTTAATCAAACACTCCTTAGTCCCGCGCAACATCTCTATATCCGCATTATTGTACTCTAACAACCTAGTGCCCTTTACCACATAGTTACTCTAACCACCTCTATAGTCTCTAGCAAAATAACCTTATTTTCCGCAATTTATATAAGCTCTATCTTTAAACCATCTTTCTTATTATGGAGTCCGCCTAAACGTCTTCTACTACTAAAATCCCTAGTTTAGCCTCTGCTCCTTAGTCCTATAATTACTTAATCCTTAACCTCTAGGTTTCTATAGTTTCTTTATCTATTTTTTAGATTCTTTAGTACCACTTAGGTCCATTAGCTCTGCGCCATTCTATAGTTTTTAGCTCTATGTTTACCAATACGTGCTCTACACCTTATATAACTGTAGAACTCTATATTGCCCTTTCTTAGCTTGTTCCCTTTAATAGATCCTATTATTAATCTTTATTAACTAATCTATTAAGTCTTATAGACTTTCTACATTTTCTATTAGGATAATTGCGTCCTAGACTTTAGCCTTAAGTCCCTATTTATACTGTGCTATAAGCGCCTTATTATTCCACTTAACCTACATTATAAGTGTCTCAAACTATATTGTATACTTAATTGCTAAAGAACGTTATACTAAGTTTTGAAGCTTCTGTTCCGCTATAGTTAATACTTCCGGGTCTTTAAATATCTATATTAGTCTTTCTACGAACCCATTCTAACTAGTAAACATAAACCGTATGTCTTAGTTAGTAGTTATTATACCGCTAACTTGTATTTCTATAAGGTAAGGTTTAAACTATTCCAGTGCTCTTCCTATTAAGAACAATCCTGCGTACGCCACTTGATCTATAGGTGTTACCAACTTTACTCCTTCCTATATAACCTTAAAGTGCATTTATGTAAGGAATCCTTTAAGTTTTAACCTTTCTCCTAAGAATCGTTTAATTAATAGTAACTTAACTTTTACTACTCCAATTCTATTAATGCGTTCCTTAAGTATCCTATTATTATCTAATAAGTAATCAACTATTTCTTATAACTAACCTCTTATAACCACTTGTGAGTCTGTATCTACTATACTAGTGTCTCCTAATCCTAAGGTAGTTGTTGCTGTTAATAGCATTGCAACTAGTGCTTTAGGTAGCATATTGTTTAACTTTATTTAACACCGTAACCTTAGTAGTAAATATATAACGGAATCTTGTAGTAAAAACTACAGTGGGTCCTGTTATTGGGCTGGGTATATAGATATAAATAGGTTAATAACGTAATAATAACCAGTGGAGTGGTTGCCTAACAGATTAACTCTAATTGTATTCTAAGATTTACTATAAGGAGAGAACTGTAACGGAACCTTGTAGTAGGAACTACGGTGGGTCCTATTATTAGGCTAAGTATATAGGTAAGAACAGTGTTAACAACGTAATAACAACTAGTGGAGTGGTTACCCAACAGATTAACTCTAATTGTATTCTAAGATTCACTACGAAGAGAGAACTATCTGGGTAGGGACTGTGGTCCTTTAAATACACAACCGTATGCCTAAGAAATCCCTTCGCTCCATAAGGTACGTGTTATACGTAAGGTATATATATTTACTATATTCTCTGCGTTCCTTATATAGCACGTTATATAACTCGGCTACTATTCCTTATTACATAGTTCCACCAGATCCATCCTGGACCGTACCTATATTAACCAACTAGCTTCCTCCAACTCCTTCCTAAGTAGTTATAATATTGTACTTAAGCTGTCTGTAACACTATCTCCCTCCTCTTTATCTTTATCCTTAAAGATTTCTAATATCTCCAAGTTGTCTACTAGAGGTGTGATGTCCGTTTAATTAGTCTAGTTAATATCCTTACTTATTATGCCTAAAGCGTCTTCTTCCTTATACGCGCAATGCTGTGCTCGTACGGTCACTACCATACTATTATTGGGTGAGATAATGCCGTCTCCGTGTTCTCGTTGTGTAAAAGAGGGGCTGGTCTATGTCGCACTGGCGAGTCCTAACTCCTAACAACCATCCTCTTGCTCGGAGTGCACTAAAGTAAACATTTAATTGCTCTGCGACGTTTGTTCTTCCTTTAATACTAAATATGCGCGTCCTATAACTCTTAATAGTCTTCGAGTTCCCTAAGTAACTTGTTATAGGGTCTTACGTTCAATCTACCGCTACGAAACTTAATAGTAAGCTCTCTACTGCCCTGGCTGAGCTAGAACGTTCCTAAGATGCGGAACAGAAGGCCCTAGACGCTTAGATTGCGGCGTCTACTTAACTGCTTCGTCTTAAGAAGGTTCGTGAGAAGGTTCGTTTTAAGAAGTGGAAACTTGTTTAACAGGGTCTTGACAAGCTAGGTAACAAAAGGACTAGCTCTCCTCCTGCAAGGAAAACAACTCCAAGTAGCTTGGCAATTGCTCTTCTTAGGTCCCCCTTAGGTAACTTGTCTTTTGGCAATCCTTTTTTAATGCTCCCTAACCTGCTTTCTTTTAATACTTCTTTACCTTTCCTATAGCGTTCTCTAGGTTGCTTAGTGGTTCCTAAGTAGTCTTACTATAGCCTATCTACTTTACTTTATACCACGTTTCGTTATCTACGTCCTTATAACTAATAATCTTTAAAACTTGCCATTTGTCCTCTTCTTATCCTCTATATATGTCTACCTTATAAACTAGTGGCTTAATATCTCCGTGTGCTAGTTCTAGTATTGTAATATGTTATATAGGGTAGATCCTCATTTTGGCTAGTAGGTTCAACTTATACATAACTAATAAAATTCTTTACTTAATTTCAAAAGGTCCTAGTCTAATATAGTCCAACTTTTTACTTAGTCGTCAACTCTTGAAATTTTTGTATAGTAGCCACACTTTATTTCCCTCCTTAAGATCTGGTCCCTTAGATCTTTTAGCATTATAGTACCTTTTTATTTTCTTTTATACTAGTTTAGCTGTTTCTGTAAGGTCTGCATAAAGATTTATTAACGTCTCCATTCTTTATTTAGCTGTGCTACTCGTTTTCTTTGCTTAGCGTGGCGATAATAACGTTCTTAGTTTATACCCGTAATTCGCCTTAAATAGTAATGTCCCCATTCCTTCTTATAGTGTTGCATTGTATGCAAACTATATAACTGGTAATAACGATACCCAATTATTTTATGCGTAATTAATATAGTGCCTTAAATACTGTTCTAGTATCTAGTTTAGTCTTTCCGTTTGTCCGTCCGTCTGCGGATAATATACTGTAGAGGTTACCGCGCGAACTTTTTATTCTGCCAAAAACACTTCCTAAAACGCTGCTATAAATCTTAGATCTTTGTCCGATATAATTTTATCTAGTGCTCCATGTCTTGCGAATACTTCCTTTATATAGACTCTAGCGACGTCTTCTACTGATATCTCTTTAGTGTATGCTATGAAGTATCCCTACTTTATAAGCTTATCTACTATTACTAAGATTACGTCGTGATCTTGTCCCGTAATAGGATCTTTTAACTTTAGTAACTTAACAATAAAGTCCCATAATATAACCTTCTATGGTCTTCCTGGTGTCTTAATAGGTTATAGCCCTCCATACGGCTTATACCTTGTTGGTTTGTTCCTTTGGCAATCTAGATATTCCTTTATAACTTATCTTGCTAGTCCCTAGATTCCTTAAATAATATACTCCTTTTAAAGTCTTAACACTAAGCCTGTAGCTCTATTATGTCCTTATATTATTCCCTTGTGGAATTCCTTAATAAACTCCTCTATAATAGACTTAGGTATATATGTTACTTCTTTATTTTTGTATTGCTCTAAGTCTGGATCCTCTACCTATACTTCTTAGATCTTCTATGTCCAATTACTTTCTAGTAATTTATAGATTTAACTTTCTTTAGTTGCTGTAATTTTTAGGTAATTATACCTAATTAATCCACCTTAATCCTTTCATAATAAAGCTCCTAATAGCTTTCTGTTACTTTACAGTTTAGCCTTTCTACTCAGAGCATCTGCTCGTGCATTGTCTATACCCTTAGTATGCTGAATTTCGAAATGGTATTTTACAAGCATTTCCACCTATTTAACCTGTCTTTGGTTGAGTTCCTTTATTATTAGGAATCCTGTAAGGTTCTTATAGTCCGTCTTATCTATAAATGGTTTCTTTATACCTTATAAGAATGCTCTCTATTTCTTAAGTGCTGCAACTATACCTAATAACTCCTTGTTATAGATGTCGTAGTTTAACTCTAGTGGTGTTATCTTCCGACTATAATATGCTACTGGGTGCTATGCGTCCTAGTACTTCTATAGCAAGCATACTTCTAGTGCAAAGTCTAATGTATTTATCTCAACAACCGTTTCTAACTTTGGTTGATAGATCTTAAGGACTAGTTCTTAGGTAAACAACTCTTTAAGTTCCTAAAACAGCTTCTTCTACTTACTACCCTAAACCTACGGTTTCTCTTTCTTTATTAGCCTTGTAAACGGCTTAATACTTTTTAACCATTATGTTATAAACCTCCTATAGTAGTTATAAAACCCTAGAAACGACCTTAACTGTATAACATTCTCTAGTTCTTACCAACTTACTATAGCTTTGACTTTCTTTAGGTCCATACTAATCTTTTCTAGTTTAATAATAAATTCTATAAAATTGGTTTTCCCTATAAAGAACTCGCATTTTTTAATTACTACTAGCATCTGTTCTTCCTATAGTCTCTTTAAGACCCATTTAACGTGTTTCCTATGTTCTTCCTTATTCTTTAAGTAAATGATAATATTGTTAAGATATGCCATAATAAACTTATCTAAGTGTTCTCCTAATATACTATTAATTCGCTTCTAGAACGTTACTAGTGCGTTTATAAGCCCAAATTGTATAACTAATGGCTTATATAGTCCTTCCTTTGACCTAAAGGCTGCCTTCTACTTATTACCTTCCTTGATCCTAATCTAATGGTACACCCACCTTAGATCTATCTTTGTGAAGATTTTTATGTTGCCTATTCTGTCTTGGATTTCACTAATTAAGGGTAAAGGATATCTATCCTTCCTAGTAATGTTGTTTAACTGTCTATAGTCTATACACATCCTGAGTTTTCCGTTTTTCTTTAGGATGAATAATACTAGATATTCTGCTAATAACTATAATGGTCTAATATATCCCTTTTATAAGTTCTCCTGGATAAACTCCTTAAGCGCTACTAACTCTGTTTTAATAAGCTTGTAGATTGGAAAGAACTTTAGACTTATTCCCTTTTCTAATTCTATCTTATAGTCCTATGCTGTATACTCTAACAGCTTTTCACTTTCTAGTAACCATAACTTCTTACTATACTTGTGGTATCTTTTTGGTACATAACTTAAGCCTTACTTAGTCTCTTTATATATTGCTCCAACTTAGTACTATACCAACTTGGTTTGCTGTCGTATCTTATATTGTTAAGTATCCCTAATATTGACCTAACCTATAACCCAATCAATTTTTGGATTGTACTTTTGTAATTAAGGCATTCCTAGTATCGCCTTGTCCTGTCCCAATGGTAGGATATTAAAAGACATTCTAACCTGTCTCCCTTTAATAGTTAACTGAATAGGTCCTGTTTTGAGATTGATAATACCTCCTTTATAGGCTATCTAATCTCCTGAAATTGTTATAAGTGGATATAGGTATTCCTTCTATCTATATAGTAATCCTATCCTTTCCACTGCTTTTGGTAATATATAGTTTCTTATTACTCTACTATCTATTAACGCTTCGAACTGCTGATCTTACTATTTAACTTATAAATTTAGGTGTTAACCTTAAATTCCTTTAAGGGTCTAAGGCTTTAATACTAGTTCCCTCTAGTCTTGTGCGCCTCCCCTTTTCCTAACTATTAGCTGCTAGATCCTGTTTATACTTAGTCTAACTTAGGCTAATACTTAGTTTATTTCTTTTTCTCTATATACTATAGACAAGTGTTCTCTAGGCACTCCCACTACTATTATCTATCTAGGTATTCTTCCGTAAGGAATCTTTCTGGTTAAAGTATTAAGTCTCCTTAACCTTGTACTTCTACTGGGTGCCATCTATATATATACTTAGTGTCCCTAAACCGCCTTTTCTCTGGTGCCTAATATATCCTTACTAGGTACTTTTGGTTCTTATCTTTTAGTGCTCTATGTATGTTATAGGTATTATCCACACAAGCTATCTACGATAGTATATAATACGCTAGGTGACTTAGGTTAACTCTTAGTTTATCTTTATTCTTAAGTTTAAACCTATACCTAGTTAATCTAACCACTGGTATCTCTGTTGCGGGTATTAAGATTTGTTATTTGCTTCTCTAGTCCCTAGATCCTTCTTCTAGGTTCCTTAACATTATAATTAATGCCCCTTTGATGTGACTTATACGTTTTTCTGTAATAGGTTGGTCTTAGACAACTTTTTTATCTAGCTATATATAAAAGTCTTCCCATTTGTTATTATGTCGTTGCCTATACCACTTTCCGTACAACTGGTTTAGTATATATGGTTTGTCTATTAGAAAGTACCTTGTTATTGCTACGTCATAATATTCTTTAGTATGTCTTTTTTTAAATCTAGTTAAAATATCTAAATCCTCTTCTTATTCTAGTTTATCTAACCACTTTGCCCTAGGTGTCCCTGCACTTAGCCTATTAGTAACTCTTTGTACGGGTGCTCTGTCCCTTATATAACCTAGTATAGCTGACTTCTTGTCTAGCTTTTGCTCTTGCTATGCGATAATTCTTATCCTAAACTTATCTATAGTTTCTTATTTTCTGCGTCTTGCAGCTGGATTTTTATAGTTATCTTGCTTTTTAATCCTAGTATTAACTGTTTAATCTTTAGGCTAAATACTATGTTTACCTAAAACTGTTATAGCCCTTATTTATTTTTCGAAATCTTGGTTACCTAATAACGTTCTTATTTGTTCCCTAAACTCGTGGTTCTTAAACTTGCGTCCTATACTTATTTATTTGTCTATAAACTAAGTAGCTGCCCTTTCCTATCGGTTTTTGTCCGTTGTGGGTCCTTAGGTATATCTCATCTTGTCTTAAAAATCTTAAGCTTTTTATATCTCTTCTTAGGAATCTTAAGCCTATAGCCTTTTGCCTTTATTAAGTAATAAGCTAGCACTAGCAGTTATCTACTTGCTTGGTTTCTTCTAAACATTACTCCTATTATCTTATAAAGCGATGGAAATTGTATCTAATAGTGTTATATTATCCGTTACTAAACCTTGTTCTGTAATGGTCTTAGTCTCTACTTCTATTTTAACTTCTCCAAGGTTTGCATGCTCCTAATAAGCTACCTTTATTACCTTATTGTTGGTAAATACTTTACCTGTGTTAAACTTATTGTCTTTAATGTCCGATCTATAAGCTAGTTTATTAGTTCCTCTAAACTTAGATAATAATAGCTCCTATAGCTAATAGCCTACGCTATACTTAGCGTCCTTATGAATTTGGCATGCGTTGTTATAATAAAACGCGAAACTGTTAATTAAACACTCTTTTGTTTCTTATAGTGCACCGTCGTCTCTCTGTACGTATGTGCCGTCTGCTGGCCTAGTTCCCTTTACTACGTAATTACTTTAACCACCTCTATAGTCTCTGGCAAAATAACCTTATTTTCTATAATTTATGCAAGCTCTATCTTTAAACCATTTTTCTTATTATGGAGTCCGCCTAAACGTCTTCTACTACTAAGATCCCTAGTTTAGCCTCTACTCCTAGGTCCTTTAATCACTAGATCCTTAACCTCTAGGTTTTTATAGTTTCTTTCCCCACCTTTAGGTTTCTTTGGTACCACTTAGGTCTATTAGCTCTGCGCCATTCCATAGTTTTTAACTCTATGTCTATTATTGCGTACTCTGCGCCTTATATAACTATAGAACTCTGTCCTGACCCTTCTTAGCCTGTTTTCTTTAATAGATCCTATTATTAATCTTTATTAACTAGTCTATTAACTCTCTTAAAGTATCCGCATCTTCTATCAGGATAATTGCGTCCTAGACTTTAGCCTTAAGTCCTTACTTATACTGTGCTATAAGCGCCCTATCATTCCACTTAACCTGCGTGGCTAGTGTTTAAAACTGCGTTATATACTTAATTGCTAAAGTGCGTTGTACTAAGTTCTAAAGTTTTTGTTCCGCTATTATGGTTGCTTTAGGGTCTCTAAATATTTGCGTTAACTGTTCTGCGAATCCGTTCTAACTTGCAAACATATACCGTATATCCAGGTTAGTAGTCGTCACACCGTTTGCTTATATCTCTATAAGGTAAGACTTAAACCACTCTAGAGCTCTTCCTGTTAAGAATAGTCCTGCGTATACTACCTGGTCCGTAGGTATTGCTAACTTCGCTCCTTCTTGTATAACCTTAAAATGCATCTGCGTAAGAAACCCTTTAAGCTTTAACTTCTCTCCTAAGAACCATTTAATTAAAGGTAACTTAACCTTTGCTGCTCCAATTCCATTAATATGTTTTTTAAGTAGCCTGCTATTATCCTATAAGTGATTAACTATTTCCTATAACTAACCTCGCGTAACCACTTAAAAATCCATATCTTCTATACTAGTATCTCCTAGCCCTGAGGTCGTGGCTGCCGTCAACGTCGTTATAACTGGTGCTTTGGGTGGCATATTATTTAACTTTATTTAATACCGTAACCTTAGTAGTGAATGTGTAACGGAACCTTATAGTAGGAACTACGGTGGGTCCTATTATTAGGCTGGGTATATAGGTAAGAACAGTGTTAACAACGTAATAATAACTAGTGGAGTAGTTACCTAATAGATTAACTCTAATTATATTTTAAGATTCACTACGAAGAGAGAACTATCTAGGTAGGGACTGTGGTCCTTTAAATACATAACCGTACGCCTAAGAAATCCCTTCGCTCCGTGAGGTACGTGTTGTACGTGAGGTATATACATTTACTACATTCTCTGCGTTCCTCACGTAGCACGTTATATAACTCGGCTACTATTCCTTGTTACATAGTTCCACCGGATCCATCCTGGACCGTGCCTGTATTAACCAACTAGCTTCCTCCGACTCCTCCCCAAGTAGTCGTAACATCGTACTTAAGCTGTCCGTAATAAGAACTATCTATGGTAGGGACTAAGGTCCTTTAAATACATAACTATACGCCTAAGAAATCCTCTCTTATACGTGAGGTATGTATGCTCTATCTACTCCGTTATAGATTATATAGATCATATAGATCACATAGATCACGTCACGTGACCTTGGCTACTATTCCTCATCACATGGTTCCATCGGATCCATCCTAGACCGTGCCTATATTAACTAACTAGCTTCTTCTAACTCTTCCCTAAGTAGTCGTAATATCGTACTTAAGCTGTCCGTAATATCGAGGGCGTAAGGAGGTGATATACCTACGCGTAGCTGACATAAGCTGTACGTAAGGTGTACGCGAGAGCATAGGGCTCTCCTATAGAGGCCCCTATAATGGGGTTCTGTAATATAGTGTATATTATTATAGGCACTACTAATATCTAGGCTAAGTATTAATACTATAAAGTCCCTTCGCATTGCCTATGCGGATTTAATAGTGGTAGTAAGTAATATAAGTGCTAATAGTGTTAAGCGGTTCTTTCTTACCCCTATTTAGCTTTATAGTAGTAGGGCGTATTCCTTAGCTATATTTACTATATGGTTCGCTATTACCCTTTTTAAGATCTTACTAAGGGTATTTTCTAAGGTAATAGGGCGGTAGCTTTCTAGGGTTAAGTAGTCTACTTTACCTTCTTTTTATAGGATAACCGTTATTATAGCTCTACTAAGTTGTGGGTAGTAACCTATAGTAAAGTATACTTTAGCTATATCTATAAGCTAGGGTGCTATAAATAGTCCGCAGATCTTTAAAGCCTTATTTAGAATCCTATCTAGTCCTAGTACTATATTATTTAATAAGTAGCTAATAGTTCTAGCTATTTCCTCTATTATTATATTGCTGTTAACCTATAGGTAAGTTACTAGTATTTTACCTATAATGTTACTAAGGTTAGCTAGAGCTAGTTAGAGGAAGAATCTTTTTATAAGGATCTTAGCCTTCTTATTATTGTTATTAATAGCCTATAATTCCCCTACTTTTTATAGGGGTAATAAGTATAAGTCTTTTACTAGGCGCCCTACCTTTTTCTTTACCTATTTTACCATAGCCTAAAGGCCCTTATTATAGGGGAGGCTTAGGTTAAAAGTATACTTATTTATAAACCGTCTTTAGTTATTCCTTACTTCTTTTTTTAAGGTAAAAAATAAAATGGAGACCACGCATCAGGAAATGGAGGTTCCTTTATAGGCAAGGCGCGCTCGCTTCCCTACCCTAGTTTGGCCAAGACCCAACCTCAACCTCAACCATAAAAGGCCTTCTCCCTCGCTACTTTTACCCTTATGCTCCATCTCCTCTTTTCTTTCCCGCTACCATGCCACCTCAGACTCTAGCTATCAGCCATAAGGCATTTTCCATCCCCTTAGCGTCTATATAGGTGCTCTGCCCGCCTTCCCTAATCTCCGCATGTTTTATACTAACGATCACCCAGCGCTGTAACTCTTTGGCCCTTTCTATGGGATATATTTATACTCTCTCCTAGTGTTAATGTATACTTTAGTGCTACCGTATTCCTCCTTTCTTCTCTCCTCTCTCCTCTCCTCCTGCCCACGTCCCCTACCGATTAGTGCACTAGAATGACATTTCCGTTTATCCTCTTCTTTACCTCCGCCTCTAGCAGTGTCTTGGGTGTGACTACAATATACAACTCAATCCCTATCGGAACAGCTATAAATGGCTATAAGGCTGTGCCGAGAACCGCCTAGTAATGGATTATACGGGTTATAGCTACTGCAAGCTACGGGACACGTTAGGCAGTGTTGCATTACAGCATCACAATAAAGGCGAAGCTAGACGCTAAAGTAGATCCTTAGCGAAACCACAGACTAATGCCAGTTACTTAGCTTGGTTAAAGCTGTGCCGCTAAAAGCTAGAAGCCTTTGCCCTCCTTAACACCTTTTTAACCTAGATTTAGACCTTACTTTTCCCTAATAATTAGAGGATTATATTGCGATTAAAGAAGCTGCCGGGCTTTAGTTTAATCTAGCCCCCTATTTAGCTGAGGAGGTATAGGTTATATAGAAATATCCTTTATATAGACCTAAGACTTGCAAGGCGGAATCTAGGGGTAAACGGCCTATCTAGTAGTATAGCCTAGCTTCTAGTGGAGCTGGTATTATAATCCTGCTCTTGGCTAACAAATACTAGAGAAAAATTCGCGCATTTAATCTCCTAACGGAGATAGACTTCATGCGGTAGCTGTATCAGCTAAAAGGGCCGAGATAGATATAGGCGTAATCGCCTAATCTACTCGTGCTATCTGCCCCCTTATGTTATTTGTGACATCCGGCTATAGGCAAGGGTAAAAGCGAGGCTTTTGCGCATATTTAGGAGGTTAAGCAGCGGCTATAAGCTCCGTAGAGTATAACTAAGGAAGTTCCTTGGATCTAGGGGAGAGATTTAAGGATACCCTTATTACTTAGAGTGTCTTTTAATACTTATAGTAGAATTACGGCACGCCCTTTACCTGTTTAATACTAGGAATTATGGTCTCGTGGAGGATCTAGCGCGGAGGATCCAGCTCGCTGGTATATTAGGGTGGAAAACGGATACATTAGCGCTAGCCCTAACTCTAAGGAATAAGGGTAGAGGAGGCACTTCGCCACCAACCTCCTTAATAGGGAGGCTTAGTGCGATGCCCCTGTTAGAGGCAAAATGTGCTAGCTTAGTTAGTTAGGTCTTAATTATAGTTTCCTAATAGGCGTTAATCTTGTAACAGTTTAAGCCTGTGCAAACCTTTATGCATTGCAAATAGTAATTGCTAATGGAGCGTAAATTACATGTTTTAATTCACTATTAAGCTAGTAGGGTTATTTTAGTATAGATGCTGCGGATATAAGCTAGTAGCGAAGAGGAGACTAGCGTGGACTTAAAAGCCTAGCGTGACCCGTCCTTTAGGGCTATTAGAAAGACATAAAGCAATAACAACTCTAACAATAATAGCGGTAGTAATAGTGGCATCTTCTTAACCCCTTCGCTTTCATTTAGAAATTTCACTTAATAATATTAATTTCTATACTACACCCCCTGAAAAACCAAGGGCTTCTTAGTATTATATAATTATAGCCCCTAAGAAAAGCACGAGCAGCAAACCTAAAAGGAGAAATAGGGGAGTATTTCTTTTCCCCCTAAAAAGCCAAGAAGCATTAAAAGCTTGGGCACTTAATAGCATGTTATTCCACCTAGGGCCTTAATTTTAGAGATTCCGTTTAATAAAGCGCCTATAGACCCTATATATAATTACAAGAAAGCTTATAAGAAGTATTATAAGGATAATAAGGATAATAAGGACAATGAGGAAGATTTCTATAGGGATAGAAATAACAGTTAAGTCTCTAGAGGAAGTTAAGGTAATTATCCCCTATAATTACCCTACTACACTTTCCCTATTCCCCTAGTAGTTGTGAATATATATATCTAACGACTAGCAGAAAATCTAATAATTATTAAAGATAATATAGCTAATCTAGACTTGAAAGCTAAGGGTAACAAAGCTAATAACGCTAATAATAAAGCTAATAAAGCCGATAATTAATTAACACCTTATATGCGCTTCCCTTTTTAATTTATAATAGCCTTATTTAACAATTAGTAGATAATGGAAATAATAATAGTAATAAGGACAATAAAGATAATAAGGAGCTGCCTTTATTAAAAGCGCTAGAAGAGGAGGTACACGTACCTATATATAACTATACTATACCCTTAACGCTAGACGGCAATTAAACGGATAATTTAGCTAAGGGGCGTTATATCAGAACTGCTCTGCAGTTTAGGTAAAAGCTTAGGATATTAGTGGCTGCTAGTTAAAAGTCTTTAGGAGCTAAGAAGTTAAAAAAGTAGAGGTCTAATTAGCTTAATTAACTAGATAGCATTAATTATATCTCTAATACTTCCATTAGTAAGAGCGGCGAGAGTGTACAACCTAGGAAGTAATAAAGGTTACCTACTTTCCGGAGGACCACGCCTTCTGGCTCTCCCACCCTTAGCCTTAACAACGGTGACAGTATTAAGGAGCGAGCGGTCTTTGCTACGCAGCCCACTAGCTCCTCCCCCTGGCACTATATATCTCCTTACAATACTAGACCACCAGAAGATGGGGCTAATAATAGTTATAATTCTAACAACCCTACCAAAGAGAGTAGCAGGGGTGGCGAGGGCGGTAAGGGTAGTAATAGTCTACATCCCTAGAAGCAATAAAGGCCACCCGCCTATTATAAAGACTTGTCTTCTAGCCCCCCTATCCCTCCTATCCTTAACCTCAACTCTTAATACCTATAAGTTAACTAGTAAGCGGTATCCACTCTATAGCTTGCCAGCCCTTTGCTTTAGGAGCCTACCCTTCTCTATAGCATTAAACCGTCTTATAACGAGGCTAGCAATTGTACTTACAATAAGGACAAGAACGGTAACAGTAGTGGCGTTATTAATAACCAAAGCGACGTTTTAAACCCAGAGCCTACTATAAAGCGTTATACCTGGACTAAAAAAGACAAAATTAATAAAATAAGCTTGGATAATAAATGGGAGATTAATAATATTCTAGGGGAAAGAATAACTAAGTTAGGGCGCAAATATAAGGTAGCTTAAAAGCCCACCTAGGTTTATAAGAGCGGGCTTTCGAATTTTAAAGATGCCCTTAAGTCTTACTAAAGACGCGTTCGGCAAGCCAAAGCTAGATCGTTATAGGTGTACTCTTTTTCCAAAGTTATAAAAGTAAAGGGCAGGGTTGCCGTGCAGAAGAGACAGGGCTAGTAGTATAGGCGTATTCTTGTGTTTTAGTTAGTCCTGCGGAAATAGGAAGCTAGGGTTTGTATTTAGTAGTCCAATTATTTAAGTGCATTTTCTTAAGGCGGTGTTGCTATATACAGCCGTTTTTATCTAAATTTCGCTGCTAACTTATCTGTATTATATATATCTAATCAAAACGGAGCCTTATAAGTTGTGAGACTTGTTATATTACTAGGCATTATAGCACCTATTTATTTATATCACGAATCCTCTTTTACCATTAACATACTTAAAATATTTTGTTAAATTATAAACTTCTCTATACTTAAGATGTGCTAATCTACCAAGATTACCGTCTAATATAAAAAGTACTGGAAGAGACTAAAACATTCCTTAAAGATAAATCGCATTGTCCCCTACCCTAGCGCTATTATATAAGGCAGATAAGCGTGTCCTAACCTAACACCTATAATATAAAGTACGGCGTAGTTTAGGAGCTCGCTAATAACTAGAGATTGTTTAGCATGTCCTAAATAAAGGATGGTTAGTATATTACACTATATATAAGGATAGTAAGACTAATGGACTTATAAAGCACAAACTTACCTTTGTTATATTAACGCCAATAACGCCTAAGAAATGGGTAAAGTATAAATCTAGATAAAGAAGCCTTTAGATTTTCAAGCTAAAGATAAGATTTCATAAACGTTAAAAGGAAAGCCTTAAGAGTGTGGAGGAAATGCCGCGGCGCTATTACTAGGGATAGATTCCTTAAACCTGCAAATAAGTTTAGATAGTTAAAACTCCTAGTTTTATAAATATACCTTACTTACCCATTTCTTTAATAACACCATCTATATGGTTATATTTACCGTTTTAGTAGCCTTTAATAATGACTCCAAACGCCCCTAGGGACTTTAATTCGGGAAATATTCCTTATTTATAATAATCCTCCATATTATTATTAGAAAGTTCGTAAAAGGCAATATAATGTATTAAGATATAATAACAAGCCGATCTAAAGGCAAAAATTTCATCCTTTTAAGGCGTGCTTAGATACGGAGGTTAGGCTCAAACTAAGTATAAAGTAAAAAGAGAAGATCTATTAATTAATAAACTAGCGAAGTTAATTAGCTTTACGTTCAAATGTTTATCTAAGAGAATGTTATAGTACAAAATATCACCGTATATAATACCTCTAGAGTAAACATATTTAAAAATATCTGCAAGCTATAAAATCTAACGCATTTATAAAGTTTAATTAACGTTATTACTTCTGTCCTAAAGAAACCTATAGAGCTAGCCGTTTAGAGCGTGTTCTAGATATATTACCATACGGTTATCCTTCTAGAAAAGTTCGCTGCTATAGTATTGTAAGAGTCTATTATGTTAACCGAGTCTCTTATAGATCTCCTTTTCAACTTTAATAAAGCGTTAAGAATTCGCGTCGTTTAGAGCTTTAATAACCTCGTTTTAAAGTTTATCGCAATACACAGTGCCCGAAATTCCCTAGCCAATAAGATTCTCACAGCTACAGCTAGGGGGTGGCACTACGATAAAGTCCATAGTGTTAAAATAGTAAGGGCTTTAAAGGGGCGGCAAAATCCTAGTATCTGGCCGACTAATCTATTATTCACCCTAGATTTTAGACGCTATTCTTAAATAGGATTAGTATTTATAGCAGATGCACTAACCCTGTATTATCTGGATCCAGTTAGTATAAATAGCAATGCATTTTCTCTAGCGTTTGTTATTTACGCTAGTCTGGTTATAGGCTAGCTATAGAGAATATAAGGCTAAAACTATATTTACAACCTAGCCAGCTAATTTAAATTACGTAATATAGCTAAAACTAAACGGCAGTCCGAATAATATAAAGTCGGGCATTAATAATTAATTAACTTATGCATATAACATAAAGGCGCATAAACTGGCTATAGTTAATTTGCCTTATAAATAAGAATAAGCTACAAGAATCTAATCCTTATAAGATATTTTAGTTAGTAGAGGGGCTATATATCCAGTGACTTTAATACACAGCTAAAATGCGCATTATAGTAGACGCCTTACCCGTTATTTGGCTGGTGGCCTAATTATACACGTAATGTTCTACGCTAGAAAGCTTTAATAGTAAGGCAGGGCAAATCCGGCCGCAGCTTAGCCTAAGAGGTAGCCGCTTAGCAATTCTTTTATATAAGCCTTCCTATCGGGCACTAATAACTAAGCAGCTATAAACCTATTAACTGTAGTAACACCTCTATTTTCTCTTATAAATTTCCTTTAACCCTACTTTGCTAATTATTTACAGTGCAGTTCTATAAAGCTGCTCTTTATTTAAGCCTACAATCCACCTCTTTTTATATTTTTTATATTCTGCCTCTTATAGTTATCTAGCAATTCTATTCTTGCTATTAAGGTAAATATTAGCTTAGCTATTCCGCATAGCATATGCCTAATTACTTACATCTTTTATAATAGTTGTGCTTTAATGCGCATATACTTTATAGCCTTTTATTCTAAAACAAATTCCTAAATCAGCCGCTATTTCTCCTTAGACGGCTATCCATAATTAAAAACGCTTTATAAAAGACAATATTTACTTAATATTTTACGTCCACAGAACACCTCTCCTTTATAGCCACTAGTCCTGCTAACTTGCGCGGTTATACTTCTAGCTACACAGATCATGTCCACTAAGGCTAGGGATAAGGCGCTTAGTGGGAAATAGGAGACGATCAGAGGTTATATATTTAAGATAACGGAGGACATAACTATAACATTTAAAGGCGGATTATGTAATATTAAAGATAGCAAAGGGAAGCTAGTTAAAGCTTTAGGTACAGAAGATAGATAAGTAATAAGAGAGGTTCTTACTAGGTATAAATATTATATAATAAAGGCACGGATTAAGTTAGAAAAGAGGTAGTAATAAGTAGTAACCTAAAGCAATATATGCCATTTATTTATAGATAAGAGTTAATCTCTAGCTTCTTCTATGGCATTTTTTAAAAGCTCTAGAGTATTTAGGTCCCCTAAACTAAATAAATTAAAAATGTTTTATCTATAACCGTAACTAATCCTAAGTACAATAAGAGCGTCCTTATTATCCTTTTTTAGCATATATATAGACAGGCAATTTATAACCGCTAGTCCTCCTCTCTCCTTTTCCTTTCTCTATAAATTGCTCATCTATATCCCGGTGCGAAATGGCTTAGGGAGATTTTTAATCATATAGTGCCTTATAAATAAGAAAGAAAAGTACTGGCCCTCCCCTAGTAATATTAGATTTCCTATTTAATGTTAACCATAGATGCAATATCTTATTAAAGGTCATTTTATAGACCTAAAGTTTGCTATAATTCCAACCGGGGATACTTTAATAATGGTTTATCTATAACTTAATAATACACTAGCACAATAGCGCTTAGAGGACTCTTGGAAGAGGCGTCTATCTTAAATAAGCATTTATATATTAAATTTGGGGAACAAGGTGTCCAACCATTAGTTTTAGGATTATTAGACAAGATTATACTTTTCTTTTATAATAAATCTTACTTTAGGATATATAAGCAACCAATTAATAAACATCTAAGACTTATATACTAAGCGTTTAATTAGCGTCCTAAGGGATTAGAGCTTTAGAATTCCTCTTTAATAACTAAAAGTCTTAGGCTAATATTAAGGGTTCCTCTAATAATATTTATTAATAATTCATTTAAAATACAAGGCTCTTTTATACTAGTAGAGGGATCCACCTCTAAAGATAGATGTTTTAGAGGCGAAGGAATTAATATATTAATTAAATTAACCTTATAAAGTGTACTAGCAGCAACTGTAAGACCGTAGGGGTGGGGGCAATTCTCCCACCATTCTTAAAGCTCTTGGAGGAGGTTTTTTACCAATACCGTTGCCAGCCTTAAGATAGGCGCTGCTAAAGTATATAGGAGGAATACTTTAGGACCTAAGCTAATAAAAACGTCTGTTAATAGAGTATGTGCACGTAGCCTTATACTTCGTCGCGCCTTTAAACGTTTCCCTAAGAATGTCGCGTTTTCTTACAGCACCTTAAGGCATGATTTAAACGCGTCGTTCTGATAGGAGGGTAATGGATATATATTAGCATTAAATGTCTTTCTTTTTTCCTTAAGAAGCTCGTAAAACCAGTTATTTAACGCCATTGGAAGTTTAACTAAGAATAAAAAGAAGGATAAAGAGAGCCAGGACAAGAAAGAGCGAGATAAGAAAAGACGGGAAGAAAGAGAAGAGAAGAGATAAGATAAAAAGAGAAGAGACAAAACAAGACAAGATAAGACGAGACCGGTTAACCTAATTATATGCCACTTCCCCTAGCTAAACAATGCACAGCTAGATCACTTACTATAATCCAGCCAGCATTGCTGGTACCAATTCTGCACTTATATCTTTAATTCGACCTAAGACATTGCCTATCTCCTATATATCAATTAGAGCACTTCCATACTTTAGGCAATGTCTTTTTTTAAGCTCGCTTTAGTGCCGGAGTTGAAATCCCGTATATAAGCTAGGGGACTATTTCTATAGGTATAGCAAGCACGTATACCATGGCTTTATTTACTATAACGGAGATGATATTAACATGTCTTAACTAAAGTCCGCTAGGATTAATTGGGGAGGGTAGTTTATTACTAAAAGAGGGGTGTAGACACACCCGTAGCACAACTTATATTGTATAAGAAAAGGGCGGATCTGGCCTAAAAAACAATACCATCTAGCTCCTCTTTCTACTTAGCTCCTTCTTTAGATTAATGTCACGTTACTAAAGCTTTATAGAGCAGCAATACCAGTTATATCCAAGCCCGTTACGCCAGCGCCTTTACTGCCTTATAATAGTATAAACATCCCCCCTAGTAGCCTAAGCTAAACGCATCTATATTATAAGCAACTAGCGCAGCTTCTTCTCTCTCAAACGTTTATAACCGTGTTAAAGATACTCTAGGTGGTCTAACCTCCTCTACCTCCTTTACCTCCTCCACCCCCCCTATAAGTTTAGGGGTTAAAGAGATACCCAAAGTAAGAGATTCCAAGGTTAAAGTTAAGGTGTTAAATAAGATATATGCTTATGAAATCCCCAAAACATACTTAGAAATACGCTAATGCAGCGTCTACTATAGCTGGGACAAATAAAGCTGCTAGTATAAGACTATAGAGACTTCGCCAGATACGTTAAGTAAGCGTAATATACATAATCAGTATATTTATATCCTTAGAAAGAAATTTGGTCTATCTCTTAGGTGCCTTTAAACATATTAACTTAGATACTGACTTTAAGCTAGAAAAGGATAAGAAAGACTATAATACATACCTAAGTATAAATTTAGGAGAAGTGAGAGACGCCTTATAGGTAGTGCTAAACAGCGTATAAGCTATCTCCCTTTGGGAAGACAAGCCTATAGTAAGTGGACCTTTATATAAATATAGCTAATTTTAATTTAACTTCTAGATTCCTATAAACCTTATATTTAATTTCCTACCCTAGTTAAAAACATACCAGGAGAGTTTTTCTCCCAACTTAATTGGCGCTAAGCACCTTTAGGGGTTACTAAGATTCCTTAAAGACTATTTCGCGCCTATAACCAATAGTCTCCTACCGCTTCTGGACTATGGCGAAATTAATTTTAATCTTCTTTAGGCCTTATTTAAACCAAATACGCACGTCCTTATAATTTGCGAAGGCTCGGATCAACCAAGATGCCTTATATATAATTTAGGCAACTTTAAAACCTTACTTTTTAACGAAAAGAGCTTCGAACTTGACTGTCACTATTTTAGCTATAATAGGAAGGCGTTTAGCGAGGTAAAAACCACCTTCTCTATTCCGGAATTCCGTTTAACTATAAAAATTACATCTCTTAAGGTATTTCCGCTGGAGCATTATAAGAGGCAAGCCGAGATAAAGCAGGATCTTATTAGCAATGGCCGGAAGTTTGTATCTTTAAGAGGCATTAACCACCGTAAATATAAAGGGATCGCGTTTTTCTAGACCAAAGATAGCCTGTTAAGATTTTCTACAAGCGGCCGCATTATGGTGGACGCGATAGCATTTCATTGTTAGAATTCTAACTATAGCAAGCAACCAATCGCTATAGATATATATGGAATTGGCGTATACGATCAAGGGACCAATTAGCAAGGCAATATAAAGAATTAGGGTTTAGTTCCTAAAGAGATAGGAGATAATAAGTACCTAATCTATCCACCAACAGCCCTAGCCTTTAGTTTGGTAGATAAAAAATAGGGTTAGACTTTCTACACTCTTTTTCTAGAGCTAGCGATGTACTAATACAAGCACTAATAGGTGAATTTGCTGTCGCTAATATTAAGGACATTAATTAGAATGCCTTAGTATTTAAGTTACTCGCAATTAACAAGGACAAGAAAATGGTGCTTTAAGGACTTATAAAGAGCTACTAGTCTAGGTTTAGGAAATTAAAGTTTAATAATATAATTAAAGGGAAGGGGAAAGGCCTAGTTTTTTTACTACAGTAAGTTTTCTAGCAAGGCATTAGCTGTTTTAAAGGCTGACTATTTCAGTGGCCCACCTGGGGTGGGAAAGACGTTAATAGCTAAAGCACTTGCCAAATCTCAGAGGAGACCCCTCTATATGGTTTGTTCCCCCTTATAAGTATATTTATATACCAGTCTAACCATAAGAAGGCTTATATAGGAGACCTTAATACAGATCTAGCCCGTTTAGAACAAAACCTGGCTCTAATAGTTGAAAACGTTTACCGCTAGAGCGCTATCCTTTTTCTAGACGAGGCCGATATCTTTCTTATAAAAAGAACTTTAAATAATATTTAACGTAATAGCCTAGTATCCGTCTTTCTATAATAGATGGAGTATTTCCAAGGCATTATATTTCTTACAACAAACAGGATTACCGTATTTAATATAGCTATACAGAGCAGAATATATCTTGCACTTAGATATAATAAGCTAAAAAAACTAGCAAGAGAGTAGGTATAGAAAAACTTCCTAAAGCAAGCCAATGCTGCTGCCAATATCTCTAGAAGGGATATGGAGTGGCTTTTAGACCATTAATTAAACGGAAGACAGGTAAGGCAATATTTAAGTAAAAGTTTTAAGCCTAGTGTTAATATACTATATTAGATTAAGAACACTATACAGATTAGCTATAGCTTGGCTAAAAGTAAAGGGGAGAAACTTATATATAAGCATTTAGACAAGGCTCTTACGTTAAATAAAGATTTCAAAAGTGACTTTAAAGGTGCTGGATTAGTTAAGAATATAAACTCATATACATAGATTTGCTTATATATATATAGCATTAAATGTCTTATAGATCTTGTAGCTAGTAGTATTATTACTTATTACTTTCTTGAAATTACTTGCTTGCTCCTATAATAACAAGGCCTATACGGTAGGCTATAGTATGGGCGAATCGCTCGTGGATCTAGAAATAGGAGAACAAAAGCTACAGGGCATTAGTTCCCGTAGGGGAGTAAAAGATATAAGCATTAGTTCCCATAAGGAATTAAAAGCTATAAGGCAATAAAAAAAGGGGGTAATAATCCCTATAGAGAACCACAAGCTGTACAAGATTAGTTTCTATAGGGGAGTAGAAGAAATCGCCATTAGTTCCTATACAGCAGTAAAAGCCATACGGGAGTAGGAGCTATAGGGTATAGTTCTTATAGGGTAGTTAAAGATACGGTTACTATATATAGGAACGGAATTTATAGGGGATTTGTTCTATAGTAGATTTAAAAATAGAAGAACGGAAGCCATAGGGCATTGGTTCCTGTAGGGGAGAGGAAAATATAGCTATAAGCTCCTATAGGGGAGCAAAAGCTATATAGGAATGTAAGCCGTAGGGGATTAGTTCCCATAGGGCGGTAGAATATATGGGTATTGGCACCCGTAGGGGATTCGTTAGCGCAGGGGATTTATTGCCGTAGGGGATTTATTACCGTAGGGGAGTAGATCCCGTAGGGGAGTGGATCCTATAGGGGATTTGTTAAAGTAGGGGATTGGATCCCGTAGGGGATTATTAAGAGTAGGGGATTGGTTCCCATAGGGCGGCGAAATATATAGGCATTAGCTCCCGCAGGGGATTTGTTTAAGTAGGGGACTTATTTAGGTAGGGGATTGGTTAGAGGAAGGGATTAATTCTCCTACGGCCTCTATTTAGGCGGCATAAGGTGGCTTCTAATAGGCTAGGGAGTAGATTGCATATTTTATAGAAATATAAAGCCTATATAGGATAGTAGGGTGTGGGGACCTAATAATCTGGCGGAAGATTAGGTTATCCGCTTTTCTAGGTTTATTTAGCCCTGGCGACTCGCCCTACGCTATTTTATATACGTTTTGACCAAGGCTGCTGCCTAGCCTTAGCCGCCCAAATCTTTAGTTATGCTGTGGAAGAGTATAGGATAATAAAATATTATTCTATCTACTCTACTAACACCTTTAGATCCTTCTGTACTTGCTAGAGTATCTTCTTTATCCTAAAATATAGCTCTAGATTATCCTTTTCCCACCTCCTACTATTTAGAAACACTACTTTCTAGAGCCTATTAACCTAGGGGACTAATAACTAATAGTACGGCGTAAAGTACTCCTCTGCTATTTTAATAAAATCACCTTTATAAGCTACCTCTCCTTTTTTTAACTTAGCTAGCTCTTTAGTGTCCATATAATTCCACTTCTTAAACCTTAGGATAGGCTTGTACTTCTTATTTAGACCCTTATAATAAATATATATCTAGAAAAGTACCTAGAAGAACAACTTTAAATTATGCCTAAAGGAGTGTTTCTCGCCTAGAAGCACTCCTATAGCCATAAACGCTCTTATACTGGTCTTGCCCTATGCTCCTAAAGGTCCTTCTCACTTCTCTTTAATCGCGAGATTAAGATCGATTAAGAATAACTTTTAGGAGGGATTATTGTCTTTCTCGTTTATTAAGAGGTTGCCTATTAAAATGTCATATTAGAGGATGTCAGCCTGCGTATATAAAGACTTATATCCTTTAATGCCACCCTTTAGCGCAGCAAGCATTGCAGCCGGAGAGCTTGCCTTGTAAAGAGCCTTTCTATAGTCGCAGGTAATAACGCGTCAATGCACCCAATTCTATATAATAGGGCGCTTAATCGGAGAGCTCAAACATGGGCGCTTGTTGGGCGGTAATGGGGCGTTAATATAGCTAGACGACCTCTTTCTACTAGTGCTTTGGCCTTTCCTTATACTACCTTATACTCTAGCTACGCTTAAAGGCACCATTGGGCTTTTAGGCTTATAGTTTATCACTTAAGTAATATCCAACCCCTTATAGATATTAAAGATGTCATCATCTTATCCACCTATATAAATAGTCCCATAGTAATAGTACTTGGCTATGTTAATCACTCCTTTCTCTGCTACCTTATATAGCAGTTCGCCTTCTTCCTTGCGCTCTAGGTACTGCTATAAGTCTTTAATAACAAGAGGTATCTTAGAGGTGTTACTCTTATAGTACGCTTTCTAGTAAGTTGTCGCCTAATCGGCAATATAGGGTGCCCGCTTTATAAGTTCATTAAGGATAAGACGCTTGGTCTAATTGTTGCGTATAACCTTAATATATTGTTTACCGTCTAATGTTAAAATGGTAGGGTCAAACCCGAGCTGCTCTTTATTTATTAAGAGAAACCCTAACATCGCTAAGGTAAATTGTAGTCCGTCTTTATTAATATTAAATGGTAATAATACGATGCCTTCTACCTGGTTATACTCCTATAGCCACATAATAGATCTATAGAGGGTAAAGCCTAAGATAAAGTAACGAGTATCCTAAGCGGCAAAGACTTCTCTTATATATTTTCCCAAATCAAACCATGCCTGCAAGGCTATATTAGTGTTTAGATTACTTTTTAGCTCTCCTAGTATAAGTATATACAACCAATGGCATTAAGAGCTTTCGCTAGCTATTGGATTATCCATAAAACCAATATCTAGCTTTCGCTTTGCTATAGACCCTTATAAGGGCTGCTTAGTGTGTGCGATAAGCGTTTATTATGTCTTTAGGGCGGACCCGTACTCCTCTACAAAGCCCAAAAATAATTTAATTAGGTTATTAAACCACGCCAGGACATTATCTTACTTTGCGCTTTTAGGCCAGTTACGCCAGCCGCCCTTAGCATATAGTGGATTGTCCCCTTCCTTACATTTCTTAAAAACGGCAGCGCTTGCCTCTTTAAGACCTTCTACTCCCCTAAAGAATACTTTATATAAGCCAGGAATCCCTACGTAAAGAGGGCCTAGCTCCTCCTTTAAAATATAATCCACGTATTCCCTACGTTTAGACAAGTTAGTAAGGCTACTTATATTACGCAGATGCGGGGTTTAAACGTAGAGTGGCAGCAGTCGGGGTAGGGGGGTGGACTTTATAATAGTAGCATATACCTTTTCCTAAATAACCTCGTTAGATTCAATGCGGAGGATTGCATTTAGAAGAGGCAGGAACCGCTTAATGTCAAAGTCGTTAGAACCGACCGCTAAATTAAGTCTTAATAGATTAACAAAAAGGCTTTTATTGCCGCTATTAGATGGCAATAAACGAGAAGTATAAAGGCCCTATAGAGCTAGTATTAGATTAAGCAAAATATTCTTTAGTTCTGTAAGCGTTAGATAGAAACTTATAATAGGTATATTAGCAATTACCTTTATTACCTATCTAGTGTAACGAGTCTAAAGAGCTAGAGATATCTAGATCCTAATAAGCCAAGTTAAATAAATTGTAAAAGTCATTTAGTCCTTCTTTAATAGGTTTTGTTTTAATTATCCCTAATCTAGAGAGATTTATCATTGTAGGCAAACGCGCCAAAAGCTACGTTGGGAGGGCCAATGTGGTAGGCAGGTAGGTAGGCAGAAAGGGTAGATTAAAGATGCTAGTATATAAGGACGGTATAATAGCAGATAAGTGCAGGGAGGTTAAAAACACATTAGTGGTATCTTACAATGAGGAAATAACTAGGGAGAAAAGTATAAGAAAGAAAGCAAGGTACGAGCAAACACGAGAATTAAAGATTAGGTGTGAAAAAGTTAAGCTAACCTAACGCGGCTTAGACTGAGGCTTTACAGGGCTTAGTTAAATACTAAGCTATAATAGGTAGGTAGCGTTTTCTGGTCTATAACTAGTTATACTTATTGGTTTTAGTTTATTCCGCAACACATAAGGCTCTAATACAGCGGAGCTCTTATACAGCAAGGCTAAAGGGGCGCCTAAGAACGCTAATAAACAATTACTAGTCCTAAAATGAGCTAAATCTAATATACTAAATACAGATATAGTTAACCTCTTTTTATAGCGGTTAATTAGCCTATTTTCTAAAAACAGGTTTTAGTTCCCAGAACTAGATCTAGTACACACAGACTCCCCCTCTGCTAGTATATATTGCAAGGGAAACGCATTGTTATTACTATCTCCTTAGCAACGCCTTATTTATTCCCTTTAGAATATAACCCTCGCTAGTGTCTATTTTATATGGGTAACAAGCGTTTATCTCCATTTATTTACACTAGATACAAAAATCCCCTACAATATACCCCTTAGAATTAGACTAAATTAATAGCAATTCCCTCCTAAGTTGGTTAGGTTTTAATGTGTCTTATTAGCTCTGGGGCATTGTAGACCTTATTGCTTTTTTAAGAGAAGCTGACTATAACAAGCATTACAGTAAAGGTCGTCCTATTGATTATGGCGTGTAGCTACAAGCTTCGCCGTCTTCTACTTATTGCATTAACGGTATATAAAACTGGTAGACAAAGCAAGCTAATATAATATCCATTTACCTCGCGGTTTATATTACTTCACCACTTTAAATAAGGGCGGCACTATGTTTTGGTCACTGGGTTCCTAAAGGATACCAATAACGTTAGTGTCTTAGGAGGGCTCTAAAGCCATTTTCTTTATAAGAGGATATGTGGATAAAATATACTAAATCTTAGAGGGCAGTAGGAGTATAAATACCGCTCCTTACGTTCTTATAACGCTAGGGCCGAAAAGCGGAAATTCTTAGGTATAACTAAATTATAATTATATTAAAGCTTATCCATAACCTAGGCTTTAAGGTATGTGTCCTTCTTTAACGTATCCTATAGCGCTTAGTATTTGTTTAGCAATATACAAACACGCTTCCAAGTGTTATCCCACAATTGGCCTTAGTAGTGCAGTTATATAAGACTAAGCAGGCGGCAAATACGGTAAAAAGGAGGTCGTGGAGAAGAGGCAATAAGGACCGTAGCCAGTAAAGAGATTAGTAAAGGTGTTTTATTCTTACGCCATAGGGTGCCAAAAAGGGCTATAAGCTTACTAAGCTAATCTAATCTAATTAGAATAACTCTACGTTTTATAACAAGTCTTTTCTTTATAGAGGACTAAACGAGTTACGGGCTAGCTAACTCATCGCTACTAAGCATATAAAGGTGGAGAACTTATAAGCTTACTGTAAGCAAGTCTCTTAACTTCAATCCAATATGCAAAAACTTGTCTATACACGCAAACAATAACGAGATATTCTTGACATAGAAGCAACTAGATAGAAATAAAACACCAAGCTAAGGAAATTCTAATTAACGCCTTAATTCTTAATGCCGAAAGACAAGAATATAATTGCAAAAATCTTCCTTATAAGAAATTTCTTATACCTTAAACCTCTTAGGATCTCTATTTATAGTAGGATCTACCTTTCTCTTGCGTACCCTTCTCCTTAATATCTCTTCTAATAAATCCTCTAATGCCTTTCCTAGTTGATCTCCTTGCTTGTACGGTTTGCTCCTCTTAGCTATCTCTATTATAACATCTTTAAGTGGTTTGTATATCTCAGCATAATGGCAAAAGAGACGGGGATTCTTAGCATAGTATAATACAAGTCTGTTTAGTAGTATGTCCACGGCTAAAACCCAGGTAGGATACCAGTATATTACTGCGATAGGGCTGAACGTAGATACGAATAATTTATAACTAGGGCTTCGGAGACGTCTTAAGTCCTTTATTATAAAACAAGAAGGCAACTACGAGACAAGATACTTCAGTTATCCACATAAAATCATAGCATTAGAAATCGTTAATATTTTAGATAGGGGAGATACAACTCCAAAAAACGTCGTAAGATTAGCTAAGCTATTCCCTACTTACTTATTAGTATTGCTAAATAAATATAGGTGTTTTATAAACATACCTAGAGGCACCAGCAAACCTTTAATATAAACCTCTTTTAGTTAAGGTAAGTCTATTTTAGCCTCGCTATGGCTCTCTATTAGCTTAGGTAAGACTATTTTAGTTTCGCTACGGCCTTCTAGGCTCTTAAGGTAATTAGCGTACATTTCTGTATCTTCTTATATATTACCCTCCGTATTATCGTCAATTTTATAAGAGTTAACCCTATTAGGTGTTTAAGTAGGCATACAAGGCATCTATTTCTGCATAGGGTTAGAAAGCTGCAATTATTTCTTTTCCCTATTAGCAGATGCTATGTCTTTGTTATTAATGCAATTCTAGGATAATTTAAGGTTTCCAGCAAGTTAACAAACAGGTATATTATCTTTAGGGCGACAGTATATTATAATATTTTTATAAGTACCAATTGAGGACCTATAGGTTATGTTAGCAACGTATCTAAGCTTAGTTAAGGTAATATACATAATATCTGGTATTCTTATAAGGATAGTAAGGGATGTATAGTTAAGAGGTTAAATTTAAAGGTAAGTCAAATTAATGGCATATAAAAACTAGGAGTACGATATTTATATTCCATTTCTCTCCTAGGGCGGAGTCAGGACAGAAGGTAGAAGGGAAAGGCAGAGTATACTAACCGCCCTTTTCTACTTTATATGGTGTCTGTGGTATAATATTTAGTGGCTATAATTACTCTTAGCTTATATATCGTCTATGCCCGAGACTATAGGCGCCTAAAGTAATCCACAAGTAAAGCATTAAGTAAGGCATTATTGGGGGTAGCTATTAGCTAAGCTATTACTAAATTTAAACAGCTGATAATTCCTAACAGACGCTATATACCTTAGCAGGGTTTAGAGGCGTTTATATAAAGTTGTAAACTAGAACTAGAAGTTAATAATAACCCCTAATAACGCCTCTCTTAGTAGGAATAGTATTATATAATCCACTTCCAACGCCCATCCTTCCCGGGGCAAGACACTGCCTAAGCAGTAGACTTATCCTAGCCAGTTAATCTTATATATTAACCCCCTATCTGTGGCAAAGAAGCTATTGGTGCCTTTAGGGTAGTTTAATTAGCATTCTGGCTAAGCCCTTTATAAGCGCTCCGCCTTATATAGGTGGTAATTAACTCCTGTTAATCTGCCTTACGTTAGGGGAGATCTTTTATTTAAAGCGCTAAGTAGCCGGTACTTAGAGGTCTATAGGCTTATTCTATATCCTAATAATATTAACCACGATTTCTCCTTAAGTGGTATTCGCAACCCCAAGTACCTATAAGCGCAGCGTCCCTAAATTATCAGCTAGTAAGTGGACGTTTATAGATAGAGAAACCAACTTTAGAAATAATGGCAACGTAGAGGCGTTAGCTGGTTTAGAAAGTGACTTTAGTAATAAGGATCAAGAATGGGACGCAGAGACATTATATAATAGAGAAAATAGTTTCAGCACTAAAGATCAAGAAATAGGGGCAGATAGTAATAGAGAGGTGTTAAGCGACAAGGCTATATAGGCGACGGTTAAATATAATGGCCTTAACTTTATAGTCTTAAATCTATAAGTAAAGGATAAAAATGTAAAGAAGAGTTCTAATAAAAGCTGGTAAAAGGGTTAAAACTTTAGCCTCTCTTTATTTAGCCTATTACGGAATAAAATAATATTTTACTATTTCTACTAGAGTCTCTACCCGCTTAACTTATAGCGAGCTATAAAGCATTTGTAATAATCTATGCTTTCACTTAAATAAATTTATTTTCTACCTTAAAAGCAATAATAGAAGGCAAATCTATGCTAACAACCTAAGATTTTTTAAATTTCTTATAGACCTAAGACGTATGCCACGTCAGCAACTATTAGTCGTGTTTAAGACTATAGTACTTATAGATTTATATCTTAAGGATATAAACATGTTTTTTTATAGTGTTTTCTTTTTATTTAAATTATTTCTCTACTTATAGTATATAGCGGTTGTTCATCTATTCCAGTATAGTAGGGAGGGGTGGTTGGGTTATATAAGGGGGCTTAAACTTATGGCTACGCTTATAGGGCTGTTTATATAGGAACTTCTCCAAGTGTGTATAAGGGGTCTTTATATAGGAACTTCTTTAATATTTCTAGATCTAGGACTTATATATTTCTTTTTTTTATAGTTCTAGTATTTTCCTAACATTTACTTCCCATTCACATGCTAGGCGTTAATAGAGGGCGCTAAGTTAGATTACCCTACTTACACAATTACTCTGCTTACATAATTACTCTACTTACACAATCGCCTAGCTCGCACAATTACCTAGTTCGCACGATTATCTAGCTCGCATAATCACCCAGCTCGCACAATTACCCAGCTCGCACGATTACCTAGCTCGCACGATCACCTAGCTTGCACAATTACCCAGTTCGCACGATTATCCAGCTCGTACAATTATCTAGCTCGCACGATTACCTAGTTTGCACAATTATCCAGCTCATATAATTATCCAGCTCGCATGATTACCTAGTTCGCATAATTATCCAGCTCGCATAATTATCTAGCTCGCACGATTACCTAGTTCGCACAATTACCCAGCTCGCATAATTACCTAGCTCGCAGGATTGCCCAGCTCCCACAAGCACTATGCTCGCATAGTTACCTAACTCGCATAATTACCTAGCTTGTAGGATTGGCCAGCTTCTACAAGCATCTAGCTTACATAATTAAAGCCAAAGTTATTAAACCTATTAATACCCTATTTATACGCTAGGCGTTAATTAGAGGGCGCTAGGTTAGACTACCCTACTTATATAATTACCTAGCTTATAGGATCCCCTAGCTCCTATAACCTCCTAGCTTATAGGACTAAAGCTACAGCCGTTAAATCCGTTAAGACCCTAGCTATATATTTAGAGGGCGCTACGCCCAACTACCTAGCTCGCTATTTTTATAGAATTCCTTAATTAATTAATAGTGCCTATTTGGAAAATGTTTCCCAATCTCTCTCTATAACAGAAATTTCTTATTACGTAATTCCACGAGGAGATTCCCTTCCTTAACTATCCATACCGGCTCTTTAGCGCGAAAAATAACGTTATAATAGCGCTAATATATACCCTATATTCTCCCCAGCAGGGCTTTTACAATATTATCCTATAATAAAACTATAAGTGACACCTAGTAACCTAGCTCTATAAGGGTTATATCTTTATCGGCTGTCTATACGCCGGTTTTAGACTTTGGCTCCTATAAGGCTTTATTTATAATAATAATCTTTAAAAAATGTTAGTAAAGCTATTAGAAGTTGCATCTAAGAAAAGAAACTAACTAGCAATATACGCCAAAACTCTATATCCAGGTTATAGTGTTGTGAGCAATTCTACGTGTTACTTAACCTGGCAAATATAAGTAACATATAGCCTTAGTAGGATAAGGCATAAGATATATATAGTTAGGTATATCTCTAAAATTTAAGCTAGCGAATACAGCACCTATCTAGCAATATTTATAAATAGAAACCGCTCCTGCCTTAAATAGTATATAATGGCTTTATCTTCCTTTGTCTATTTACCACTTGCTCTAGCATTAAGAAAAAGGCTATAATATTTCTGCTTATAACCTAATATTGGTCTGTTAAACTTAGACAAAATGCTGTCCTAACTATTACTATCCTTAAAGGTCGTGTTTATTAACTTAAATTGTTGCTTAATTGACTAAGGCTTATATGCGGATGCTAAGGGCTTGTTGTTTATGTAAGGGCTAGTTAAGTTACACTTTGTAAAGCGTTAGTGGAGCCTTACTAGGGAAAGACTAACAATATAAACTAACAGTCTATATGGTCTTTAGAGAGCTAAGTTAATTAATATTAAATAGGTAATTGATGCTAGTAGCTCTAGATTAACTATTATTGGTAAGACCCTCGCTAGACACTAAACTAGTCACTCTCCTTAACTTATTAGGAATATCCGTAAAGTAAGCTTCGTCATCTAAATTAGTAGGTTTTATTAATATTAAACATAATGGTAATGGATTGCATTACTAGAGTAATTAATCGAAGTACATCTTGTATTAAAGCTGTAAGAGGTGTAGTAGGAGCGTTAGCAGTAATTAGGAGGACATTTAGCGGAACGCATCTATTTAATAGAGCACTAGGCGGCTAATAAATGCAATAACACTACTAGCACGGCTCCCCCTTAATATATAAGCGCTGCAATTTCAAGAATTTTAGGCGCATGCACGTAAATTCACACTATAGTGCAAGCAGATTTATTCAGAGACTAGAGGACCAATTTTAATTATATACTAAAATCTTAACTCTAAGCTAGATACAAATAACTACTATTAAAGGTCTATAACATTAATAAGTTAACGTGGCTGACTGAATTTAATGGAACACAGTAAGTCTTACGATAAAGCAGGGTAATTGTTATAGGCTTATAACAAAGAGCGAGATACAAAGCTAGAATAAGCCCCTTAGAATATAAAGAGAACTAGTAAACCAACTAGAGGCAAATATAGGGTTAGGGTACTCAGAGAGGCACCAATATAATATTGTTATGCAGAAGGCGGAAGCGGAGACTAATAGCATTAGCCAGTTTTATATCGCTAGCGGTTGATTAGGTTGACGTGGTTAATATAGTTAATAGGGTTAACGGAGTTAACGGGGTTAATAGCCCCGCCTTAGCAGGCGGCACTCGCCTAGCGACACTAAACTTCTTATTTTGACGCCACTACGCATAATAAGTCTTACCGCTAGGTCTAAAGCTAGTAATATATAGGCTATTGCCGGATATTCTAAAACTCAATAGAAGCGGTTTCTGGTAAGTAGGGATATAAGCACAGCCTTAACTTTTAATAATAAAGATTGGCAGACACTTATATAGGAGGAAGCTAAACGACTTCGCTTATTATATTTAACACGCTCTACTTAGTTTAAGATTCCTGTAAATAAACAAAAGGAGCTTTTAGAGCGTTTAAATAACCTACTAGCGGCCGAGAATATACCCAAGGTAGCCACTAAAGTCCTTAATTGGCGTATAGCATAAGCCGTTAGAAAAGCCCATTGTTAGTTTTATTATATTACGGCTAGGATACTTATACTAATTTATATTTAGCTTTATTAAATATAGTATCTGGGGAGGAAGTAAGCGAATTAACTAATTAACCCCAGGTATTAACTAAGCTATATAACCCTGTAAGAGATATAGGACAAGTAACCCATATATTATAGACCCTATAAAGTATAAGAGTGGGACTAATGGAGGGATATTGCTTAGAAAAGCTGTTTTAGTTTTCTAAGTAGTTTATATATTAATGCTAGCAGCCCCCCCACTTCCAGGTCTTCTTACTTAAGGAGGCTTATTTATACTGAACTTTGTTAAAGATATTAGGCTTCTAAAGGGTTAACGGGGAGGTAAGGAGCCAGATAGAAAACGTTTATATTAGTATTAGTCTATACCTAGTGTTAAGACCGATACTATAGAAACCGGCAAATCTACTTAGCGATCTTAACTATTAGGTATTTTTGTTCCCTAAGCCACTTCTTAAGCCTATTAGTCCCTTAAAAATCTCATTTTCTCTAATAAAAACCCCCCACGCCGCACTAATAACGCCTTTCATTATATAAGGCATCCCTTTAGCACGCATATAGGCTGTAGTCTTTAACGCGTTAATTACCAATCCTTCTGGACCACGCTAGGATATATAAGCGGTCATCCTTAGTAAGGACAATACGTACGCCTAGGATTGTTAGAAACCCGCTATAGATATATCTATACCGGCTTCTTACCTAATTTAGAGCTTTAGATAAAGTAGTCTCCTACTATATTACCTATAGTCGCATCCTATCCTAAATCTAAATAAATTAACATTGCTATTCGCCTAGTCCACCTTATCTTAATAGAGAAGCTAGACGCAGTGTCCACAACTACAGTTTGAAATTTAGGCGTAAAGATTATAGAAAAACCTTCTAATTAACCAATTATTCGTTTATGCTCTACTCCTAAGCAAAGATAAGATACTAACTATTTTATAAAACAGACCTAAGAATACGCGTGCGTATATCTAAGGTGTTTAAATAAAAGCAAATCTAGGAACAATTGGTTCCGTTATAACAATTCTCTACACTTCCAGATGGAAATGTAGGTATACCCGCAAAAAACGGCGACTGGTTAACGATGTCTGGACCTAAGCTATAACACGCAATGCTTTAAGCAGCACCTTTAAATATATAAGGGTACCGTTCCTTCCAAGGATATCAAGTTATCTTATATAGGCCGGAACGGCCAATTCCAATATTAGTGTGGCTTCTGCGCGTAACTGCAGAAATTAGAGACAGTACGTAATAAGGCTTAGTATAAGCGTACTAGGCATATCCTTAATTATTTTAATAAAGGATATACTCCTAGCGATTAATGGTGTTTGGAGTTAAAAGGATACAAGGGTAAAGTTAAATAGAATAACTCTTAGCTTCTATCTACCGTACTTCTACAGTCTTGGTTTTTGGATTACAGTGGCAAATATTATAGGGTTCGTAATTTTATAGAGCACTAGGCGGCTGATGAATGCAATAACGCTACCAGTACGACTCCCCCTTAATACACAAGCGCTGCAATTTTAATTTTAGACGCATGCATATAAATTCACATTATAGTGCAAGCAGATTTATTCAAAGACTAGAGGATTAATTTTAATTATATACCGAAATCTTAACTCTAAGCTAGATACAAATGACTACCATTAAAGGCCTATAATATTAATAGGTTGATGTGGCTTCCATAAGAGAGCATTCTACACGCCTTTCTCTTTAATATAGTCCTATAAGTCTTGGAGATTCGCCTGGATTATAGTCTGCAATTTAATTAGAATAAACACCGTATAGGAGATATTAAACATACTTAGACTAGTAATACGTTAGAGCAATTATATATTACCTTAGAGAAAGCAGATGTATAAATAATATCCTATACTTTTTGCCCTTTAGTTCTTCTATAAAGAAGACTAAGGAAATCCTATAGAGACTTAGGGAGCGATTAAATTATGCTATAAAAGAGTAACTTTGCAGTCCTCTCATTTAGGCAAGTGCTAAGAATTTCACTTAATATTATCTTATCAAGTATTCGGGGGACCTATTGGTATATATATACAGGATCTACCGGACCCCTTTGCTGGCCATTTAGGCCTACAGTGATTTAACAAGACGATAGACCAGTGCCAGGACGCTTAAAATTGTCTAATTTAGAAGGTATCGTTTCCTAGCTTTACAAGCTCTCTATAGGACTAATCCTAGTAATAGAAGACGCCTTTTCTAGATCCACCTTAATAGATTGCAGGGTATTCGCTTATTAATAAAGCTTAGTAATTAATGCACTATATCTAGAATCTTAATCCCAACTATAAGCGGCTCTTAAAGTGCTAATAATCTATATAATCTAGCAAGTTGCGGCTTTAACAAGCAGGCTAATAGTTAAATAAGCATCCATATTAAAGCGTAAAGAGCGGCCGCAAATAGTTAGCGGAAATAGGACAAACTAGGGAATGGTTTAAAAGGAGTGGTAAAAATAGTAAAGCAGGGTAGTAACAAATAGAAGATATAGAAGACGCGTTAAGGCAACCAGTAGAGCGGGCAATAAAGGCAATTATGCATCCCTAGCGTAATAGGGCGGAAATTAGCTCTATATATTGGGTCTTTCTATACCCTTTCCTTTAAATAGTATCCTTAGATATATTAAGGCGTCTTACTCTTTAGCTCCTTAAGGAAGAAATTATTATAAATTATAGGAAAGGAATCCTCTAATGGTAACAAGGCTTAGGGCATTCTGCAACAAAACGAGCTATATTACTAAATATTTCGCGTCACACGCCCAATTAAGTTTGCGACTTATATCGCCTCCTATGTTAGCTAGAAGAGAGGTCTAGTTTTTAACTACGCATTATAAGCAAAAGCGATGCGGTTTAGAGGTTAATAATTGCCACTATATTAGCGCAGCTCTATAAGGGCCTTACGCCAATTATATTACTAAAATCCAATGTTGTGCACTCGATTTAAGCGATATAATTAGCGTAAGACTCTTCTAAGTTTCGGGGGCTAGAGGCGCGCTAGTAATCTACTAGGGAATTAAGAGCGGAGGGGAACTATATACTCAACTACTCTTTTATCTTAATATAAATCACACAACTTATAACCTACTACGATAAACTTTAGTATTGCAGCAGCCCTAAATCTTATTTATAATGCCTCTAATAAGCAGCTTTAACCTTATCTCCCTAATATTATATATACTATTTAAAGGCTTTAGAAGCTTCCTATTAATACCTATTAACATTATCCGCCTCTCTTAGAGAATGAACGCGGCCACTACAATTTACCCTACACTTCTTTAGGGAGTGAGGATGCCCAGCCTTCTTTAGAGAGTAAGGATACCCAGCCTTCTCCAGAGAGTAAGGATGCCTAGCCTTCTCTAGGGAATAAGAATATTATCTAGCCTTTTTTAGGGAATAAAGATAATGTTATCTAGCCTTCTCTAGGGAGTGTCTAACTTTCTCCTAGGAATAAGGATGTCGTCTAGCCTTCTCTAAAGAGTAAGGATATCCAGCCTTCGCTAGGGAGTATCTAGCCTTAGGGAATAAAGTTACTTCTCTATCTCCTCTTTTATCTGGATGTATAAACCTACTTAACGTATTATTAACGAACCTCCCTAAGATTAAGACATTTATTAACGTATCCATGAGGAAAGATCTAAAGGTTATTATTAGCAAACCAAAGTAGTTAAATAAATATCCCCTTATTAAGGATCTTATTGCTGCCAACGGCAATTTATTAGATAATGCTATTTTTTAAAAGCTTTTTAGCCAATGGACGCTTGCAGATTCTTTTAAGAAATGGTAATTAGAGTCTATAGGTACGTTAAGGATTAAAAGTTTAGTTAAAAGTTGAGCCGCTTCTATAAAGGGAGTCAGCCATATCACATTATTTATAAGAAGTTGTTAGGACGCCAAGGTCCTTAGGGTATGTAGTAACGTGACAACAGTAACGGAATGCAATAAGTATCTGGTTCTTGATGAAGTAGAACTGTAGAACTGAATTCTGCTGTTCTCTGATGCGGGGCGA
>Ga0307507_10001190_pt1 | contig 57893 bp, 21 predicted proteins | sample 7_EM_MG_FD_207223 | JGI IMG/M metagenome (GOLD analysis project Ga0307507, IMG submission 207223) | Populus trichocarpa ectomycorrhiza microbial communities from riparian zone in the Pacific Northwest, United States - 7_EM | ecosystem: Host-associated > Plants > Roots > Unclassified | place... | reverse complement strand
TAGTTTATTCTTAGAGTAAATTATAATATTATCTAGGTAGGCTGTGCAGAAGTTATTAAGGTAGTTAAAGAGTACGTTATTTATATACCGTTGGTATGTAGCCGGTCCGTTAGTTAGTCCAAAAGGTAGTACTTTGCATTTATATAATCTATAGCAGGTCCGAAATATAGTAAGATCCTTAAATTTAGGGTCCATTTTAATCTGGTAAAAGGCCTGGCGGATATTAAGCTTTGTAAAGATCTTAGCCTTACTTATATAGGCTAGTGTTTCTTTAAGTAAGGGTAGCGGATATTAGTCTTTGCGGGTTATATAGTTTAGTTTATAGTAGTTAATACAGAAACAGAGTTTACTGTTAGGATTTTTTATAAGGAGGATAGGTAAGGTAAAGGGGACTTGGCTAGGCTTAATAAAGCCCTTATTAAGGTTGTTAATAAGGTACTGCTTAGTAGCCTATAGCTTATTAGTAGATTGCTGGCGGAGGGGGCTATAGCTAAGGGTGTTTTCTTTATCTAGCTCAATCTTAATCTTATAGTTATACGGTCGGTGCGGCGGGAGTATATTAGATGCTGCCTTAGAGAATATATCCTTGAATTCCCGGTATTGGCGGAGTAGTTTCTATTCTACCAGCTCCTTATCTATAAGCTTACTTTCCCTACTAAGCTAGTTACAGGCTAGGGCTTCCTTGTCTTTAATTATCCGGTTAATTTTATATAAGCTAGTAGTAAAGGCGACGGTATTAGGCCGTTTTAAGTTCTGGTAGAAACCTATGGCGCTAATACAGCAGATATTAACTAGTGGGAGGTTTATAGGTTTCTTTATAGACGTTCTGTGGACCGTATTTTATGGTTAAGGGTTTATAGCCCTCCTTAGCTCCTATTCTATCTTCCATAAATTATCTTTTTAGTTTATACGTTTAGTACGGCGTCTGATATTCCTTACTGTTTTTTATAGCTATATAGGGCCTAAGCCAGCTAGCTTATTACTAACTTCCTGGGTTTCTAGTGCCGGTGGTACAACATTAGTAGTCTGGGGGCGGCGTAGTATACGGACCCATTACGGATTAAGCTATACGTCTTTCTTAAAGGCCTGGTCCCTACGCATAGCATCAGCCTAGTAGACGGTGTCTATCTATAGCCGTATAAGGTTTTTTATTATAATGCTAATTTCCTTTATAAAAGAAGGTGTTGGGGGTAGGGTTTTGGGCCAGACAAGCCGTTTACTCTATATGTCGAGCTGTAAGCCTAGATAGGCTAGCCATTTTCTTCCTAAGATTATATTATGGCTTCCTAGGTCCGTAATAAGAAAGGGGACGTTATACTGCCTTTGTCTATTTACACGGAGGTAAATCCGCAAGATAGTCGTAATGGGTGGTTTTATCCGTCCGTTATACCCGCGAATAGAAATTGGTTTGGGCAGTTCTTTAAGGGGTGCATTTAAAAAGTTAGCCAGCTTTATAGCATACTATATATCTATTAAGGCAAAGGTATTTGCTCTAGAGTTAGCTAAAGCAAAGGTTAAAACTTAATATCTATTGCGGAATAAAGTATAAGGGATAGTGCAGCTTCTTCCACCAACTAGCCGACCTAGATTAATATGTAATATATTAATCCCTTTTAACCCTAGAGAGGAGTCTTCCTCTAGGGTTCCTCTTTTTCCAACTTCATACTATCCTCCTAGATTAACAGAACCTCGCCTACTTTTGCGTTTATTGGGCAATTCTTTGCAATATAGCCCTTCTGGCTATAAGAGAAGTAAGCTCCCTAATTACTAAAGGCCTATATATGGGGGTTGCTGTATATAGGCCGAGTATTCGCTAGACCTATGGTAGGACTATCTATATAGCTAGCTGCTAAACTAGCGGCGGGCTATACGGCCGGTGCTATAGGGGTTGCAGATCTTGCTAGGGCGCTGCGGCCTGTTCTTGTAGTACTTGTATTTTGGTTAGCAGAGCTTCTAGTCTTATACTGCTTAGCACGTGCCTTAATTTAATGGAGGCCCTAGTTAATAGCTAGGCATTGGTCCGTAAGTTCCTTAAGCGTCTATACGGTAGTATAAACTGGTAGTATAGCGCGCTATAGGTCCAGGGTAAGCTTGTTAAAGAGGTTTAGCATTAGATCTTCCTGGGGGATTTAAGCCTATCCGGCTAGGTGTAGAAAGCGGGTCTAAAAGGCCAAAAAGGTCTCTGTCGTTTTTATATTTAGGCTTTTATAATTAAGCTGGGCGTTCTATACTTTAAAGGGGTCCTTATAAATAGAAGATAGGTAGTTAATTATCTCTTCTTTAGAGAGGAAGGGGTCTGCTAAGTCCTAGGCGTATCGCGGACGTAGGTGTATCTATACGTTACTGCCAGTGCGGCCAAAGACGTATACCATTTTAGCTTGGGTATTAGGAAAGTAGTCTGTATTAACTTCGAGCTTGTCCTACAGTTAAAGCTTTTAGTTATTAAATATAGAGTTGGTTCCATCTATAAGCAACAGGGGGTCTACGACCTTCGCGGATCACAATAATGCTAATACTGTACGTTGGGCTAGGGCCTTAAGGACCATAGCAAGCCTTTGGGTATCCAATAACCTATTGCTAGGCGTAGGGGTGTCTCTAGTTTTAAGCAGCTTTTGGAGCCGTTTGATTTCAGCATTAGCTGCTGCAAGCTCTTCCTAGGGGGTTAAGATGGCGACTATTTCACTATCGGAGGTATTTACGGGTCCTGCAGCGGCTTTGCCAGTTGCTATGTTTCTTGGCATAGTGGTAGGGGTACTAGGTAATTTCCGGTGTTTATTTATTTTCTAGGGTTCTAGTCCATACGTGTTCTATTTTTTAGGTTTCGCGTTCTATTTGTGTTCTTTTGGTTTTAATAATATCCTTAGGGTTCTGTTCTATGTCCTTGTTCTATTTATAGTTTTATAGATATATTTAAGTTCCTTCTTAGGAAGAAAGAGTAGTGACGAGCTTTGGATAATATTAGCGACCCAGTTAATTAAGGCACGAGCACAGCAAGAGGGACGCGCAAGCCTGTATAATTAGTAGTCTATAAACAAGGATCCAAAGCTAGAGAAAGGAAAAGAGAAGAAGGGTAGCGCCGCTTAAGGTTTTATACGATCGTCTAGTTACATAACTGTGACTGTCTAAAACAGTAAGAAACTGTCTGCGGCTATCCGCCACAATCTACTGCCACAATCCACCGTTTTCCACCAGCGCCGTAACAAGGTCGTCGTCTATTATATTATAAAATCTATATTCTATAATCTTATACTATATAAATTTACTAATTTCTTCTTTATTAATGTTTTCAGACTATATATTAAGCCCTTTACTCTATCTCCTCCGGCTTTCTTTAACTTATACCCTAATATCTAATATATTAATTCTTGTCTTATAACTCTTATTAAGTTTAATTTTAGATTTTAAACGCGTAATAGGCGCGGATGCTTAACTTTTATTAAGTTTAAATGTGTAATAGACGCGAATTAAGGGCCTATTAGATAGGGATTAGTTTTTTAAGTACCTAAAGGCTGTATATAAAGAATTAAAGGCCTATTAGATAGGGGTGAACTTTTTAAGTACATATTGACTAATGCTCCTTAACGTGATCTAGGTAGTATAAAATGCGTAATAGACGCGAACTAAGTGTCTATTAGATACGGGTTGGTTCCTTAAATACCTAAGGGCTGTATATAAAGAGTTAAGGGCCTATTAGATAGGGGTTAACCTTTCAAATATACGTCAACTAATGCTCCTTAGAAAATGAGGTCGGTAGAGGCCTATAGTAGGGACTAATTGAGCTCGTCTCTCTTTATAGATAATATATCTCCTAATCTATAATCACTAATCAGTGTTAGTATCACTTACAGTAATATATATTATTATTATAATAGTATTGGGGTAGTAACTAATTTAATTAATACTTAATTGATTCTTCTATTCTATAGGTAGAATTTAGTGGATTTCCTAAGCTCGGTTAGCTTATGTAATTGCGTGCGACTATATTGCGAAACCTTATTTAGACAATTAGATTGTCTATAAATAAGAATCTAAAGCTAAAGAAAGGAAAGGAGAAGAATAGCAATGCCGCTTAAGGTTTTATGCGGCCCTTAAGTTATATAACTATAACTATCTAAAACTGTTAGTAACTGTCTGTAACTGTTTACAACGATCTATAACTATTTATAACTATCTGCCATAATCCACCATTTTCTACTAGCGCCGTAATATTACCCCCCCCCCCCCCCACCTCCCTCCCCTCCAAAAAAGCCTACCCTTAAGCTTTATATATCTATATTATATCTATAGGGTATTCTTATCTTTATACTTAATAGGCAGCTTATTATCTTTACTATACTAGTACTTTATCTACTTATTAAGGTACTTTAGGGGTCTAGGCTTATTAGGGTATTAGTTATAAAACTTTTTAAGCTTATAGGGACTACCTATAAAGTTTTATATAGGGTACTAAGTAGGATCTAGGTTATATCCTTTCCAACTAATATAATACTTTAGCGTTCCCCTTATAAGTTTATAGTCTAGTATTTCTTTAATTTCCTATTTATTGTTGCTATTAACTTAAATTAGTAGGGGCGGTTTATTCTTTTATCTAGGCAGTAAATTATTTATAGCTTTTTATAGCTTATTTAGTAAGAATTTAAGATAAACCTTAATTAAATCTAGGAGCTTTACTTTATATAAGTTGCCTTTCTTTTTAAAAACCTTATATAGTCCTACTATTTAATAGTCTAGCTTATAGTTAGGCCATTCTATCTTCTAGTTCTTTATTATAACCTAGACCTTATTGCCTACAATAAAGTTAGGCTTACGCCTATACTTATTTGCCTACTATTATATTAATTTTTCGGCCTTTTCTAGGTTTATATGGGCTACTTTTCAGGCTTTTTTTAAGTGTTTTGCGTAATATCGTGCTTCCTTATAAGATAGTTTTTTATATACAGTCTATGGCCCTTCCAGTCTTTCCTAGTTAAAGCTTATATCGGGTAAATACCCCATTTTTAGCTAAATGGATGCAAATCCTATAGAGTTATAGGGTAGGGTAGCCTAGGCGTAATCTATTAGAGGTAGTAGTCCGGCCTAATTATCCTAAAAGTAGTTAATAAAGAGTTGGAGTCTCTGGTCTAAATACTAGTTTATAATCTCTGTCTAGCCATCTATTTGGGGGTAGTATACTATAGAAAGTGTTACGATGACGATGTATTACATGCGAACGCTAGATAAACAAGCATCAGATTTGTAGAATTAATAGCTACATACGGCTGTTGTGGAGACTTAAGAGGATTGCTGAAGAGCTTAATAAGAATGCAGCTGCGGGCGAATTTATATAGGGGCAATTGGGGCAGATAAACTATCTGCCAAGCGATATCAAACAAGGAAAGGAAAGCTACGCGTCTAGCGTAGCGCGTGTCGCGGGCAGTCCCGTGACAGAAAGCTTTAGCTTAATATTTAGAATTTAGGTAAACTTGTTCCAAAAAGCCAATATAAACTATAGCCTATAATTAAATATGATAGTATCTAGTGGTCCGTAAATTTAGTAGACATAGTAGATATATAGTTAGGCCGCCTTCTTAGCATTAATATTCTTATAATAAGGGATTAAAAATAGGTGCTTACTAAAGTGGTTAACTATAACCATAGCCATATTATATCCGTTACGGTCTATAGGTAGCTTATAGAAATCTATAAAGATATACTACTAGGGGCGCTTGGGTATTAGAAGTAGTTTTAATAGTCCTAGGGTCTTATCTTATGAAATTATAAACCTACGGTAGTTATTATAGTTTTATATATAGCAATTAATATCTATAACTATTCTAGGCCAGTAGTAACGGTCGCTAATAATCTTATAAGTCTTATTTTTTCCTAGGTGGGCTATAGAAACTTAAGTATATACTTTAGCAATAATCTAAGTCCGTAAGTTCTATTCCTCTACCACCGCTAGCTATTCGCGATACTTAAAAAGTCCGTTTTTAAGAAACCATAGGCTTATAGCGTCCTTTATCTTTTTACGGTACTCCTATAAAGAAGGGGCTATATAGTTTACCTACAGTAGTTTATTAATAAGGTTAAGTTCTATAGAGTTAATAGGATATATCTTAGCGTCTAAAGAGTCTATATTTAGCTCTACCTATATCTAGGGGTTAAGGTACTCTAGTTGTAATAATATCTAGGTCCATAATAAGATCTTTATAGCTATTTAGTTATTTAGGTCCTATCTACACCTTATAAGAGCGTCTATATAATTTATAGCGCCTAGCCGGTATATAATTAGGAAGTTAAACTAGGATAGGATATCCGCCAGTATGCCTACTAAGCCATAAGGGCCTTTATTATTATAAAATATTCTAAGGCCTTATAATTAGAGACTACCTAAATAGGCTTAGGAGTCCCTTCTAACTGTGCACGCTAGTACTAAAAGCTAGAGATAATAGTTAGCATTTCTTTATTATAGATATAGTAGTTCAGCTTAGCATCTACTATAGTCTTTAAATAGTAAGCAACAGAGTACCATTCTCCATCCGTTTACTTTTAGGAGTAAACGCCAGCTATAATACCATTTAAGGCATTGGTCTCTAGCATTAAGGGCCATTCTAGGTCAAAGTAGGCGAGTAAGGGAGTAGAGACTAGTCGTTTCTTAAGCTTATTAAAGGCCTTCCTATATACAGTATTAAAGTAAAAGGGCCGGTCCTTATGGGTAAGTAGGCTTAGGGGCCAGAAAATTCTACTATAGTTCTTAATAAAGTGTTAGTAGAAGTTATAGAACCCTAGAAATAACTGCACCCCCTTTACAGTCCTTAGGGGTACCTATTAGTTAATTACGGCCATCTTTTCTAGATCTGCCTTAATTCCGCGACTATCTACAACTATCTACTATAATCCACCGTTTTCCACTAGCGCCGTAACACTGGCTAGAGTTAATATTAATAAAATAAACCTACTTAATATATTAAAATAGAGATATATTATAAGTCCAAGTATTTAAAAGCCCTCTAGTATATTATCTATAGCCTTATTAGATCCATTCTTATAAGGATTATATAGTAATCCGCTAATATAAAATATCCGGGCATTAAAATCCGTAACACCGCCCTATAAGAGCCGCTTTAATCTAAGTTAAAGAATAGCAGGTGCCTTAAATCCAATATCTCGCATATATTAACGTATAATTAAATCCTTAGCAATTATATCTATAAGGGACTGGATATTAACCGTAGGAGACTTAATTATATAATTGGATATTGTCCGCTTACTAAATGCGCCCTTAAACTTAGTATAAAGAGGTTTAGTATAGCTTATAGTAAGAACACTCCATCTAAATAGAGAGTCTACTCTAAAGGCTAAGTTTCCGCGTAATTAGAGTAGCTCCTTTAGCTAAAGATTTAGTAGCTTATTAAGTTAATTAGCTTTAAAAAAGCTATTTAGCTCTCCGCGATTATTAATTAACCTATTTATAAGTATGGCCCGCTAAAGTACGCCTTTGTTATAATTAACCTCTAGAAGTACATTATTTTAGATATATAGTTATTGCTCCTTAATCCAGTAAAGTAAAGGTATAGATAGGCAATTATATATTTTAAAAGGCCGATATCCATATGCTTAATAGCGTAGTTTAATACTTTATATATTTTAACCACCTATAGATACCAAATATAATTAAAGAACTCTACGTTAATAATTTAAGTAGGCTGGCTTATAGTAGTAGAGCTAGGTACTATAAGCAATTAATCTATAATTTAAGAACCTCTATGGGTAGAGGGCTGCGGAGAAACTAATTTATTAGTGCCGGGAATGAGGCAAGCGGTCGTCACGTGACGCCGCGGCACTAGCGTGGCGAGGAGTCTTAAGCTCCTCTGTCAGAATTAAGCGAGAGATGCTGACTAAGCTCTGGACACGTCGCGAGAGCGAGCTCTGCATGTCAATCTAGATAGACATCAACCGCATCTACTGCATTACGAATCAATCAATATTCATCGTCTGCGTCATCTCTATCATCAATTAGACCCCCAAGACTGCTCCGCTGTGACCTTATGACCTTGTAATTCCAACATCCTCGCCCTTCCTTATTCCATCAATATATATCAACCAACATCACTGTAACCTACTCGAGTAGTCGTTATTGGTGAGTCACCCTGTGTGACCAACAATTAGCCTTGCGGCTAACTTTAGAGCCAAAACCTATTACGCGGATATCTTTAATATGCTATAGAAACTGCTTAGGTGTTAAGCAACCGATATATCTTTTAACTATACCTTTTTTGTAGATATTAAGCCTATTATAGATATATGTTAAGAAGAGCGCAGTAATACAGGCATTAAAACTATATAGTACTAGCTCCTTAAGATGGTAAAAGAGAGGGCGCTCTATAGGAATATTTTGTTGCCTAAGGTGAATTATATAAGCGTAGAGCGTAGAGTACTGCTACGTATATTACTAACCACTAAAGAAAGTACTTATAATTATATATAGGGAGTTTAACTAGAGGTGCTAGAGACCTAAAATAGGTAGGACCTAATAATAGCTATTATATAGGAGCGTAGCCTCTGCCTACTCCCGCTTATAGGCGTAAATAAGCTTTACGGTTTTTTAATTACTATATACTAGATATAATTGGTCCTGGAAATTGTTATTGTAATTAAATTGTAATTACTTTAGGAAGATTGTCTTAAGTATGCGGTAGTTACCATTTATAGAAGCCTCGCTCTCTATAATAGGGCCTAGGTTTATATATATTATCTTTATAGATAGTAGAATATTAATCTCTGGTATACGCAAATATTTACGCTTAGTATTAGATTTAAAAATACTATTTATAGCGGCCGGATATGCGCTTTAAAGAGTATCTGTAATTATAAATATAGATATCCAATTTTAAATACTATTATATATATTACCTGGCGCCTTAGTAATATCCTTAATCTAAAGCTGTACCTAGTTATATAGTATACTTTAAAAAAGGCTACTGGGGGGAATATAAGATCTATAAATAAGCTTTCTAGTAGTATAGGAATGGAAAATACTAGTATCTTTAATTAACTAATATTGCGTTCGCTTAAGGTAGTTAAAATTATTATATATAATATAGATATTATTAAAAGCGGACATTAATTAGAGGTAAGTCTTTAATAATATTAGCGCCAGTATATCCGCTGCTGGTATTATAACCTTCCTTAGAGCGTTTAGCTAATCCCATCTTTTAGTAGTTAAGTGTTTTATATCTATTAATAAGTCCTAGTTAATAAAGTAGTGATAGAACCTAACGCTTTATACCTATACCTTAAAGATAAAAACTAAGAAGCTAAGTAAAATAGTTAGTAGAGCTTTAAGCGCGGCCTAATAAAAGGATAAATATAAGAAGAATAGCCTACCCTATATGCGGATTTCACAATTAATTAGTTCTTAATTATGCTAATAATCCTTCTATTAGTTGGTAGAGTAGAGGGGTATATTAGCTAATTGCTTTATAGCCCTATAAGAGTTATATATCTTTAAACTTTAAATCTAGCTTCTATAGGCTAAAGATAACTATCTTCTACTAAAGATTACGAAGTTCTTTATAAAGGATATTTATAATTATATTAACTAGCTCCAAATAAATATCCGCAGCCTCCTTAATTGTATTATAGGTTTCCTTATCCCCTAAAAGGGTAATAATAAGCTCCTTTATTTTCTTTTTTTAAGCGTTACCTTTTACCAGTACTATACTATAGCTATACTAAAAAAAAGTTACTAAAGGTCCATTGCTAGTCCTATAAATACTCTATAATAACTTTAACCTTTTTATCCTTTGTTACTAGACGCAATATCCGCTTAGTAGATGCTTTAGCTAGTATTTAAATAGACGTCTACTGGTTAACTGGTGTTGTATTTATAGTAAGGGCGGGCGATTTAATTATTAATATATTACTTATTTGGCGGCGCTTTCTGCTTAACATCGTGGGGGCTAATAGGGTGGATATATTAATTGATTATTAAGCCGCCTATAGATTAATTTAATAGTATTTCTAAGATAATAGCTATTGTGGAGGTAGAGATTAATTTTGTTAAAAAAGGTAACTACTCTATATATAAAATAAGTTAGACCGCCTAAGAAACCTTGCGAAAGTCCCTTAGACTATAGAATTAACTTTTTAACAAAAGGTTAGCGATATCCGCTAATTAATTATATAGTCTGAGCTTACTAAGGTAAGGTTTCCTTTTCTTATTTAACGACGTTAGCAAATAGTTTATCCGCCCTAACGCTCTTATATAGATTTAGCCACAGCTACATTCCTATTAAGTTCTCTAGCAATCCTCTTAAGTCTCCATAACAGCCATATATAGCTATTAATTCTATAAATCTAATGCTTGTTTATCTAGCGTTCGCATATAATATATCGTTATTATAACACTTCTAGTGTAGCTAAAAATTATAATAAGCAAATTGAAATAAATCGATATTAAATACTGGATTTATCCGATATATATAATAAATATTAGTTTTAATTAGAAAATTTATACCTTAATATCTTAACAACCACTTAATGATAAATTCTAAAAATTTAGATTTAGACTTTTATATATACTCTATAGCTTTTATTAGAGTTATATAGTAAATAGTTTAGCAGTTTTTAAGATATTAAAATTTAGGGCCTAAAACGATGCCAAATTGCTATATCTTAAAAACCACATAACTATTTACTATATAACTTTAATAGAAGCTATAGAGTATATATAAAAGTCCAAATCTAAATTTTTAGAATTTATTATTAAGTAGTTGTTAAGATATTAAGGTATAAATTCTCTAATTTTTAGTGAGTTTTGTAGTAGCCTATTTTCTATATATCCTACTTACCTATAGAGCCTACTTGCCTACCGACTACGTTATAAGTTAAATATGTAATATTTTAATAAAAAGAGAAAGGACTTAAACCTGTTTAAGGGGGTGTATATGTAGTAATTAGGGGGTGCGCGAGCAGTAATTAGGGGGTGTGTAACTAGTAGTGGCTAAAAAAAAATCGATATTGGATTTTATCGTAATCGTTTTAAAACGCGTTATTTTTCGCCACACCGGTCTCTCCGATCCCAGAGGCCTTACCTCCTTAAGGATTCGTCTCCTCCATAATCTATCCTGTTCCTACAATCGTGCCTTATAGCCCCCTGTCTACAAAGTCCCCTTACCGTCACAGACGCCTTTATATCACTATCAGCTGCGAAGGAGACTATTAAAAGGGTATAACTTGTTTTAGCGGGGTTTTTTTGTCCTGTATTAGGTTTTTCCCATACATATAGTAGCAGTACGGCTAGATCGGTATAAGAATAATAATATCATTATTTTTTAAGAAGTGCTAATAAATTATTACAATTTAAATAATACTCTACATTTAAAATGCCGCCCTTTAGTACACGACTACCCCCTTGCCTCCCCCTCTATGCCCCTGTTGCTTATGCGTAGATATAGCAATTTTGGTCCTTGGTTGTGCTCATGGCCGCCTTGATCGGAATATCTGGAGAGAACTCAAAGCGCATAACATCATCAAGCGTTGCATTTCGGCTGGGCGGTACTACACAGGTTTATGGATCAGCCACCTTTTTCTAGGACCTTCTCCCCACTCGTCCTCCCCCGCCGAGCAGAATGCGTGCAAGGGCGACTTACCATTCGTGAGTGTTAGCGTCCCGTCCAAAGCATATTCCCTGGTCGCATAGTCCAGCCCCTGCCAAATGGAATACATGCGATCGACCTGGGCGTGATGAAACCAGAAGAGTGGATCGCCTGGTGAGGTGAAGAGATCGTTGTCGTAGCCTGAGATAAACGAGTGACCCACGAGATGGGGGCCGGCGAAGAAAGCGGGGTGGAAGTCGTGGATGCCTGAAAATCATCGATCAACTTCCTGTGGTTAAGATTAGTGTTGGGAAGGCGTGACTTACTTGTCATGTTGGTGAGCATTGATGTCAGGATTGAATAGGTGGCGCCTTGGGTGATGAGAGTATTGTTAAAGTCACGGATGATGTGGCGCGGATTGTACCCGAGGCCGTCCGGGCGGGGATTGGGATTTACGCGCTGGCCGTTGCGCACATTCATCTGCACGACGGGTCCGAGGTGCAATTGCCAGTCCACAAACGGACCTTCGTAGATGTAGCCGCCGCCCGTGCCGGGAGGGGTGTAGATGGCGGGCGGGTTGTCGATGGGGATTGGAAATGGCTGGAGGGTGCCGTTGCGGTCGGGGATATAGCGGCCATTGCCCGAAATCGAGGTCGCGGAACCATCGTACAACGGGTTGGATTTGGGTGGGAGGTATGGCTGGTAGCCAGAGTAGCCACACTCGTCGCGGAGGGCGGTTTCGAAGAGCTGGACAAAGTGCCGATGCCAAGCGAAGAAGAGACCGGTGGCGTGGATCAGTGGGGTGTTGATGATGTGTGCCGCTTCGAAGTCGTCGAATCGCGAAACGGGCGCCAGGGGCCTTGGCGGGATCGATCTTGGACGGCTTGGAGTGGAGACATTTAACGGCTTCGATGTGTTCCAGACGAGTCTTCTCGTCCAGATCTGCCCTACAACCCGGAGAAAAACGTTAGCCGTGTGATGATGACCTAAGAAATAAAATGACTGGGGAGGGTGAAAGGCGTAGGTACCATTCTTTGCGCACGACTAAATTGTTGGCCGTGCAGGTTCCATTGTGTGGGAGCCGCTTCTTGGTATTGTCTATGTACTCTTTCACCAGCTTGTTCATCAGCACCCGATCCGGAGTAGCGCCGACCGAGGCGACGGTAACGCATAGTACGGCGAGTGTTGCCACAAAGAAGATTGAACGAAACATGCCGCGTCAACGATGTCTGCCTCGAGCAGTAATGGTTCAAATGTTATAGCAAAGACAGTAGCTACCCGAGAGAGAGGCTTTCTTGATCCTGCCTTCAACGAATGCCAGACGGAAGTCATTATAAGTCCACTTTTCAGACGCCACCAATGTCCTGACGCTCATTAGCGTAGTCTATGAATACACCCTTAGGAGGCTGAAGCCCCGTGCGGGTGGACCGTCCACCTTCACGTGGCCCTCACGTGAAATACATTCTACAACAAACAATCTCGGGGAATACCAATTACGGCCTGGTGGTGGGGCGTCCAACACGGCCACAAGCGTGCCTAGCTATGCGGTTCCCTATGTAAGGTTCCGCACGGGCACGCCACATCCGCACGGGAATGCCATATGAGATCCCTCAACGAGAATGCCACGTAAGGCTCCGCACAGGCACGCCACATCCGCACGGGAACACGAGAATGCCATGTGAGGTTCCGCACAGGCACGCCACATCCGCACGGGAATGCCATATGAGATCCCACATGAGGATGCCATGTGAGGTTCCAGGTTGCTTACAATATAACCACCCCACGCAACACACCTTTAATTAAAATTCCTTCGAGAAGGAGGCTTTTGACTGCCCGAATTCTATGCAATCTATTCTACATTTGGTGGGGCCGGCGTCATCGCTACACGCCCCTTATCAAGCAACGTATGGTTAGGGCTCAGTTGTGGTACGGCACGGACCGAGGTTTCTGTGGTCAGCATCAATCTACTCAGCGTTTCTAGCGAGCTGCCTGTCCCATCTAGGCAGACGGGATCTCTGTTGGTATCCAGGGCAAGCGAGACTCTAATGCGACGGAACTTCTGATACGGATGTTAGCAAGTGGCCCTGGCTCCGCAGTGGTAGCTCCTCCATGCGAGTGCATATAATATTGGTATAAAGATGGCTTCCTCCATGTCTTCATTCTTCTTCACTGCCTCAGCAATCAGGAGGATTCCGCTTCATACTTTCCCTAAGCAACAGACTTGGTTCCGCTATGGCTTCTCGCAATCATGTCCTCTTTTTCCCACACGAGCATGCGGACCTGCTGGGCGCGATGCACGACTTGAACGTGCGATCCAAGGCGCGTCCCCAGCTGCGTACCTTCCTTACTACAGCGTCGGCCGTCGTCCATGAACAGGCCGTCGCCTTGGATGGCTCCGAACGCGCGAGCATTGGCGATTTCGAGGGCCTCGTGGAGCTTGCCGAGCGACATGTCAGGCAGCATCGGTCGAGTGTGGTCGCCGAAATGGTCCTCTTTACCACGATCCAGATGGGTCAGTTGGTGGTGTACGTGGTCATGACCCTAAACTAAAGCAAAGTTGAACTGACAGAAGACTAGGCTAGCAGAGGATCACCCGTCGATCTTGTCGGCAAGAGCGGGCGTCATGTTATTTCCCGTTGGATTTGGTGCTGGATTAATCGCGGCTGCCGTTGCCGCCACGGCGAGCAATGCAGCGGCCATCGTCACGCTGGGCTTGGAAGCTGTGGCGATTGCCTTCCGTCTGGCCGTTGACTTGCAACGGACGGCCAAGAACATTGAAGATTCGGACGGCACGTGGGCGCGTGTCGTCTCTGGCTTCAACCTGGAGGAGCTCGAGCAGCGGCTGGCAAAAGTCAATGAAACGGTACGACCACTCCACCGCGCATACATCGGCCAAGTCTTGCCGGCGGGCGTTGTCGTGTTCGGGCCGCCCTCAACCCTAAACGCCCTTGCACAGACACCGGATATTGCGCAAGCCATTGCATCCCCTCCTGCGCCTTCCCGGTGTGCTCTGTACTGCTCACATCTCCCGCCGGTGGACGCCGCCCAGATAATGGGCGTCTCTCCATCTCTCGATGCACACACGGTCCAAAGGCCGGTGCATGCGGCGCACTCGCTCGCCGGCTCCCTCCCGGTGAGGACGCTCGGCGAGCTACTACGCCTCGTAGTGGCCGGGATCGCCCACAAGCCCATGCGGATCGACGAAACGGTCCGAGCCGTGGCGGTGGCGCTCCAAGCCACAGACAGATCTGATGTTGTGCTGACAACGGTCGGCTCTACCTGGGATGCATCCGAAGTGCACAGCATCTTCCAGCAACACGGCCAAGACGTCCACGTTTTGGAACTCCCGCTATGCCCGAAGCCGTTTGGCGATGACGTCGGCAGCATACCGCCGGATGCAATTGCTGTTGTCGGCATGTCGGGACGCTTCCCCGACAGCGACACGCTAGACGAGTTCTGGCGCCTGTTGGAGACTGGCACGACCACGCACCAGGAGATTCCGCCATCGCGCTTCAGCGTCGATGACTTCTACGGTCCATCTCGCTCGAAACACAACGCTCTCCTCGCGCGCCATGGCTGCTTTATCAAGAAGCCAGGCGACTTTGACCACCGTCTGTTCAACATCTCGCCGCGCGAGGCGCTGCAGATGGACCCGGTGCAGCGCATGCTGCTCATGACGACGTATGAATCGCTGGAGATGGCTGGCTACGGGCCTGCTGCCGCTGCCGACGGCGAGCAGGCCCCGCCGCGCATCGCTACGTACTTCGGCCAGACGACGGATGACTGGAAGACGATCAACGAGCAACAGGGCATCGACACGCACTTCCTGCCGGGCGTCAACCGCGGCTTCGCGTCCAGGCGTCTGTGCCATTACTTCCAATGGGCCGGCGGCTTCTACACCATCGACACGGGCTGCTCCTCGAGCGCTACTGGCCTCTGTCTCGCCCGCGATGCCCTTGTGGTGGGCGAATGCGACGCGGCTGTGGTTGGCGGCGGCACGCTGCTGAATGCACCTGAGTGGTTCGCTGGACTGAGCCAGGGCGGCTTCCTCTCGCCCACGGGTGCTTGCAAAACCTACTCAGACCGTGCTGACGGGTACTGTCGTGGTGAGGGTGTTGCCGTTGTTGTGTTGAAGCGCCTGGCAGACGCGGTTCGGGCCAAGGACAACGTCCTCGCCGTCCTCGCAGGCGCGTCGCGTAACTGCAACGCCGGTGCCGGGTCCATCACGTATCCCGGCGAGGACGCTCAGAGGGCCCTCTACCGCTGCGTGCTACGGCAGGCGGCTGTGCGACCGCACGATGTCGACGTTGTCGAAATGCATGGCACCGAAACCCAGGCGGGCGACCGTGTCGAGATGACGGCAGTGCGGAGCGTCTGAGCGTCTCGGGCCGAGCCGCGGCGTGCCCAGCCGCTCATTGTCAGCGCGCCCAGCCGCTCATTGTCGGCGCCGTCAAGGCCGGCATGGGCCATAGTGAGGCCGCTGCGGGCGTCGTGTCGCTGATCAAGGCCATTCTCATCCTCCAGCGCGACACCATCCCTCCTCAGCCCGGCCAGCCCTTCACGCTCAACCCGCACCTCGTCCCACTCCTGGGCGATGACATACAGCTCGCCAATGGCCAGGCGTGGCCACGTGACGGAACCAATCCTCGCTACGTCTTCGTCAACAATTTCGACGCCGCTGGGGGCAACGTGAGTTTGCTGCTCCATGACGCGCCGCCCCGCTGTGCAGCCGCCGCCGTCACAGCCTGATGGACGAGCATACCACGTCGTAGTCACGTCCGGCCGCACTACGACGGCACACGATGAGAACAAGCGCCGTCTCCGCCAGTACCTCACGCAGCACCCGGACACGCAGATAGCCGACCTGGCCTACACAACCACGGCGCGACGCATGCATCACGTGCACCGCGATGCGTACGTGGTGAAATCTACCGCGGAGCTCCTGCGTCAGCTAGAACAGCCCACTCCACCGCCGGCTGAGAAGGCATCATCGGTCGTGTTCGCCTTCACGGGCCAGGGCGCCCAGCATGTCGGCATGGGCGGCACGTTGTACCGTACATCACCCACGTTCCGGCGCCTACTCGACTCGTACCAGCACCTCTGCAACGCTCAAGGGCTGGACTGCCAGTTCCTCGACACGATCCGCGGATCGGGAGATGCGACATCGACAGGTGCAACCACCACCGAGCGCGACATACAAGTAGCGACCGTTGCGCTCGAGATTGCCCTCGCCCGATTCTGGCAGTCGCTCGGCCTGCGTCCGACTCTGCTCATTGGTCACAGTCTGGGCGAGTATGCAGCTCTCTGCATCGCCGGCGTGCTGTCCGTGGGCAACGCGCTCGCTCTGGCCCACGAGTGTGCGACGCTTATCTTCTCCGAATGCCCGCCATCTGAGGCAGGCATGTTGGCTGTCGCCCTCCCCGCGAGCACAGTCAAATACCGTTTGCGGGATTCGGCGGCGACTGTAGGATGCGAGGTATGCTGCCTCAATGGCCCGTCCAGCACTGTCGTTGGTGGTCCCCTCCCCGCTATTGAGGCCTTCAAGGACTATCTGAAGTCTGACGGGAACGTCTCGGTCGCCCGCCTGCGCGTCCAACACGCATTCCACACGCGCCAGATGGATCCTGTGCTGGACCCTCTCAAGTCAAGCGCATCGCGTGTAAACTTCCATGCGCCCACAATTCCGGTGGCGTCTACCTTGCTCGGCCGGATTGTGCAGCCCGGCGAGGATGGCGTCTTCAACGCGAACTACCTGCGTCGCCATACCCGCGAGGCGGTTGCCTTCATTGACGCGGTACGTGCGTGCGAAACAGAAGGGCTAATTCAGGATCAGTCCCTCGTTGTCGAGGTCGGTCCCCATCCCGTGTGTATTGGTCTTATGGCCTCTTCGCTCCAGGGAGTGAGCCCGAGCGCCTATCCCAGTCTGCGTCGCGGGCGTGACGACTGGGAGTCCATCTCTTAGTGCCTTGCCGCCGCACATCGTGCACAGCTCCCTGTAGCGTGGGCAGAATTCCACAAGGACCATCTCGAATACGTTCGCCTAATGAGTGATCTGCCAACGTACGCATTCGACAACAAGAGCTTTTGGCACTCATACAAGGGCACTGCGGCGCCCAACAACACGCCCGACGCAATCCCACGTGCCTCTCCCTCTGCAATCACAAGACTCTCCTCTACATGCCTGCACTCAGTCGAGCAGCTGCGAAAGGACGGATCTCGGCTGCTTGCGACGTTTACGGCCGACCTGTCCGACCATCACCTCGCGAAAGCCATCGGCGGCCATGTCGTCGATGGCGTGGCCATCTGTCCGGCAAGCATCTTCATCGATATGGGGTATACTGCGGCGGCGTATCTCGAAAAAGAGAGCCGCAATGTACCGAGCGCGTCTTTAGCCACATATGAGCTAGCCGGTCTGAGCATGCAACACCCGTTGGTGCTTCGCGAAGGCGATGAACCGCTACGCGTCTGCGTGGAAGCAGACCTCGACCAATCAACAGACGTCGTCTCAGTCCGCTTCTTGTCGCGCCGCGGAGAAGGGGTTGCCTCCTCTTCAAGGGAGCATGGGTTCTGCTCGATCCGGCTAAGCCAACCCGACGTACCGTGCACTCAAGCATGGTCCCGAATGCGTCCGCTAGTGCAGGCACGGGTGCGTAGCCTCGATGCCTCCTTACGCCCCAGAGAAGTCCATGCGATGGACCGGAGGCTGTTCTATAAGATCTTTTCCGAGATCGTCGACTACTCGGCTCCCTACCACGCCGTGGAGGAGGCCACCGTGGCGGCCGACTTCCACGATGCCGCCGTCATCCTCCAACTGCCTCCCGCCATGGATCTTGCCACCTTCACTTGCAGCCCCTTCGTCATTGACGCCCTCGTCCATGTTGCCGGCTTCCTGCTCAACGCGGACGTGCGGAAGCCCAAGAATGAAGTCCACATCGCCAATCACATTGGGTCATTGCGTATCCTGGGCGATCTGTCATCTCGTGGGCCGTTCCGCGCTTACGCCACCATTCGAGAGCAAGATGCCAAAACCGGGACCAGCCTGTGCGATGTGTACCTCACCGATGATCAGGATAAGCTCGTCGCGCTCTGTACAGATATATACTTTAAGAAGCTTGAACGAGACTTCTTCGCGATGCTGACAGGCTCGGCTCGCGCGCTCCCACCCAGGCCACGCCCGAAGGCTAGTCCGAGGCGCGAATGGCAACAGGGTAAAATAGCTTCCTCAAGCAGTTCTTCAGCAACACCCTCATCTATATCTACGCCGCCGTCAGAAAGCAGCTTGTCCGACGCCGTGGACCTCGCGGCTGATCTGTTTGACGCAGTCGCGGCGCGGAGTGGCATCAGCATGGCCGAATTGAAGAAGTCAATCGGCACGACGTTCGTAGATATGGGTGTTGACTCCCAGATGAGCATTGCTATCCTAGCCGACTTCCAGAAGGCCACTGCCATCGAGCTGCCTGCCGCCTTCTTCACCAATTTCCCGACGCCGGCTGCCGTGGAGAAAGAACTGGGCAGTCAACTACTGGAAGATATTTCGGATGCTGAGCGCAAGCCCAGAGCGGCATCCCCAGCTTCGCCCAAGCGTAGGAGCAGGAAGTAGAGTCCAGCACTGCAGGGACCGAGCAAGCAGCTTTTCCGACTCGTCGCCGATGCGCTAGGCCTAGAAGCTAGCGATCTCACGCTGTCGACCACATTCGAATCTATCGGCATGGATTCGATGCTAAGCATCAAGATCATATCTGTGTTCCAACAGGAGACCCAAATCGAGCTGCCGGCCGCCTTCTTCACCGACCATCAGACGGTAGCCGCCGCACGGGAAGAACTGGACGAGCCATTGGAGACGATGGTGCAGGAAGAAGTACAACGGAGCCCATCTCCTCTCAAGAAGCCGCATCCTCCTGTCGCTCTAGTGGCGAAGACGATGAGCGGATCAGCTCGGCAGCACAAGATTGACAGCGCTGTCTCCCGGACAGTCTTGATCCAAGGGCAGTCTCGGTCCCGCGCGGCCCCATTGTTCATGACTACCGACGGATCGGGGATAGTAGAGTCGTACATTCACCTGCGCGCGCTGCCCCAGGGCCGTCGCATCTACGCGCTCGAGTCGCCATTCCTAGAATCCCCCGAGGTGTTCGACCTGTCCATCGAGGAAATGGCTTCTATCTTTATCCGGTCCATTCGCAAGATCCAACCGCACGGGCCATACCTCATCGGCGGCTGGTCAGCGGGCTCCATCTACGCCTACGAGGTCGCGCATCGCCTCATGAGGGAGGGCGAGACCATTTCGGCACTTGTCATTCTCGACATGCGCGCGCCTTCCCTCATCCCGACCGCCATTGTCACACCTGACTTCGTCGACAAGCTCGGCACTTTCGAAGGCATCAACCGTGCCCGCGACCTCCCCGAAGATCTCTCCGTCAAAGAGAAGGCGCATCTAATGGCGACGTGCCGAGCCCTGTCCCGGTACGATGCGCCCGCCTTCCCTGCCGATCGCCAGCCACGGGTCGTCGCCGTTGTCTGGGCACGCCTCGGCCTCGACAATCGAGAAGATGCGCCCGTCGCCGCTATGCTCCGCCCGGGCCTCGATATCGACAAGCCGCTGAGCGAGATGACACTGCCCGAGTTTGAGCGCTATTTCAATTCGTGGTTCTACGGTCGGCGCGAACAGTTCGGGACTAACGGTTGGGAGACCCTTCTTGGGAATCACATTTCGGTGCATGTTGTGGATGGAGGTATGTTCATCGTGCCCCTATAGAGAGAGATTAACGGCTGATGTTTGTTTTTACAGATCACTTCTCCATGATGTGTCCGCCATTCTCCGGGGCGGTTGGGGGGATTGTTGTCGATGCCGTGACGCGAGCGGTGGCTGAGAAGTGAATAAATAGAGAAATGAGGGGGCGAATTGGGTGAATGATTGAATAAAATGAAATGGATAATATGAGTCGTAGGATAGTGTTGAAGCCGGCGCGTTGCATTTTCGCCATATGTTGAAATCTCTTTGCTTGGTCGCGCAGAGGAATAGACTTGGGATTAGAAGAAGGGGAGCGGCAGACTAGCACCCTTCTCAGGTAACGATCTAGCCTCAATTATTATCTATTGTGTAGCAAATTGATATTAAATTAAAAGCGGAAGGCTCTGAACGATCCTCTGGCATGATCTGACATGAAAGGTGTCCTAGCATTACCCTTGAGATCTTGCCCTAGTGACATTGATCGACCACCGACTGTACCGCCTAGTAAACCTCATTCAACACCACCTGTATTATCACCAGAATCGCCGCTGGGTGTTTGAGCAGTAAGCTGAGAGCTGAGAAGGGTGGTCTGAGTCGAACGAGCCGTCGATTGAGAGGGCCTTACTGATTCCCTACGTCCCCTCCGTCCTCTACCTCGCTGCCCACCACGTCGCTGTCCGTTACCACCTTCAACTAGCTCAAATCCTAATGGCTCTCGCCGGGTTGGGTTGGCACCGCTGTTAACGATACTTTACTGACTATTAGAGGAAATACTGGCTTAATATTGGTAGAGGAGCTAAGCTGTATAGCACCGGCGGAATAACTAACTAATACTAAAACGCATAGTTACGCGGCAATAAGCCTCTCTACCTTAAATATTTATTATACCTAAATTTATTATAAAGTAACTAGCTGCTATATAGTAGTAGTAGTAGTAACTCTTTGATTAACGTCTGATACGGATCCTACTGGCCCACGCAGACTACTCCGCACAGGGGGGAAAACTTATGTATTTACAGGAAGAAAACCCCTGCAGTTGGGGGAGGAAAAACCCTATGAGCAGCCTTAGTAGGATGAAAAACCCCGATTTGCCATGTTTGCACGTAGCTGCGGCCCTGCGGGCCTATAGCACGTCCTCCTCCTTAGATGTTTTGAACTCCTTGGGAACTACTGCTTCCTTCTCCAGCTTATCCAAAGCTAGGGTTTACTACGTCCTAGCTAGGCCTTGCCGATCAATTGCTGTGTATTTATTGCTTCTCCCATATCTTAACCATCCCCTGTGTGCTATCACTTATTAACCATTGCCATATACGCCTTGCCTCCCCCCCCCCTAGAGCCATTGAAGGTGTAAGGGGGATTCATCCGTTCTACCATCCTAATACTAAAAGATGAAAGCGGGATATGTGTGTGTGTACCTGGGTATCTTTTGTGCCTAGGCCCTAGTCACTAGGCCCTCTCTAAGGGCACCACTCTGTTAAGAGGAGACAAGGAAAACCATATGGGGTTATCTAGCTGACGGTTTTAGTAGTATTATGGCAGTATAGTGAGTGACCGCATGCTCCGCGGGCGATCGCCCTGGGGGTTAGAAGGGGCCGTATATTTACTCGTTTGTTTGTTCGTTTGCGTATTTACTTATTTATTGATATAAGGTCGTCAATGCTTTCAATTAGGGGTCAGGGGATGTTATTGAGTACTGTCTATCTATGTTGGATTATACAGGTGCCCTGGATAGAACAGTATAGTAGTCGTCATATTGTAGAGGGCCAACAGTGGTGGTTTTTAAGATCTCACCATCCAAAATTTTTTCACTACCGCCCTTAACGCCCACAACCACCACCAGGTCCTGTCCGCACGCTGTGCGACGTCTCTGCGTTGGCTCTGGATCTGATCTTCGAAGACCTAGGTTCGTAGCCGTCACCACGTACAGGTGCAGAGTCCGATTTTGACGGCCACTAGCTGCTATATAGGAACCCCGCTTAGCCACCTAGAGGGGAACTCTAATTAGCAGTCTGCCGCAGATCGCGACCACCTATTAAGACCTAGCTAGCTAGTAAATGGAATAAATTAAGGCAATAACATATTCTATCTGTTCGTAAGCTCTGTAAAATAGGCGTAAGTTGCCTAGTAAGTATGTAATAGTACGTTAGTAGAAGAAATAGACGCGTGGCTATAAGACCCTCATATTAAAAATATAAGGGACGAATATATATTATGCTAAAATGCAAAAGAAGTTAAGATAAAACTATATTCTATTTCTAAAGGTATAGGTAATAAGAGCTGGCGAATTATAGAACTTAATATATGTAACCGACTACCGATACCATATCAGATATCACCTTATAACTTACTACCGTACCTTTTTACCATCGCATATCTCACTACTTATTGTTGGAAAACAAGCTCGCAACGATATCACGTGATGAGACTTGGGGAGAACCTCTTGGCAGGAATCTAACCAATCAGAGAACTTTGACCGCCGGTTGAAGTTCCTTAAAATCTCTTTAACCACCTATATAGAAAATAAGCAATGCATAGAGTTTTAGCCCTAATAACCTTATTTTAACAGGTTATAAGCCTGGGTTCGCGCCTAACGAGCTAAACCTAATTGCTTTATTGTTTACGATAATTGCTATTACAATATTACCGTACAGGCGTTGAAAAGTTGTTAAACGTTTAACCAACTTATAACGCCAAAAAACCTATAACGAGCGGCTATGTAGCTGCTAACGACGGACTTTACGCCAAATGTGACAAGAGGATCCTACTAAGGACGAGCCTAACACAGTCCGTGACAAACGGCGGTACTAGAGGCTTAGGAGGATACCTTGCATTTAGTAGACAACCTTACTATTGTTATTATAGAACGATAGAGTTTTAAGAACAAAGCCTTATAATAACTATATTAGTAGCGGATTAGAAAAAGATTATTAGAACTGCCTACACCGGCTAAGGAATATATTAAGTTAAAACCTACACTATATATACACTCCTTATAAAGGAAATAAATCTAACAATATTATTATAATAAGGCCTACAAACTGCCTACTATAAACCACCTATAAGCCTTATTAATATAAGCAACGAATATACCGCCTAAGCCTCTATCCGAAAGCTTATTAGATAGGAAGACTGGCCAATATTTAGTATTAATATATAAAACCACCTCTGATTTAAAAATATTAAGTAGGTTCTTAATAACCTACCACAGCTTCTTCCTATAATTAAGTTAATTAAAAAAAAATAGGTGGACTTAGGCTTTACTATTAAATAGCTAAAAATTAAGCTAGCTAACTTAGTAAAAGAACGGGGGAAATATAAGGAACAGCTAGCCTACGCAGCTGGTTTTATTAACTAGAATATTAGCGATATCTATAAGCCGTTTATATTAAATACTAGATAGGTGCTTAAGAAATAGAAGGCTTTAAAAGAATACTTTAAGGATCTTAATCTGGCAGCTGTTACTAATATTATAGCCACCTTCTTTACTGAATATGTTTAAGATTTTAAGAACGTAGAGGAGTTTATCTCCTATATTATATTAAACCTTAATCGCCTTATTAAAATAGACCAACCTATTAACTATAAAATCCTTACCTAAGCGGCCCTTCTGCATAGAGTCAGCTCCACTAATTACGCTTAGTTTAAAACAACTTAATAAATAAATTAGACGCAGAAAAATACCAACCTATAAGCCTTAGGTAAGGAACTTATTATCTTTAATAGTAAGCTTAATTAAGAAGCTTCTACTATACTAGTAGTACGTTTAAATAATGGAACGTCTATAAAGAGAAAGATTGCACTAGTAGAAATGTGTAAGCACCCTAACTACGTAAAATATAATAGAACTATATATTTTAAAGAAGATTGCTAGAAGAGAAACCTAGAAAATATACTATAGAGAATTGGTAATAGAATCCATGCAAGGAAGAAGTAGAGGACTAGGCCACCTATTTAGCTTAATAAACACTCTAATTAAGTTAAAAATAAAGTAAATCTATAACGCGAGCTTGTAGCAGTGGTAGTATAAGCCTAACTAAGTAAGTATAACTTTATCTACAATACCGCCGCTACTGTCCACTACTATAAGAATTATAAACTTTTCTTTAACTACGTTAATGACAACACCTTATTAGATATGGTTAGTCCCTATAGAGCTTAATTAATAGGCAAAGGATCTATCTCTATACAAACTGCACTCCCTAATAAAAGTTATGGAAGTACGCTTACTCTATACAATATTCTTGTCACGGGACACCTCCATGACACCTTACACACGTCCACCTGTTTCCACCGTCTCGACCTCTATGTTAACGACTTAGTTAATCAAGACACATAACGGCAATCTAAGGCAATTTGCCATCACGTGACGGCAATCTACGGCAATTTACCATCCTCCACTATATTCCGCCACATTCCGCTAAGATCCGCTAGGACTATAACCTAAAGCCTATTCCGCCCCGTGCACGTGTTAACTAAGCAACTAAGTTAACAATATATACCCCTTTCCTCCCGTTTCCTTACCTTCTTTCCTTACGCAACGTCTTAACTTTATTATATAGTTTATATACATAGCTTAATAATATCTACTTCGCTATATATTATCATCGCTTATACTCACTCCGTGATACTACGTTGCGTTAACCCTATATACCACCCTCCAAAATGCAGAACGACCCTAAAGCCCCTATAACAGCCGTCGGCATTATGTCCGCACTCCAAGAACAATTGGCAGAAATATAGAAGTCCTTTATAGACGCCCTCGCACAGAACTAAGCCACTTTAACTTAACAATAAGCCGAATAAGAAGCACAACACTGGCAATTAATTAAAGACCTCTAAGAAGAAATCCGCACCCTTAAGATACCCATATTAGGGCCCTAAGACCGAACACCATCTCTAGAGATAAATACGCGGAACGAGAGCCCCGAACCTATAGTAGTTACTTACCCCAAACTAACTACTGCACCGCAACGATCTGAACGACTACCAGACTCTCCAATATTTACCGGTAAACGATGAGAACTCCAATTATTTCTAAGCCGGCTTAAAAATAAGCTAACTGGTAACGCTAACCGCTACCTAACTAAAGCTAACCGACTCTGCTACGCCCTAAGTTAATTAGAAGGAGACACAGCTAACCTTATTAAACCTCTTTAACCGAACTTAGTACTAAGCCTAATTGTACTCCTTAAAGCCATGTATAGTAACCCAAACTGCCAAGCTACTACTTAGAGAAAGATAAACCACATAATTTAAGGAATAAAAAGCTTCCTAGTATACTTCTCCAAATTCAACCGTTACGTAAAAGAAACAGGCTAGAACGACTCCATACTAATTAATAGCCTTATTAAATCCCTAAGCCCCGAACTAAAAACCTCCCTAATAGGTGTAGACCTACCAGGAGCTCTTAACGCCTACGCAAATGTTATCAATAAATGATACAATGATATACTACGCCTAATACCAAAGTCCGCTCTTTAATATAATACAATAAACCTATAAACGTTTACTAAGTTATTGTCTCAGCCTAAGCACCCTAACGCCATGGATATCGACACTGGAACCCTAGGATACGCCCCACTAGGGTCCTCTAAATAAGAACAACACACTAAGCTAGGCCTCTGTTTTAAGTATAGAAGTAGCTCCTACCTCTTTAACTACTACTCCGTCCCTATGCCCCAACGCGAATTATGAACGGCTAATACTAGCAGCCGTTTACCGCATTAATCCTCTAGTCACCGTCCCCAATCTCTACCTAGTTTCAGCCCCGTATTTAGTAAGTACCACTTATAAGGACAAAGCTATAACCGACACGCTATAAGAACTCCACCCCAATCACCTCTAAAAGGAAGGTCCCGGAGCTAAGTTGCTCTCCGGAATGGCGCTGCCTTAAGATCTCGTTGAATGCTTTAGATGTTATGAACTCTAACTCTTAGGATCACAGTATAACCGTTAACTGTTGTCTTCGGCAGAATGATTAATAGGTTAATACTTAAGTCCTAATTAATACAGGAGCCAGTAGTATAGGATTCATTAATAAGATCTTTATATAAGATAATGGTTTTACTCTAACCCCCCTTAACCGGCATATTAATGTATTTAGATTTGATGGCAAACGTACTATCTTGGGCTGTATTACCTATATAGTATTCCTAAGACTCTAATACCTAAACCATAAAGAACTGATTAAGCTTTTCACTACCACTCCGGGTTACTTAGTAATCCTTAGACAACCCTAGATAAAGCTATATAAGGTAACCATTAATAGGGATAACCTTAAGCTTCTATTTACTGCCTTTTATTGCAAGCAGAAGTGTCTTATGACTTACTGCTTAGACCCTAAACTAAAATCTAGAAAATCTACCAAGATCTACTAGTCTAAAATTTCTACCAACGTCCACCCTATACCTAAAAAGTCCACCCAATTCCACCTACCCGAGAATTCCACTAAATTCTACTAACATAAGATTTCCACCAACATCCACTAAGAACCCGGAAATTATACTAGACTATATAAACTGACTTTAACTGCTACACCCCAAACTAAGCAGAAGCTTAAGCTTAACATATAAAAGTACCAGAAGAACTAGTATTCTACTATAAAAAGGATACTTAAAGAACCCAAACCTAAATTTAACACCAACTCCGTACCTAATACTGAGCTTAAACCCAAATAAGAAACTATATAAGAAACTAAGGATAATCCGAGCTCGCTTAACACCTTAGATATTTATATAATTAGAGCTATCCTATTAGCACAACTCGCTAAGAAACCTAAACATATAATCTTCGCTGTTACAATGGCTAATATTAAAAAGGCCTTAGCACCAAAGAAACATACCAACCCTGCTATAAAAGTACCAGTATGCCACCATAACAACCTAGAAGTATTTTCATAAAAGGAAGCCGATAAGCTAGCAGAACACCAACTATATAACTATAAGATCGTACTTAAAGAAGGAAAACAGCCAGGATTTAGACCCTTGTACAGAATGTCCTAAAACAAACTCCAAGTGTTATAGAAGTACTTGGACAAACACCTAAGTAAAGAATTCATCAGAGCAAGCTCTTCGCCTATAGCTATACCTATAATCTTCGTCAAGAAACCTAGCGGTAGTCTATACTTCTATGTGGACTACTAAGCTCTTAACGCTATCACCATTAAGAATTAGTACCCGCTCCTGTTAATTTAAGAGACACTAAACCAATTAAGTAAGGCTCGCTACTATACAAAACTTAACCTTATCCACGCATTTAACCGCCTCTATATCGTAAAAGGAGATAAATGGCTTACCGCATTCCGTACTAGATACGGACTATTTAAATACTTAATGATGCCGTTTGGCCTCGCAAATGCCCTAAGTTTATTCCAATACTTTATAAATAATACCTTACAACCTTACCTGGACGTTTTCTGTACTGCTTATATTAACAACATCCTGGTATACAGCAATAACCTAGCTAAATATAAGAAACACATTAACCTTATCTTAGAAGCCCTACGTGGAGCTAGACTATAATTAGATATAGATAAATACAAGTTCTATAAAACAGAAGTTCTATACCTCGGACTTATTATCTCTATAGACGGCATATAAATGGACCCAAAGAAGATTAAAGTAATTGTAAACTAGCAAGAACCCAAGAACGTTAAGGACGTAAGAGCCTTTATAGGATTTGCTAATTTCTATTAACAGTTTATTAATAACTTCTCCGCCCTAGTTTTACCTCTTGTAGCTCTAACCCAAAAGGACAAAGCCTTTATCTTTAACAAGAAATGTAAGAAGGCCTTTGCCTATCTAAAAGTTATATTCACTACCGCACCCATACTCCAACACTTTAACCTAAACCGAAAGAGTGTTATAGAAGCTGACTCATCTAACTATATCACTAGAGGCATTCTGTCTCAGTATAATAAAGAAGGGGTACTATACCCCGTAGCATACTTCTTAAAACGACTAAGTTCAGCCAAATATAACTACAAAATCTATGATAAAGAATTATTGGCCATTATTAGATGTTTTAAACAATGGCAACCTAAACTAGAAGGCGCTGGATTTCTAATTAAGGTTTTTAGCGACCATAAGAATCTACAGTACTTCACAACTATAAAACAGCTAAGTCATTATTAAGCCCGCTAGTTAAAATATCTGTCTCATTTCCAATTCTTAATTATATACTACCTAGGCGTTTAAGGTTAAAAACCTAATGCCCTAACTCAACGTTTACAAGATATAATAGTATAGGAAGAAGCGCGCGCCTACCGCAATTAAACCCTACTTTGTCCCGAATTATTTAATCCCCTAGCTAAAGACCTTATGGTACACGTCCTTGAAATAACTAATTGATTAGTTGAACAGATTATAATTAACAAATACCTAAATAACAAGTTTATCTAAGAGACACTTAAGCTAATTTAAGATAGCGTTAGACGCTCCAAAAAGATCTCTTTAAGTAAATGTGAAGTTTGTGGAGACCGCTTATACTACCAGAACCGCCTAGTTGTCCCTAATTATAATGAGCTTAAGCTTAAGCTCCTTAAACACGTACATGACCTACCAGTAGCCGGCCACCTAGGCCAAGAAAAAACCCTAGAACTACTCTAATGGGAGTACTACTGGCCAAATATATATAACACAACACGAAGGTACGTCTCCAGCTGCCATACCTGCCAACAAGCCAAAGCTTTGTATAAGATGTATAACGGCTTTCTAAAGCCACTGCCTGTTCTGGACTGAAGATAGAAGGACATCTTAATTAACTTCGTTGTTAATCTCCCTAAAAGTAAAGGCTGCATAAATATTATGGTAGTTATAGACTAACTATCTAAGATAAGACACTTAATCGCCTGCCCTAATATATTAGCACCTGCCGTTGCCCAACTGTTCCTAGATTATATATAGAAACTCTATAGACTCCCTAAAACGATTGTCTCTAATAGAGGCCGCTAGTTTGTCTTGGTGTTTTAGAAAGAACTAACTACCCAACTCCGCATTAAAGCACTGTTGTCTACGGCATATTACCCGGAAACGGATGGTTAAATGGAACGTGCAAATGCTATAATAGAACAGTATATTTGGATATACACGTCGTATCTACAGGATGACTGGATAGACTGGCTTGCATTTACTAAGTTTACCGCAAATAACTCCGTCTTAGAAACCATAAAGGTCTCCCTATTCCTGGCTAATTACGGCTAGCACCCGCAAATGGGTTTTGAACCCTTTAGTAATGTTTCTCGTCTAGCTTATTAGGCCTTATAAGTTACAGAAGCAAATGAATTCGTAAAGAAGATGGAAGAACTATAGGAGTTCCTTACTAATAAAATAACATAGGCCCAGTCTGTCTATAAAGCCGCAGCAAATAAGAACTAAACCCTAGCACCAGCTTACCAAATTGGTAACTTCGTCTGGCTAGACATAAGAAATCTGAACACGAAATGACCTACTAAGAAACTTAATTGGAAGAACGCCGGCCCTTATAAGGTTGAAAAAGTTGTCTCTCCTTATGCCTACTAACTAAAGCTCCCTGATACGGTTAAAATCCACCCTGTATTCTATATGTCAGTCCTCCGTCCTGCTGCCCCTGTATTAGACGCCCTGCCTGGACAGATCCAGGACCCTCCCCCACCAGTTAAGGTGGATAGTGAGGATAAGTACTTTGTTGAAAAAATTGACGATATTAAGTACAATAAACGGAAACGCTAGTATATGTACCTTATAAAGTGGAGAGGCTTTACTAAACCCTTATAGGAACCTATTAACTCCGTAGGACTCATACAAGCCGCAGAAGACTTTTACAAACTCTACCTAAAACTACCACAGCCCCATCTCGCAGAAGCTCGAGTTTAAAGGGGGGGTACTATCACGGGACACCTCTATAACACCTTACATACGTCTACCTGTTTCCACCGTCTTGACCTCTATGTTAACAACTTAGTTAATTAAGACACATAACGGCAATTTAAGGCAATTTGCCATCACGTGACGGCAATCTACGGCAATTTACCGTCCTCTACTATATTCCGCCACATTCCGCTAAGATCTGCTAGGACTACAACCCAATGCCTATTCCGCCCCGTGCACGTGTTAACCAAGCAACTAAGTTAACGATATATACCCCTTTCCTCCTGTTTCCTTACCTTCTTTCCTTACGCAATGTCTTGACTTTATTACACAGTTTATGTACATAGCTTAATAATATCTACTTCGCTATATATTATCATCGCTTATACTCACTCTGTGACAATTCTTTATATACTACATTTACTAGCAAACCTACTATCTAGACGCTGACTTAAGGAAATAGGCGTCTTCTTTAATAATAAGACTCACAAACTTAAATATAATAATAAGGTAATAGGATACGCACCTAAAGTTTAATAACTCTACCTAATTTAGCAGCATAACTACTTATTAGAATCAATCCTCTAAATAATTAAAAACAACAAAAGCCTACCTGTTTGGCATTACCGATTTAGCCACCTTAACTATAGTAACCTTAACCGCTACCTAAGTAAACTTGGTATTAAGTTTAATAATATTAGTAATAAACACTGTAAGCCCTGCGCTTAATTTAAAGCTAGAAAGAGGTATAATAGAACGCCCTAGGAATAAGCTACACAACTGTTTTAATTTGTCCACACGGATCTAATAGGACCTATTACCCCCATTGGCTTTAAAGGCGAAAGATACTACGTATCTTTTACCGATAACTATATAAGGTTTACTATAGTCTACACCATCCATATAAAGAATAAGTGGCTTAGTACTTTACAAAGGTACTATAATTAGATCCATACTAAATTCGACCTTAAAATTACTAGAATTTATACCAACTATAGAGTAGAGCTCTATAGCAAGAAAGCAACTACCTAGATAAATAATCTAGGTATAGAATTTAAACCTACCGCCTTTTACGCTTAGGAAGAGAACAGAGTAGCAGAGCGCTTACAGCAAACCTCTACTAAGATTACCCGCTTAATAATTCTTGCCGGCAATATACTAGACTTTATATGGCCTAATATACTCCTTATAGCTATATATATTAAAAACAGACGCCCTATAAGAGCTCTTCTTAATGGCATATTACCTTACAAAAAGCTTAAAGGCAAACCTCCCTTAGTATACCACCTAAGGGCTCTAGGATCTACTATCTACTCCCTTATAGCCAAAGAAGATCGCGTGAAATTAGCTAGGTTCGCTCTATAAGCAAAAAAGGGTGTTCTAATTAGCTATAACAGCAAGACAATATATTATATTTGGCTACTAGATAAATAAAAAATTAAGCGGCTTAAAGACGTTAAAATCTATAAAGGCGATATTAGTTTAAAGACTACTACTATATTTATAGAAGAATCTATTAACTCGTCTAATAAGCAAGGGAGGGAAGACACTACTACTCCTTAGCTAAAGCCTCTATTAAGAAAAAGACAACAAAGAATTAATTAGAAGGAAGGTCGCGATAGCTTACCCTATAGGCTTAAGTCTCTACCCAAAAACCTTACTACAACCACTACTTAATTAGGCCGCTAGACGTCAAGAGTTAACCTACTAAGCAACCCTACTACCTTCTTTATAAGCCTTATAGGTACAGACTAAAGCCTTAACCAATAGGCTAATAATATTAATAAGCTACTAAGCAACTGGGACGATAAAATAGGCGATAAACTAATAGCCCTTCTATCTACCTTTCCTCCTTAATCTACACCTTAAAACCCTTACTTAAATAATCGCGACGCGGTCAATCCTATAGCTCTACTAGCCGGCCATATTTAATATACTGGCTTACCCAATCTCGAAACGTACATATCTACTACCTTAATTAATAAAGATGAGCCTTATATATACAACCGAGCGATTAATGGCCTAAATAGTAAAGAATGGATAAAAGGAATAATAGAGGAGGTAGGGTCTCTAATTAAGAACTAGATGTGGGAACTTGTTAACCTTACCTCCCTTAAGCCTCCTTATAAGCCTCTTACTGGTAAATAGGTGTTTAAAGTTAAAAAGGGAAAGGATGGCGAGGTTCTCCACTATAAAGCTAGATGGGTTGTTAAGGGATATCTATAGTAGTATGGTGTTGACTATAACTAGACCTTTACTGTGGTAGTAAAACCTATAGCTTTTAGGGCTCTATTTGCGATTACTGCCTACCACAACCTTAAAATTGAATAGATAGATATTAAAACCGCCTTTCTCTATGGACCAATTAATTAAGAACTCTATATTATTATGCTAAAAGGCTATAAAGAAGCCGGTAAAGTCTGCCGCCTTAAGAAGGCCCTCTATAGACTAAAATAGTTGCCTTAAATTTGGTATAAGACGCTCTTAAAGTTTTTACTAGAAAAACTTAGACTTTACCATCTATACGCAGACTATAGTATATTCGCTACCAGTAAAGAATGGAAAGATTTAATTATTTCTGCCTACGTTAATAATATAAAGATTATCTATAAGGATATAGCAATAGTTAATTAGGCGAAAGTAGAGCTTAAAGCAGCCTTCTAAATAATAGATCTTGGGCTAATAAGCTTTTACTTAGGTATAATAGTTATAAGAGATCGAACAAAGAAGAAGATTATACTTTTATAACAAGCCTACCTTATTAAAGCTCTTAAATATTTTAGATTATAAAAGTCTAATACCTTACCAGTACCTATAAAGCACTTAATTAAGCTTATAGCCAATTAAGAAACTACTAGTAAGGATAATATTAGAAGATACCAGAGTATAGTTGGTTTAGTTATATTTCCTATAATAGAAACAAGGCTAGATATTGCCTTTACGGTATTAACAGTAAGCCGTTTTGCCCATAATCCTACCTCTACCCATATAACGGCCGTAAGACTTATCCTTTAATACCTGGCCGGCTTGCTTAATAGAGGAATTACCTATAGAGGAAATCAGAACCTAGACCTTACTCTAATTAGCTTTAGTAATACTAACTAGGGACGAGACAAAACTATAAGACGCTCTATATTAGGCTTTATATTTATATTAAACGGAGGACCAATTTTATGGAAATTAAAGCTATAAGCTACCGTTTTACTATTAATATGTTAATTAAAGTATATAGCTCTAACAGCTGCAGTAAAAGAGGCTACGTAGCTTTAACTTTTACTTACTAAACTAGGTATACTAGACCAGAGCGAACAGTTTGCTAGGATCTTAATTAAAACTAATAACTAAGCTGTAAAAGCGTTGGCTGAAAATCTAGTTTAATATAATTAAATGAAGTATATTAACATCCAGTTTTACTATATAAGAGATGAGATAAATAGTAATAGGATTAATCTTGTACACATTGCTTTAATTAATATAGCGGCTGACGGCCTTACTAAGCCTCTTGCGGGTCCTTAGTTCTACGCCTTCCTTAAACACCTTTAGATGGTACAGAGACTCAATTAATTACACTAGGCCTTAATAGGAAATCAGTACACAATTAGTAGATCCTTAGAGAGTGCGCTAAATAACGCCTTAAGGCCTTAAAATAAGCGACAGAACTTAACCTTGATCTACTAACCTACCACTTAAACCTACCACCTAAATCTAACGGCCACGACATTAGGGAGGGCTTATACTGGTAGGAAGGATAGACATACTTTAGGAAAGATATAGGGTGAGGCTATAGGGCCTCTAGAGCTCTATAGGCAATATAGAATACCTATAGGGAGGTACTAACAAAAATTTTAAGGGACGTTTTATGGAGCAGGCGCTGTCTCTAGACATTAGGGAGGGCGTAACTCCTTATTAGACACTTATTCTACCTTAGAGGAGCTTTAGCAACCCTTATTAAGCAATTCTACAGCCCTATATACAGTGTATATAGCAGTATCGTTAACTGAGCTTAAGGGAGGGTGTTGGAAAACAAGCTCGCAACGACATCATATAATAAGACTTGGGGAGAACCTCTTGGCAAGAATCTGACTAATTAGAGAGCTTTGACCACCAGTCGAAGTTCCTTAAAATCTCTTCAACCACCTATATAGAAAATAAGCAATGCATAGAGTTTTAGCCCCAATAACCTCATTTTAACACTTATTTCCATTACCTATTTCTTAACATCATATATCTTACTACTTATTTCTATTACGTTGTCTACAGCGGTTATTGTCGGCATTGATGTTATCCTCTTACTACCCACCTTGTGTATATATAGAGACTTAGAGCTATATTCAAAATCAAGTCGCTTATTCAATTCTCCTACACTGCAAAGCTTATAGTTATAAGCCCGGATCGCACTACTTATTGCACCATCTAAACAACCTATTACCTCATTTAAGAAGTCACTACTTCTACCACCTTTGCAGTGTCTTAAGCTTCTTTGCCTACTAAACAAACGGACAATTAAACCCGACCAGTAAACGTACTAGAACGAACTAACGAATTAAATCGTCAAAATAAGGTTTCGCCAAGACGCTAACCTAGACCCTACCTAATCTGTCAAAATTCTAAAAATAATAACCAATACAAACGAACCTTATTTAAAAATTAACCTTATTCTTAACAAGCCATCTAATTGGATATAGTAGTTCTTTATTATTCAGGATGCTAAAACCAGTAAGGTATGGCAGTATATTAACCCATTTAAGACAAAAAATAAGCTTCTAAAGCTGGAACTACCAAATCAACCTACACCTACGGACGTACTTCCCGCTACTATATCGATAGCCCAATTAAACCAGACCCAGCTCACTGCATATAATTAAATCGACGCTGAATACAAGGACGACCTCCACATACACTAGAAGTAAGAATAGGCTATTAGCGATATCAGCAACTACATCATTCGCTTGACATTGGTGGCCTACCCTTCTCTTATTGACGGCCTTGAAACAGTACACAAACGGCTTTAAACACTTAAGAATATACTAGCCCCTACCACCTCAGGTTAAAAGCATAACGTCCTTAATTAATATATAGCTCTTAAAGACTATAACAAAAAGCAGAGTATTAAAAAATGGCTAAATAACTGGCGGAATATTTATAAGCTTGCGGAATAATTGGAGCTACTAGACGTATAGGGTTTTAGGCCACACTACAATTTTATACAAGCTATTAAGCATATCTCTTCTAGCTTTATAGGAGTACTAGAAGTAGACCTTATCCAAAATAAGAAAGACAAAGACGCCCTATCCATTATTAATCTAATTAAGGAATTTAAGGAGCACTACCGCATACAGCAAGCATCTTCTACTGCTGCTACTAATAACTCCGCATTTATAACTCTTTAAGACAACATAAATTCTAATTCTAATTCCAATTTAGATTCCAATAGCAATTCTAATTCTAATAGTAATTTAAATTTAAATTTAAGGTGGCATAAGGAATGTATATACGGCCTTATATACCAATTTGGTAACTGCTACTATATCGCCAAATAGAAGTGCCCTTAAGGATAGAAACCAAAGCCACACATTTAAAAGAAAATTAATGAAATAATCTTATCTATACCTTAGATTAAGCGTGTTGTTAACTAGATTTAAAAAAGAGATTAGGAAGCAAAGGAGAATAAATAAAAGAATATAAAATCTATAATTAATTTTAATTCTAAAAACATAGCTTCTACTTCTATAACACTAACCTATTATACTACCATATTTAGTACTAGTTAAATTCCTTTTAAACTCTAAAATACCTAAATACTCGACATTAGTATAGATATACATATCTATTATAATAAAGGAGACTTTATATTCTCCTACCTAGCTATAGAAGACAACTACCTAATTATTAGCGGAAATTTTAGGAAAATTTAAGCTTATAGAATAGTAACTATTACTATTAATATACCTACTAGGAAGTTAAAAATAAAGCTATCTTATATAGCACTAACACCTACTTTTTTTTATAAATATTGTAGCACTTTTAAGAGCTACTAATAACGATATCCATTTTAACTTAGGACGAAACTTGCTCTACTATATAGTAATTAGCAAAATAGTATGCTATGCAAAACAACTATAGGGCTACTAAGCATTAATATATAGAGTGCCTATGCCTATAAATACCCTAGACTTAACTTAATTAACATTCTTAACCTTTAAGAGGTACTAGCCTAGCTATATAGCCTATAAACTAGTTAGAGCCACAGCTATAAAATAGTATAAAATTCTCGGCTATATAGGACCTAACACTATTAAGTAGCTTTATAAGTACGTTAATGGCACAGAGCTAACCAAATTTAAAACCAATAAATAAGTACCGCTTAAAATCGAATATAAAGTTTACTTATTAGTAAAGTATATATAGCAGATCTCCCGGAAATAAAAACACAAATTTCTAGTCACTTAACTATTTAAATGGCTACTATTTAATATTATTGGCCTTAAAGAACCAGGATATAACGGCGATAGATTATAGTAGTACTAAAGCGCGTTACCTACTATTTCTGTTATGGAACCCTACTGTCGGAATATATGGACAGAGGTTATGTGGTTATTTGTGTCTCTAATTAGTCATCCTTATAATGACTTATCAGCCCCCTACTTAGGCACCGCGATTTTTATGATCCTCTGCTTTCTATACCTATTAAACACCAGATAAATCTACGATTAATAGGCCATATAAGTGCACTTGGGTGATACCAACATTAATTAATAGTTAACCTTACTAGTTGGCTATAGAGTAACAAGGTTCACTGCCGCCCTAGCAGCTTTAATTAAAAGCAGCACTCCAATACCTAGCAGCAAAACCACACTAGCAGCTCCGGCAGCACCTAACCCTAGCTAGCTTAGAATATTTATTAAATACGCAACGCATGAGACATTCTACAGTACGCAAATTAACCCCGTTAACCCCAGTACAACCTCTTTACTAAATGCCAGTACCCCCAGCTTTTTAACAGCACTAAACGACTAATAGCCCTTGGGCAGTACCTTAGCAGCTACCTTAGCAGCCACCTCAGCAGCACTATATACAGTATACCAGCTTTTATAGCACCTAATATCCAACTGCCTAACTGCTTTACGCAGTACTCCAGCGTAGCGACGCAACTTAGCAGCAAACTAATACCTAGTACGCGTCTTAGTATACAAATCAACACCTAACAGCCTTAAGCAGTATACTAGCATTATAGCAACCTAACAGCTTCGCGCAGTACCTAATACCCAATAACCTAACAGCCTTGTGCAGTAATCTAGCGTTATAGCAACCTAGCAGCGTTAGCGGCACCTAATACCTAATAATCCAGCAGCGCTAGCAGCATCCCATAACCTAGCAGCATTAGCAGCATCTAAAGTACCCAGCTTCGCCAGAAGTAACTAGCTCCAGAAGAGCACCCTATACAAGCTTAACACCCTACCACGTTAAAATCACGTTAATAACGCGCTCTCCAGCCCCCCTACTCCTCCGTTAGCATTTATAGCAGTTACCAGCGCGCCCTTATCTTATAACAGTTTTAGCTCTACCAGACTCTTAAAGTTCTACTAGCACGCTATTCCTATAAGCTTAACACTCTACTACAATCCTAGCGGCTCTACTACGTCAAATACCACATCCAACAGCGCGCCCATAACGCCAGCGCGCTCTCCCCCCCCCCCTCTACGGCCTTTGCAAGCTATAAATACCACATTAACAGAGTCTATATTGGTGGTTTTACGCATAAAGAAAGAACCGCTAGGGGAATTAAGACCTACTAACACGCGCCTATAACGCTAGCGCGCTCCCCCTTCTCTGCCCCTTTCCCTTCTACGGCCTTTATAAGCTATAAATACCACGTCAACCAAGTCTATATTAGTGGTTTTACGCATAAAGAAAGAACTGCTAGAGGAATTAAGACCTACTAGTACACGCCTATGGACTCGACCCTGCTGACAAAACTCCATGCCAATCTGCCTACGGAACCAACCCTGCACTAGCACCGTACTACTATATACCATTAATAAGCTAATAGCGCCGCTATGCCTGCTATTGCGATACTAATTGCGCCAATACGCCTGCGATCTACCGACCGAATGGCTATACTAATACGCCTACGGACAGACAAGAATTCGTGCCAATACGCCTACGAATACGACCCCGTTGCTAGCATTATACTACCACCTAAATGACCCTATCGCTGGTACCGTACTACTACCTATACAGATAATAATCGTGCCGATTTGCATACAATATATTAACCAACCGATAGCGCCAGTATGCCTACTATTACGACCCAACCGAACGATTGTGCTAATGCGCCTGCGATCTACCGACCAACCGATAGACGAGCTCTATATTCAACCACTATTACCACCCAACGCTTGCACTATACTGCTACCTAAATCTAATAACTATTGCGCCGATAAGCCTGCGACCCAAATATAACCAGGTAGAGCTTTGCTCCCTAGAATACAACCCCATCGCTAGCACCGTACTACTAGTGTTAGAATATATGGACAAAGGTTACGTGGTCACGTGTCTCTAATTAATCACCCTTATAGTGACTTATTAACCGCCTACTTAGGCACTGCAATTCTTACAATCCTCTGCTTCCTATACTAATGGCTGTTTTACGTATAAAGAAAGAACTGCCAGTGTTGGAATATATAGACAGAGGTTATATGGTCATTCGTATCTCTAATTAGTCATCCTTATAATGACTCATCAGCCCCCTACTTAGGCACCGCGATCCTTACAATCCTCTGCTTTCTACACCTATTAAACACCAGACAAATCTACGATTAATAGGCCATACAAGTGCACTTGGGTGATACCGACACCTACTATAGGCCTCTATAGGAGAGCCCCGTGCTTTTACATATACCTTACGTACAGCTTACGTTAGCTACGTATAGGTATATTACCTCCTTACGCCCTCGACCCTTATAATTGATCGCGTAACGTCTTATAGACTCCTTAAATACATACGCTCTGTAGCCACTGCCCACGTCCCATAATATTAGGTTGCGCCTTTTTACCACTAACGCTTAGCCCACAACCAATTCTACGTCTCTGTGACGGCTCGCACAAATGCCTCTGAACCGAAGCTTGTGGATTGCTATCTAATGAAGATACTAAGCTAAGGAGCAGAAGAAAGGGGCCCTAGGGGCAATATATACACGGTACGGGCGAACTCCGGATATTGCGCCAAGCCAGCTGCAGGGGACGGTGCCCTAGCACCGTCACAGTCTCTATAATACTATAGGCGCTGCCAAAAGCAGCGTATTTATAAGTTACCTTTATACTTCTAAGGAACCCACAATAGTAAGACAATATTCCTTATTAGCCACTATATTAAACCCAAAGAATAACCTAATACCTATACTTAACCTATAACGCCAATTAATCCTAGGAGAATTTAATTTATTAGCCCTAGCCTTAACTCCAAAGGAGATAGACACTAATAATATCTTATCTTTTATTAACTATATAACTATAAATAAGTAAGCGAAAAGGCTACTACCTATTAAAATAAAAATATAAAACGCCGAGACGTTTATAAAAATAGTAGTATAAGAACCTAATAAATACTACCACCTTCTATAGAACTACTACCTAAAGCTTATATAAGCTAAGATGCGTACTGCCTAAGACCGCAATATTATCTAAGACTTATAAACTTATAAGGCGCTTACTAATAATACGTGCTAAAAGACTAAAGATAACCTCTGTGTGTCTAAACACAATATCTAACGGTTAAAGAAAGCTAAGATTATACTTATTGCTACAGTTACTAAAAAAGAAGGCATAATTAAATACCTATAATTCTAGCTTAATAAGTATATCCGCAATAACGCCAGATACCTCTTTACTGCATATAATGCTACCTAAGCCTCTATGCCCCTAGCAACCTTACCTACTTACCACTTAATAGAGGGTTAATACTAAGCAGCTTTACCTAATAGGAACCCCTACTAAAGCAGCGATAATAAAAGCTATAATAATTAAACCTAAGCTGCTACTATAGGGTCTAATATATATTACCCTAATCCCCTAGTCTTTTAAGGGGACTATAAGGAATACAGCCACTAGAAGATATAAATCCGCAAGAAACTAACTTAGAGCGCCTACCTTTTTCCTATAGAAGACACTAAGATTAGCTATATTATTAGGCGAATAAAGGGTATACTATTTAATAGACTCTTTGCCTAGTAGGAAACTAATAGCCCCTAAAAGTAGCAGTCCTATTAAAAAGTCTTTAATAATCTTAACCTAATATACCGCGACTATAACCTACTGGCCACTAACTAAGCTAAACTACGTGCCCTAAAGATAAGCCCTACTAAATTATTTAATAAGTTTTATATTAAATTCTTGGAATATACTAGAGCCCTTACTTAAGACAATACTAAAGACCAGGAAGATCTCCTTAAAAATGTTACTTATTACCTTAATTACACAGCCGCCAGCCATAACTATAATAATATTTATAATATGGTAGCGGCCCTATAGAAGATTAAACAATAACTAAATTAGATTACTACTGTTAATTTTTATCTAAAGACCTCCTTATAGAAGCCCCCTAGGCCCACTAAACCTATATATACTAAGCCACCAATACCTATTACCTTAAATACCTCTAGAGCCAATATTAACCTCTCTATACTAACCTTTTTATAAAAACTTCTAAATGGAGAGTATAAGCTACTCTAGAAACTAGGACACTACTATAAATACTACTAAAAAGGCTATTATTATAATAACCCAAACTACCTAATAGCTAGGTTTAGTAGCTACCGCCTAATACCTAACCTAATACCCTAAATACTAAATATATTACTGTTGGTATCACTTCCAGTAATATGTACTGCTATTATAATAGTATTAAGGTGGTAACTGATTTTAATTAATGCTTAATTTTCTTTCTCCTATTCTATAGGTGGAATTTAGTGGATTTCCTAAGCTTGCTTAGCTTATATAATTATATATAACTGTATTACAAAACCCTGTTTAGACACTAGGGGCATTTAGTTTTGTTATAGTGCTTAAGCGCGCCACCTACTAAATTCTGCCAAATTCTGCTATATTACTAAAGTGACTAATTATGATTTTCCATCCCCGGGATAGAAAATCGCTATTAGCTCGCTTACTACTAGCGCCTTAGCAGCTGTCCTTACATATTTATATCTTCTTCTCTCTTTACCTACTTGGTAACCTACAGCTTGATTATATTTATATTAATTAGGTCCTTTAACGCCTGGTAAGGTTTAGATTTTGTTATAGCGTCTATAGGATTACTGCCTCTGTTAATCTATTTAATCTCTGCTATCTCTCTTCTTTTGTATAATTGTTATAGGCATATTAGGTCAACTATAAGTTGTTTCTCTTATATTGTCCCAAGTTTAACTAGGCAATTATATAAAGATTTTAAATTGGTGCAAAGGATAACCAGTAGTTGTTTAAATTATAGGATTTTCTTAATAGTTGCTTTAATTGTAGCTCTAGTGTTAAATCTGTAGGCTATTCTATATAGTTTAGATACTAAAACACTTTATATAACCTGCTTGCATTTAATAGATAACTAGTAAAGGATATTGGCCTTATTGTCTTTATCTATAAGTATAATAATAAAGCTAATTTAGGATAAGAGGTTCTGGTTATTCGCAAAAGATAAGTCTATAAAGATTATTATTTTAAGGGAGTTTATACTAGTATTAAGTTGTATAAAATGGAGCCCTCTTAAGGGGTTATCGATTTGCCACTATAGCCGCTTATTAAGCTGCTTCGCGTATTCCTCTTTTAGATTAATAACTTGTGCTATAAATAAGAGGTTAAAGGTAGCTTCTAGTTAGCAGACTATAGCAATATAAGCTCCTCTTGCTCTTTAAGCAATATACTAGTCCTTTAGTATAACTGCCTTATAGACTTCCCCTCTGGAGCTAGTTAGGTTTATAGCCTTTATAGTAATTAACTTTAGGTTCTAGCATTAATGTTTCTAGGTAAGGGCTATTAAGTCCTTTTCTTGCTTAATATAGCCTCTATTAAACCTAATTGGGGTATTTAGTATAAACTTCTCTCTCTCTTTTACTAGGAACTTTACCTCCTAAAGCCTAACTTCTTTGGCCTCCGTAAAGGTTTTATTAGTAAGAAATAGTATATTATTAGTCTGTAATCCTATAATTCTAAAGCCGTTGTTGGTTATATATAATAAGTAGGGGTTATATATTAACTGGTTCATCTATAGCTTATTAAGGTAGTAATGGTAGTATATATTAAACTAATGGTTACTAGCTTCTAGGACACTATAGAGTGGTTTAATAACTCTTAGGATTAATCTATCCTTTAGTCTAAGTTTTAGTGGCGGTTATATAAAGAAGTCTTTATTTAGGTGGGTACTGGACTATATATAAGCTTATAAGATATTATATAGGTATAGAGAAGCTGGTCTTCTTTTATTTTCCTATAGGGTTGCTATAAATACTAGGATAATTCTCTGGCTAATATGTTAAATGGTTAGTGACTGTATTAGAACTAGATCTTTACTATGGTTATTATAGGCTTATATAACCAGTCTAGACTTCTTAAAGGCCTTGTCTATTCTAGCGTTTTTAATCTTATTAATAAACTAGGAGTTAAAAATTCTAACTCCTTTTAGGATATCTGCTATATTAATAAACTTAAAGATACCTTTTTTAAGTAAACCGTTTATCTCCTTATATTAAGACTCTATAAATAACGGTAAGGTATACTTAAAAGTTATAGTATTAGGTTTTATTAGGCTGTTGTTAATAAATATTAATATATCTATAATGTTTTGCTGGGACTTTATTGGCGATTATTATGTCCATTTTAATCTTTAGGGGGGTACACTAGCTGCTAGTTCCTTGGTTGGTTCCTTAGTTGGTTTCTTAGTTAGTTTCTTAGTTAGTTCTTCCTCTAGTTTCTTATTAGGTTCTTCTAGTCTGGGTTATAGGTATAGCTTTACTGCTATAGTTTTAAAATTGGTAGGTCTACTAGGGAGCTATACTTTATATATCTCTTTATTAATTCTAAGCAACTTAAATGGGCTAGTCTATCTGCTAATTTGTCTAGTATTACCTTTACGCTATATAAGCATGTCTAGGTTAAGGGGGAGGTTGTAGATTGTAGTAACAGATAGACTGTTTTATTGGTTTAGTGTATTATTAATTTACTTTTTTACCCTAATCCTTACAATCTCCTCTATTGCCTTCTTTATAGCTACCACTTACTATATAATAGAGGGTGCTAGTGTAGTAGTGTGATTTGGCCCCCCCTGGATTCAATATCTAGATTGGGCGTAGCTTTGGGAGAGCCTAGGCCTTCTATATGTTTTATATAAATCGGTCTAGAGCCTTAGAGTCTTTAACAACTCGAATAGGACTAATAGACACACACTTTTCCTTCAATACACTCTTTTCTTCCTTTCTTACTGACTGATTTTCTACTAGCTGATTATAATAGACTGATAGACTAACCATACGGTGACTTCCTGTCGGAGAGAGGTCGTACCCTTCTATATATTTTATGGCATTCCACGTGGGGATGACGGCAAGCTTTTTAGATTAGAGGTCTGGTACTCTATATACAATTCTATATACAGGAGACGTATAGGAACGATTTAGAATAATCTGGAACTATAGAACAAAAGGACGTGCGGAAAGGGAGGCGAAGAAGCACGGATATATCAGCAACTGGTGTGCAGCCACCTCTATAGGAATGAATTAACGACATATGCCAAGTTCTCTATGCGGGAATGGTAGTCGGCAAATAGCGATGGGAAGGCGAGTACGTAGTACTGCAAGACGGAAGATAAAAGGGAGGACTATGGTACACCAGGAAAGGCAGCAAAAAGTCTTCTATATTTTGTTTACTATATTTGCAATAGCCTATATGATTATTCTTGCATTTATAGGAGCTACCTTTAAATTTATAGCGATAATGGCGACAGTACTAGCAAAGGGATTATTAGGGATGTTAGGACCATTCTATAATAATAGCGAAGGCGCTAGAAAGGGAGAGGAAGGTAAGCAGCCTATTAAGCCGCGAAGCTCTCCTAAATAAGGGCATGTAATACTAACCCTAACTCCCGTAATATTAGGGACCGATAACCCTTAATAGACTAAGGATAAGGATTATAATGTCCACCTGCCTGTCTCTGGAGAAACTATAGGTCCGCTGCCTCCTACTAGACCACCAATGGAATGAGATAAGGTATATGTTATGGCCTAGCCTATGCCGGCTCTAGGAACTCCTAGGACCCCTTACTTTACGGGACAAAATATATTACAATTCATTAAATAGTATAAGCGACTATATATCCAACATTATATTGCAGATAATAAGAAGCATTAAGGACTTCTAGAGTATTGCGACTATTAGATAGGGATATAGATCCGCAGCCTGCCTAAGTTTGTAATTGGAAACTGGATGGAACTTATAAAGAAGCTTAGGATAGACTACTGAGAAAGTAACTACTTTTGATAAGTTGAAATGGTAGAGTTCTTAGAAGCTTATATGCTGCAGTATAGAAACAATCCACCTAGCAGTATACGTGAATACTATAGGCAGTTCACATTAATCTCCTAAAAGGTTACTAAGGCTGGTAATTTAGAAAACTGTAAATAAGGATACTGGTTTGCAAGGGGACTCCCATTTAAGTATTAAAGGCATGCTATGACTAAAACAGGAGCTAACCTGGATAGATGAGAATCCTTTAACTTCTATTTAATAAAGAGAGCTATAGAAGATAGGCTTAATTCGTATAAGGGCGCAGATTGGCTGTTAATAATAAATCCTGAAGAGCAAGGCCTTTGTTAGCTAGTTGGACAATTCTATAATTAATAACCAGCTATAACTAACCAAAGAGATGCTGCTCTTTAACCGCCTGTAATCTCCCAGCTAAGTAAGTTGGCAAGTACCCGTTAAATAACTTAAGAAGCAGATCCTAAACTGGAGAAACTTACTAATTAGCTCTGGAAGCTTAATCTTAGGACGGTTAAATTGGCAAGCGTTATGTCTTTAATGTCGTTCTTAAATAGGATTTGCCAAGATCTAATATGGTACACACAGCTCCTAAATAGGGTGTTAGTGCATTAAGAATAAATAGGCCTAAGACTGGCGCTGAATAATAGACCATAGCTGCCCTATAAGGGAGCGCTATAAGAATAATATAAGCTGGGTCTAGGAAGGTATAGAGGGCTAGGAAACTTTAGCGTATACCTAATATAAACTTAGACGTGTTATAGATGCGGGGGTTTCTACCATTTTATTGATTAGTGTCCATAGCTCCAGGAATTGGTTTGTTGTGGTTTTGTGTATATAAATAAGAATAACCAAATCTACTCTAGAATATATAAGCGTCTAGGAAATATAATTCCGTATTTGCCGAGTAATAATTAGATTTAGTTCCTTAAAGACTGGCTAAGGTAGAACGTGAATATTGATCCTAATGCTTTAGGGACAGGTGTCCAACCAAAGGCAGCTTTGGTAGAGTTTATAGATAGAAGCGACGCTAAAAGTAAGGAGGAACTTGGCGAGTCTTGGGAGGATATGTACTAAGTGAAGTTAATATATATTAATTTGGTAGGAGCTACAACCTAGTTATAGCCTACGCCACGGTTATATAATCTTAGGAGACCGTAAGGGGAAGTAAGAGTAATAAAGCCGCCTCTAAAACTATTTGGTTAGCAACTAGCAGTAGTCCGAAATATACGACCAGGAGGATATATCTAAATTGCCCTATAGCCCTAACAGCAGGCTCCTTAACCACTATTAAGTAATAATAAGATTAATGAAATGGACTATACTAAACAGCCAAGACAGATGGAGTAGATAGTGGGTGTAATAATAGCCAAAGTACCACAACTAAAGCTAGTTAGGATAATAGATATACTAAAGGGAAATGTTCTAAGTCCAACAGTAATGGCGGACGAGATCTTGTTAAAAACTATTGAAGTTACTGTTGGTGACTGCCTTGTGTACATGCCTAAGGTCGCAAGGCTATTCTTTAAGCCTCTCCTGCTACCTCTTATGGAGCCTTACTAATAGAAGTAAGAGGACATTAAAGCATCTGTATTATTAGCACACCTAATGTTCCATGTTAATTAGGCCAGCTTGACAACTGCTGAAGTGGATTAGATTAAACGAGAAGTAGGATTTATCTGGTTTTAAATATAGTACCTAAAGGTAGAAGCGCAGATAGGAGACAGAAGGGCTAAGTACTTAATTAACTCTGGGGCGGAGCTTAACCTTATTAAGGAAAGCGTGGCTTTATAACATAGTTTACTAATATTAAGCCTGCCCCTATAACTATAGGGTATATATCTAACGTCTGCCAATAGGACTCAGTTTGAGTTTATTGGATTGGTATATGCGGTCCCTGTAGTAATAGGTAATGTCTTAATATCTATAATGTTTATTGCTATAGGAGAAATGTCATATAAGGTAATACTTGGTAAACTATAGTTGGTAAGGGCTAGACTGGTAATAAAACAAACCGTAATAGGTTAGGTATCTTGCATTATTTAATTGGAAGATGGCAGAGTTAAAATAAGGTTCTTGACATCCTATAAGGATGTAATGTTCTTTAAACCAGATAAAGGCATTAACATAGACAATAATTTGGGAAATGTGTAACTGGTATGACCGCTGGGATTGTATTTAGGGTTACTTATAACCTAGCGTATTGGGATAAAAAGGACGTTAAGATTGAGGAGCAGGGAAAAGAGGTGTGGCTCTAATACAGACGCTTACTATTTTAGATATCTGCTAGGTAGAGCCATTAGTAGAAGGAGGAATATAATATTGGATGGAGAGAGCTTGATAGTAAGATGTTAAGGGAAGTCCTAGAGAAATACTTAAGAAAGAATTAGAAGCCAGTATTTAAGGCAAAGGCTGGGTCCCTTATATATTGAATGTTAAAGATAATAGATCTGTTTATAATATAAACAAAAGGCTGCTGGAGTAAGGCCCAATAAAACGCTATAAATATAGCAACTGCGTATAAACGAAAGGCAGATAAAGTCCACCCGGTTAATTTGTTGGCACCAGATAGAACAGTTATGGGAGGTATAGTGAAATGGTGAGAGGTGGCCTTATGTTAACAAAAGGCGTCTATCTAAGGGTTGCCTCTTGGTCTATATAACTATTTCCTTAAACTATAATATACTAAGCTGGCCTGTGGTGTATAACTAAAGCCAGAACAATTAGAGTGTATAATTGTAGGAGATATTTAGCCAAGAGAACAAGAGATCCTTGAGGCTATATTGTTTAACTAAGAAGAGGCTTTGGTATAGGAATTCTCTAAAATAGGCTGCGTTAGCAGGGATATAACTCTACTACTGAAGATTAAGACCGTGCCGTATAAAGCATAGTAAGTACTGAACTTTCCTGTACTAAGGGCCCTGTAAGGAGAATTAATAAGTATGTTATAAGAAAGACTAGCTTAAGGGACTCTGGAGTATTGTAAAAGCCTATATAGGAATCTATGGTTTCTTATAAGCAAAAAGGAATATAAGAAGTACCAACTGATAAATGCGGCGATAAATATTAACTGAGTAACTATTAGGGATGCAAATCTGCCACTATGTGCTGATGAGTTTTCTAAGGAGTTTGCGGGGTATAAGGTTATATCTCTAGTGGACTTCTTCTCTAGCTATAACTAGTTAGAGCTTAATATTGAAAGTAGGAACCTAATGGCTTTTGCAATACCTCTAGGACTTTTATAATAAATAATGGTACCTATAGGAGGCATGAATTTAGTAGCCTAGTTTATAAGAATGATTACTAAGATCCTAGAACGACACATCCTATACTATGCCCTGCCGTTTCTAGATAATATTACAGTAAAAGGTCTATAGATAGTGTATAATGGAGAGGAGAGTTTTTTAGGCGTGTGTAGATATATTCTAGAACACATTATATGGCTAGATAGAGTGCTTACAGATTTGGAATAAGCTGGGTGTATGATCTCTGGTGCAAAGTCTTACTTCTGTAAGAATAAAATTATAGTGGTTGGTTACTGCTGTAATGGAAAGGGACGATATCTGGAAGAGTTAAAAGTTGTAAAGATTATTTACTGGAGAGACTGTAAAGACGTTATGTCTGCCTAAGCTTTCCTAGGGGTTGTTGTGTATTACCAAATATGGGTAGAAGACTTTGTAATTAAGGCAGAGCCAATCTTCTAACTGCTATAAGTGAATGTTCTGTTTGTATGGGGTATAGAGCAGATTGCCGCTATAAAGACTCTAAAGTATGCAATTACTACCGCGCCTACACTAGTTTAGCTAGATTATAGTAAGGGTATAGGGCTGATTATTCTTGCCGTTAATAGATATAAGAATGGATGGGGGTGCGGCCTTATACAACTAGATATGCAAGGTTGTTGTTACCTATATTAATATAAGAGCGGCATCTGGTTTTAAGCGGAACAGAAATATAACCTAGGAAAGCTTAAATGTCGGGCGTTGCTATATACATTAAAGAAGTGTTGCGTGTACTTATACGGCGTTCGCTTTACAGTGGAGATGGATATAAATACCTTAGTTGTATAACTAAATTGTGCCGCTACTGATTTACCCAGAGCCTTAATAATAAGATAGCTAGCATGGATTTAGCTGTGGGACTTTAACGTCAGACATGTGCTAGGGAAGAAGAATAGCCTAGCTGATGGACTTTCGTGACGGCTGCCTAATGGTAAATAACCTAATGAGCTAACTGAGGATATTAAAGAGTTTATTAACTGTGAGCTGAGTACCTTAGAATATATGGCTAGCCCTTTTAAAATGGAAGCAGATCTGCCACTAGATGACTTATATTTGGAGGAATCTTAGAAGATTATAAAATAGCTAGTGACCTTATAACGTCTAAAAGAAATAAATACTAAGGAATTTAAAAAGTTTAAATGGTATACGCTGAAGTTTCTAGTGCGTAATTAATAGCTCTTCTGCTAATAGTCTAAGAACGTACTAATGTGGAGGGTAGTTAATGATGAGATTACTTAGTAAGAAATTATTAAGAGCCTTTATAACTGGAGTGGATATTATAGACGGGAGGGAATATACTAGAGGGTTTTAAATTAATATTGGTGGCCAGGACTATGGGATTAGATATTATGGTATGTTAAGTTATGCCTATAGTGCTAGGAATAATAGCTGGGATAGGAAGAAGAAGTAATATACCCTATATAGGAGTCTACCTTGTGGCAACGAGTAATAGTGGATATTATATTTATGCCGCCAAACTATCTTAGATTCCGGTACCTGGCCGTTACTTAAGAATATGTATTTAGATAGGTGGAAGCTCGGGCCCTTTAAAAGAAAGATATAAAAAGTATGGTAAAGTTTCTCTATAAAGATGTCATCTACTAATAGGGAGTGTTTGGACAGCTCTCTGTAGATAGTAGAGGAGAGAATACTAATATTACTGCTGCGCTTATAGAGCTCTATAATATTAAAAGGGTTGTGGCTTCCGTATATCACCTATAGGGGTAAGGTTTAATAGAGTGGGGCCACAAGCCTATAATAGACGCTTTGGCGAAGATAGATAGCTTATAGCTGGATAATCTTTATATAGTCTTATAGGCAGATAGAATAACTATTAAGCGGTCTATAGAAATGACGCCAGTAAGAGTTATATATGGATATGAGCATGTCCTTCCTATTAAACTCTGTATACCTACCTGGCAAACATTGCCTTGGAAAATGGTCCAAACCACTACAGAGCTACTGGCGCTTTGCGCAAAGCAGTTTAACTAAAGAGACGTAGATGTATAAAAGGCTGTTACGTGTATAAGATAGCTAAGAGCAGCAAATAAGGAGTATTTTGATAACACCTATTGCATTTGCCAGGACGGATTTAAGGTCGGAGATATGGTTATGCTTTATAACACGCAGCTTAAGCAAGATTATTTTAGCAGTTGTAAGTTGGATCTAAAATGGCTAGGCCTGTTCTGTATACGTAAGAGTTACCCATATAAAGGATGGTACTTAGTTAAGGATCTTAACGGCACGCTATTCCGTGACTAAACTCTAGGGAATAGATTAAAGAAGTTTTACTAATAATAGGTATCTGAAGTCCGCTAGGAGGACCGGCTTGATTAGTTAGGCGGAACTATACTATAAGAAATGGTAGCAGAGCCTAAGCCTAAGGATGATGTTATGCAAAATCCACCAGTATTGCAACGCCGCGTATTTTAAGAAGTGTATGTTCTAGAAATATTGTTTGATAGAACTAAGTATAAAACGTTTAACTAGGGGATAGTTAAGTTCTTAGGTAGGGGAGGGGACGTAGATAACAGCTGTATAATCTATTTATTCGCCATATTTCCTAAAGCTCTTTCTATTACGCTTTCTTATTTGCTTTTTTATTATAGGAATCTAATACGTGTTAACAGTAAGGTAAGGGCAGAAGAGTGTTTACGCGTAACTAGCTAGGTTCGTTTACTGCAAAGATATTAGTTCTGCTTACCGCCTTTACTGAGCCAATAGTGATTTTCCATGCCGGGTATGGAAAATTATGATTGGTCCATTTAATAATTAGAGCTGGTAGAACTCCACACCGCTACCTATATTTGGTAGACCATTTAGATTAGGAAACCCTATTAAAAACTTTACCTTTTTGCCCTTAATAGACCTTAAAGATAGTTATAATTAGCTAAAGCATAGACTAAACAGAACTAATAACAGCATACTTATTATGTCTTCCTTAAGCAGACCGCTGGTACTGTATAAAGGAGCTAAGTAATAGATTAGTGACGTCCTTGTAGAGGTCGGAGGCTTTATAGTTAATCGGCGTTGTGTAATGCTTGTCCAAATCTGTAATGAAATCTTGCTCTCTTAGAAAAACTACGCAGATGCTGCTAGTGTAGTAGTCAGTTTTATTAATAATGATAGCGGACTGCAAGCATCTCTAGGAAAGGACGCGTTTATATTAATTTTTAGGGATATCTCTGATGTTAGTAAGATGGCTAAAGATTAGAGGAACCGGTGTAATGAGGCTAGAGAGACCATCTAAAAAGCCTAGGGACAAGATGTCCTTAACGGACCGCTTAAATATGTAATCTCCTATAACTTCCTCTCCGCTGTCTAAAAGCTTGCGGTTTATCCACTCCCTAAAGTTATAGTAAGAGTTAATAAAGCGCTGATTAAGAGGCTTAATTACCTAGGACGCGGCATTAAGACTACCACTTAACTGCAACCTGCTAATTTCGCGCTCGCGCCTACAAAGTTAGGAAGGGTAATATTAGACTAGGTAGTGAATAAGTATGGTTTAGGGAGACACTCTATAGGCTTCCTTGTTCTAAATAAAGACCTGCCGCTAAGAAGTGGGAGATTAACTACTGTGGGACCAGAGGTCACTAATGTTAGAATTAGGCAAGTAGGAGAGAGCTTAGCTCTTATACTGTAAACATATTCTTAACATGCTTCTAATATAATGAATTTATTAGCCTTTTAGCCGTTAACACCTGTTTAAGGAGGAGGTGTTAGTATTATGCTAAGCCCGTCTTAACAAAGATTACCTATATTAGTTAACTCGCCTTTATCTTCTATAAACGAAAGTATTCTTGTAGCTGGAACGCCTGCTAGCTTGCCCCTACGGCTGCTAATATCCTCTTTAAGAAGGAATTTAAGGAGAGGGATAATAGTTGCTTACCCGGAAGTAGGAGGGCTAGAAGTAGAGTTAATATTTAATAAAAACGTTATTGAGCTGGGAGATGATAAGGAGTATATTAAGGAGACTGTAGATGCTATAGCGATACTCCGTTTAAAATAAGGGTGTAACTATAAGGACAACATACTAGCTTATCTTAAGGCATCCCTAAACCAAACTACTAAAATTAAACCAACTAAGGTTATAAAGCTTTTGCGCAGTTAGTATAGGGCGGTTGGTTTTAATCTAGAGATATATAAGGTCTACTAGATGTATACGCAAGCTATAGGAGGATATATGGGTTTGGCAATAAAGGGTTTAAACTATACCGCACTGTGTTATAGACTCCGTTTAATATACCACACTTATAATTACCTTAGTATTATAAAGATAGATCCTACTACGTACTTCTAGTTTAGAAAAGCTTATAGACCTCTAGTTCCGTCTAACTCCTTAGGACCGTATAAGTTTATTTATAATTCAGCACTAAGGTTTTCCTATAATAGAGGGGCTTTGCTTAATTGGATGCTGTTACTAGATAACCAAGATATATAGCAGCAAGACGGATCCGTGGTTTTAAATGTGTTTGGATAGTAGTGGGATTCTAGCATTTTAGCAATGATGATAAAGAAATATATATATACTGTTATTACCAGCGTCTAATTAATAGACGGTTAAATTATAGCTAGTTAAGAATGATGGTTTATAGTCTCTGCCAGCAGCTAATAAGATAAGATCCTCAGTACTACCATCTCTATTGCGCTCTCAGGCCTAATAGCTAGTGGTGACTTATCTCCTACCCTTATTATGCAAAATTCGCAGTTAAGGGAGACTTTATAGCTTTCTGCCACATTAATATTAATATTCCCTCTCTCCTAGAGAGTAGATGTGGCGCTGATATAATCTAAGAAAGTATTTCTTTAGATAATAAAACTGAGGATAACTGCATAATTATCCTACCTGGCATGCATTATTACTTAGAATTATGGTGGGCAGATCTTAAAGCATAAGGATTAACTAAGGGTGATGGATTTATATATAAGATCTCTAATTAAGACTGGACCACTAAGGATGTAGAAAAGTATGTGACTAACTAGGTGGCTTAGCCGTGTAAGAAAGGAGATGTGTATATAACTATGCCTTACCTTTCTTATGGAGCAAAAGGACCTTTAACTAGGACCTGACGAACAATGCTGTTATGGTTTATTAGTATTTAAGACGATTATAATAACCTTAAGGTTATGGAAGGAGGAACCTGGGCAGAGCTGGCGGATGCTTACTAAGACTTAAAAGCGCCGCCTCACACGCCATCTAGATATGCTAATCTTTACGGTGTAATCCCATACCGCTTCCCTGCTATAGTTGAGCTTACTGCTGCTAGTGCCTTGTCTAACGCCCTTCTTGGTAGACAATAATGGGATTCTCTAGCGGTAATTTAAGATTATAACCTTCTTCTTGCTGGCAATAGGAACGAAGTTAGGAAATGGATGCATTCCTACTGTCTTAGGGCTGTTAAGAACTATAAGGATGCGTTCTAGCTTATATATGCAACTAAGATGGAGCGTTTTAATAGCCGCTTGTACTTCTACTGCGTTAACCGTGGAATTAATCCTTTAACTGTTGCGGTAGAACTAAGTATTATGCCTCCTGTTGTTGTAGAAGGATAGAGTTATATGGAGTTGCTTAAGGAATTATAGGACAGAACTAAGCAAATGGAAGGATGTGAGAGAGCTATGTTATCTAAGAGCCGTCAGCCTGATGCCACTTATACTGCCTAGCCAGGTAGACGAGAGTAGTCTTATTTAACCAGAACGGAGTCTCCTTGCTTACTATCTTGGGTTTATAGTAAGGGTAAGGAGCGTATGCGGTTACCTGCTGCACCTTTATTTCGAAGATAGGTAGGAATATAAGGTTTTGGAAGTCGTTAGGGGACAACGACTTAGGTAGGGGAGGTATGTGGTAGTGTGATTTGGCCCCCCCTGGATTTAATATCTAGATTAGGCGTAGCTTTGGGAGAGCCTAGGCCTTCTATATGTTTTATATAGATTGGTCTAGAGCCCTAGAGTCTTTAACAACTTGGATAGGACTAATAGACACACACTTTTCCTTTAATATACTCTTTTCTTCCTTTCTTACTGACTGATTTCCTACTGGCTGATTATGACAGACTAATAGACTAACCATACCATGACTTCCTGTCGGAGAGAGGTCGTACCCTTCCACACTAGTAGGTTAAGTTTGCTTATTTAAGGATAGGCACTAAAGATAAGAAGTATTTGGACTAAGCTATCTAGGCTAGCTGTATTATTAGTAGCCTTTACCGCCATTTATAAAGCTAGTTCTTTAGTTATTCCTAAGTCTTATAGCTCCTCTATAATTATTTAATATACTTAGCGTAGTATTAGATAAGCTCTTTCTACTATTTTAATAGACCAGTGAGCTTCTACTAGGACGCTCTTGGTTAATATAGCCATTGCTATAGTATACTGTTAAAACTCCTTGCTTATAAAGTTCTTTTTAGCACTATAGGTAATATAGTTAGGTAGTCTAATATAGGTATTAATCTAGTAGAGTTATAGTGTATCTTAGGTATATTTTGCGAAGATATTATATAGCTATCTTATGGCTTAAAATCTGGTAGCTTTATTAATTATATAGAGGATAGGGCTTCTATTAATATATATAATATTAATAAAAATAGAATGGTTAAAATTAGAATCTTGGTCTTCTTATAATATAAACTTAAACTATTTAGGGGATTTACTATGTTTCTAGTAGTGGGAGTAGTACTTAGTAAGATAGTTAATAACCTACTTATTAATGTTGTTGTGGCTAAAGCGTTTTAATACCTTATATAGCTTGTCTGCTAATAGATATTTAAAGCGGTAGTGGAGTTGGCGGAGTTTAGTAATGGTTAGGTAGCAAGGGTTTTAGTTAAATAAATAGGTTATAAATAACTATAGTGACTCTTCCTATAGTAAGAAGGGGTGGCCAAATTGGCGAGTTACTGGTATTAATTTTATTAGGGTGACTAAAATATTTTTAAGGTTATTATAATAGACCTTTAGTATATCTATATCTGCAAGATATAATAGAAAGGGTGCGTTGGCCTTTATAATGTAAAACTTAACATTGCTAATTGGTGTATTAAATATAACGGAGCTGATAAAAGAGGTAGAGCTGATACTAAACTGGACGTTAATAGTGCTGGCCTTTAAGGTATCAATAATGGTATAGAACTTGTTAAAAGTATATTAGCTGGTAGTAACATAGGCAAATAGGTCTAAGTTATTGTTATAGTAAGCAGTTAGGTTGGTGCCAGTAATTATATAGGTAAAGGATTAGTCTACTAAATTAGTTATATTATTAATGGCTTTTTTATACTATATTATTCTAAAAGAGGTAAGGAATAATTTAGTCTATTCCTAAGTTAGAAATGCTAGTAGTGACTTAATATTAATTATAAGAGCTTCTATTACGTTATTAATAGATTCTAAGTTAAGTTTATTATTATGATCTATTCCCTTATACTTAGTAATATACTACTTAATGTGTCTATTAAAGCGGCGGTTAAACCTATCTTTAAACCTTTTCTTTAATTTATTACGTTTTTCTCTTATGTGTTTAGATAACTAGTAACCTTTCTTATAGTAAACAAAGTAGCGCTTCTTAGGTAGTGTATATTCGTTAGGTGGTCTGTTATACAGTTAAGATAGTAGCTAGGGGTACTACTTATAGTAACGGTGGTTAGTAAAGAAAGCTTAGGGGTTCTTATTATTTAACTTTTTAAAAGTATTAATGGAAAATTATAGGTTATTAATTAAGCCAGTTAGGCTATTAGAAGGTTTAAAGTAGGTATATTAATAAGCTAGTAACTCCTAGCAAGTGTTAATAAGTTTATTATAGAGGAACTTATTAATATATAAGTCTAGGTTAAGACTATGCTAAAGGTGTCTTAGTTCTTTAATAAGCAATTATAGGCAGTCTAAGGTTGGTTTTCTAGTATTCTTACCTTTGCTTATTATAGACCTTAGGGTCATTAAATTCCATTGCCCTAGTATGCTATACTTATATTTAAGTCCCTTAAAGTAATTGCGTATAGCGTTATAGATTTAGTTAAATAAAAGGGTCAGGGTAATATTCTTAAGGTTAGTATAGTAGTGGTTAAGTGCTAAGCCGCGTAACATTATAGGGTAGGCTTTAACCTTAGCTTTTTAGGGTATGTTAGCTCTGCTATAGAGGTTATAGAAGATAGTAAGTTTAAAGTCAAAATTGTTATCTTCCCTGCTGTACTTATTGTCCTCTATATATATCTTTATAAATTACCGCGTAAAAGATCTTAAAGAGAGGAGCTCTTGCTGTACCTGGCCTAAAAAGACTAAAACTAACTAAAAGAACCCTAAAAAACTCATAGAGAACCCCCTAAGATATATATATCGTAGGGGAGCCATACATTAAATAACGGTGGTTTATACTTGCGCGCGACCGCCAGAACCACGCCTAGTAATAGCCCTCTATAATAAAGACGGGCAAATACCATACTACAAAGCGGAAATACCCTTATTAAGAAGGCATCTAATAAAATATAAAGCCTACTAAACGCGTCTAGTATCTAGAATTGTGGGGGGGTAACTGTTAGCTATAACGAACTAACACATCTAGTAGAATGGCTTCGCTAGTCTAGTAAACCTTAAGCGCCCCTCTAGTAAACCCTTAATTAAATCCTCTAACGGCTAAGTATAATTAAAAATAAATAAAATCCCCCCTTACTGGCGAACCGCACCTAGGCTGCTATAGCTATACTTTTACAGTATAGGGAACCCACCCCCCTTAAGATAATAACTAGGCATATAATTATAATATAACCAAATATAGAAAAAGCAGAGGGGCTAAGGGGATAATTAGAAACAGATATCCTTACGGAGATTTATAAAGAGGTTTATAATGCTGTTATAGTCTAACACCTTAGGAGCGGAGATATTAGAGTTACCCTAAAGGACTAATAGGCAAAAGAATAAGCTGTAAGGGTAGGGGATAGGCTAAGAGAACGTATTAGTATAAAAGTGCTCTGTAAAGATTACCTAGTTAAAGTTCTAGCAGTTTCTATAAGCCTTAGGGTAGAAAAGGGACGCTAGGTAGATAACACAGCAACTATATAGGAGATAGTAAAACAAATAGAACGCCTTATATTAGGTCTTAAGATTACCTAAATCTAATAGCTTTAATAGGAAAATACAAACTAAGTATATAATAAAAATAATAAGAGGATATAAGGGTTGCTAGAGACTTGCTAGGGAGACGCTGGTTAAACGCATAGCTCCCTTATTATTAGTATATATACGCTAGAAATGCAAAAACTCCTTATCTAAAAAGGAATAATTATAAATGGCCTTATATATAATACAAGGCTTTATAACTATAGACTACGCCTAGAATAATACTATTGCTACATATAATAGGGATATACCTAGTCTATATACGCAGCACAGGTGTGCTGCGGCTACTGTATAGGCCCCTATAATATAAGACACTACCTAAATTAAGACTAAATAAAATGCGTAAACTGCTACTGAAGCATATATAAGGCGTAGGAGAGAGAAGACTGTATTAAATATAGGAGATAGAAGGCAAGGGCTTAATAGCTACGGGAATAACTATACGCTAGGTTATATAAATAGAAATAATAGGTAATAAACTAGGGGGATATAGGTGCCTTCCTAGCGTTTTCTACCTTTAATACTAGGGGGCTAGGCCAGCTATCCCAAGCCTTAACAGGCTAGAAGTGACGCTATGCAATATTACTAGACTAAATAGGGACATAAGGGTCACAGGGAATATAAGGGAGAGGACGCCCTATAGGAAGACCTCTATAGACAGCTATAGTAAGCTTAAGACTAGGATAATTAAGAATTAAACTTAATGCGGTAAATGTAAGGGCGCGAAGAGACTTCGGGGAAGATTCGAAGGAATAGTATAAATTCTATCTAAATCTAAGGGTATATAGCTCTTGCTAGGAACAAGACGTTGCGTAAAAAAGAGAAAGGGATAACCAGA
>Ga0307507_10001189_pt1 | contig 57948 bp, 19 predicted proteins | sample 7_EM_MG_FD_207223 | JGI IMG/M metagenome (GOLD analysis project Ga0307507, IMG submission 207223) | Populus trichocarpa ectomycorrhiza microbial communities from riparian zone in the Pacific Northwest, United States - 7_EM | ecosystem: Host-associated > Plants > Roots > Unclassified | place... | reverse complement strand
TCTCCCCCTTATAATAGTATAGGTGTGCATCCTCTTAAGTAAGAGGAATTCTTTAAAGATAGCTTTTATCTAGCTAGGAGCGTCCTCCCTTAAGGCCTAATCTAACTTAATAGCGTTAAAAGGTGCTGTAGGTGCTCCTATAGAGGTAGTGTTCTCAGCTTTTAGGTAAACAGCTTTTATAGCTATTACTAACTAAACTACTGTATTATTAAAAACCCTCATATTTGGTAACCTTCCAGACCTTATTCTTTGCGCATAAGGAATGCGTATTGATATACTTTATATGGGCGTCCCACCCTTAGCATTACCTTAATTTAAGCGTCCTACTTAATCTTAACCTAGGCTTCCTACTTAATCAGAGCAGCCCACTTAGTCTTAACCTAGGCTTCCTATTTGTTTGGAGTGGCCCACTCGGTCACCATCTGGCCTACTTATAGTTCTCACAACTAGAGTCTCTGTTGGCGCGTTTAAGGTAGTAGGGGAAGGTATAGGTTAGTTCGCGGCTTGGCTTATAGTATAATTTAAGTATCCCGCTTAATTTTAACCTGGGCTTCCTACTTAATTTAAGCGGCCTACTTAGTCACTATATCTCATAGCTTATACTTAAGGTACTCTATAAGGGAACCTATACTCGTTTACTTTAGCATCTCCAAATAGCTTAATTGCTTGGGTATGCAGGTTTATTATCTTAAATTAACTACTCCCTTTTAACCCTATGAAAACGTAGTTAGGTTTTATTCTTAAATTATACTTCCTAGGGTGTTTTTTAAGCGTATTAATTGGATTGGCGTGACACCTAAAGATAACTAGATTCTTCAAGTTAGGAACTTGTTAGGTATATACCTTATAGGGTATAATAGCACCACTATGCTTGTTATTAAATGGAAGTGCTAAGGTAGGTACTTAATTCTTAATCCAGATAGTATGCTTAACTGTGTAGTACTAAAGTTTAACTAGTATATTTCCTTAAAATAGAAGTAACCTTGTTTTGTAGTCGACTGTATAGATCGCGCGCTTAATTACGCCATTGTATAAGTGCTTATATGGCGGATAAGGTTTAAAGTTAATACCCTAGGGTATTAGTTTGTCTTAAAATCTGCGGCCAAACTTCCCCTTTTTATTATCCGCTTGAATCTATGCAGCTTTATTACTAGTGAACCTCTCTACCCTTATAATGATCTCTTTAATATACGGCAGTACCTCTTTAGTTCAAAGGGTTTTAAGAGGAATAACCTAAGTATAGCGTGTGGCGTCATCTAGGGCTAGGAGGTAGTAGTTGTAACCTCTAATCAATATACTAATTCGTCCTATAGTATCTAGGTATAGCCCTTAACCAGGTATCTTTTTGCGCTTTATTATCTTCTTGCTTAGTATTTCTTGTATCTTCCTAGCTAGATAAGCTTCGCACGTGCTTTTACTAACTAGTACTGCTTTCTTCTTAAGCTTTATACCTAGTGAGGAGTGCTATAGCTTAAACAGGTTATTGTAATTTATATATCCAGTTCGGCGGTGCCATAGCTCAGCATCTATTTCACTGACGTTTAGTTATAAATTGTGTACTTCTACTATCGCATTAAATGCTTCCTAATGCTCTTATAGCACGTAGAGGTTGTTCCTTATAGTGGCCTTAAATATTGTACCTAATTTATGCTTACCAGTAGCTTAATTGTCTGGGTTAAATATAATCAAGTAGCCTTCCTAAGTAAGAGTTCTTACTAAGATCAACTTAATTAACTTAAATGAAGGTATAAGCTAGACGTCTTTTAGCTTTAGGGTACTAATTTAAACTTAACCATAGCCTATAGTAGGGATAACAGTCCTATTCGCAGTATGGACCTATCGTGGCGTATTCCATCTCTTTAAGTATATCAGGTCTGATTAGTCACTAGTAAAGTGCTTAATTGCTCCTAAGTTGAGAGCCCAAGCTAGAGACGTTGTTATAAGCATAGCACGTTTAGGGTTAGGGTTAAGGTAGATTAAATCGCTATTAAATTCTTTCTTAGCTATTGCTATATTCCCTACTTCCTCTGCCTTAGGAGCACTTTAATTTATCTTCCTGGCGTTATTAAATTGGAATTGCTTGAGTAGGGGACAGTCTTTCTGGTAGTGACCTTTCTGATAGCATACTCTGCACTCGTCTCTTTCTGGTCGTCTTGGCTCTTTGGTTACTCAAGACGACAAGCTATAATGTAATAAGGAATAATTAAATCTACCAACACAACCTCTACCCCTTGTTTAACCTTGACCTCGGTTTCCCCTTCTCCCCCTAGGTTCATCTTTCCTCTTGTGTACAAGTGCTGCATTTTATACTTATATAGGGAGAGCAGTCTCTTGCTCCTAAAGAAGGGTAATATAACTCTCGAGGTTTTGTTTATCTCGTAGACACTAGGTCTTCGTATTCTGCTATATAACATTGCTTAGGAGGGCCAAAAGAAGCTGCTCTTTAATATCATCATTGGTAAGTGCTCAAGGCGTTAAGGCTAGATTAATCTTAAATTAATTAAGTATTTAGAGGAACTTGATAATTCGCATCTTTGTAGGGTTGAATATAGTGCTATAGAACTCTCTGCGGAGTCTAGAGATGTAGACCTCATCATTAACCTTATTAAACTTCTTCATTCCTTCCCATATTCCTTGAATATCGTATACCTTTATTATCGCATGCATCTCTTCCTGACGGTCGTCTCCTATCAAATTATAGATAATCTTGTTTGCTTCCCCTCGTCTTCTTCTTCCATCAGCTAAATTAACTCAATTTAGGTCCTCTGTACCAGTAACAAAATCCTAGCCCTTTAACATAATTAGGGCTGCCTTATAGGTGCGCTTCTAGTCTGCAAAGTTGTCTCTATTGAAAATAACGATTTTACCAGCCTTGTGATTGTATATAGGTGTTATTAAGGTTAAGGTAGAGAAGGTCATTTTCGGGGTCGATTTTTAAGTTAGGAGAGGTGTCGCTACCCGGGCTTATAACCTGTTGGAATTATAAGGTCATAAGGTCACAGCGGAGGTGTCTTAAGGGTCTATTTAATGATAGAGATGACGTAGACGATGAATATTAATTAATTCGTGATGCAGTAGATGCGGTTAATGTCTATATAGATTGTATGCAGAGCTTGACCTCGCAATGTGTCTAGAGCTTAGTCAGCACCTTATCACTAATTTCTGACACTCTCGCTTACCTATAGTAAATAAAACATTTTCCCTAATATCTCCATTACGCGCCGCCGTACACCCGTTCTCCTATGCCAAAATTTACCATTTTATCACCTATGCAAAATGCAACGTACGTTATATTTCACGCGTTAGCTAGGCAGTAGAGCTTCTTTCTCTACTTCTTCCTCTACTTCTTATTAAATTCACAATCTATATATTACTTAACTCCTTTAGCACCGCGTAGGGTTCGTAAATTAACCTCCTAATCCTCTTAACTAGTGGCTTAAAATTAGTTAAATCCTTTACCTAACGCTTGCTAAGATTGCTCTTAATATATTCTTTATACTAGCGATAAGCTCTATATATAAATAAGTCTTTAGTTAAGCTAAAAAGATTATTACCGATAAGCGTAATAGACTATTAGCCGACATAATTAAAGCAGATTAATATTAGAAGTGGTGGTTAATTAAAGGCTTTTTATTATATAGTTTAATTAACTATATTAACTCTAATAGAGCTTTAACTATACCCTAATTAACAAGCTTAAATATTAATCTTACTAGCTATAAGCCAACTATAGAGGCAGAAAAGCTAGCTTGGTAAGGTAGACTTAATAAAGCTTTATATTTAATTAAATCTAATATAGAAATAGAGCCTCTGGAGCCCTTACTACTAACTATTTTACCTACCTTTTAAGCTCTGCTGGTGTAGGACAAATCTACTATAAGCTTTATAGTGTATAGGAATTAACCAAGCAACTTAATTATAAATTTATGGAAATTAAGTAGAATATATATATAAATGTAGAGTCCTAACCATAGGGTTTATAACGCATTTTCGAGACATATAAGGGTAGTACTAACGCTGTCTTGGAGCCTTTTAAGCTGCAGTTTATATCTTGGCATAGTACCGGTAGTTAGTTATATCCACCCGTATTTAGATACCGTATTGGGTAAATTAGGGCCAAATTTTAACCGGGTAATGTCAATATCTATATATAGAGAGGGCTGCTAAAAATCTGAAATAAAACACTATAAAGTCTATACAAATTTCCCAATTGGGATAGCTAGCTAACAGCTTGACAGTCAGCGTACGTTATCCAATAGTTAGCGGACAGCGAGAGATCCAATTGACGCAGTTAGTCAGCTATTTTGCTCAAGCTCGCAGCTAGGCCAACTGTTGGACGCACTGCTTATAATATTAAACTTAAGCTAGTAGGGGCCTCGCGACTATATAGTGGGCAAGGAAGAGAAGGAGGAAGAGATAATTAGTAGAGTACTTTTAAAGTTTAACTCCTCCCTCTATATATAACAATTATAGTAATTTTAAATTACTTAGAGCCGGACTTTTAGAATCTTACTATAGGCTTCGTATATAGAGAGATATATAATATTAAACTAATACCGCCGCCGCTAGAGTCTATATAAGTAATTTATATAAGTTCTTATTACTATTAGTATATCTAGTTATCTCCCTTCTCCTCTATATATATATATATACCTATCTATAGGTAGTTTACTTATTACTTTTATACTTTAAAGCTTGCTAAAAAGCTCGGCCTATTCTTATACAATAGCTAATATAAAATAGTATTTTAAATCTCTTATAGTCTCTAGTTATAATTATATTGTTAGCTAAGCGCCTAGTAAGTACCCGTAACGGGACTAGCCCAATTACGGTAGGAACGATATGGTGAAACACTCGACAGATAAATTTCGACGCTTTGACCGAATTCTACCGAAGTCCGTCGAAGAAGACCGCGTGCGTACGTGCGCACGCATCGACCACCAAGACCCCTGACTATTTAATTCTAAGATTCTCTCGTTATTCATTTCTCTTCTTTACGCAACGTCTTGTTCTCTACAAGAGCTATATACCCTTAAATTTAGATAGAATTTATATCGTTCCTTCGAATCTTCCCCGAAGTCTCTTCGCGTCCTTATAGTACCCTAACTCCGTTAATAAAGCAATTAGTAAAGTATAAGGAGTATTTTATCCCTTAGATATATCGCCTAAGGGCTGCTTAGGGGTAGCTAAGGCCTAGCCGAAGGCTAGGCTTGGCACCTCTATATAAGTACCTTAGGATTATAGCCCTTCCCTCCTTATTGGTTTGTCTCTCTCTCTATATAAGGCTATTGCAATACTTTTTATTATATTGTTCTCTCTTCTATTAACTCTTCTATCCCCCCGTCCGGTAAGACATGGTCTACGCTAGCAGGGGGGGCTAGCACAGCACAATATTATGTACCTTTGCATACAAATTTATTAGTAATCTACATTATTCGAATGAAAACGCGTCTAGTAGTCCTTCAATTACGCGTTCAAGTAATGGAGGATAGGCAAAAAGCTCAGTCCCTTGAGGATATACTCCTTAGACTTGGACCAATCACTGTCACGGGAGTCACCCGCGCACGTTCGTCCCGTGACACCTACGCACGTACTATCGCAACCCCTATATCTTGACCCGTCAACCTGAACCTGTTTCTGTTCCTTGTTAAACGTCTTGAACCATTACGCGTCAATGTACTTAGCACGGTTAATAGCTAGCAATCAAGCTTATTTGTAAACCGCTGAGTTGATCCGTGGCAATCACAAGCATTTTCTATGAGCCTTTTTAATGCGAGTCTAGACAGATAGCAAAAGCACTCTTACCTACTTCCTTTCCTCAAAAGCTATACCCATTCGACCATTTTAGCTTATTTTTCACCCGCGATCTCTTTTAAACGATTGCTACGAATATAAATCAATACGTAAGTATATAGAGACGATATATAGTAGGGGAAAGGGCACGAGAATGGACGGATCTGCTTGTAGAGGAGTTATACGTGTTTCTCGGCGCTATTATATATATGGGAGTCTACGAGGAGCCTTAAATTGAGATGTATTGGAATATAGACTTTAATAAAGATCCTTTACATTTAATTTTAAGTTATATATCGCTCTGCCGCTTTAAGCAAATTAAGCGGTATTGCTATATCTCTTGCCCTAAGAGTGACAAAAGAAATGGGTATCACTTACCTTCTAATAAGATTTGGTGGTATAAGGTTGAACCTCTTGCTTTATCTATTTAAGCTTCTTCTTAACAGTATTACTCTCCTTCTAAAGTAAGTATTGACGAGCTTATGGTACGGTGCTTTAGCAGGTACGTCTCTTTCTTCCTCCTCTTATTACCGCTAATTACCCTAGGTCCTTGCATACATATAAGATGCCAAAGAAACCAATTAAATAAGGGTATAAGATCTACGGAATTGCGGATTACGGATATATATTTAACTGGATTTGGAGCTCTAGGGAGAAGGGATTATAAGATATAGTTCTTTACTCAACCCTTACAAATATAGGGTGTCTTGTACGCAATCTTGCACTTTTCCTCCTACGCTGTTACCTTACAATATATATAGACAACTACTTTACGTTAATACCCCTATTTTTAGAGCTACGAGCTTGTAAACTTGGTGTAGTGGGTATTATATGGCTATATAAGGAGTTTCCTAAAGATTTAATAGAGGTAAAGAACCAATTCTCTATAAAGCTTGCATAGAATACTCTTCTTATAGTAGTAGTTTAGGATATACTTTGCCTAGCTTGGTAGGATAATAATATTGTCCTAGCTTTAAGTAATATCCATACTGTAGATAAGGTAGAGGACTTTTAGGTAATATACCAAGGGTACTAAAAACGCAAGAGTAGATATACTTAGCAGGAAGGTAGAGCTATAGAACAATAAGAAACTATTAGGCGCTATATTACGCAAAGACAAGAATGGATTAATTAGGTACAATTATCTAAAGCTAGCAGCTATAACTAAAGAAGGACTAAAATTAATATATAAAACGCTAGAGAGCAAATAGTTATAAAGAATCCAAGACGTATAAGGTAAGGATCTAGATTTAGAGTAATATAAGCACTAAGAGGCTATATATATACCAAGATTAGTAGCAAAGGAGTTTATTAGTAAATTCTATAAGGGAATAACCTAGGGATATAACGGAGCTATAGGCTTAGTATTAAGACTTTAAGAGGAGTATATTATTTAAGAAATCTAGGGACTAGTAAGATAAGTTATAAAGAAATGCCTAGATTGTTAAAGAAATAAACCAATAAGGCATAAGCCATATAGAGGGCTACAACCTATTAAAATACCAGAAAGACTATAGGAGATTATATTATAGAACTTTATTATAAAGTTATTAAAGTTAAAAGACCCTATAACCGGATAGGATTACAATGTAATTCTTACAATAGTAGATAAGTTAATCAAGTGGGGCTACTTTATAGTATATATAGAAGAAATCTTAGCAGAAGATATTACTAGAATCTATATTAAAAAAGTATTTATAAAACACGAGGCACTAATAAAGATTATATTAGATAGAAATCCAAGATTTATAGCAGTATTCTAAGAGATATTCTTAGCGGAATAAGGGGTTTAAGTAGTAATATTAATAGTATATTACCTATAAATAGACGGTTAAACAGAAAGACTAAACTAAACATTAAAATAGTATTTAAGGTATTATATTAATTATACACAGAATAATTGGGCATTATTATTAGTTATATAGTTTATATACAATATAATACTATAAGAAGGGATAGGAACGTCACTTTTTAAGGCGAATTACGGATAGAACTTAAATAAACACATTAGTAAAAGATTTATTAGAGCAAGCTCTTTACCTATTATAACGAAGCCTTATAGGAAATACTACGGTAGACTTACTAATAGGCTAGGTGTGCAGGTAAACAAGAAGTTAATAATATAATAATAACTAGTATAGTAGTTACCTAACAGATTAACTCCAATTATATTCTAAGATTTACTATAAAGAGAAGAACTATTTAGATACGGACTGTGGTCCTTTAAATATATAAACTATGCCTAAGAAATACTAAGTACATAAGGTACGCGAGGTACGTTTAGTATATAACATTTTTTATAGATCCTATAGATCTTATATACCAAAATAGTAACATAATCTATTATATAACTCGGCTACCCCTTATCCTATAGTTTGACTAGTTCTAGTACCTCCCGCGCTTTCACCACTAGTCTATTTATGTCTTCTTTTAGTAGCCATACTACTGCTAATATAAGGTCCGTAACACCATCCCCCTCCTCTTTATCTTCGTCCTTAAAGATATTTTATATCTCTAAGTTGTCTATTAGAGGTATGGCATTTCTATCTTTAATTTAGTAACCTTTATCATTCCTAATGCCTTCTATTAAATCCTCTGCGTCTAATCGTTATGCGCATATAATTTCTATAATTCTTTTGCTAGGTGAAATTATGCCATTATATTCCCGTTATATGGAGAAAAAGTTAGTATATATTGCGATTATAGCTTCTTCCAGTCGCCAACCTTCCTCTTATATTAAGTGTACTAAATTAAACATACGGTCGTCCTGCAATGTTTAATCTATCTCTAACACTAAATATACACGTCTTATTATTCTTTATAGGTGTTTAGTACCTTACTAAATTTATTATAGGGTCTTAGATTTAATCCGCTGCTAAGAAACTTAATAGTAAACTATTAGCTACTCTTAAAGAATTGCGTTATACTTATATGGCGGAGTTAAAGGCTACCTCTATTTGTCTTACTGTCTTTACTTATAAATAAAAAGCCTTAAAGGTTTTAATAAACGCCTCTACTTGGTTAGTTTATTTTAAGAAGGTTTAAAAGAAAGTTTATTTAAAGAAACTTCGTTTTACTAAATAGGGTCTTTATAAAATAGAAGAAAATATAAAAAAAGGATCCGTTTTTGTTAAAGGTAGAAATAACTCTAAATAACATAGTAGCTGCTCCTCTTAGGTCCCCCTTAGGTAACTTATTCTTTAGTAATCCTTCTTTATTAATACTGCCTAATCTAATTTCTTCTAATACTCCTATACCTTTTTTATAGCGTTTTATAGGTTATCTAGTGGCTCCTAGGTAGTCTTATTATGGCCTATCCACTTAACCTTATACTATATTTTATTATTAATGTCCTTATAACTAATAATCTTTAAGACCTCCTACTTATCTTCTTCTTATCCTCTATATATATCTACTTTATAAACTGGTGGCTTAATATTCCCATGTACTGGCTCTAGTATTATAATATACTGTATAGGGTAGATCTTTATTTTCTCTAGTAAGTCAAGTCTATACGTTACTTCTGAGATTTTTACTTTAATTATAAATAGTCCTAGTCTAATATAGTCCAACTTCTTACTTAGTTGTTAACTTTTAAAATTTCCGTATAGTAGCCATACTTTATCCCCCTTCTTAAGATCTGGTCCCTTAGATCTCTTAGCGTTATAGTACCTTTTTATCCTTATTTATACTAGTTTAGCTATTTTCTTAAGGTAATTATAAAGATTTATTAAGTTCTCTATTGTTTCCTTAGCTATACTACTCATTTTCTTCGCTTATTATGGTAATAATAACGTTCTTAGCTTATTCTGTAGCACTTAGAGTTTGTTTTAGGGCATTTTTTATAGGGGTCTAAATCCTAGCTATTTTCCTTTTTTAAGTATAATCTTATAGTTATATAGTTAGTACTCTGCTAACTTATTAGCTTTCTTCTACAAAAATACTTTTAGATGCTTATAGTGGTATATTAGTACTTTTATAGCAGGGTTAGTGTGCTTCTTTAGCGCTAGGGCTTTTTTAATATCGGCCATTATAACGGCAAAGATTGTATGTTTAGGTTTTTTAGCAAGTTATACTAATAGGGTAGCTCTAATTATATAAATGTCTAAGGTATTAAGTGAGTTTAAGTTATCCTTAGTTTCTTATATAATCTATTATTTAGTTTTAGGTTTAGTATTAGGTACAGAGTTAGTATTAAATTTAGGTTTAGGTTCTTTAAGTATCCATTTTATAGTAGAATACTAGTTCTTTTGGTACTTTTATATATTAAGCTTAAGCTTCTACTTAATTTAGGGTACAGCAGTTAGAATTAGTTTATATAGTCTAGTATAATTTCTAAGTTCTTAGTGGATATTAGTAGAAATCTTATATTAGTAAAATTCGGTAGAATTCTTGGGTCGGTAGAATTAGGTGGACTTTTTAGGTATAGGGCGGACGTTAGTAGAAATTCTAGACTAGTAGATTCTAATGGATTTTTTAGATTTCGGTTTAGGGTCTAAGTAGTAAGTTATAAGGCACTTCTACTTATAATAGGAGGCGGTAAATAGAAGCTTAAGGTTGTTTTAATTAATAGTTACCTTATATAGCTTTATCTAGGGTTATTTAAGAATTACTAGGTAACCTAGGGTGGTTATAAAGAGCTTAATTAGTTCTTTATAGTTTAGGTATTAAAGTCTTAGGGCCGCTATATAAGCAATATAGCCTAAGATAGTGCGTTTGCCATTAAATCTAAATACGTTAATATGCTAGTTAAGGGGTATTGAGGTAAACCTATTATCTTACGCGAAGATCTTATTAATAAATCCTATACTACTAGCTCCTGTATTAATTAGGACTTAAGCATTAGCCTATTAACCTTCCTACTAAAAATAGTAACTAATAGTTATACTATAATTCTAAGAGTTAGGGTTTATAATATCTGATATATTTAACGAGATTTTATAATATAGCTGGCCTAGAGAGCGACTTAACTCTATGATATAATTATTATTCATTGCTTAACGTCCGATTCGGATCCCTATTGGGCCCACGCGGACTACTCCTTATATACATATAGGGAGAAAACTCTTTTAAGAAAACCCTATGATTCATCTCCCCGCCTTTTAGGACTCGCCTATAAGGCGCCTGTAAGTCACCTATAGTGCTCTACTACCTTACTTTTTAACCTCCTTGGGAACCACTGCTGCTGTAATAAGCCTATGGACGCGCTAGTATCGCAAACTTTGCTCTACTACTGTAGAGTTATTAGGGGGCGCCTATTGCTCGCCCCTTTACCTTCTATTACTATTTCCTTTGCAACCTGAAACTGGTCTAGCACATTTTAGCTAATAAGCCACTGGGTAACCGCCTTAAGACCTTTTTATATTAAGAGTAGTATGTTATAGTTCTCTATACTAGCTACTAAGAGTATAGCTTCTTAGTTGGTGGATAGGGGGTATAACAGTATTACGTATTTTGGTGTCTATTTTGGCTAGCTATATTTATATTTTAGGCTGCCTACTAGGACACCTACCTAGTAGAGCCAATCCTTTAGTCCTATTATCCCTGTTCTTAAGAGTGTTGCTATTATATTTTCTGCCTTTATTAGGCCTTCTTGGAGCTCTTAAGTGTTTACCCCCTATAGCGTTAACTATGCCACGGCTTAGGTTTCTCTTGCCTAAGTTAGCCTCTGTACCTTTAACTCCTATACACCTTTCTAGTGTTGGTCCAACCAGTATTATATTACGGAAGATGGTTTTCTAGCATTTTTTTATACTCTACTTTGGCTCCTTTTTCTTTCTTACTATTATCTTTACTGGCCTTTTACGCGTCTCCCTTTCTCCTCTATATAGGCCTGGGCCCTAACGTAGTACTATTCTTCTTTTGCTTTCTTTACCTGTTTCTCCAATATCTCTTCCCTACTTTAGGGTTGTTGGTTTATTCTCCTATAAGGCGCCCTAGGGTCCCTCTATAGTTTATTTAGGCGTATCTTAATATACTTTATAACATTAAAATTGCGTTTACTTTGCGCCCTTTATATTACAGCGGCTTTAATATATAGTTATAAGGGGGGAATATTAGCTTCCTTCTTAAGCAGTGCTATAGCCGTTTGCTTATATCTACCTATTATACTCTAGAGGTAGGCTGTTTAGACCTTTTGGAGTGGTTTAAGGAGTAATTTAGGGGGGCCCTTCTTAGTTTCTCTAATGGCCCAAACACTAGATCTATATATTATAGTTAGCCGGACAACTGCTATATATAGTAGGCGTAACCTCTAGAAGTATGGACCCTATATGGAATTAATGATCCTAGATAATATAATGTACTATACTTAGCCCTTATAGGCTACTTACACCGTATATACACTCTACTAAAGCTTACTATCTACCCATACTCCTAATACCCTTAGGCCCTAAACTGGTTAACCCCTAAAGCCTTAGATATAGATTATATGCTAGAGATCTACAGATTAATTACGTTTTCTTATAAAATAGATTAGCTGGTATTTCTCTAGTAAGAATTAGACTCTATATTATCTTACCCATTCTATATAGGTGTTATAGGCTTTCTCTAGTATTCTACAGTTCTCTATGGCTGTTGGCCTATATATAATTAGGTTTATATTATTAATAAAGCCTATCCCCTAGGTCGCCCCTTCCTTAAAGGTGTTAAGTAAGTTACTTATAAAGAAAAGGAAGAGTATAGGCGAAAGAGGTGATCCTTATAGTATACCTATTATAACTGCGATAGGGGGGCTCTAGTATCTGCTAAAGACTAGTAATATCTCTTTCTGGCCTATAAACCCTTAAATAAATTATATAATCCATTCTAGGAAGCCCTTTGCCCTAAGGATATATAAAAGGCGCTTATAGGGTATATTATTATAGGCGCCACTAATATCTAGGCTAAGTATTAATACTATAAAGTCCTTGCACATAGCCTATATAGTTTTAATAGTAGTAGTAAGTAGTGTAAGTGCTAATAGTATTAAGCAATTCTTTCCTGCCCCTATTTAGCTTTGTAGTAGTAGGGCGTGTTCCTCTACTATATCTACTATATAGTCCACTATAACCTTTTCTAAGATCTTGCTTAGGGTATTTTCTAAGGCAATAGGGCGGTAGCTTCCTGGGATTAAGTAATCTACTTTACCTTCTTTTTATAAAATAACCGTTGTTATAGATCTTCTGAGTTGCTGGTAGTAGCCTATTATAAAGTATGCTCTGGCTATATCTACAAGCTAAGGTGCTATAAGTAGACTATAGGTCTTTAAGGCTTTGTTTAGGATCCCATCTAGTCCTAGTACTATATTGTTTAAGAGGCGACTAATAGTTCTAGCTATTTCTTTAGTTGTTATATCGCTGTTAACCCTTAGGCGAGTTACTAGTGTTTTGCCGGTAATATTACTAAGGTCTACTGGAGCCGGTTAGGGGAAAAATCTCTCTATAAGGATCTTCGCCTTCTTATTATTGTTGCTTGTGGCCTGTGGTTTACCTGCTCTTTATAGGGGTAGTAGGTATAGGTCTTCTGCTAGGCGTCCCACCTTTTTCTTTACCTATCTTGCTATGGTCTAAAGGCCCTTATTATAGGGGATGCTTAGGTTAGTAGTGTGTTTATTTATAAACCATCTCCAGTTGTTTCTTACTTCTTTTTTTAGGGTATTCTTTAGCTAGTTTCTTGTGTCTTTATATTATCTCTTATCTTTAGGGTTATAGCTACTTATATATTTCCTTCTTGCTTGTTATTAGCTAGCTATAAGAACCGCGTATTGTGTGGACCATATATATCGCGTATAGGGGCCCGGTTTTAAGACTGGGCAATGCTCTTCTAGCCTATTTTTAATTGCTGCCTAGATTCTTTCTAGTCTTTGGTTAATTTCCTTAGGGGTGGCTAATAAGCCTTACTTGTTTGGTATTAGGTGGGTTTCTTCTAGGTCTTAAAGTTATTGTTTAACTATATTAAGGAAACTATCTGTCTTAAGCTTCCTTATTGCGTATCTTTTACTATTTAGTTGCGCCTTAATATCCAAATCTAGCTGTATTTAGATGGGGATATAGTCTAAAATAAGTGCCCATTCTTTTTTAGGGATGCACCTTTTAAGTCTCTAGTATAGGCCATTATCTATAAATATAAGGTCAATTGTACTTCTAGCGGTGCCTTATTACCACGTAATTACTCCTAGGGGAGTGGCTAGCTTAAGGCCCTAGATATCTATAGCTCTTAGTAGGCACTCTGCCTATTATTTAGCAGCGACATAGATACCCCCCCCACCATAGGTGGTGGAGGTTTATATCTCCTAATAGGATAGACTCTATGCCTTTGGTTTCTAGTAAGCTTATTACCAATATAATGTTCTCTATTTGTGGGACCCCTTTAACCCTAGGGTTATATATATTAATAATTTGTACCAGTCCCCTATATGTCTGGATTATTATAACTATAATATCTAGGTTAACTGCTTACTATAATTATAAGGACAGGCTAACAGCCTTGCTAATTATAAAGCACATATATATAGCTGCTTTTGGTTTGTATAGGAGCTGGAATCCTTAGGGGCAGTATGTTAATTATATATAGGTATTATAATACGGCTCTTATATAGCAAGAATATAGTGTTTCTCTAGGTCTAGACTGTCTAGTAGGGGCCTTGCAAGGTGGTGGTTTATATTACCGCAGTTATACTATATAATGGATAGGTGGCGGACTCCTAGTAAGGGTTATTTAACTTTCCTTTATTCTTTACTTCCTCTATTTCTACTTTCTTTAGGATTTTTAGAACTTCTGTCTCTTATATCTACACCCTGGTCGCTACTTATTTTGTATAGGGCTTTCTATTCCCGTATTTTGTATTCCTATTAGCGCTTCTATATCTGAATCTGCTATTGTCTCCAGTTCTTCCCCTAGTCTTACTAGTTGGCTTTATGCCCTTTATAGGTTGGCTGCGAATGTTAGATTTACCGCGTTTAGTCTAATTCTTAATTATTCTGGTCTTAAGCTTACTATAGCTATTCATAGGGGTCTTCCTATAGGGCGTTCTCTCCCTTATATCCCCTATGACCCTTATATCCCTATTTGGTCTGGTAATATCGCGCGGCATCGCTTCTGGCCTGTTAAGGCTTGGGATAGCTAGCCTAGCCCCCCAGTATTAAAGGTAGGGAACACTAGGAAGGCACCTGCGTCCCCCTAGCTTATTACCTATTGTTTCTATTTATATAACCTAGCGTGTAGTTGTTCCCGCAGCTGTTAAGCCCTTACCTTCCGTCTCCTATATTTAATACAGTCTACTCTCTCCTACGCCTTATATATGCTTTGGTAATAGTTTGCGCATTTTATTTAGTTTTAATTTAAGTAGTGTCTTATATTATGGGGGCCTATACAGTAGCCGCAGCACACCTGTGCTGCGTATATGGATTGGGTGTGTCCCTATTGTGTATAGTAATAGCATCGTTCTAGGCGTAGTTTGTGGTTATAGAGCCTTATATTATATATAAGGCCATTTATAATTATTCCTTTTTAGATAAAGAGTTTTTGCATTCCTAATATATATATACTGATAATAAGGGAGCTATATATTTAACCAGCGTCTCCCTAGTAAGTCTCTGGCGACTTTTATATCCTCTTATTATTCTTATTATATACTTAGATTGCATTTTCCTATTAAAGCTATTAGATTTAGGTAATCTCAAGTCCCAGTATAAGGCATTCCGTATATTTTACTATCTCCTATATAGTTGCTGTGTTATTCGCCTAGCGTCCCTTTTCTACCCTAAGGCTTATGGGAACCACTAGAACTTCAACTAGGTAGTCTTTATAGAGCACTTTTATGCCAATACGTTCTCCTAGCCTATCCCCTACCCTTATAGCTCGTTCCTTTACCTATTGGTCCTTTAGGGTAACTCTAATGTCTCTACTCCTTAGGTGTTGGACTGTAACAGCATTATAGACTTCCTTATAAATCTCTATAAGAACTTCTGTTTCTGATTATCCCCTAAGCCCCTCTACTTTTTCTGTATTTAGTTATATTGTGATTATATACCTAGTTATTATCTTAAGGGGGTTGGGTTCCCTATGCTATAGAAGCACAGCTATAGCGGCCTAGGTGTGGTTCGCCGGTAAGAAGGGGTTTTATTTATTTTTAATTTTACTTAGCTATTAGAGGATTTAATTAAGGGATTACTAAAGGGGCGCCTAAGGGATGCTAGACTGGCGGAGCTATTCTACTAACTATATTAGTTTGTTATAGCTAACGGTTACTCCCCTATAATTACAGATACTAGACGCGTCCAATAGGCTTTATATTTTGTTAGATGCCTTCTTAATAGAGGTATTTCCGCTTTGTGGTGTGGTATTCGCCTGTTCTTGTTATGGAGGGCCATTGCTGGGCGTGGTTCTGGCGGTCGCGCGCGAGTGCGAACCACCGTCGTTCAACGTGTGCCTCCCCTGCGATGCAGGCATCTCAGGGGGATTCTCTGGGTGTTTTTCGGGGTTCTTTTTGGTTGGTTTTGGTCTTTTTGGGCCGGGTGCAGCAAGAGCTCCTAGGGATTTATATATATAGGAGGGCCCTCCGCCGCAAAGATCTTTATAAAGATAGATCTAAGATAGGCGTACCATTAAATTAAGATTAACTCTATGATATACTTTTTAGTAATAAATAGGAAGGGGTTCCTATAGAATATTAGTTGCAACTTTATTTTTATAAGTGGTGCTTATTAGATATGGGGCTAAAACTAGGTAAAGATTAGGAATAGTAACTAGAGAATTAATGCAGTAAACAGTTGCTAGTATTAGCCGTTTATTAATTATATTAGGGCATAGGGATAAAGTAGTATTTTAAGATATAAGCCTTACTTCCGTATTTAAAGTAAAGGCTTAGCTTAATACGTTATTCTAATTTAGGGGACCCTAGTAGGGCGTATCCTAAGGTCCCTATATTAATATCTATAGCATTAGGGTGCTTAGGCTAAGATAATAACTTAGTAGACATTTATAGGGTTGTTATATTATATTAAGGAGCGGACTTCGGTATTAGGCGTAGTATATTATTATACCGTTTATTAATAACGTTTATATAGGCGTTAAGGGCTCCTAGTAGGTCTATGCCTATTAGGGAGGTTTTTAGTTTAGTGCTTAGGGACTTAATAAGGCTGTTAATTAGTGCGGAGTTGTTCTAGCCTATTTCTTTTATATAATAGTTAAATTTAGAAAAGTATACTAGGAAGTTTTTTATTCCTTAAGCTATATAGTTTATCTTCCTCTAAGTAGTAGCTTAGTAGTTTGGGTTACTATATATAGCTTTAGGAAGTATAACTAGACTTTATATAAAGTTTAGTTAAAAATGTTTAATAAGGTTAGCTACGTCTCCTTTTAGTTAATTTAAGGCGTAATAGAGTTAGTTAGCTTTAGTTAGGTAGCAGTTAATATTACTAGTTAGCTTATTTTTAAGCTAGCTTAGGAATAATTAGAGATCTTATTATTTACTAGTAAATATTAAAGCGTTTAGTAGTTGTTTAGATTATTATAGTATAGTAGTTGGTTTAGGGTAAATAGCTACTATAGGTTTGGGACTCTTATCTTATCTATTTATCTCTAGAGATAGCGTTTAGTCTTAGGACCCTAGTATAGGTATCTTAAGGGTACGGATTTCTTTTTAGAGGTCCTTAATTATTTACTAGTATTATATTTCTTATTTAGCTTATTATTAAATTAAAGTGGCTTAGTTTTATATAAGGGCGTTTATAAAAGACTTCTATATCTCTGCTAATTATTTTTAGAGTGTAAATATAATGCTAGCGGCTATTATAGGGGCTTTAGGGTTATTCTATATTTTAGAGGATGGTATATAATGTTAATATAATATAGTATTATGGAGTAAGCATAAGCGGTAATAATATATAGTGAAGTAGATATTATTAAGCTATGTATATAAACTGCGTAATAAAGTTAAAACGTTATATAAGAAGAGAAGGTAAGTAAATAGGGAGAAAGGGTATATATTGTAAATTTAATTGCTTAGTTAATATATACACGGAGTAGAATAGGATTTAAGTAGCGGTCCTAGTAGAACTTGGTAGGATTTAGTAAACTTGGCAGAATATGGCAGAATGCGGCAGATTGCCGTTAGATTGCCATTAGATTGCCATTAGATTGCCATTAGATTGCCATTAGATTGCCATTAGATTGCCATAGATTGCCATTAGATTGCCGTTTCGCGGTCGGTCTCTTTTGCTACGTTAGTAGAAGCAGGTAAGTGTATATAAGGTGTTACAGAGGTATTCCATAACACTAGTAATAAGTAAGCTAGTGGCGATTTTCTATCCCAGGGATAGAAAATCCTAATTAGTTAGCTCTATAAGTAGTACTAGTAGAATATAGTAGAATTTGGCAGATTGCCTAGAAAGCGGCAAATTGCCCTAAAAACGGCAATATAGCAGGTAATATGCTTTAGCACCGTTAAACTAAGCCGTCTAGCTATTAAGAAGTCTCCCTAGGAGTTTAGTTAAAAAAGCGTCGCCTTTTTAAAGTTCTATTCCCTAAACCTAACCCTATAAAGCCTATATATAACCGCGCTTTACATATAAGAATTTACTACTACTAACTACGCGATCTTCCGCGAGCTTTATAGTATTTAGTAATTACTTAATACGGCGAATTTTAGCGAGGAGGTTTTTGGCGGTTCCTATCTATTTAATAAAGTTTTAATAAAAGAACTCGACTTATAGGTCGGTTAGGAGATATAAGAACTAAAAGTCTACCTATTAATTAGGATTAATAAAAGGGACATATAAGAAGCGGTTATTTAAGCTATATATACGGGCTAGGAAGATATTAAACCTCCAGTTCTTCTTTATAATAGCCGTATAGTATATAATAGTATTATTAAAGTATAAGGTAAGGGTGGTAATAGGGTATATTATATAGACAGGCGAATCCTTAAGGGAAAGAAGGAGTCTATATATAAGGTAAAAAAGGATTTTCCCTAGGTATATGTAGCGTATATACCTTAGAGGCGAGTTGTATATAAGTCGCCTATGCCTTATAGCTATATAACTATCTACTTAAGCTTTACCTAATATAAAGCGTCTTACTATAAGGTTTTTAATCTAGTCTTAAACTTTAGTCTTAAACTTATTTTATAGTAAAGGGCCTTTATTTTTAGTACCTAGCCAAAAATTAACTAGTTAAGCGATTATCTTTTCTTTTATAAAACCTTTAATAGCCTAGCGCGTATGTCGCTTATAGTTATAGTTAGCGTTACTAACCTTAAATTAGTTCTTACCTACGGCGATCTACCAGTTAAAATACTATTAAGTAATACCGCCAATATTGGGTAGTAACTTCTTAGCTAGGGCGTTAAGATTTATTTAGCCTATACATTTACTCTATTAAAAAAGAAAATGGAGATCTAACTGCCGGTTTTAGAGGGTTCTGTCGCCGTTTTTAGAGGTTGTGTTACCAAAACTCCCTGCCGCCTTAAGCCTCTTGCTTGCCAGTTTAATGTTAAGCCTCTTACTTACCCCCCTGTGCCCCGTTTTACGGGTAGACCAGTTTATTTAAAAGTGTGACCCTTCTATATGCCTGGCGCTGAAGCTATATATACTCTATAGCTTTTACCTTTGATCCGTTTAACCCAGGCCTTATTTCTCTTATTCTTTACCCTCCTATCTTCTTAACCCTATATTACTCTTTATATCCTTCCCTCTATTATTACCCTAAGTTCTCTTCCAACTCCCTAGAATGCGGCGCGTTTAATTATTGGATCGCAGCTCGTTGTTTAGTGTTATTGACGATAAGTACATAGGTACAGACAGCGACGGTAATAGCTATGGGATAAAGCCGACCGTCTTTAATAGTAACGCCGATAGTGATGCCGATAGTAACGCCGACTATGACACCGACAGTGGCATTAACTGTAACGCTAATAGCATCGCTGGATCTGACGATGCTTGCAAAGCGCCCACTTAAGTATGGCTTTATAAGGATTAAGACTATCCACTAAAATACTACCTTAAACAGTTAAAAGAGTTTGAGGAATTTAATTTTATAATATAAGACTACGCTAATAGTAGTACAAATCTCTTTAACCGCATTAAAGATTAATAGTATTAGTAAGTAATAACCTATTCTATAGCTTTCTTTTAGGCTTAACCTAGAGCTAATAATTTCCAGATACTGCACCTATATAAAGAAAGACCCTAAGAAAATGTACTAAGTCCTCTTGCTTTGGCTGCTTTATAGCTTTTTTAACTGGCTCCTAAATTAAAAATAAGGGAAGGGGGGTAGGAAATAGTGCGGGATAAAGCTTTCTAGCTTGCTTGGTATATACTAAAAGTACTATCGCCTTATATATAAGAGAGCAACCGGTAGAAAAATTACTGGCAAATTAACCCGCTAGATATATAAGGTAATTATATTTCTAGTTAACCCTTTAGCCTAGTAAAGTAAGGTAGAGCTAAGATATATTTTCTAGGTACTTTAAAAACTGGTAAAGAAATATAGCTTAAGTAATAAGAAGCGAGAAAAGCCTATTATAAATATAGAGGATCTTGCCCTAGTTCTTAAAACCAACTTGGTTATAACAAAAAAGAGATATATAGTTAGGCGATATTAGATACAAGTCCATTTCTTACTATAGCTAGGCCTTTGCACCGCAAGCCAACCTAAAGCTCTTCTTAACCTATACTACTGATATATAATAATTATACTTATTCGCGACCTAGAAGGCGGGCCTTATAAGATTGTGCCTAAGTTTATATTTAAATTCACTAAGGAATATTTTGGTATAAAAGAAGCGTATATTTTCTTTCTACCCTATTTCTTTCCTTATGCTTACGGAGAACTAGTAATACTTTCCCAATTTCTAAGATTATCTTTAACCCTTCGCTTATTCTTAGCCCTTATGTCTTTCTCCTAGGCCTTCTTTTTGCTAACTAAGCTTTTAAAGCCCCTAATCTAACGTTCGCAGAGTAGCTTAGTAAGCTATATATTAAGCCTAGGCGTAATAAGTTGCCGCTACCACTCCGTTTAGACCTAGATAATATTCCTATATTTTAGCAATTAATTAAAACCCCTTATGGCCATAAGGTCTTACTTAACCAGCCTTTACTATACTTAACTCTTTTACCCTGGATTAAGGACCTTGGCGCAATTATGGGATTTCGGCAGGTTGCACGCCTATATAGTCTCTATTACGGCGCAGGCAAGGCATTTAACGAGAATAGTAAGTTCTATTATATAGAGCTAGTTCTACTAAAACCTTTCTAACGCCTATACTACTTAGGTAATGTAAGTGACGCCCTCTAGAACCTAATAATGTAGTACGCTGATGCTTGAATATTCCTAAAGCACTACCTTCCGCAGCGTGTTAGCGTAGATATATAGGCAATCGTTTAAGGCTTAGAGCCTTAAGAAAAGTTAATAAAAGTAGTATACTAAATAAGCCGATTAATTAACCCGCGGCGGCTATAGCACCTAACAATAGAACAATTCTTATTAGTAAACAAGAACCCACGTATTTGTTCCTTAATTAAAGTTTAAAATAAGCTAAAGCTTAGCCTTAAGCGCAAAACCATAGGAAGCATAGAATACCAAAAGCTTAGCCAAGAAATCACAAATAAAAGGCAATGTTAGAGAAATGCGCTATTAGAAAATATTAAGAAGAATTAGGATAACGAACAAGCTATAATTAATATTAAGCGGCAACTTTCCGGGGTTATATTTAGTAAGGATATTAAAGCAACCTTAAAATCCAGCAATAATAGATTAGTTGAATATAAACGCCTTATTAAAGTGATTATAACGCTACCTGGCACGTCACTAGAAGATAAGATACGCAGACGCAATAATGCTATTAATGCGGTCGTAAATTACTGTAATATTGAGGAAAATAGAGCGTATTGGCCGAGTTATTACCAGAGATAGTCTAGGATAGGTATTACCCTTGGCCAAGTTAAGATTGAAGAAGATGCTAAGATTTTAAAAGCGGCTAAAGCGCTAGAGAGGGCAAAGTCATCCTTATATAAGGAAAAAAGACCGAAAATATACTTTATCTGCTTTGGGAATGAAAAGCTTGTAATTAGTAAGCGTATATATAGGTTCCACACTCTAACTACTCTTATAAAGCATTTCCAATAAGCATATCTCTCTAAACTCCTAAAGTAGGGTGAGATTAAATATAATATTTGTAAAGTAACCTTTAAGCATAAAATGCATCTTTAGAACTATGTGTTTAGTATATATAGGACCTTTTTCTAGTCATTACGCGCTTATCTTATTATTTTTTGCCACTTTTTATTTTATTTTAGTTTATTGTCATCCAATTCTGTTCTAGTATTTAGTAGAATAGATATAATAACTAGGATTTTATAATTCGTCCAGGGGCAAGGGGTAATAGGTAAGGTAAGGGTAAGGTAAGGGTAAGATAAGGGTGGCTAATAGGGGATGGATAATATAGTTGCTATATAATATCTAACGGACTAACTATAGACGAGATATACATTTGAATTTCTTAGATTAACCCAAATAGAGAAAGGAAGAGAAGTATTATATAATAACTTTCTACCCAAGCTAATCTCCTAAGCTATGCATCTTTACTTATATATAACGCTGGCACTTTAAGTAATGAAGTATATAAGGGCGACTAGGGTCGGATAGATAACTGCTGTCCTTAATATAACATATAAACTCGGTGCTATAACTAATATTATAACAGGTCCTAGTCTTGCGGAGGGTATTAAGACAGTTATTAATATTTTTGCTTTTGCGCTTAGCCGTAGCGCACCTTACCTTAGTGGATTGAAGTAGTAATTCCGTTTGTTATAGCTAAGATTAGATAGCTTAAAGTTTCTATATAAAATTTTCCTCTATGTCCTTAGATGCGGTAATTGCCGTTTATATAATGCTAATGGCGAAATCGCTTATAACGTCTAGCTCTGTAAAGTCCTTAAGTTTAATAAGCTCTTTAATATACTCGGCCGCTGTTAAGGTAATTATATTATATAATGCTAAGTCGCCTATTAGGCTGAAGACATCTTTAATAATATTAGGAAACCCGTCTGCGGACTAGCTGGTTCCTAGAATATATTAGATTTTTGTATTTATAAGCTCTTTCAGCTATGGTATATTATAATAATCAGTAATTGCATTAATATAGACATAGCGAAGTATGATATAGGCTGTTGTTAGCTATATTATTGTGTCTTTATTATTGCCACCGCTATTATCTAGTTTAGATGGCGATGAGGCATTAGTATTATTAAGTTGCGCTACCTTTAATTCTATAGATTGAAGTTTAAGTATGGGTAAATTAGATTAATATATAAATATATCCCTTACCTTAGCCGAGTGTTTTTATACTTGTAATATTAGATCCTTGCTTCTCCTCGCCATTGTTATAGTCCCTTTTATACATAAACTGGATTATTCTCTTAACGGTGCCCGAATCGAACTCGTTAATATTTATAATGTTAGTCGCCGCCTCCTACCTGTTAGTTAGTTAGGGTTAATTCCATTAGATATTCCGTTGGCTTTTACCTAAAAGCCTCCTAGGCAGCTGTAAATACAGGAGATTGGGTGCATATAATTGCTTTATAGACTTTAAACTCTAGCCCCTAATATATAAGTTTTAAGTTACTATATTTCCCGCTGTCTATAAGCCGCGCTAAGTTAAATAAAATACTTTTAGATAATATGTTTTGTTAGTTTTTATTCCTAGTTCTAGTTTTGACTACGTCTTAAGTAATATTTAAGGGAGTGATTTGGTATTAAATAGGACGATTAAGAATAAAAACTCTACTTTATTAAATATGGCTCTAGAGCCTCTATATATATATTAAGAAGTCGTCAGCCTTGTCTAATCTGCGACGGATTTAGTTAATTAGTTAGAGCTTTAAACATTAGTCGCTTAACTAAGGACTAATATAACTTCTAAAGTTCTAGGTCTTATGTGCATACTAAGCATTTTCCGCTACCCGGATAAAGCTAGTTATATAACTAGAAAACCCCACTATCTATTTTAGTAAAAGTAATATCCGCGCTTTTTATTAATCATTTCTGTAACAGTAACTTAGACTGTAAAAAGCGGTAAAACCTTCGCTAAAACCTTAGCAATACTAATACTTAAAAGGGCCTTTCTTGACCTAGGGAAAGAGCGTAAAAATATATTAGGAATCCCCCTATAGTAATTATCTACCAGCCTATAAAAAATATGCATCCTTTTTAGAATAACTTTAACGCTTAATCTATTATACCGCGTTTAATAGCGCTAGCTTCTAGCCCACTACGCAACAAGACCTACGCCTATAAAAATTAAAAAGTGCTTAGTAGCGTTAATACCTATTTAAACCTTCTCCGCTATCTATTTTAGACGTTTAAACTCCTTTATCTAATCTTTAGAGATTATAGTATAGCAGGTTTTAGAGTTAAGAGTTAATTTAATTGCAATATAGTTAGTGCTTAAACCAACAATATAAATACGCTATTGCAATATTAATTAATAATTTTTAAAATTAGTCTTTTACTTACCCCTTTATTAATGTTAAAAAGTTGTTTAGTTAAAACACTTTCCTTAAAATTAACTTAGCCGGCAAATGTATTATAGAAGCGGAAAAAATTTAGGTCCTATATCTAGCCGTTAGGTTTCTCTACTAATCTACTATAGCTAAGCAATTCCCTATGCCAGGCTTCCCTGTCCCATATATTAAGTTTAAGGGTAGATTCGCGATTTAAAGCCATATATAGGATTTCGGATGTTTTGTTAAGTAATAGGGATATTTAATTAGAATTACTAAACAGCCTAGAAGGGGAGAACTGGGCGCCACTAGTATATCTAGTAAGATAAAGGTATTAGCAGCCCCATCTTAGTATAGAGAGGTGCGGTTTTTGCTTACCTAAAAGTTAAGTACAATTAGTAGCAACAAGGTCTTTGTGAGATAGGATATATAATCCTTAGGAGTCTATTTATATATATAGAAGACTTAATCGGCCGAAACTAACGCCCTTAATGCTGTATTATAAATGGTAAGGTGCAGATTGCGGTATAAATTAGCCAAGTTAGCCTAAAATATATGTATATAGTAGGTGACGAAGACTTTTCCTAGAAGTACTAATGCCTAATTAATACTAGTGCTATAAATAATAAAGACCAGTAAATGCCTGTCTTGGATAGAGGTTGTTAAATATATTAAGGTAAGAAGAGGGTTTCTATAAGGTAAATATTTTCTTACCCCTAGCTATGCCAGACGCTTATGGAATATAGGGACACTGTTAATATCGCGGGTAGTGAAGATCGGTAAAGGCTAAGAATAGTGCTGTAAGCCTTAGTACTATTAGAGGATTCCTTTTCTAACTAACGCGTAGGATATATGATTTGTGACGATTTCTTCCTTAAGGAGCCGAAGAGTAAGACGCCTTAATAGATCCAAGGATGCTATCTAAAGGAAAGGACATGGAAATACCTAATATATAGAGTTGATTTCCGCCCCATTATGCTAGGGATATATAATTGCCTTTATTATCCGCTTTGCCGGTTGTCTTAACGCGTCTTCTGCACCTTTTATTCATTACTACCCTGCTTTACTATTTTTACTACTCCTTTTAAAACATTCCCTAGTTTGTCTTATTTCCGCTAACTATTTATGGCCGCTCTTTACTCTTTAATATGGATGCTTATTTAACTATTAGCTTGCTTATTAAAGCCGCAACTTGCTAGATTACGCTAACTATTAGTTTTTTAATATATTATACTTGGCTGCCTCTTATATTAATTATTGGCACTTTAACAGCCGCTTATAGTTAGGATTAAGATTCTAGATACAGTGCATTAATTACTAAGCTTTATTAATAACTGAGTACCCTACTATCTATTGAGCTAGATCTAGAAAAGGTGTCTTCTATTATTAGGATTAGTTGGTCTATAAAGAGCTTGCAAAGCTGGGAAATGGTATCTTTAAAGTTAGATAATCCTAAGCGTCCTGGCACTAGTCTATCGTCTAATTAGATTACTGCGGGCCTAAATAACCAATAAAGGGGTCTAGTAGATCCTATATATATGTACCAATAAGTCCCCTAAACAGTTAATAATATGATGTTAAGTGAAATTCTTAGCACTTACCTAGATAAGAGAACTGCGAAGTTACTCTCTTATAGTATAATTTAATCGTTCCCTAAGTCTCTATAGGATTTCCTTAGTCTTCTTTATAAAAGAACCAGAGGGCGAAAAGTAGAGGATATTATCTATATATCTACGTTCTCTGAGTTAATGCCTAATTGCTCTAATATATTATTGTTTTAAGTATGTTTAATATCCCCTATATAGGATCTATTTTAATTAAATTGCAGACTATAATCTAGGCGAATCTCCAAGACTTATAGGACTATATTGAAGAGAAAGGCGCATAGAATACTCTTTTATGGAAGCCATATTAATCTGTTAATGTTATTAATCTTTAATAGTAGTTATTTGTATCTAGTTTAGAGTTAAGATTTCGGTATATAGTTAAAATTAATCCTCTAGTCTTTAAATAAATCCGCTTGTACTATAATGTGAATTTACGTGCATGTGTCTGAAATTCTTGGGATTGCAGCGCTTATATATTAAGGGGGAGTTGTACTAGTGGCATTATTGCATTTATTAGCCGCCTAGTGCTCTATTAAATGGATGTGTTCCGCTAAATATCCTCCTAATTACTGCTAACGCTCCTAATATACCTCTTACAGTCTTGATATAAGATGCAGTTTGATTAACCGCTCTAGCAATATAATTTATTACTATTATTTTTAAAGTTAATAGAATCTATTAGTCTGGAGTTAATAGGAGCGACTAGTCTAGCGTCTAGCAAGGGTCTTACTAATAATAGTTAATCTAGAGCTACTAGCATTAATTACCTGTTCTATATTAATTAATATAGCTCTCTGAAAACCACACAGACTATTAGTTTACATCGTTAGCCTTTCCCTAGTAAGACTTCACTAATACCTCGCGAAGTATAACTTGGTTAGCCCTTATACGAACAACAAGCCCCTAGTATCTAAATATAAGCCTTAGTTAATTAATAAACAATCTAAGTTAATAAACACGACTTTTAAAGATAGTAATAGTTGGGATAGTATTTCGTCTGAACTTAATAGACCAATATTGGCTTATAGGCAGAAATATTACAGCCTTTTTATTAATACCAGAGCAAGTTCTAAATGGACAATGGAAGAGAAAGCCATTATATACTCTTTAAGGCAGGAGGGGGTTTAGTTTATAAATATTACTAGATAGGTGCTACATTCGCCAGCTTAAATTTCGGAGATATACCTAACCCTATATATCTTATGCCTTATCCTACCAAGGCTATATATTACTTATATTTGCTAGGTTAAATAACATATTAGATTACTTATAATTACTAATTAGTTTCCTTTCTTAAACGCAACTTCTAATAGCTTTACAAACATTTTTAAAGATTGTTGTTATAAATAATGCCTTAGGGGAGTCCTAGTTTTAAACTATATAGATAGACTATAAAGATTAAATCCTTATAAAGCTAGGTTACCAGGTGTCACTTACAGTTTTATTATAGGATAATGTTGTTGTAACGGAATCCCCTAGGAGGTATATGTCAGATAAGACGGTAGGAGGTTTCATCAATGTCCTGCCTACGTCCCATGTATATTCCAGAAGAGACATAGTTAGATAGATAGGGGCGAAAGGTTTTACTAGTGTCTTAGAAGGTTTATATAGGAAGCTAGTTCTCCTCTAGAGAAGAACTAGTGATTAGTCTCTAAATGGAAGTGGTCAGAAGCATTTGTCCTTTAATACATAAAACTCATTCTACCTTTGATTTACCTTTAACTCACCTTTTACTTACCTGTGACACTGTTAATTAGATAATCATACGTTCCGGTTAGGCTGGCCTCTTATAATTCTAATTGCTCACAATCTGTTAGGAACGTACGGCTATTAATTAACAATGACGGGCTATACTCCTTTACCCTATAAAGCAACACCCTTACCTTAAGAGGCTTAGAGAGTCTTTCTAGAGGAGCGCATTCCCTCTACTTATAAAGGAGTAGACTAGGAAGCTATGGCTGGTCCGTCTAACCTTCCAAGACCTTTAGGAATGATCACCGCTGGGGAGTTATTGGAGCGGTTACTACGCAAGACCCTATAAAAGACAAAGGAGTTAGAGATATAATTAAGATAAGCATATTAAGACTACCAAGGACAATTGCAAGAACAATTAGGAGAAGCATAAACACCCTAGACACGAAGTGGACTTAGAGGGGCAACGCTATACTATACTGTGACATTAGATAAACCTAAATTCCGTATAAAGGAACCTGATGAGTATAATGGTGATAGTCTTAGGAACTGCAATCGTTTTATCTGTTAATGTGAAACCAAGTTTTGGCTAGATCCGAAACGTTACTCCAATGAGTATAATTAGACACTAATTACTTCTACCTTCCTATGTAGCACCGTTGAGAGTTTATAGACATGCTATGAGAAGAAACTTACTACACCCCTTAAATTTAGCGAACTTAAGTCCTGGTTGGTTAATTAGGTCCAAGACCCTACTAATTAAGGGATAGATTATAACTAGTAATACTATGATACAAAACAGCAAGAAGGCCAGAGTGTAGTCTAGTTTATAAACTACTTAGAAGAGCTAGAAGACAATGTACCCTACTCGGACTTGTGGGATAACGCTATATAACTCCATCAGCTACTTGCTAAGTTATAACCTAAGATTTAACAGGCTATATAGGAGAAGGGGGAAATTCCTACCTCTTAAGAAAAGCTTATCTCTGAAGCTACTCGGATTAAGAATGCTAAAAGAGACTATCTAGGGAAGTGAAAGGAATGAGACGCCAATAATAAAGAGCGTAGAACTAGACCTAGCTTTAATAAAAGGGGCAGATCCTAACCTAACCACTCTGTAGAAGGATAACGTGAGTAGGCTTCACAACCTTAGAGCAACGCTAGTTAACCCCAGAATGATAATAGGCAGAAACCGTGGAACTAAGAGTTATATAGCTGTTATAACTGCGGCAAGAAAGGCCATATATAGCGCTTCTGCTGATAGAAGAAGTAAGAGGATGCTTAATTAGGAAAAGAGAGAGCCTAGTAAATCTTTACTCCCTTATACTAGGCCAGTAAGAGAAGGAGGGAGTAAGCTGCTGTATAGTTGTTCCCGTCTCCATTTAAGTTAATAATAAATGGGTAACGTGAGACTGCCTTATAGACAGTGGCGCGACTATGGGGTTTATTTCTCAATTACTAGTAAAGGAATTGGATTTAGACCTTAGTAGCTCACAGGTGCGCACCGTTTGAAGCATTAGAGGCCACTAGATTCCGTGCTACGGGGAATAAACTTTTTCTATAGCTAGCCAGGACCGCAATAGTCTATGGGATATGTAGGAGATGCGCTTCTGCGCTGTAGAAATTAAGGGGTATAACCTTATTTTAGGATACCTATGGCTTTAACAGGTTAATCTAGACATTAATTGGCCTTTAGCCTTGTATTAATACCGGAAGTCTTAACCGCGCATTATAGTTAAAGATTAAAAAACTTTCTTAAACCATGTACAAGAGGAAGGGTGGGCGTATGCTATGTATACTACTCTTGACACTAAGAATAGGGACACGGAGTATTTATTTTTAAATGTTTGGCTATGCGCAGTTAAGGAACCAGAGATTCCATAGGAATATATAGACCTAAAAGATGTTGCTAATAAGGAAGCTGCGCACACCTTACCCAACCCTATATTAGTGGAGCACGAGATAGACATAGGAGACAAGGAACCTCCTTTTGGACCACTATATAACCTGTCAGAAAATGAGCTGGCAGTATTGCGTTAGTATATAGTGGACAATCTTTAGAGAGGATGGATTTGGCCTTCTATAAGCTGGGTAGGGGCACCAATTATATTTGTACCTAAGAAGGATAAGACCCTTTGCCTCTATGTTGACTATTAGGCGCTAAATAAGATTACTGTAAAGAATTGCTACCCGCTACCCTTAATAGGGGAGCTTATTAATAGGCTGTTAGGCATAAAGATATTTATAAAATTAGATCTAAAAGATGCATACTATTGAATCCGGATTAAAGCCGGTAATAAATGGAAAACAGCGTTCTGAACATGGTATAGCCACTTTAAGTACCTAGTGATGCTATTTAGGCTCACCAACACACTAGTGATATTTTAGGCCTATATTAATAAGGCATTATTAGGCCTATTAGATATAATATATATAGTCTACCTTAATAACATTATAGTCTACTTTAATGACTATAAAGCACATATGTACTATATGTGAATGGTACTAGAAAGACTGCGGGAATACAAGCTCTATATAAACCTAAAAAAATGCTTGTTCTATGTTACTAGCATTGATTTTCTAGGCTTTATTGTTAGCGTTAATGGAGTGTTAATGGAGAAAAGCTAGGTAGACGCTATTAGGGAATAGCTATACCCTACAATGTTTAGGGAAGTATAGGTTTTTATAGGCACGGCGAACTTCTACTAAAGGTTCATTGTTTATTACTTGTAAGTAATGCTCCCAATTACTGATCTACTAAAGGGATTTAAGGATAGTAAGAAGTTAGGACCCTTTGTATTTAGGGAAGCTGCTAAGTAGGCTATGGACCAGTTAAAGGATTTATTTACATTAGCGCCTATCCTAATACACTTCTGCTAGGAGCTATGTATACACCTTAAAATGGATGCATCTGGCTTTACCCTAGGGGCAATTATATCTTAATTAAAAGATGGAGAATAGCATTCTATAGTATTTTGGTTAAGGAAAATGACCCCTATAGAGCAGCATTATATAACGCATAACCAGGAGCTGCTTATAATAGTCACAGTAATAAAGCACTGGCGACATTATTGTATAGGAAGTAATTATCCTATTAAAGTCCTTACAGACTATAACAACCTAGAATACTTTATAACTATAAAGGTGTTAAGCGGTTAATAAGCTAGATGGGCGGAGGCACTATTATAGTATGACTTTAAAATTATATACCGCCCAGGAAAGACAAATCCCGCTAATAGGTTGTTAAGATGTTTGGATTATAAGACTAGGAGAATCTAGGACAGCACAGGGGAAATAATTCCTATATTGCAAAATTTGCTTAGGAAGAAAGAAGAGTCTTTCCCTGGAACTATAGAATTCCGTAGCAGGGCAGAGGTCCCGGCAATGCAGCTGTGAAGCACTATGATAATGGAGCCGCAGGATATGGTCATGGACTAGGTTATAGACTAAGCAGACATTACAAAGTTAGCATACCCTAGAATTAGCGAGAATTCTGCGGGATGTGCTGGGGGTATCACGGCACCTTTAACTTAACGGCGCACCAGCTATAAGTTTCCGGATCTAGAGGGGATAGGTAAGATGCCTATCTATAGCGTGGCACACTGCATAATAGCAGGAGAATTTGCTGGCACTAATAGTTTAAAATATCTTGTGCCATACCTAGAGTCTGTAATGGCGGCAGGCAAAACGGAAATAAGTAATCTATATAAAACCTTTCTAGATCTTCTTCTTTAAGTATAATAAAGGGACGCCTTTATTTCTAGGAAGAGGTGGAAAGATGTAGTGGAGACTAACTTGGCCGGAGTTACTAAGAAGCTGTGGCAACAAGACTAAAAGGGTCTGTTGCGCTTTAAGGGTGCTGTATATATCCTAAAGAACCAAACGGTTTAAGACAAAATTCTAAAGGTCTTTTACAACAACCCTTTTAGGGGTCACTACGGTACCAACAGGACCCTTAAGGCCGTTTAAAGGAAATACTTTTAGGATGGAATGTCTGAAGAAGTTAAGGACTATGTATTAAGATGTGATATATGCCAAAGGGTACAGATACCTAGGCATCGCCTATATAGCGAGTTATTAGTGCTTCCTATTCTGTAGGGACCTATATTAAAATTAACAATGGATTTTATAATAGGCTTACCCCCTACTAAAATAAGAACTAAAGAGGTTGCTAATACTATCCTAGTAATTGTTAATAGATATATAAAGTTTTTAGGGTACTTTGCTATTTTAATAATAATTACAGCAGCAGAACTGGTAGACCTGTTTTTAGAGCAGTAGCTCCTGTTTGGCACACTAAGGGGAATTGTGTCTAACAGAGGTACCGTATTTAATAGCGCATTTTGGTCTTCATTCTGTCTCTTATTAAAAATATAGTAAAGGATAAGCACTGCCTTCTATCTATAAATAGATGGGCAAATAGAGCATCTAAATGCATTATTAGAACACTACCTCTGCTGCTATATTAATTATTAATAGGATAATTAGCTATTGTGGTTAGCTCTGGCGCAACACGTGTATAATATAAGCATCCATAGCAGTATAAAAATGACCCCTTATAAAGCACTGTTTGGGGTAAAAGCAAATAACCCCTAGAACGTTAAGGACATTATTCCCAAAAGAGAGGCACTGGTGGCGTCTGAGAGAATTAAGCAAATAAGAATTTATAGAGAAGAACTTGAAAAGCACTTACTAGACGCCTAGGCTATATAAAAAAGGTACTATAATAAGGGATATATGCCTAAAGAATTTAAAATAGGAGACGAAGTCTTACTGTCTATAAAAAATATCCAAATAAAATGTATTAAGAAGAAGCTGGACTATAGGTGGCTTAGACCCTTTAAGGTAGTTAGGAAAACTAAAGGAAATTAAGCCTATAAATTGGAATTGCTAAAATTATATCTAATATATTCCATATTTTATGTTTCCTTATTAAAGTTATACTGGAGAAGAGATGGTATAGAACCACCCCCACCTAGCAAAATTGATAGGGAACTAAAATGGAATGTAGAAGACATTCTTAATTAAAGATAGCGTTAAAAGAAACGCGAATTTTTAGTTTGTTAGGAAGGATACTCCTAGGCGTATAATAGTTAGGAACCTAAGGAGTACCTTTAGCTAGGATGCAACACGGCAATTAAAACTTTCCTAAAGACCACAAATTAGGATTTAGTAATGGGTCTGGATATACCACGGGCAAGACGATAGGGAAGACCCCGTAAATTAAAACTATAAGGTTGAGCACAGGCATTAGAAACGGGAACGTTTTGCTATTATAATAGGGATCCTAGAATCCTATAAGAGAAAGCCATAGGGATCCATATAAGAACCACTAGGGATGCTGTCTAAAGAAGACGCTATTTAAGAATAAGCAGTAGCACTAGAAGAAGGGGCCCTAGGGACTTAGAAAGATTCCCTAGGGATAAAAGGAGAGTATCCGGTCTGATACTAGAGATACGCAGTAGAGTTAATAATATAAAGAGGACCAAAAAGACACAGAGTGAAGATTTAGAAATTTTAAGAAATTGTAAAGCACCTATAAGAACACCACCCGTTCATTACATACGGAAATTATAGCGGTATGCTGCTTTTATATAGACTATCACCAAAAATAAGAATAGAGGCATCCCCAAAGTATAAAGTTAATTCCTAGTACTAGGGCATTCTAAAGGCACCAGAGAGGCACCCTACAAAGCTATCCTATAAGAAGAAAGAAAGAATAAGATAACAACTTAAACACCAGAAGTAGCAATAGGAGCCTCCTCCTCTATCTTAACGTCATTATTAGCAGTATTATTAACACTCCTATCCCTAAAAGCATTAGCATTCTTACCAACATTCTTCTTAGAGCAGTAAGAACTAGACGGACTACTACAACCGGGGGACTAGCGGGGAGAACGTTTATCTTTATTACTATCCTTAGTATTATCCCCAGGCTCCAAATCGGCATCTAGGCTGGGATCAGAAAGTTAACAACTAAAGAGTTAGTATAGTTCCCGAACGTATTACTAAAGAGACTCACCTAGCCAGAAAGGCCCGCGTAAGAGTATAAATGTTATCATTTATAAAAACGAGCTGCTTATATATATGCTCCTGGACACTATATATCTGAGATTACTATGTCTTCACAGTAGTAGAAACCCTTATTAAATTGAAAAGGCTGTAAGCAATAGAAGACACCTTCCGTCCCTATCTATCACTATTCTAATATAGACGGAAATCCCTAATAGCGTGTTGGAGCCGGCAAGCCTTATATACATAAACAGCGGGGATCTAATATAGTTAGTAAAGTCTAGAATAGGATGGAATGGGAAATACCAGAATATAGGTCTTTTTCCAGCTGCGATAGTGGGAACACTTAGATCTATTCTTGCCAGAGCGCGGCATCTTACAGGCATAGGACGGGTCCAACGTGAGCGCATAAACGCAACAACGGTAGCACTTTAGAGAAACTACCGCAGAAGCAACAGAAGCGGTCTATAATGCTAACAGAGCAGGGACAACGCCGCCGCCAGTCTAGGGACGCGCAGCACAATTATAAGCCATTGCGAGAGAACACTATAGGAAGTCAGTATTATTAAGGAGATGAAATGGGGATCCTATTACCTATAGACGTGTTATAAGAAGAGAACAGAGCAGTGGAAGAAAGAACAGCTGGAGATGTAAAAGCTAAAAGCTGAGATATAATAAAAAACGGTCTGCTAAAAGGCGAGACAAATGGTGTTGTTAATAGAAAGATGCGTAAGAGATAATAGCTTATAAACTAAAAGAAATTAACATTAAGACGTTATTATTAAGACCCATTTTAGGTGAATGGGGATAGTAGCTAGTTAACGCATTGTATAGGACAACCCCTAGATTAGCTTATAACAAATTCTTATAATAAGGAAGGTAAATCCTATCTAATTTTCATTATTATTATCAAAGTTCTATTATGAAGGCACTATAAGAGCTATAGTAGAAGAAGAGCGGAGGAACAGAAAGACAAAGTAAGGTTCCACGCTAGTAAAGAACTGGCAATAAGCCGCATCATGGAGTACCTTTCTACTGAAGAATTTCCCTAGTGGTTTTAGCCGGAACTCTATAAGAGATTATTAAGAGGCGAAGTCTTAGAGGACTAAGACCCTTAAAGGGGAGGTAATTGTAACGGAATCCCCCAGGAGGTACATGTCAGATAAGACGGTAGGAGGTTTCATTAATGTCCTGCCTACGTCCCATATATATTCTAGAAGAGACATAGTTAGACAAATAGGGGTGAAAGGTTTTACTAGTGTCTTAGAAGGTTTATATAGGAAGCTAGTTCTCCTCTAGAGAAGAACCAGCAATTAGTCTCTAAATAGAAGTGGTTAGAAGCATTTGTCCTTTAATACATAAAACTTATTCTACCTTTAATTTACCTTCAACTTACCTTCTACTTACCTGTGACACTGTTAATTAGATAATTATACATTCCAGTTAGGCTGGCCTCTTATAGTTGTAAAAGCCCTACTAGGGAGAACACAAGGTGCATATTAGTGCTATTATAGCAATATTCTTCGCGCTAATAAGTTGGCATAAATAGTTAAGGAAAAGAATCTCCTTATGGAATTATATAATAAGAAATTTCTGTTATAGAAAGACATTGGGAGATATTTTCTGTATAGGCACTATTAATTAATTAAGGAATTCTATAAAAGGAGTAAACTAGGTAGTTAGGCATAGCGCCCTCTAAATATATAGCTAGGATTTTAATGGATTTAGTAGCTATAGCTTTGGTTCTATAAGCTAGGAGGTTATAGGAGCTGGGGGCTTATAGGAGCTAGGGGATTCTATAAGCTAGGTAATTATATAAGTTAGGTAGTTTAACCTAGCGCCCTCTAATTAATGCCTAGCGTATAAATAGGGTATTAATGGGTTTAATAACACGCTAGGCGTTAATTAGAGGGCGCTAGGTTAGACTACCCTACTTATATAACTACCTAGCTTATAGGATCCCCTAGCTCCTACGACCTCCTAGCTTATAGGACTAAAGCTATAGCCGTTAAATCCGGTATAAAATGAATATGCAAGCTAGATGGTCGTGCGAACTGGGTAATTGTGCGAGCTGGATAATTATGCGAGCTAGATAATCGTGTAAACTGGGTAATCGTGTAAGCTGGGCGATCGTGCGAACTGGGTAATTATGCGAGCTAGGCGATCGTGCGAGCTGGATAATCGTGCGAACTGGGTAATCGTGCGAGCTGGGCGATTGTGCGAACTGGGTGATTGTGCGAGCTGGGCGATTGTGCGAGCTGGGTGATTGTGCGAACTGGGTGATCGTGCGAGCTGGGCAATCGTGCGAGCTGGGTGATCGTGTGAACTGGGTGATTGTGCGAGCTGGGCGATTGTGCGAGCTAGGTGATCGTGCGAACTGGGTAATTGTGCGAGCTAGGCGATCGTGCGAGCTGGGTGATCGTGTGAGCTGGGCAATCGTGCGAGCTGGGTAATTGTGCGTGTAAAGTGATCGTGTAAGTAGGGTAATTGTGCGAGTAGGGTGATCTAATAATGGGAAGCAAATATTAGGAAAATACCAGAACTATAAAAAAAAGAAATATATAAGTCCTAGATCTAGAAATATTAAAGAAGTTCCCATATAAAGACCCCTTATATATACTTAGAGAAGTTCCTATATAAACAGCCCTATAAGTATAGCTATAAGTTTAAGCCCCCTTATATAACCCAACTATCCCTCCCTACTACACCGGAATAGATAAACAACCACTATATACCATAAGCAGAGAAATGATTTAAATAAAAAGAAAACACTATAAAAAAATATATTTATATCTTTAAGATATAAATCTATAAGTATTATAGTCTTAAACATGACTAATAGTTGCTAATGTGGTATGCGTCTTAGGTCTATAAAAAATTTAAAAAATCCTAGGTTATTAGCATAGATTTGCCTTCTATTATTGCTTTTAAGGTAGAAAATAAATTTATCTAAGTAAAAGCATAGATTATCGCGAATACTTTATAGCTCGCTATAAGTCAAGCGGGTAGAGACTCTAGTGGAAATAGTAAAATATTATTTTGTTCCGCGATAGGCTAAATAAAGAGAGGCTAAAGTTTTAACCCTTTTACTAGCTTTTATTAGAACTCTTCTTTATATTTTTATCCTTTATTTATAGATTTAAGACTATAAAGTTAAGGCCACCGTATTTAACCGTTGCCTATATGGCCTCGTTGCTTAATACCTCTCTATTACTGTCTGCCCCTATTTCTTAATCTTTAGTGCTGAAACTATTTTCTCTGTTATATAATATCTCTGCGTCCTATTCTTAATCCTTATTACTAAAGTCACTTTCTAAACTAGCTAACGCCTCTATGTTGCCGTTATCTCTGAAGTTGGTTTCTCTATTTATGAATATCTACTTACTAGCTGACAATTCAGGGACGCTGCGCTTATAGGTACTTGGGGTTGCGGATACCACTTAAGGAGAAATTATGGTTAATGTTATTAGGATATAGAACAAGCCTATAGACCTCTAAGTACTGGCTGCTTAGCGCTTTAAATAAAAGATCTCCCCTAACGCAAGGCAGATTAACAGGAGTTGATTACTACCTATATAAGGCGGAGCGCTTATAAAGGGCTTAGCTAGAATACTAATTAAACTACCCTAAAGGCACTAACAGCTCCTTTACTATAAATAGGGGGTTAATATATAAGATTAACTGGCTAGGATAAGTCTACTGCTTAGGCAGTGTCTTGCCCTAGAAAGGATAGGCGTTAAAAGTGGATTATATAATGCTATTCCTGCTAAGAAAGGCGTTATTAGGGGTTATTGTTAACTTCTAGTTCTAGTTTATAACTTTATGCAAACGCCTTTGAACCCTGCTAAGGCATGCGGCGTCTGTTGGGAATTGTTAGCTGTTTAAATTTAGTAATAGCTTAGCTAATAGCTACCCCTAATAATGCCTTACTTAATGCTTTACTTGTGGATCACTTTAGGCGCCTATAGTCTTGGGCGTAGATAATACATAAGCTAAGAGTAATTATAGCTATTAAATATTATACTACAGACACCATATAAAGTAAAAAAGGGCGGCTAGTATACTCTGCCTTTCCCTTCTACCTTTTGTCCTAACTCCACCCTAGGAGAGAAATGGAATATAAACGTTATGCTCCTAGTTTTTATATACTATTAATTTAACTTACCTTTAAATTTAACCTCTTAACTATACATCCCTTACTATCCTTATAAGAATACTAGATATTATGTATATTACCTTAACTAAGCTTAGATATATTGCTAACATAACCTATAGGTCCTTAATTGGTACTTATAAAAATATTATAATATGCTATTGCCCCGAAGATAATATACCTGTTTATTAACTTGTTGGAAACCTTAAATTATCCTAGAATTATATTAACAATAAAGACATAGTATCTACTAGTAGGGAAAAGAAATAATTGCAGCTTTCTAACCCTATGTAGAAATAGATGCTTTATATGCCTGCTTAAATACCTAATAGGTTTAACTCTTATAAAATCAATAATAATACAGAGGGTAATATATAAGAAGATATAGAAATGTATACCAATTACCTTAAGAGCCTAGAAGGCCGTAGTAAAACCAAGACAGTCTTACCTAAGCCAATAGAGAGCTATGGCGAGGCTAAAATAGACTTACCTTAACTAAAAGAGGTTTATATTAAAGGTTTACTAGTACCTCTAGGTATGTTTATAAAACACCTATATTTATTTAGCAATACTAATAAATAAGTAGGGAATAGCTTAGCTAATCTTATAACGTTTCTTGGAGTTGTATCTCCCCTATTTAAAATATTAACGATTTCCGATGCTATGATTTTGTATAGATAACTAAAGTATCTTATCTTGTAGTTGCCTTCTTGTTTTATAATAAAGGACTTAAGACGTCTCCAAAGCCCTAGTTATAAATTATTTATATTTATATTCAGCCCTATTGTAGTAATATGCTAGTATTCTACCTGGGTTTTAGCTGTAGATATACTACCAAACAAACTTGTATTATACTATACTAAGAATCCCCGTCTCTTTTGCCGTTATGCTAAGATATACAAACTACTTAAAGATGTTATAATAGAGATAGCTAAGAGGAGCAAACTATATAAGTAAGGAGATCAACTAGGAAAGGCATTAGAGGATTTATTAGAAGAGATATTAAGGAGAAGGGTATATAAGAGAAAGGTAGATTCTACTATAGATAGAGATCCTAAGAGGTCTAAGGTATAAGAAATTTCTTATAAGGAAGATTTTTTGCAATTATATTTTTATCTTTCGGTATTGAGAATTAAGGCGTTAATTAGGATTTTCTTGGTTTAGTATTTTATTTCTATCTAGTTGCTTCTATGTTAAGAATATCTCGTTATCGTTTGTGTGTATAGATAAGTTTTTGTATATTAGATTGAAGTTAAGAGACTTACTTATAGTAAGCTTATAAGTTCTCCACCTTTATATACTTAGTAGCGATAAGTCAGCCAGTCTGTAACTCGTTTGGTCCTCTATAAAGAAAAGACTTGTTATAAAATGTAGAGTTATTCTAATTAGATTAGATTAGCTTAGTAAGCCTATAGCCCTTCTTAGCACCCTATGGTGTAAGAATAAAACACCTCTATTAATCTCTCTACTGGCTATGGTCCTTATCGCCTCTTCTCTATAACCTCCTTTTTACTGTATTCGCCGCCTGCTTAGCCTTATACAACTACACTACTAAGGCCGATTGTGGGACAACACTTAAAAGCGTATTTGTATATTACCAGATAAATACCAAGCGCTATAGGATATGTTAGAGAAGGACACACGCCTTAGAGCCTAGGTTGTGGACAAGCTTTAATATAATTATGATTTAGTTATGCCTAAGAATTTCCGCTTTTTGGCCCTAGCGTTATAAGAACGTGAGGAGCAGTATTTATACTTCTACTACCCTCTAAGATTTAGTATATTTCATCTATATATCCTCTTATAAAGAAAATGGCTTTAGAGCTCTCCTAAGACACTAATATTACTGGCATTCTTTAGAAGCCTAGCGACCAAAATATAGTGCCGCCCTTGTTTAAAGTAGTGAAGCAATACAAACCGCGAGGTAAATGGATATTGTATTGGCTTGCTTTATCTACCAGTTTTATATGCCGTCAATATGATAAGTAGAAGACGGCGAAGCTTATAGCTATACGCTATAATTAATAGGACGACCTTTACTGTAATGCTTGTTACGGTCAGCTTCTCTTAAAGAAGTAATAAGGTCTATAATGCCCTAGAGCTAATAAGATATATTAAAACCTAACCAACTTAGGAGGGAATTACTATTGATTTAGTCTAATTCTAAGGGGTATATTGTAGGGGATTTTTGTATCTAGTGTAAATAAATGGAGATAAACGCTTATTACTTATATAAAATAGATACTAGTGAGGGTCACATTCTAAAGGGAATAAGTAAGGCGTTACTAAGGAGATAGTAATGATAATGTATTTCCCTTGCAATATGTACCAGTAGAGGAGGAGTCTGTATATATTAGATCTAGTTCTAGGAACTAAAACCTGTTTTTAGACTAGTAATCGTTTGTTAGCGTTTTTGGGCGCCCCTTTAGCCTTGCTATATAAGAGCTCCGCTGTATTAGAGCCTTATGTGTTGTGGAATAAACTAAAACTAATAAGTATAACCAGTTATAGACCAGAAAACGCTACCTACCTATTATAGCTTAGTATTTAACTAAGCCCTGTAAAGCCTTAGTCTAAGCTATATTAGGTTAGCTTGACTTTTTTACGCCTAATCTTTAATCCTTGCGTTTGCTTGTACCTTGCTTTCTTTCTTATACTTTTCTCCCTAGTTATTTCCTTATTGTAAGATACTACTAATATGTTCTTGACCTCCCTGCACTTATCTGCTATTATACCGTCCTTATATATTAGTATCTTTAATCTACCCTTTCCGCCTACCTATCTGCCTGCCATATCGGCCCTTCTAACGTAGCTTTTGGCGCGTTTGCCTATAATGGCGAATCTCTCTAAATTAGGGATAATTAAAACGAAACCTATTAGAGAAGGACTAAATAACTTTTGTAATTTATTTAACTTGGCTTGTTAGGATTTAGACATCTCTAGCTCTTTAAACTTATTATACTAGATAGGTAATAAAGGTAATTGTTAATATATTTATTATAAGTTTCTATCTAACGCTTATAGAACTAAAGAATATTTTGCTTAATCTAATACTAGCTCTATAGGGCCTTTATGCTTCTTGTTTATTACTATCTAACGGCGGCAATAAAAGCCTTTTTATTAATCTATTAAGACTTAATTTAGCGGTCAGTTCTGATGACTTTAATATTAAGCGGTTCCTGCCTCTTCTAAATATGATCCTCCGCATTGAATCTAATGAGGTTATTTGGGAAAAGGTATACGCTACTGTTATAGAGTCTACCCCCCCGCCCTGACCGCTGCCACTCTATGTTTAAACCCCGCATCTGCGTAATATAAGTAGCTTTACCAACTTATCTAAACGTAGGGAATACGTGGATTATATTCTAAAGGAAGAACTAGGCCCTCTTTACGTAGGGATTCCTGGCTTGTATAAAGCATTCCTTAGGGAAGTAGAAGGTCTTAAAGAGGCAAGCGCTGCCGTTTTTAAGAAATGCAAGGAAGGGGACAATCTACTATATGCTAAGGGCGGCTGGCGTAACTGGCCTAAAAGCGTAAAGCAAGATAATGTCTTGGTGTGGTTTAATAACCTAATTAAATTATTTTTAGACTTTGTAGAGGAGTACGGGTCCGCCTTAAAGACATAATAAACGCTTATTGCATACACTAAGCAGCCCTTGTAAGGGTCTATAGCAAAGTAAAAGCTAAATATTGGTTTTGTAGATGATCTAATAGCTAGCGAAAGCTCTTAATGCTATTAGTTATATATACTTGTGCTAGGAGAGCTAAAAAGTAATCTAAACACTAATATAGCCTTGTAGGTATAGTTTGATTTGGGAAAATATATAAGAGAAGTCTTCGCCGCTTAGAACACCCATCGCTTTATTTTAGGCTTTACCCTCTATAGATCTATTATGCGGCTATAGGAGTATAACTGGGTAGGAGGCATCGCATTATTACTATTTAATATTAATAAAGACGGACTATAATTTACCTTAGCGATGTTAGGGTTTCTCTTAATAAATAAAGAGTAGCTTGGGTTTGATCCTACCATTTTAATATTAGATGGCAAACGATATATTAAGGTCGTGTGCAATAATCAGACCGAGCGTCTTATCCTTAATGAACTTATAAAGCGGGCACCCTGTATTGCTGGTTAGGTAATAACTTGCTAGAAAGCGCACTGTAAGGGTAACACCTTTAAGATACCTCTTGTTATTAAAGACTTATAGCAGTACCCAAAGCGCAAGGAAGAAGGCGAACTGCTATATAAGGCAGCGGAGAAAGGAGTGATTAATATAGCCAGGTACTATCACCATGGGACTATTTATATAGGTGGATAAGATAATAACATCTTTAATATTTATAAGGGGTTGGATATTACTAAAGTAATAAACTACAAGCCTGAAAGCCTAATGGTGCCTTTAAGCGTAGCTAGAGTGTAAGGTAGTATAAGAAAAGGCTAAAGTACTAATAGAAAGAGGTTGTCCAGCTATACTAACGCCCTATTACCGCCCAACAAGCGCCTGTGTTTGAGCTCTCCAATTAAGCGCCCTATTATGCAGAATTGGGTGTATCGACGCGTTATTACCTACGACTATAGAAAGGCTCTTTATAAGGTAAGCTCTCTAGCTACAATGCTTGCTGCGCTAGAGGGTGGCATTAAAGGATATAAGTCTTTATATACGTAGGCTGGCATCCTCTAATGTAACATTTTAATAGGCAACCTCTTAATAAATAAGGAAGACGACAATCCCTTCTAGAAGTTATTTTTAATTGATCTTAATCTTGCGATTAAAGAGAAGTAAGAAGGACCTTTAGGAGTACAGAGCAAGACTGGCATAAGAGCGTTTATAGCTATAGGAGTGCTTCTAGGCGAGAAACACTCCTTTAGGCATAATTTGGAGTTGTTCTTCTAGGTGCTTTTCTGGATATGTATTTATTATAAGGGTCCAAATAAGAAGCGCAAGCCTATCCCAAGATTTAAGAAGTGGAATTATGTGGATACTAAAGAGCTAGCTAAGTTAAAAAAAGGAGAGGTAGCTTATAAAGGCGATTTTATTAAAATAGTAAAGGAGTACTTTACGCTGTACTATCAGTTATTAGTCCCCTAGGTTAATAGGCTCTGGAAAGTAGTATTTCCAAATAGTAGGAGGTGGGAAAAGGATGATTTAGAGCTATATTTTAGGATAAAGAAGATACTCTAGCAAGCATAGAAGGATCTGAAGGTGTTAGCAGAGTAAATAGAATAATATTTTATTGTCCTATACTCTTCTATAGCATGACTAAAGATTTAGGCGGCTAAGGCTAGGTAGCAGCCTTGGTTAAAATGTATATAAAATAGCGTAGGGCAGGTTGCTGGGGTTAAATAAACCTAGGAAAGTAGATAACCTAATCTTTTACTAGATTATTAGGTCCCCACACCCTACTATCCTATATAGGCTTTATATTTCTATAAAACATGCAATCCACTCCCTAGCCTATTAGAAGCCACCTTGTGCCGCCTAAATAGAGGCTGTAGGAGAATTAATCCCTTTCTCTAACCAATCTCCTACCTAAATAAGTCCCCTACTTAAATAAATCCCCTGCGGGAGCTAATGCCTATGTGTTTTGCCGCCCTATAGAAACTAATCCCCTACTCTTAATAATCCCCTATAGGATCTGATTCCCTACTCTAATAAATCCCCTATGGGATCCACTCCCCTATAGGATCTACTCCCCTGTGGTAACAAATCCCCTATGGTAATAAATCTCCTGCGCTAACGAATCCCCTGTGGGTGCTAATGCCTATATATTCTACCGCCCTATGGGAACTAATCCCCTGCGGCTTGTATTCCTGTACGGCTTTTGCTCCCCTATGGGAGCCTATAGCCACGTTTTCCTCTTCCCTATGGGAACTAATGCCCTATGGCTTCTGTTCTCCTGTTTTTAGATCCACTATGGAATAAATCCCCTATAAATTCCGTTTCTGTATATAGTAACCGTATCTTCTACTGCCCTATAAGAACTATACCCTATAGCTCCTACTCCCGTATGGCTTTTACTGCTGTATAGGAACTAATGGCGATTTTTTCCGCTCCCCTATGGAAACTAATCTTGTATAGCTTGCGGTTCTCTGCGGGGATTATTACCTGCTTTCTTTGTCGCCTTATAGCTTTTAATTCCTTATGGGAACTAACGCTTATATCTTCTACTCCCCTATAGGAACTAATGCCCTACAGCTTCCGTTCTCTTGTTTCTAGATCTATAAGCAATTCGCCTATGCTATAGCCTACTATATGGGCCTTGTTATTACAGGAGCAAGTAAGTAATTTTAAGAAAGTAATAAGTAATAATGCTACCAGCTACAAGATCTATAAGACATTTAATGCTATATATATATGAGCAAATCTATATATATGAGTTTATATTCTCAACTAATCCAGTACCTTTAAAGTTACTTTTGAAATCTTTATTTAACGTAAGAGCCTTGTCTAAATGCTTATATATAAGTTTCTCCCCCTTACTTTCAGCTAAGCTGTAACTAATTTGTATGGTGTTCTTAATCTAACATAGTATATTAGCACTAGGCTTAAAACTTTTACTTAAACATTGCCTTACCTATCTTCCGTTTAATTAATAGTCTAAAAGCCGCTCTATATCCCTTCTAGAGATATTGGCAGCAGTATTGGCTTACTTTAGGAAGTTTTTCTATACCTACTCTCTTGCCAGTTTTTTTAGCTTATTATATCTAAGTGCAAGATATATTCTGCTCTGTATAGCTGCATTAAATACGGTAATTCTGTTTGTTGTAAAAAATATAATCCCTTAGAAATACTCCATCTGTTATAAAAAGACAGATACTAGGCTATTATATTAAACATTATTTAAAGTTCTTTTTGTAAGAAAGATATCGGCCTTGTTTAGAAGAAGGATAGCGCTCTAGCAGTGAACGTTTTTAACTATTGGAGCCAGGTTTTGTTCCAAACGGGCTAGATCTATATTAAGGTCTTTTGCATAAGCCTTCTTATGGTTAGACTGGTATATAAATATACTTATAAGGGGGAACAAACTATATAGAGGGGTCTCCTCTAAGATTTGGCAAGTGCTTTAGCTGTTAATGTCTTTCCTACCCTAGGTGGGCCACTGAAACGGTTAGCCTTTAAAACAGCCAATACCTTGCTAGAAAACTTACTATAGTAAGAAAACTAGGCCTTTCCCCTTCCCTTTAATTATATTATTAAACTTTGATTTCCCGGACCTAGACTAGTAGCTCTTTATAAGTCCTTAAAGCACTATTTTCTTGTCCTTGTTAATTGTGAGTGACTTAAATGCTAAGGCATTCCAATTAATGTCCTTAATGTTGGCGACGGTAAATTCACCTATTAGTGCTTGTATTAGTATATCACTAGCTCTAGAAAAAGAGTGTAGAAAGCCTAACCCTATTTTTTATCTGCTAAACTAAAGGCTAGGGCTGTTAGTGGATAGATTAGGTACTTATTATCTCCTATCTCCTTAGGAACTAAACCCTAATTCTTTATGTCGCCTTGCTAATTGGTCCCTTAATTGTATACGCCAATTCTATATATATCTGTAGCGATTGGTTGCTTGCCATAGTTAGAATTCTGATAATAAAATGCTATTGCGTCTACTATAATGCGGCCGCTTGTAGAAAATCTTGACGGGCTATCTTTGGTCTAGAAAAACGCGATCCCTTTATATTTATGGTGGTTAATGCCTTTTAAAGATATGAACTTCTGGCCATTGCTAATAAGATCCTGCTTTATCTTGGCTTGCCTCTTATAATGCTCTAGTGGAAATACCTTAAGAGATGTAATTTTTATAGTTAAACGGAATTCCGGAATAGAGAGGGTGGTTTTTACCTCGCTAAATGCCTTCCTATTATAGCTAAAATAGTGACAGTTAAGTTCGAAGCTCTTTTTGCTAAAAAGTAAGGTTTTAAAGTTGCTTAAATTATATATAAGGCATCTTAGTTGATCTGAGCCTTTGTAAATTATAAGGACGTGCGTATTTAGTTTAAATAAGGCCTAAAGAAGATTAAAATTAATTTCGCCATAGTCTAGAAGCAGCAGGAGACTATTAGTTGTAGGCGCGAAATGGTCTTTAAGGAATCTTAGTAACCCCTAAAGGTGCTTAGTGCCAATTAAGTTGGGAGAAAGACTCTCCTAGTATATTTTTAACTGGGGTAGGAAATTAAATATAAGGTTTATAGGAATCTAGAAGTTAAATTAGAATTAGCTATATCTATATAAAGGTCTACTTACTATAGGCTTGTCTTCCCAAAGGAAGATGGCTTGTACGCCGTTTAGTATTACCTATAAGGCGTCTCTTACTTCTCCTAAATTTATACTTAGGTACGTGCTGTAGTCTTTCTTATCCTTTTCTAGCTTAAAGTCAGTATCTAAGTTAATATGTTTAAAGGCACCTAAGAGATAGACTAAATTTCTTCCTAAGGATATAAATATACTGATTATGTATATTACGCTTACTTAACGTATCTGGCAAAGTCTCTATGGTTTTGTACTGGCAGCTTTGTTTGTTCTAGCTGTAGTAGATGCTGTATTAGCGTATTTCTAAGTGTGTTTTAGGGATTTTGTGAGTATACATTTTATTTAACACCTTAACTTTAACCTTGGAACCTCTTACTTTAGGTATCTCTTTAACCCCTAAACTTGTAGGGGGAGGTAGAGGAGGTAGAGGAGGTTAGACTACCTGGAGTATCTTTAATACGGTTATAAGTGTTTAAGAGAGAAGAAGCTGCGCTAGTTGCTTATAATGCAGATATGTTTGGCTTAGGCTACCAGGGGGGGTGTTTATGCTATTATAAGGTAGTAAAGGCGCTGGCATAATGGGCTTAGATGCAACTGGCATTACTGCTTTATAAAGCTTTAGTAACGTAACACTGATCTAAAAAAGAAGCTAAGTGGAAAGAGGAGCTGGATAGTATTGTTTTTTAAACTAGATCTGCCCTTTTCTTATATAATATAAGTTGTGCTATGGGTATGTTTATACCCCTCTTCTAATAATGGACTACCCTCCCTAATTAATCCTAGCGGACTTTAGTTAAGATATGTTAATATTGTCTCCGTTATAGTAAATAAAGCTATGGTATACATACTTGCTATACCTATAGAAATAGTCCCTTGGCTTATATATGGGATTTTAACTCTGGCACTAAAGTAAGCTTAAAAAAAGATATTGCCTAAAGTATAGAAGTGCTCTAATTGATATATAGGAGATAGGTAATGTTTTAGGTTAAATTGAAGATATAAATACAGAATTAGTACTAGTAATACTGGCCGGATTATAGTAGGCGATTTAGCTATATATTGTTTAGCTAGGGGAAGTGGTATATAATTAGGTTAACTGGTTTTGTTTTATTTTATCTTATCTTATCTCTTCTTGTCTTGTCTCTTCTCTTCTCTTTCTTTTTATCTCTTTTTGTCTCGCTTTTTCTTGTCCTAGCTCTCTTTATTCTTTTTTTTATTCTTAGTTAAACTTCTAATAGCGTTAAATGACTGGTTTTACGAGCTTCTTAAGAAAAAAAGAAAGACGTTTGACGCTAATACGCATCTATTACCCTCCTATTAGAACGACGCGTTTAAATTATGCCTTAAGGTGCTGTAAGAAAACGCAATATCCTTGGGGAAACGTTTAAAGGCGTGATAAAGTGTGAGGCTACGTGCACGTACTCTATTAATAGACGTTTTTATTGGCTTAGGTCCTAAAGTATTCCTCCTATATACTTTAGTAGCGCCTATCTTAAGGCTAGCAACGGTATTGGTAAAAAACCTCCTCTAAGAGCTTTGAGAATGGTGGGAGAATCGCCCCTACCCCTGTGGTCTTACAGTTGCTGCTAGTACACTTTATAAGGCTAATTTAATTAGTACATTAATTCCTTCACCTCTAAAATATCTATCTTTAGAGGTGGATCCCTCTACTGGTATAAAAGAGCCTTATATTTTAAATAAATTATTAATAAATATTATTAGAGAAATCCCTAATATTAGCCTAAGACTCTTAGTTATTGGAGAGGAATTCTAAAGCTCTAATCCCTTAAGACGCTGATTAAACGCTTAGTATATAAGTCTTGGGTGTTTGTTATTTGGTTGCTTATATATCCTAGAGCAAGATTTGTTATAAAAGAAAAGTATAATCTTGTCTAATAATCCTAAAACTAATGGTTGGATACCTTATTCCCTAAATTTAATATATAAATGTTTATCTAAGATAGACGCCTCTTCTAAAAGTCCTCCAAGCGCTATTATGCTAGTGTATTATTAAGTTACAGATAAACTATTATTAAAGCGTCCCTGGTTAGAATTACAGCAAACTCTAGGTCTATAAAATAACCTTTAATAAGATATTGCATCTGTGGTTAATATTAAATAGGAAATCTAATATTGCTAGGGGAGAGCTAGTACTTTTCTTTCTTATTTATAAGGTATTATATAATTGAAAATCTCCCTAAGCCATTTTGCACTGGGATGCAGACAAGCAATTTATAGAGAAAGGAAAAGGAGAGGGGAGGACTAGTGGTTACAAATTACCTGTCTATATATATGCCAAAAAAGGATAATAAGGACGCTCTTATTGTACTTAAAATTGGTTACGGTTATAGATGGAATATCTTTAATTTATTTAGTTTAGGGGACCTAGATACTCTAGAGCTTTTGGAAAATGCTATAGAAGAAGCTAGAGATTAATTTTTATCTATAAATAAATAGTATATATTGCTTTAAGTTACTACTTATTACTACCTCTTCTCTAATTTAATCCGTGCCCTTATTATATAATATTTATACCCAGTAAGAACCTTTTTTGTTATTTATCTATTTTTTGTACCTAAAGTTTCGACCAGCTTCCCTTCGCTGTCTTTAATATTATATAATCCGCCTTTAAATGTTATAGTTATGTCCTCCGTTATCTTAAATATATAACCTTTAATTGTCTCCTATTCCCTATTAAGTGCTTTATCCCTAGCCTTAGCGGACATGATTTGTGTGGCTAGAAGTATAATTATGCAAGTTAGCGGGACTGGTGGCTATAAAGGAGAGGTGTTCTGTGGACGTGAAATATTAAGCAAATATTGTCTTTTGTAAAGCGTTTTTAATTACGGATAGCTATCTAAGGAGAAATAGCGGCTGATTTGGGAATTTGTTTTAAAATAAAAGGCTATAAAGCACATGCGTATTAAAGCACAACTATTATAAAAGATGTAAGTAATTAGGTATATACTGCGCGGAATAGCTAAGCTGATATTCACCTTAATAGTAAGAATAGAATTGCTGGATAACTGTGAGAGGCAGAATATAAGAAACATAAAAAGAGGTAGATTATAGACTTAAATGGAGAGCAGCTTTGCGGAACTGCGCTACAAATAATTAGCAAAGTAGGGTTAAATGAAATTTATAAGGGAAAATAGAGGTATTACTATAGTTAATAGGTTTATGGCTGCTTAGTTATTAGTGCCCGATAGAAAGGCTTATATAAAAGAATTGCTAAGCGGCTACCTCTTAGGTTAAGCTGTGGCTAGATTTATCTTACCCTACTATTAAAGCTTTCTAGCGCAGAATATTACTTATATAATTAGGCCACCAGTTAAACAATAGGTAAGGCGTCTACTATAATATGCATTTTAGCTATATATTGGAGTTACTAGATATATAGCCCCTCCGCTAACTAAAATATCTTATAAGGATTGAATTCTTATGGCTTGTTCTTATTTGTAAGGCAAATTAACTGCAGCCAGTTTATGCGCCTTTACGTTATATATATGAGTTAATTAATTATTAATACCTGACTTTATATTATTCGGACTGCCGTTTGGTTTTAGCTGTGTTATATAATTTAAATTGGCTAGCTAGGTTGTGAATATAGTTTTAGCCTTGTATTTTCTATAGCTAGCCTATAACTAGACTAGCGTAAATAACAAACGCTAGAGAAAATGTATTGCTATTTGCACTAACTGGATTTGGATAATATAGGGTTGGTGCATCTACTATAAATACTAATTTTATCTAAGAATAGCGTCTAAAATCTAGGGTGAATAATAGATTAGTTAGCTAGACACTGGGATTTTGCTGCCCCTTTAAAGCCCTTACTATTTTAATACTATGGACCTTATTATAGTGCTACCCCCTAGCTGCAGCTGTGAGAATCTTATCGGCTAAGGAATTTTAGGCACTGTGTATTACGATAAACTTTGAAACAAGGTTATTAAAGCTTTAAATAACGCGAATTCTCGACGCTTTATTAAAGTTGAAAAGGAGATCTATGAGAGACTTAGTTAATATAATGGACTCTTGTAATATTATAGCAGCGAACTTTTCTGGAAGGATAACCGTATAGCGATATATCTAGAACACGCTCTAAATGGCCAGCTCTATAGGTTTCTTTAGGATAGAAGTAATAATATTAATTGAACTTTATAAATGCGTTAGATTTTACAGCTTGCAGATATTCTTAAATATATTTACTCCAGAGGTGTTATATATGGTGATATTTCGTACTATAATATTCTTTTAGATGAATATTTGAATATAAAGCTAATTAACTTTGCTAGTTTATTAATTAATAGATCTCCTCTTCTTGCTTTGTACTTAGTTTAAGCCCAACCTCTATATTTAAGCACGCCTTAGAAGGACAAAATTTTTGCCTTTAAATTGGCTTGTTATTATATCTTAATGTGTTATGTTGCCTTTTACGAACTTTCCGATAACGATGTGGAGGATTGTTATAAATAAGGAATATTTCCCGAATTAAAGTCCCTAGGGGCGTTTGGAGTTATTATTGGAGGCTGTTAGAACGGCAAATATAACCATATAGATGGTGTTATTAAAGAAATAGGTAAGTAAGGTATGTTTATAAAACTAGGAGTTTTAACTATCTAAACTTATTTGCAGGTTTAAGGAATCTATCCCTAGTAATAGCGCTGCGGTATTTTCTCCACACTCTTAAGGCTTTCCTTTTAATGTTTATAAAATCTTGTCTTTAGCTTAAAAATCTAAAGGCTTCTCTATTTAAATTTATACTTTACCCATTTCTTAGGCGTTATTGGCGTTAACGTAATAAAGGTAAGTTTGTGCTTTATAAGTCTATTAGTCTTACTATCCTTATATATAGTGTAATATACTAACTATTCTTTATTTAGGACATACTAGATAATCTCTGGTTATTAGCGAGCTCCTAAACTACGCCGTACTTTATGTTATAGGTGTTAGGTTAGAACACGCTTGCCTACCTTATATAATGGCGCTAGGGTAGGGGATAATACGATTTATCTTTAAGGAATATTTTAGTCTCTTCTAGCACTTTTTATATTAGACGGTAATCTTGGTAGATTAGCACATCTTAAGTATAGAGAAGTTTATAATTTGACAAAATATTTTAAGTATATTAATAGTAAAAGAGGATTTATAATATAAATAAATAGGTGCTATAATGCCTAGTAATATGGCAAGTCTTATAACTTATAAGGCTCTGTTTTGATTAGATATATATAACACAGATAAGTTAGCAGCGAAATTTAGATGAAAATGGCTATATACAGCAACACCGCCTTAAGAAAATGCACTTAAATAATTGGACTACTAAATGTAAACCCTGGCTTCCTATTTCCGTAGGACTAACCAAAATATAAGAATACGCCTATGCTACTAGCCCTGTCTCTTCTGCACGGCAACTCTACCCTTTACTTTTATAACTTTGGAAAAAGAGTGTACCTATAATAATCTAGCTTTGGCTTGCTAAATGCGTCTTTAATAAGATTTAAGGGTATCTTTAGAATTTAAAAGCCTGCTTTTATAAACCTAGGTAGGCTTCTAAGCCACCTTGTATTTGTGCCTTAACTTAGTTATTTTTTCCCCTAGAATATTATTGATCTCCTATTTATTATCTAAGCTTATTTTATTAATTTTATCTTTTTTAGTCTGGGTATAACGCTTTATAGTAGGCTCTAGGTTTAAAACATTGCTTTAGTTGTTAGTAATGCCACCGCTGTTACTGTCCTTGTCCTTGTTATAAGTACAATTACTAGCCTTGTTATAAGACGGTTTAATGCTGTAGAGAAGGGTAGGCTCCTAAAGCGAAGGGCTAGTGAGCTATAGAGTAGATACCGCTTACTAGTCAACTTACGGGTATTAAGAGTTGAGGTTAAGAATAGAAGGGATAGGGGGGCTAGAAGACAAGTCTTTATAATAGATAGGTAGCCTTTATTGCTTCTAGGGATATGGACTATTACTACCCTTACTGCCCTCGCCACCCCCGCTACTCTCTTTAGTAGGGTTGTTAGAATTATAACTATTATTAGCCCTATCTTCTGGTGGTCTAGTATTGCGAGGAGATATATAGTGCTAGGGGGAGGAGCTAGTGGGCCGTGTAGCAGAGACCGCTTGCTCTTTAATACTGTCACCGTTATTAAGGCTAAGGGTGGGAGAGTTAGAAGGTATGGTCCTTTGGGAAGTAGGTGACCTTTATTACTTCCTAGGTTGTACGCTCTTGCCGCTCTTACCAATAGAAGTATTAGAGATATAATTAATGCTATTTAGTTAATTAAGCTGATTAGACCTTTGCTTTTTTAACTTTTTAGCTCCTAAAGACTTTTGACTAGTAGCTACTAATGTCCTAAGCTCCTGCCTAAACTGTGGAGCAGTTCTGATATAACGCCCCTTAGCTAAATTATCCGTTTGATTACCGTCTAGCGTTAAGGGTGTGGTATAGTTATATGTAGGTACGCGTACCTCCTCTTCTAGCGCTTCTAATAAAGGCAGCTTCTTATTATCTTTATTGTCCTTATTACTGCTGTTATTTCCGTTATCTACTAATTGTTAAATAAGGCTATTATAAATTAAAAAGGGAAGCGCATACCTAATCTATAAGGTGTTGGTTGATTATTGGCTTTATTAGCTTTATTATTAGTGTTACTAGCTTTGTCGCCCTTAGCTTCTAAGTCTAGATCGGCTGTATTGTCTTTAATAACTATTGGATTTTCTGCTAGTTATTAGACGTATATATTTATAACTACTAGGGGAATAGGGAAAGTATAGTAGGGTAATTATAGGAGATAATTACCTTAACTTCCTCTAGAGACTTAACTGTTATTTTTATCCCTATAGGAATCTTCCTTGTCGTCCTTATTATCCTTATTATCCTTGTAATACTTCTTATAAGCTTTCTCGTAATTATATATAGTAGTAGTAGATTCTTTGATTAATATCTAATACGGATCCTATCTAGGCCCACGCAGACTACTCCGTACACAAGGGAAAAGTAATATTGACGGGAAAAAACCCTTGCTATTGGGGGGGAAGGAAAAACCCTATAAGCCACCTTAGTAGGATAAAAAACCCCGAATTGCTATACCTGCACGTAGCCGCGGCCCTGTGGGCCTACAGCTACGCCCTCCTCCTTAGATGTTTTGAACTTCTTAGGAACCACTGCTTTTTTCTCTAGCTTATCTAGAGCTAGGGTTCACTACGCCCTAGCTAGGCCTTGCTAATTAATTGCCGTATGCTTGTAGTTATGTCCCGTATCTTAACTACCCCCCGTATGCTATCTCTCTTATTGACTATTGCCATATACGCCTTGCCTCCCCCCCCCTAAGGCCTATTAAAGGCGTAAGGGGGATTCATCCGTTCTAATTACCGTAATACTGACAGCGGGATATTATGTGTTAGGTATCTTTTGTGCCTAGGCCCCAGCTAGGCCCTTTATAAGGGTTACTACTCCGTTAAAAGGAGATAAGGAAAACCGTAGATCGCAATCCAGGCTGCTAGGTATTTAGTACTTGCAAACGGCAAGTGACCGCATGCTCCGCGGGCGATCGCCCTAGGGGTTAGGAGGGGCCGTATATTTACTTATTTGTTTGTTTACGCTTGTCTGTTCGTTGATATAAGGTCGTTAATGCTTTCCATTGGGGTTTTTAGGGATGTTATCGAAAACTGCTCATCTATGTTAGATCGTATAGGTGCCCTAGATAGAACAGTGTAGTAGTCATCGTATTGTAGAGGGCCAATAGTAGTGGTTTTCGAGATCTCACCATCCGAAAATTTCTCACCACCGCCCTTAACGCCCACAACCACCACCAGGTCCTGTCCGCACGCTGTACAATATCTCTGCGTTGGCTCTGGATCTGAACTTCAAAGACTAGGTTTGTAGCCGTCACCACGTACAGGTGCAGAGTCCGATTTCGACGGCCTTGTAATTATATATAGGGTCTATAGGCGCTTTATTAGACGGAATCTCCAAAATTAAGGCCCTAGGTGGAATAATATGCTATTAAGTGCCTAAGCTTTTAATACTTCTTAGCTTTTTGGGGGGAAAAGAGGTACTCCCCTATTTCTCCTTTTAGGTTTGCTGCTCGTGCTTTTCTTAGGGGCTATAATTATATAATGCTGAGAAGCCCTTGGTTTTTTAGGGGGTGCAGTATAGAAATTAATATTATTAAGTAAAATTTCTAAATAAAAGTGAAGGGGTTGAGAAGATGCCACTGTTGCTACCGCTATTGTTGTTAGAGTTGTTATTGCTTTGTATCTTTCTAATAGCCCTAAAGGATGGGTTACGCTAGGCTTTTAAGTTTATACCAGTCTCCTCTTTGCCACTAGCTTATATCCGCAGTATCTATACTAAAATAACCCTACTAGCTTAATAGCGAATTAAAACGTATAATCTATACTCTATTAGCAATTACCGTTCGCAATATATAAAGGTTTGTATAGGCTTAAACTGTTACAAGATTAATGTCTATTAGGAAACTATAATTAAGACCTAATTAACTAAGCTAGCACATTCTGCCTCTAATAGGGGTATTGCACTAAGCCTCCCTATTAAGGAGGTTAGTGGTAAAGTGCCTCCTCTACCCTTATTCCTTAGAGTTAGGGCTAGCGCTAATATATCCGTTTTCTACCCTAATATGCCAGCGAGCTGGATCCTCCGCGCTAGATTCTCCGCAAGACTATAATTCCTGGTATTGGACAGGTAAAGGGCATGCTGTAATTCTACTATAAGTATTAAAAGACACTTTAAGTAATAAGGGTATCCTTAAATCTCTTCCCTAGATCTAAGGAACTTCCTTAGTTACACTCTATAGAGCTTGCAGCCGCTGCTTAACCTTCTAAATATGTGTAAAAGCCTTGCTTTTACCCTTGCCTATAGCTGGATATCACAAATAATATAAGGGGGCAATAGCGCGAGTAGATTAGGTGATTACGCCCGTATTTATCTCAGCCCTTTTAGCTAATATAGCCACCGCATAAAGTCCGTCTCCGTTAGGAGATTAAATGCGCGAATTTTTCTCCAGTATTCGTCAGCTAAGAGTAGGATTATAACACCAGCTCTACTAGAAGCCAGGCTATGCTACTAGATAGGCCGTTTACCCCTAAATTCTGCCTTGCAAGTCTTAGGTCTATGTAAAGGATGTTTTTATATAACCCGTGCCTCCTTAGCTAAACAGAGGGCTAGATTAGACTAAAGCCTGGCGGCTTCTCTAATTGTAATGTAATCCTCTAATTGTTAGGGAAAAGTAAGGTCTAGGTCTAGGTTAAAAAGGCGCTAAGGAGGGCGAAGGCTTTTAGCTTTTGGCGGCGCAGCTTTAACCAAGCTAAGTAACTGGCATTAGCCTATGGTTTCGCTGAGGATCCACTTTAGCGTCCGGCTTCGCCTTTATTATGATGTTATAATGTGACACTGCCTAACGCGTCCTGTAGCTCGCAGTAGCTGTAACCTGTGTAATCCATTGCTAGGCGGTTCTTGGTACAGCCTTATAGCTATTTATAGCTGTTCCGACAGGGATTAAGTCGCATATTGTAGTCACGCCCAAGACACTACTAGAGGCAGAGGTAAAGAAGAGGATAAACGGAAATGTTATTCTGGTGCACTAATTAGTAGGGGACATGGGCAGGAGGAGAGGAGAGAGGAGAGAAGAAAGGAGGAATACAGTAGGACCGAAGCATGCGTTAATACCAGGAGAGAGTATAAATATGTCCTATGGAAAGGGCCAAAGAGTTGTAGCGCTAGGTAATCGTTAGTATAAAATATATAGAGATTAGGGAAGGCGGGCAGAGCACCTATATAGACGCTAAGGGGATGGAAAATGCCTTATGGCTGACAGCTAGAGTCTAAAGTGGCACGGTAGCAGGAAAGAAAAGAGGAGATGGAGTATGAGGGCAAAAGTAGCGAGGGAGAAGGCCTTTTATGGTTGAGGTTAAGGTTGGGTCTTGGCCAAACTAGGGTGGGGAAGTGAGCGCGCCTTGCCTATAAAGGAACCTCTATTTCCTAATGCGTGGTCTCTATTTTATTTTTTACTATATAACTTATATTCTTTACTTAAGAGATAATAAAAGGGCTTTATTAAATTAATAATACTCTATAAGCTAGCTATTTTCTTTAGGTTAGTAGTATTTAATAGGACGCTAGTATCCTTACTAAGTTCCTATTAGGCCTAAGTATATAAGTTAAACTAGTCTTTAGCGTTTATAGATATTTAATCGTCTTAAGATTTAGAAGGTAGCTTAGATTCTACTAGTATACCTCTAGCGGTTTCGTCTATACTAGATCCTAAGGCGTTCTACGGTTATATCGCAAGCGTATTACTATTAGGTATAGGCGTCGGTTTTCTTTTTAGAGGTATTATATAAAAATTAAACCGGCTATCCTTCTAAGGGGATTAGCAAGGATTTGAATATAAAGTAAGGATATAGATATGGAGTCCAATTAATAGAACAATAGGGTATATTATATAAACAGACAAATCCTTAAGGTAAAAGGAGGTGTCCGAGGTACGAGGTAAGGAAGGGTTTCAACTAACAATAGCGCTATAGTTTTATATATATAAATCCTTTTTAAGTAGCTTAATATGTACTAGTAGCTATATCGTCCTTACGTTATAGAAATAGCTTATTGATTTAGTTATTATACACGACTTTAGTTACAATATATAATTCCTAAACGCGTTGAACTCAAATGACGAGGCGGGATTGCGATGAGAGACTTGATATTGATCAATTGGGTATTGTATACTAGGAAGGGACCATAGTAGAACTTCAATCGACGGCATCTGTAACTAATTTGTATATTAACTCTACGCGGCAGGTGTTTTGCGGATCCTCATTTAACCAGAAAAATCGGTCTATTTAGCTGGGCTCGTAGTGAGAAACATCGGGTTCAGCAGGTAACATGGGTGATGGGGGCCAAGACGGCGACGGCAATGATCCATGTAAAGCAGCCCTATAACGACTCGTGTCACAACTGCCGTTCCGTTGCCACAAGAGAAGATGACGCATACTGGCGTATTTTGTTCATTTATCCCTCAAACGATGCACGCCACACCGCAACCCCGCTTCGTGGAGGCCTGGTTGCCACTCTGCTAACCCAATCATCGATGGGCGGCGCAGAATATCGGGCAGCGGAGCGGAATGCAATGCTTTTTAACTTTGCACGGGAGAAAACGCTTGAGGAAGAACTCCATGGCCGGCAAGCGGAACGAACAAGCTTTCGGCCGTTCCCTAGAAACGGCAACATCGCTGTCATCTTTCAGGGATTCCGCAGGTTAACAGCATGCGTCCCACTGACTGACTCAGACAATGTTCACATTACAAGCCAGTGCCCAGACCACGCTAAAAGGTCGGCTCGATAAGCGAAACCTCCGCCTACCACACCAAAACTCGCTCCGCCTTGTTTATTTTGACCTCGCCTTCTACCTTACCTTATATTTAAAACACATTTAAAATAAGTTACAAGAATAATATCTACTACTTTATATAACTATAAGCTATTACAGCCTTGACGAAATATCGTGAACTTGCTTAGAGCCGCACATCGCGTATCTCCCACCTTGTCAAAACGATAGACCCCATATAACTTTACTAATATAGCTTTATATTTCATAAATAGGGCCTTATTTTTATAGCCTTTTACTAGAGTTATAAAACTAGCCCCTATTTATATAATTAGAGTTATATTGGTAGGACTAGAGGGAGTAAAGCTAAATATGGCGTATTACTTACCCTAGGTCTAAAATAATTCAATTTTAGTCAAGACTTATAACTTATCGCGTTTTATATATTTGCGTTAACGGCGGTAACGTGACACACGGGGCTTTGCTCATCCCTGGGTTTTGCTCGCGCTAGTAGACCGCCTGCCTTTTTAGGCTAATGGGCTTCCTAAAGTAGAATATTGCCACCTCCGAACTTTGAACATCAACTTTTACCAACTTGTCTATATCTCAACCCCG